>Ga0302046_10000793_pt1 | contig 30420 bp, 34 predicted proteins | sample RVTome_11_FD_200261 | JGI IMG/M metagenome (GOLD analysis project Ga0302046, IMG submission 200261) | Soil microbial communities from uranium-contaminated site in the Upper Colorado River Basin, Wyoming, United States - RVT147D111 (version 2) ...
CGGGGCGAAGTTATGAGCCCCAAGGCGCCGTAGCCAAGTGGTAAGGCAGAGGTCTGCAAAACCTCTATTCGGCGGTTCGAATCCGCCCGGCGCCTCTGGCCCGCTCGCTTCGCGAGCGGCCCAACGGGCGCCGCGCGTCTTCGGTCCTCGTCGCTCGCCTGCGGCTCGCGCCAGTCGGATCGAATCCTGCCTCCACGTGCCTGCGCAGCGACGGCTGGCGCCGCGCGTCTTCGGTCCTCGTCGCTCGCCTGCGGCTCGCGCCAGTCGGATCGAATCCGCCCGGCGTGTCTTCCCGCAGAGCGGTAGAAGCGGCCGGTCCCCCGCGTGTCTTCTTGCCCATCCCGGCCCCGCCCGCTAATGCTAGGACCATTCGATCGATAGGAGGATTCCGGTGAGTAACCAACTGCAACGCCCCATGCGACGTTCCCGAACCGACCGCATGGTCGCCGGCGTGTGCGGCGGGATCGCCAAATGGCTCGACTGGGATCCCACGCTGGTACGCGTCCTCTATGTTCTCGCCTCCATCTTCTCCGCTGCGTTCCCCGGGCTGCTGGCGTACGTCATCCTCTGGATCCTCATCCCCGAAGAAGGTTGGTAAGCCGGCACGGCAGGACCGTCCGGGAAGGTGCGGCAAGTCTTGCGGTCCGCCGGTTTCGAATCCAACCTGTGACCGTTGTCACATGCGTAAGTTATTGTAGACTAGTCTGTTAGCCTGTCTTCCCGTGGGGTACGATGCTTGCGTGGTTGGTGTCTCTCGCGCCACGTGGTTCCCCCTTTCGATCACCTTGGGAGGGCGCCGAAGCATGAGCGACAAGGGCAAGACCAAGAAGCAGCTGATTGCGGAGCTGGACGCGCTGCGCCGCCGGGTTTCGGAGCTGGAGCACACCTTCGACGGGCAGCAAGCGAACGATTCCGACGCGCTGCCGACCGAGGCGTTGCCGTCCGAAGCCCCCGCGGCACCAGATGGCGAGTTCGATCTTTCGCGCCTTGCCGACGCGGTGTCGGGCACGCTGCGTCGCATGGTGCCGGAAAGCTGCCAGCTCCTGCTGACCGCCGAGGAGCGGCTTGGCTTCGTGACCGAAGGGCCGCGGCCCGGCGAGCAGATCGTGGTCAACCTGTTCCACGCCCGCGTATGATGGCCGCCGCCGAGAAGTCGCCGTCGGTCGGCTATCGGATGTGGGAAGCCGTGGCGCACCGGCTCGATCGGTTCCCGCGGATCGCGCGCGCGTACTACTTCGTGTCGGCGTTCGCCGTGGCCGTGCCCGGTCTGGTCGCGTTCGCGGTCGTCTGGGTGTTTCTCTCCGACGAGGGGCGGTAGGTCAGGGGCTAGGGGCCGGGGACCAGGGACCAGGCGCTGCCGCCTGACCGATGGTCGCCCGGAATGGGCGGCGGAGGCTGAATCGCAGCCGCGCGAGCTTCGCTTGCCACTCCCGGCGGCGGGGGAGTATCCTCATCCATCCCGCGTTGTCCGCCACCCCTCCACGCCGAGGAACCCGCAGATGCCCGATGCGATGACGCCGAAGGATTTCTTCGAGTTCGCCAAGAAGCACCATGCCGAGATGGTCGACCTCAAGTTCACCGACCTGCTGGGAACCTGGCAGCACTGCACGTTCCCCATCGAGACGTGGGACACGGACACGTTCAAGGACGGCGTGGGATTCGACGGATCCTCGATTCGCGGCTGGCAGGGCATCCACGTCTCCGACATGCTGGCGGTACCGGACGCCAACACGACGTTGCTCGACCCCTTCTTTCGCGAGCCCACGGTGAGCGTCATCGCCGACATCGTCGACCCGGTTACGCACGAGGACTACAGCCGCGACCCGCGACACATCGCGCGGAAAGCCGTCGAGTACATGAACAAGACCGGCCTTGCGGACGAGTGTTACATCGGCCCGGAGCCCGAGTTCTTCATCTTCGACGAAGTGCGCTACGAGCAGAACGAGCACCGCGGCTACTACGAGATCGACTCCGTCGAGGGGGCGTGGAATACGGCGCGGTTCGAGGAGCCCAACCTGGGCTACAAGCCGAGCTACAAGGGCGGCTATTTCCCGGTGAGCCCAACCGACACGTACCACGACCTCAGGGGCGAGATGGTCACGGAGCTCCGGAAGCTGGGGATCGTCGTCGAAGCCCACCATCACGAGGTGGGCACCGCTGGCCAGAGCGAGATCGACATGCGCTTCGCCCCGTTGCTCCGGATGGCCGATCAGTTTCTCTGGTACAAGTACGTCATCAAGAACGTGGCGAAGCGGCACGGCAAGACCGTCACGTTCATGCCCAAGCCGGTGTTCCAGGACAACGGGAGCGGTATGCACACCCACCTGTCCCTCTGGAAGGGCGGCAAGCCGCTGTTCGGCGGCAAGGACTACGCTGGGCTCAGCAAGATGGCGCTGCACGGCATCGGCGGACTGCTGCACCACGCCCGGGCGGTCCTCGCCTTCGCCGCCCCCACGACGAATTCATACCGCCGCCTGGTCCCGGGCTTCGAGGCGCCGGTGAATCTCGCGATGTCGCAGCGCAACCGGTCCGCGGCGGTGCGCATCCCGATGTACTCGGACAACCCCAAGGCGAAGCGTCTCGAGTTCCGTTGCCCCGACCCGAGTTGCAACGGGTACCTGACGTTCTCCGCCATGTTGATGGCGGTGCTCGACGGCATCGAGAACGAGATCGACCCCGGCCAGCCGCTGGACCGGGACATCTACGAGATGACCAAGGACGAGCTGGCGGACTATCCCCACACCCCGGCGTCGCTCCCGGAGGCGCTCGAAGCGCTGCAGGCGGACCACGCGTTCCTCACGAAGGGGGGCGTGTTCACCGACGATCTGATCCAGACGTGGATCGAGTACAAGGAGGAGAACGAGGTGGATCCGCTACGGCTGCGGCCTCACCCGCACGAGTTCCACCTGTACTACGACAACTGACGACGTGCGCCTCGCAGCCTGGGTACTCGGAATGGCGCTCATCGCCGGCGCGGGTTGTGGGGCGACCTCATCCGGCCCGGAGGAGCAGGCGGGGCCGGAGTACGGTCTCGGCCTGGTGGTGCACGTCGAGAACCACAGTATCCACGACGCGACGATCACGGCCGTCTCGGGTCCGCACCGGGCAACGCTGGGCATCGCACCGCCCGACGACGAGCGGACGTTCACGTTCCAGTGGCCGCGCACGCGGATTCGGTTCGAGATCCGACCGATTACCGGGGGCACGCGCCTCACCGACGAAGTGCTGGTGGGGGATGGCGACGAGCTGCGGCTGAGAATCGAGCCGGATTTTCGCGGCGTCATCGGCACCTAGGTCCGCCGGTGGGTAACCTGTTGAGGCGGCCCGGGTTGACCCGGGCCGCCTTTCGCTTGGGGCTCACTTGGGTGTGGGGCCGTAGCTTGCCGGTTCTCCAACGACCCGCAGCACGGACGGAAACGGCGCGCGCCCGGCCTATCGGCAGAGGAAACGCCGTCGGAAGTCGTTTCCACCTCGTGACTACTCCGTGACTGGCGGGGAGTATCATCCCGAGCGATCGAGCGGGAGGCGAGGTACCCGGTGAACCGACACCCAAACGAGGATAACGTGCACAAGCGCGCACTGGACCTGCTCAGAGGCCCCTATCTGCTGGCCCCCTCCAACGATTGCGGGGGCGACCGGAATCGCCGCGCTCCGGCGCGGGAGTCGGGGGAGCATCGGCGGGAAGCAGGGGACGACAAGCGCCGCCGCTCGGGAAGCGAGGGCCGCGCCGCCGAGTAATTGGTCTCGGGCGGACGGCCGCCCGAGCTCAACCGAGATACGTCTCCGGTATGTCCATCGTCTCGGCCTCGAACAGCCCCCTAGTGACCTCGGCGCGAAGCTGCTCGAGGTCTCGGTCGAAACGACGAAACTCCCTGGCCAGCGCGTCGAGCCGCGCGTAGAGCGTCTGCAGCCGATCGAGCCGAACTCGGTCGATGCGCGACGCAGTCTGTGGAGTCATGGCGAGTCCAGCGGATTGAGGGATTAGTCATACATCGTAACGACGCAGTGAAGCGGCAATGAAGTTGCGGTGAACAGCTGGGTTAGCCCGCCGGGACAATCTTCATTGGACTTTCACCACCGTTTCCGGGCCCGCGCGGCAGCGTTCTGCTATGGCATTTCCCCGGAGGTGGAGCCATGCGTGTCTCGTCATCGGCTCGTCTCGCCCTGGTTGCCGCCTCTCTCGTCGCGTGTCGTGGGGCCCCACCGCCCCCGGCGGAAAGGTCGAGCGTGCCGCCGCCCGAGACGAGGGACGGATTACTGTTTGCCGCCGCGAAGGCGGCGCTTCCTCCCGCGGGCATCGCACCCGCGGACCTTCCCGATCCGGAGTCCAGAGGCGCTCAGTACCTCACCCAGTATTGTACTGCTTGCCACAGCCTCCCCAGCCCAATGATTCATTCCGCCACGGACTGGCCAGCCGTGCTCAGGAGAATGTGGCTGCGGATGGATCTGCTGCCGCGAGAGTTCAACGTGCCGCTGCCGACGGCGGGTGAGCGGGCGGGCATGCTGCAGTACGTCTTGGACAACGCTTTGCAGGTGAGCGGAGCGTCCCTGCCGGCCGGAGCGGGGCGATCGGAGTTCGCGGAGACGTGCAGCCAGTGTCACGCCCTGCCGGACCCGATGCAGCATTCGCCCGAGGATTGGGCGGCCGTGATGATGCGGATGGAGCGGAACGTCGAGCAGATGCTGGTCGGCGAGCTCCCACCAGACCGGTTCAGCACGATTCTCGCCTACCTGCAGCGCGCGTCCGAAGGGCCGTCGCGGCCCCCCGGCGGCGACTGAGCACGCCGGCCCAGAGCGGCGCGGGGCGGGAGGCGGCTTCCCGCCCCGAAGGCCCCCAGCGCACGTTACACCCCGCGCGGCGGCGCCTCGCCCATGTCGATGTGGCGGAGCTCCCACCGAAGGAGCGGGTGCTGCCGAAGCAGATACCATCCCATGACCACCGCCGCCGCGACGCTCGCCAGGCCGATCTGCCACCACGCGTCCCCTCCCAACAGCGGCCTCGCAAAGATCAAGAGTCCGGCGTACAGGTGGGCCACCACGAACACCAGCGCGACGAAGAGTCCGTACTGGGCCACGGGGTACTTCTCGGCCTTGGCCACGAGCCACGAGGCCAGGAGCCCGATCGCGACGAAGCCGAGGGCGTGTACCATGTTGTACGACAGCACGGGGCCGGCGGCGATCTCGAGCCGAGCCGGGTCGTCCAATCCGTAGAACAGCGCCGCCCCGAACATGGCGGCCGTGTGGAAGATCGAACGACCCGCGATGAGGTTCAGCCCCGCGAAGAACAGCGCAACGGTCGCGTACCCGAGCAAGCCGGCGAAGAGCCCGCCGCGCAGGATGAGCCGGGTGTGGGAGCCCATGGCGACACCTCCTCGTTGGGATTCCCTATTGGGCCAAAAGTAACGCTCGCGGTCATCTTCCCTCCGTGATCCATCGATGAAGGTTGGTTCATGCGCGGCTGGGGTTACTTCGGAGTTCACGCATCGTTCACCCGCGACCAGCCAGGTTTACCGAAATCCGCTCAGGAGTACTGAAGATGTCCGTAACACGAAACGTGGCCGGGTTGTTGGCGGCGCTGTGCATGGCCGCCGCCGCCCCGGCGGCCGCACAGCACCAGCGTCACGGAGAGCGCGGGCAGGCCGGCCAAGCCATGGAAGGTGCGATGGGGGCGATGGCCGGGATGCATCTGCCGGGTCCCGGCGCATTGCTGGAACGGGCCGGGGAGTTGAGCCTCACCCCAGAGCAGGTGGGCCAGCTCACCGAGTTGCACCGGGAAGTGGCGGCGCTTCGGGAGGAGGCGCTGGCGTTGCACGAGCGGCACCACCAGGCGTTGATGCAGGCCATACAGGCCGATATGCCCGACCGGGACGCGGTGCGCACGCACTTCGACGCCAGTCACGCGGCGATGGGGCAGGCGCACTGGTTATCGATGGATGCGGGTCTCCGGGCCGCCGTGATCCTGACGCCGGGGCAGCGAACCATGGTAAGGGGGTGGTCGTGCTCGGGCGCTCCCTGCGGTCAAGGCCAGGGGTGCCAGGGCAATGCATGCCGGGAGGGCCGCCGCGACGGCGGCCGCTCGCCGTAGCCGTGGGTGTCGTGCGCCCGTCAGGCGGGCGGGCGCACGACCAACGCCGGCACGTGCGTTCCTCGCACCACCTTGTCCGCCACGCTGCCGAGGACCATGCGCGGGATTCCCCCGCGGCCGTGGGTGGCGATGGCGACGAGGTCGAAGTCCTCTGCCCGCGCGAAGCGCGTGATCCCCGAGCCGGGCGGCACGCCCACGAGTACCTCCGTGGTCACGTCGAGGCCGTCCTTCCGCATGTTGGCCGCCACCTCTTCGAGGTACCGCTCGGCTTCCTCCCGACCCCGCACGAGCGTTTCCTGCGTCTCCTCTACGGCATGGGGGAGGTACGGGGACGCGAACGGCATGGCGGGTGGGACGACCCGTGCGAGCGTGTACGAGGCCCCGAACGCGGTGCCAAGCCGGCGCGCCCATACCAGGGCCACCTCGGCCCGAGACGATCCGTCGAGCGGAATCAGGATTCGGCGGAAGCGTAGGCCGTTCGTGAGAGCGACCTCGTCCGCTTCACTCGGGCGCACCAGGATCACGGGCACGGAGACGTGGCGGACCACATGGTCGGAGACGCTCCCGAGCCAGGCGCGGCTGAGCGCGCCCCTCCCGTGGCTGGACATGACCACGAGGTCCGGCTTGGCCTCGGACACATGGTGCTCGATGACCTTTGCCACCGAGCCGGTCATGACGGCAGACGCCACGGGGACGTTGGAGACCTCGCGGATCTTGTCGCCCAGCGTGACCAGGTATCCTTCGAGCCATTCCTCGAGGCCTTTCGAGGTGACCAACCATCCGGCGGCCACCGGCTCGCTCTCGCACACGGAGATCAACTCGACGCGTCCGTTCAGTGCACGGGCCACGCTCAATGCCACGGGGACAGCCGCGTCGCCGAACTTGGAGCCGTCGACGGGAACGAGAATCAGGGGTTTCGACATGCTGCCTCCCCGGCGGGTCAAAGGTGGATCGAAAGCACCGCCACGGTAGCGGTTGGGCGGCGGAGATCGGCCAAAGTCTTCGTGAAGACTCGTTCATGGAGGTGAACGCGGATTGCCCGCGGCTTCACCGTGCGTTCACGGCCGGACGGCGAGACTTTGACCGAAGGGAGGTGAACTTGCGATGATCTTCCCGAATCGGACGGTTGCCGGTCGCTGGCTGGCCGCCGAGCTCGAACAATATCGCCCGGCGGATCCTGCGGTGCTCGCGCTTCCGCGGGGTGGCGTGCCGGTGGCCTACGAGGTCGCTCACGCGCTCGAAGCGCAGCTCGACGTGCTTGTGGTTCGCAAGCTTGGTGCGCCCGGGCAGCCGGAGTTCGCCATCGGCGCGGTGGCGCCCGGAGTGGTCGTGCTCGATGAAGAGACGCTCTTCCTGTTGAGCGTCCCGCGGGAGTATGTCGCCAGGGTGGTCGAGCGCGAGCGCCGCGAGGTGAGCCGGCGCGCGGCGGCGTTTCGCGATCCGGCCTGGGCGGTCGAGGTCGGCGGACGCACGGCGCTGATCGTCGACGATGGAATGGCGACCGGCTCCACGATGCTGGCGGCCGTAGATTGCGTGCGGAAGCGCGGGGCGGCTCGTGTAGTGGTGGCGGTTCCGGTGGCGTCGCCCGACGCGGTCCGGCGCGTGCGGGCCCGTGCCGACGACGTCGTGTGTCTCGAGTCGCCCGCGGAGTTCTTCGCCGTCGGGGCGTGGTATGAGGACTTCACGCAGACCAGCGACGAGGAGGTGCGGTTGCTCCTGAAACGAGCCTGGCTCGAGTACGAAGCGCGGTTCCACGGGTCCGCCTCGACGCCGTGACGGGACCCTAGGCCAGCGTGCCGGCGTGGCTGGTGTTCCTGGTGAGCGGCGGCGCGGTGGCTGCGGCGGGTACGCGCCTCGCGAAGGATGGCGACACCATCGCGGAGGGCACGGGGTTGGGGGGGATGTGGGTGGGCGCCATTCTGGTAGCCGCCGCCACGTCGCTGCCCGAATTGCTCACCGACACGCACGCGGTGCTCCAGGGACTTCCATCGCTGGCCGTGGGCGATCTCTTCGGGTCGTGCATGGCCAACATGATGGTGCTCGCCGTGGCGGATCTCGCCACGCGCAGCCCGCGCATGCTCACCCGGGTGGCGGTGAATCAGGCCCTGGTGGGAACGCTCGGGATCGTCCTGATGGTCGTAGCGACGATCGGCCTGCTCGCCGGCGGATCGCCCGCCATCTTCGGCATCGGTTGGCCGCCGCTCGTGGTCGGGTTCGCGTATGTCGCCGGCATGCGATTGCTGCACCGCAATCGTGAAGAGCCTGCGTTCCGAACGCCGGCGGAGGTGGAGCGTGTGCGGCCGAGCCGCGCGGCCGTACGGCGCGCCCTCATCGGCTTCGCCATCGCGGCCTTGGTGATCGTCGTCGCCGCCCCGTACCTGGCGCGTTCCACGGCGGAGCTGGGGCGCCAGATCGGCATCTCCGAGGGCTTCGCCGGTCTCCTCCTCCTCGCATTCACGACCTCGCTCCCGGAGATCGCCGTTTCGTATGCTTCCGTCCGGGCGGGCGCGTACAGCCTGACGGTGGGGAACCTGCTCGGGAGCAACTGCTTCAACATGGCGGCGCTGCTGCCGCTCGATCTCGTTCACGGTCCGGGATCCCTGCTGGCCGAGGTGCACGCCGGCCTCGTGGTGGGCGCGTTGTTTGGCATGCTCCTCATGGCGTTGGCGCTGCTCGACATCCTGAACAAGTCTGAGCGGCGCTTCTGGGTGATCGAGCCGGGGCCGGCGTTCATGGTGGTGGCGTATCTGGCGGGCGTGTATCTCACGTATCGGCTGACCTCGTGAAGCATCCGCCGGGACTCGCGTCGAGCGAGGCGCAGCGCCGCTGGGAGCGCCACGGTCCGAATGCGCTGCCCGAGACGCCGCCCGAGCCGACGTGGCGCCGCCTCGTGCGCCAGTTCAAGAGCCCGCTGATCTACATCCTGCTCTTCGCGGTGCTCGTCGATCTGGCGGTCTGGTTCGGCGAGGGCTCGCGGGGCGTGCCGCTCGAAGGCGTGGCGATCGGCGTGATCCTGTTGCTCAATGCGGTGTTGGGCGTGTGGCAGGAGCGCAAAGCCGAGGGAGCGCTCGCCAAGCTCAAGTCGCTCGCGGCACCGCACGTGTGGGCATTGCGGGACGGCACGATGGTGCGGCTGTCGAGCGAGGAGCTGGTCCCGGGTGACGTGATCCGACTCGAAGCCGGCGACCGGGTCCCCGCGGACGTCGCCGCGCACGGCGTCGAGAACCTGTCGGTGGATGAATCGGTGCTCACCGGCGAGTCGCTTCCGGTAGACAAGGCGTCCGGCGATGAGCTGAGCGCCGGGACGCTGGTGGCACGGGGGTTAGGGTATCTGGAGGTGACACGCACCGGCCCCCATAGCGCGATGGGCCGGCTCGCTACGATGCTGGGCGAGGTGGAGGCCGAGCGGACGCCGCTCGAGCGACGCCTCGAGGCATTCGGGCACCGCGTGGCGCGGTGGGTGCTCGCGCTCGCGGTGCTCATCGCGGTGGGCGGCCTGCTCGTCGAGGGGGCGTCGCAGTTCGGTCACGTCTTCCTGTTCGCCGTCGCGCTCGCGGTGGCCGCCGTACCCGAGGGGCTGCCCGCGGTGCTCACCGTGACGTTGGCGCTCGGCGTGGAGCGCATGGCCCGGCGTCAGGCCGTGGTGCGAAAGCTCTCGGCCGTCGAGGCGCTCGGATCGGTCACCGTGATCGCCACCGACAAGACGGGGACCCTCACGGAGAACCGCATGGAGATCCGCGACGTCGACACCCCGCATCCGGACGAGGCGATTCGGGCCATGGTGCTCGCCAACGACGCCGAGCCCGCTAGTGCCGCCGGCGACCCGATGGACCTCGCCTTGCTCCGGTACGCGGGAGGCCTGGCGGCGGACGTTTCGGCGATGCGGGAAGCCTTTTCCCGGCGGTCGGCCCGCTCGTTCGACTCCGCGAGCAAGTTCATGCGGGTCACGGGCCAGGAGGACGGCGAGCCCGTGAGCTACCTGAAGGGGGCGCCCGAAGTGCTCCTCGGCCGCTGCGGCTTAGACGAGACCGCGCGGCGCCAATGGCGCGAGAAGATCGAGGCGTATGCGGCACAGGGCTACCGGTTGCTCGCGCTCGCGCGCGGGGCGGGCGAGCGCGAGACCGGACTCGACTGGCTCGGCTTGGTGCTCCTGTGGGATCCGCCTCGCGGCGAGGTGCCCGAGGCCGTGCGGCGATGCGGTGAGGCGGGCATTCGTATCCTGATGGTGACGGGAGACCACCCGGCGACGGCCCTCACCGTTGCGCACACGGTGGGCATCCCCGGCACCGTGGTGATGACCGGGACCGAGCTGGAGGGGAAATCGGCGGCGGAGTTGCGGCGGCTCGTGGGCGCGGTCAGCGTGTTCGCGCGCGTGAACCCCGAGCACAAGCTCCGGATCGTGGAGGCCCTCAAGGCCGAGGGCGAGATCGTGGCGATGACGGGCGATGGGGTGAACGACGCCCCGGCCCTGAAGCGCGCGGACGTCGGCGTGGCCATGGGACAGCGTGGCAGCGACGTGACCCGGGAGGTGGCCGATCTGGTGCTCCTCGACGATAACTTCGCCACGATCGTCGCCGCCATCGAGGAGGGGCGGAGCATCTACGAGAACATCCAGAAGTTCATCCGCTTCCTGTTCTCGACCAACCTCTCGGAGGTCCTGGTCGTCACCCTGGGCTTCTTCCTGGCCTTCCTCATCGGCCTCCGGGGGGCGGACGGCGCGCTCCTGTTGCCGCTGACCGCGGCGCAGCTCCTCTGGATCAACCTCGTCACGGACGGCGCCCCCGCGTTGGCGCTGGGGCTCGACCGGAACCCAGGCGTCATGCAGCGGCTGCCCCGGAACCCGACGTCGCCGCTGCTCGACGCGACCTCGCTCCGCTTCGTGTTGATCTCGGGAAGCCTCAAGGCGCTCGTCGCGTTCGCGATCCTCGGTTTGCTGCCGTGGATCCTGCAGGAGCCGCTCGAGGTCACGCGGACGGCGGCGTTCCTGTTCATGGCGGCGGGCCAGCTCCTGTTCGCGTATCCGGCTCGCCACACCGATCTCCGGCCGCCGCGGAACAACGTGTTGCACGTGACCGTGGGACTCAGCTTCCTGGCACAAGTACTGGTCGTGACCGTCGGGGTGCTGATGATCGCGTTCGATACGGTGTCGCTTACCGAGGTGGCCTGGGTCGCCGTGGCGGTCGGGGTGCTCACCGCGTGGGGGTTGGCCGAGCTGGTGAGCCGGGTGCTGTGGCCGCGGCGGGTGTAGCGGGCTCCGTCACACCCCACAGCGCGTCAGGTACGCCAGGCGCGAGCACAGCTCGAACTGATCCATCTCTCGCAATCCGGGCCGGATGCCGTCGAGCAACTCGTCGAGTGCCACGGTGGCGAACGAGAAGCCCTTGCGCTGCAGCGCGTGCGCCGGCTGGCCGCCGGTGCCCACGTGCCGCTGGCGGGCGACCATGTTGACGAGACGCCGGTCCACGATTCCCAGCGCGAAACGCTGCTCGCATTCGGCGGCGAGCTTCATCATGTTCGCGGCCGCGCTTGCTTGCGGTCCCGCCGGGATCCCGGTGAAGTCGAGCCGATCCTGCACGAACCCGTACCGTGCCGTCCGCCCCTCCTGGGACGCGTACAGATCCAGAAACGTGGGGGCCGTCGGGCCACCCTCCCGCGGCCGGCAGAACACCGCGACGACGGAAAGCTCGTACGGCACCACGGTGGATTGGCCGGGTACCGCAAGACGCATGGCGACGTCCTCGAACGCGAAGCCGCTGACGTGGGTGCGTGCCGGGACGTCGGCCAGCGCGTGTGCCGGCGCGACGACGACCGGGAGTCCGCACCGCTCGAGACGGCCCGCCGCGTCTTCGGCGGCTGGGCGGTCCTCGGGCGCAAGCCAGATCTCGGGGACGGGATAGTGTGCCTTGAGACCAACGTCGGCGGCGGTGAGTCCGAGTACCGGAGCGGCGCACCGGCCGTCGAACACTCCGTACGGAGGGTTAGACAGGACGAGGGTTGTGACGCTCACGGCGCGGAGGTACCGCCGCGCGGTTAGCGGCGCGAGCGCGCCATCGGAATCACCAGGAGCGAGGCGGGGAGATGGCGGATCAGCCCTTCGGTCACGCTCCCCAGCAGCATGCGGTCGATCCACCCCTTGCCGTGCGAACCCACCACCACGAGCTGCGCGTTCCACTCCGCGGTCTCGCGGTCGATCACGGCGCGAACCGAGCCACGACGGATCACCCGCTCGGCGTCACGCGTTCCGATGGCGGGCCATATGTCCGTCTCCAGGGCCGCCTTCGCGGCGCGAAACAACTCCTCACTACTCGGAGCCGACGGTACCTCGGGGGCGAAGGGGATCTCCTCGACGACGTGGACGAAGCGTAGCTCCGCGCCCACCAGGGCGGCGAACCGTTCGGCGGCCGCGATCGTCTCCTTGGCCGCTTCGGAAAGGTCCACCGCCACGAGAGCACGCTCGATCTGTGCGGCGGTCGGCGTCGTAACGAGCACCGGAACATCGGCCAGGCGCACCAGGTGCAGCACCGTACTGCCGCCAAGCCACCGGCCCAGCACATGGTGGTGTTTCCCCCCCAGGACGACGAGTCCCGCATCCCGTTCGGCGACCAGCTCCTGGATGACCCGCGCCGGCCGACCCATCCGCACCTCCACCGACCCGAGCGACGCCTCGGGCACGTTGCCGCGGAGCTGCTCGAGGATCTCGCGGTGGGCAGCTTGCAGCACGCTGCTCCGGATGCCCGCCTCATCACTCAGTCCGGGCGCGCCCGCAGGAGGCAGAATGACCTCCCGGACGGCGTGCACGATGATGCACTGCGTGCCGATGCGCTCGGCCAAGCGATGCGCCACCGCCCCGGCCCACGCGCCCTCCTGCGTGCCGTCCACCCCCGTGACGATCGGCTTCAGCACCGGTCGCCTCGCTGCGCCACACCGGACGGTACGGAGGCCAACCGAGACTCCGCCGCGCCGAGGAGCTCCCTGACGAAGGCGTCCACGGCGTTCCAGTCCGTAAAGACGTGGTCGCGTGACGTGTCGGTCTCGCCGCCTCGCTGCCGCGCGATTTGCTTCATCATGAAGCGCTTGAGGAAACCGTACTGCCGGTAGAGTAGCGCTCCGGCAAGCCGCGCGACCTGATTCGGCCGCCAGCCGGTTTGGGCGAGGAACTCGCTGACGTACCCCTTGGATTCCGCCTGGCCTTCGGGGTACGCCTGCGACATGCTGACCGAGAACAAGCCGGTCGGCATTCCCTCCAGGCGTGCGCGGTGCGCGCGGACGAAATCGAGCAGTGCGGCCTGGTGTCGACCCTTGTGCACCGACCCTCCGACGATCACGACGTCGGGCGGCGGGGTCCAGACATCGTCAGCCAGATGGGCCACGTCGGCGACGCGCTCCCCGTATCCGGCGGCGCGCGCCGCGTCCACCATGCGGGTGGCGATTCGGGCGGTGTGGCCGTCGGTCGTGGCGTAAGCGATGAGCAGGCGAGGCATGTGCCACCTCGGAACGAGTTCAGCATAAGATCGGGCCGGCGATCTCGCTCGTGGGTGAAGGGAGGATGAAGGGGGCGTCACTCACTGCCCGCGGCGAACAGGCGCTTGAGATAGATGTAGTCCCCGAACTCGGATGCGTCGTCGTTCGCCGCGTTCGCACCGAGGTGGAAGACCACCATGCCGCTTCCCTCGGGGGGCGCCTGCCACGCGAGCTCCCACCGGACGGTGTCCGGAGCGGTCAACGCAGTCCCGTCCAGGGCATGCCCCAGGTATTGCACGAGGGAGTCCTCCGCGCTGGCGATCTGCATTCCCGCGGGCGGGACCCGCCAGGTCCCGGCCTGCCGGCCCGCCCCGTCGCCTTCGATGAATCGGGCGGCGAGCTGGAATCCCCCCCGACCCATGCCGGGGCGCGTGAGCAGGATCGTGATCGCATACACGTCGTTCGGCCGGTAGCGCGCCGGAACGCCCTCGACCGCGAGCCATCCGCCCTCCGCGTTCACCGGTTGATCGAAGTGACATGCGTGACACGTTGGCTCGTCGAACCCCCCAGTGTGTCCCGGGGGCGGGCCGTCCATGTATACCGGCGCCCCGGCGGGCGGCGCCCCGGCACCGACGGCCGCCGTCGTGACGAGGGCGGCGCCAACCGCCGCCCCCCGAAGCCGTTTCCCAATGCTCATGCCTCGGTTTCTCCCTTGGCCGAACGGTAACGGGCGGGGACGCTCGCGCGGTCGCAACAACAGGTGACGCGCATCGCCCACGCGCCTCGTGATGGTACCCCCTTCCCGCGGCGGCATCCAGAGGCATGGTGTGCACGGATTTGCCCGAATGTCGTCGGCCGGCCACGGTAAACCGCCCCGGGCTGTGGACCACTATCCACGTTTCGGCGCCCCACCGGGGGCGGGGACGGCACCTGGAACAAAGGGTGCGGTTCTTGCGATTGAGCGATTCGAACGAAAAGCGCGGGAGCCGACGCCGCCATGACCTGGTGCGATAACTGTCTGTCCGATCACGCCGGAGCCTGCATCGAGGACGCGAAGCGCCTCGAAGTGCTGAGCGAGCTCGCCGTGTTTCTGAACCATGGCCGACAGCCCTGCCCGTTCTGCGGCGGGCGGGGCTCCGGGGGACCCTTCGGGTACGCCCCGGCCGTCCGGAACTGCGCGTACTGCAAAGGTTCCGGCCGCATCCGCACCTGAGCGGTCTTCGCGGCCGGCAAGCGACGCGTATGGCCTCGGGGAAGCGCGCCGCCTGGCGGACGCCCCTCTCCCCCAAACGGGTCATCTCATCGGTTGCCGGCCGCTAACCTCGTTCTGCCCCCACATCATTTTCAGGCGCATCGCGTCCAGGTGCTGCTGGCGGGCTGATGGCAATTGGCGTATGGGATATGTTACCGGACCGACCCGGGGGTGCCATGGCCATCACGCTCACGTACCTGGGACACGCCGCGTGCCTGCTGGATGACGGGCGGACCGCCGTCGCCATCGATCCGTTCCTCGACGACAACCCGGTGGCCGATCGGAAGGCCGCGGACGTCCGCTGCCGGCATATCGTCCTCACACACGGGCACGCCGATCACGTGGGGGACGCGGTCGCGATCGCGAAGGCCAACGACGCGACGGTGTTCGCGGCATTCGAACTGGCGGAGTACCTGAGCGAGCTGGGATGCCGCACGGAAGGAGGCAACCCCGGCGGCAAGATCGCGACGGACTTCGGGTGGGTCGCGTTCACCCAGGCGTTTCACTCGTCGTCGTACGAAGGGCGCTACATGGGGATGGCGTGCGGCACCATCGTGCGGTTGGGCGACGTCACCGTCTACCACTGCGGTGACACCGCGCTGTTCGGAGACATGCGACTGCTCGGCGAGATCTACCGGCCGGCCGTCGCCCTCATTCCCATCGGCGATCGGTACACGATGGGGCCGGAGCTGGCCAGCCGCGCCGCGGAGCTGATAAGGCCCAGGATCGCCGTTCCGATCCATTACAAGACTTGGCCGCTGCTCGCGCAGGACGCGTCGGGGTTCGCGCCGAAGGGTGTGGAGGTACGGGTGTTGGAGGTGGGGGAGAGCCTACGGTGGGGATGAGTGGGCGGGCGCCAGCGCCTCACCCTCCGCCGCGTTTGCCGTTTTAGCCGCCCCATTTACCGTCCTGCCGCCGCTTCCCCCGCCCCTCCCGCTCCTCCACGCTGAACGCGCAACACGCCTCCCCTTCTGCTCCCGGCAGGTGCTGCACGGCGGCCTCGCCGTACAGCGCCTGGATCAGGCTGGCGAAGAACGCTCCGCACACGACCGGACGGTTCGACGACACGTCGAGGAAGGGGCATTGGTGCACGACGAGCCGGTGGCCGCCCTCGGCGTCGTCTATGCTGTCCGTTTCCCAAGCGAACTCCCCGTCGAGCCATTGGAGAAGCCGGGCCCACCGCTCCGTAGGGGCCAGCGCCGCGAACTCGCCGCCTGCGCGGGCCGCGAGTCGCCGGGCGGCGGCAGCGACGGCATCCACCAATCCGTCCACGCCGTAGCGGTCGGCAAGCACCTCGACGAGCTGCGCGAGGAGCAGGTCGTAGCGCTTGGGAAACGCGCGCCGGCCGGCGGCGGAGAGGCGGTAAAACTCGGTTGGGCGGTTTGCCGCCCCCGCTACGCGGCGCCGTTCCACGAGGCCGAGAGCACTGAGGGTGGCGAGATGCGCCCGAACGCCGGCGGGCGTGAGGCCGAGGCCGACAGCTAGCTCGTTGGCACTAAGCTCATCCCTCACAAGCAGTTGAAGGATATCGCGTTTGGTGCCATGGGGGAGGTTAGTCATCTTACAATACTAAAACAAGTCATAACTTGCATAATTGTCAATCCAGTTCTATACTACGCGGCGTACGAAGGGGGCGTTGCGCTCCCGATAGTCGTTCACGAACTCGAAACGAGAAAGGACTTTCCACCATGGCTGCGAATCCGAGGCTTCGGACCCCGATGGCGGGGATCGTTCTGGCACTTGGTGCATTGCTGGTTGGCGGCGCCTTCCAGGCTGCCGATGCGCAGATGGATCACGGCGAAATGATGGCTCCTCCGGGAGGGGCCTACAAGAAGGTCAGCAGCCTGGTCGAGCTGCCCGACTTCATTCCCGGCATCGGGGTGTTATACGTCGACCCCGCCACCCTTCCGGCCGGACCCTTTCTCGCGTACGACCGGGAGGGGCACCTGGTGAGCACGGTCTACATGATCCCCCTCGAGGCGCTGAACGACCAGCAGACCTTCGACGACCTGGGCGCCGCGGACGCGAAGGTGAATCACGTCGACGTCTACTACAACGCCGGCCACCCGGGCGTGCCGTCGCCGCACTATCACATCGTCTTGTGGCACGTCTCGAAGGACAAGTCCGCGTCGCTGCAGTGAGCCGCGGCTCCTCGACGCGGCGCGAGGTGCTTCGGGCCGGCGGGCACGCGCTCGCCGGCCTGATGCTCGGCGGCCTGCGGCTTCCACGGGTGGGGTGGGGTGGCGTCCTGACCCATCCCCGCTCGCGTACCGATGCCGTGGAGATTCTGATGCGCGCCAACGTGCTCGGCAGCCGGGTTTGGTTCGACCCGGTGGGGCTGCTCGTCGAGCCCGGCCAGACGGTTCGCTGGGTGGTGGAGCGGCACGCGCACACCGCTACCGCGTACGATCCCGCCAACGACGGCTCGCCGCGCCGCATCCCGCTGGGCGCGGTTCCCTGGGACTCGGGGTACCTTCTCGACCCTGGAGATGCGTTCGAGACCACCCTCGCCGTGGAAGGGGTATACGACTACTACTGCAAGCCGCACGAGGCGGCGGGCATGGTGGGACGGATCGTGGTGTGCGATGCGGCGGAGCGATCGTTCGAGGCGCCCGAATGGTCGCCCGGACCCTCGGATCGTGCCGTGCCCGAGGCCGCCATTCGGGCGTTTCCGAGCGTCGAACGGATCTTGAGGGAGCGCGTGGTGCGTGAGGGGGTGGACGCTCGGCTTCCGTAGTACGCCCGACCAGAAGACACTGCGCCGCTCGACTCGGGCTTCGGGCTCCGCCCACCCCCGCTTGCCGACCCCCGCGAACGATGGTAAACAACAGGGACACGTCAACCCCGAGGTTTTCCATGTCACGTCTGAGCGCCTTCAACTTGAGGGGGTGGGTCGAGGAGCACCGCGACCTGTTGAAGCCGCCCGTCGGGAACAAGATGGTCTGGCAGGACAGCGAGTTCCTGGTCATGGTGGTGGGCGGGCCGAACCAGCGGAAGGACTTCCACGTCGAGGAAGGTGAGGAGTTCTTCTACCAGATTGAGGGGGACATCACGTTGCGGGTCAAGGACGAGGGCGAGGTGAAGGACATTCCGATACGCGAGGGCGACGTGTTCCTCCTGCCGCCCCGGATCCCTCACTCGCCGCAACGACCCGCCAACACCATCGGCATGGTGGTGGAGCGGAAGCGCCGGCCTGGGGAGCAGGACCACCTTCAGTGGTACTGCGACGGCTGCGGCGAGCTGTTGTACGACGCCGCGTTCGAGCTCGTCGATCTCGGAAAGCAGCTCAAGCCGATCATCGAGAACTTCTATAGCGATGAAAAGCTGCGGACCTGCAAGAACTGCGGCACGGTCATGAAGATCCCGCCGCCCGCGCCGGCCAAGGCCAAGAACTGACGCTCAAGGTCGACATCCACACGCACGTCCTCCCCGAGCGGTGGCCCGATCTGAGCGAGCGCTACGGCTACGGGGGGTTCGTGCGTCTGGAGCACACGGGACCGGGGTGCGGCCGCATCCTGATGGACGACGGCCCGTTCCGCGACGTCGGGAGTGAGCTGTGGGACCCGGACGTCCGGTTCGCCCACTGCGACCGCCACGGCGTGCGGGTGCAGGTGCTCTCGACGGTCCCCGTCATGTTCTCGTACTGGGCGAAGCCAGCGGACGCGCACGACCTCGCCCGGATGCTCAACGATCACCTCGCCGCTCTGGTGCGGGAGCATCCCACGCGTTTCGTGGGCCTCGGCACGCTCCCGATGCAGGCGCCGACGCTTGCCGTCCACGAGCTGGAGCGGTGCGTGAACGAGCTGCGGCTCGCCGGCGTCCAGATCGGCTCCCACGTGAACGAGTGGAACCTCGAGGAGCCCAGGCTCTTTCCCGTGTTCGAGGCCGCGGCCGAGCTTGGCGCGGCGGTGTTCGTGCATCCGTGGGACATGATGGGGCGGGAGCGCATGCCGAAGTACTGGTTGCCGTGGCTGGTGGGGATGCCCGCCGAGACCGCGATGGCCATCTGCTCGGTGATCTTCGGTGGCGTGCTCGAACGACTCCCCACGCTCCGCATCGGTTTCGCGCACGGCGGCGGCGCGTTCCCCGCCATCGTCGGCCGCATGGAGCGCGGGTTCGACGCGCGGCCGGACCTGGTGGCGGTGGACAATCCCGTCCACCCGCGCGTGTACCGCGGCCGCTTCTACACCGATTCGTTGGTGCACGATGCGGATTGCCTCCGGCATCTCATTCAGCTGGTGGGCGTGGATCGGATTGCGCTCGGATCCGATTACCCGTTCCCGCTGGGAGAAGAGGCGCCCGGGTGCCTGATCGAGTCGATGGACGACCTCTCGACGGTGGAGCGGGAGCGCCTGCTCGCCGGCACGGCGCTGGAGTTCCTCGACCTTCGCGGCGACGCCTTCTGGTGACATGACCGCCGGACCGCCGTTCCAACCCGGCGAGGCGTTCGCGCGGCGGCTCGATGCCGAGGACCCGCTGGCCGGGTACCGGGAGCGCTTCGCACTACCCCACGGACCGGGCGGAGCGCCCCTCATCTACTTCTGCGGCAACTCGCTCGGCGTCATGCCGAAGGCGGCCCGGACTCTCGTGGAGCAAGAGTTGGACGACTGGGCCGCGCTCGCGGTCGACGGACACTTCAAGGCCGCGGCGCCATGGTACGCCTACCACGAACAGTTACGCGACCCCGCCGCGCGGCTCGTCGGTGCACAGGGCCGGGAGGTCGTTGCCATGAACGGCCTCACCGTGAACCTCCATCTCATGCTCGTCTCGTTCTACCGGCCCACTGAGGCGCGGCACAAGATCCTCATCGAGGATCATTCGTTCTCCTCGGACCGCTATGCCATGCAGTCGCAGCTGCGCTGGCACGGGTACGATCCGGCGGATGGCCTGCTCGTGGCACAGCCGCGCCGTGGTGAGGCCACGCTCCGCACCGAGGACCTCGAAGCCCTGCTCGGCGAGCGCGGTGGCGAGATCGCGCTCGTATTCCTCGAGGGAGTGAACTACTTCACCGGGCAGCGCTTCGACCTCGCGCGCCTGGCGGACGCGGCGCGGCGCGCGGGATGTGCCGTGGGGTTCGACCTCGCCCACGCCGTGGGGAACGTGCCGCTGGCGCTACACGACTCGAACGCCGACTTTGCGGTCTGGTGTTCGTACAAGTACCTGAATGCGGGACCCGGTGCCGTCGGCGGATGCTTCGTCCACGAGCGCCATTTGGGCGACGCGGGCCGCCCGCGATTCGGCGGCTGGTGGGGCGTGGATCCCGCCACGCGCTTCGAGATGCACCGCGTCACGGACTTCGCGCCAGCTCCCAGCGCAGACGGCTGGCAGCTCAGCAACCCGCCCATTCTCTCGATGGCGCCGCTTCGGGCGTCGCTTGCCCTCTTCGACGAAGCGGGCATGGATGCGCTGCGCCGGAAGTCGCTCCGTCTCACCGGGTATTTGCGATATCTGGTGGAGCGCGCGGCGGGCCGCCGGATCGAGATCCTCACGCCCGCGGAGCCCGAGGCCCACGGTTGCCAGCTCTCGTTGCGCGTGCGGGACCGGCCGCGCGAGCTGTTCGACGCGTTGGGCCGCGCGGGGGTGGTGGCCGATTTCCGCCAGCCGGACGTGATTCGGGTGGCGCCGGTGCCGTTGTACAACACGTTTGGGGAACTGTGGAGATTCGGGGAGATTCTGGCAGAGGCGGCAGGAGCGACAGCGGCTGCAGAGCGGCAGGGGCGCCCATGACGCCGTGCGATGTGCCACGCGCCATACGCCGGCGGGGCCGGGCCCGGGTGGGTCATGGAGGTTCTCGTGGCTGAGCACTGGGTTGTGGTGGGGGGTGGGTTGGGCGGGTCGCTGATGGCAATCTATCTGGCGCGTCGCGGGTTTCAGGTGGACGTGTATGAGGTGCGGCCGGACCCGCGGACACAGGGTGACGTCGGCGGCCGCTCGATCAACCTGGCGATCTCGAACCGGGGTCTCGACGCGCTCTCGCGGGCCGGCATCGCGGACCGGGTGCTGGACATGGCCGTGCCGATGCGCGGCCGCATGATGCACGCCGAGTCCGGACGCCTGACCTTTCAGCCATACGGATCGGACGCATCGCAGGTGATCAACTCGGTGTCACGGGCGGGGCTCAACATGGCGCTGCTCGAGACCGCGGAGGCCCTGGACGGCGTTCGCGTGGCGTTCGGGAACAAGTGCACGGACGTCGATCTCGATGGCGGCGCCGTGACCCTGGTCGATACCTCGGGTGAGGCTCGCACGGTCACGGCCGACCGCGTGGTGGGCGCCGACGGCGCATACTCAGCGGTGCGGCGGCAGCTGCTGCGGCTGGACCGCTTCGACTACCAGCAGGCGTATCTCGACCACGGCTATAAGGAGCTGGTAATCCCGCCCACTGCCGTCGGCCAATTCGCCATGGACCCGAACGCGCTCCACATCTGGCCCCGCGGCGGGTACATGATGATCGCCTTGCCGAACGCGGACCGGTCGTTCACCTGCACCGTCTTCTGGCCGTTCCAGGGTCCCAACAGCTTCGCCGGGATCCGCGACGCCGCCGATTTGACGCAGTTCTTCGAGCGCTCGTTTGCCGACGCGCTCCCACTCATGCCGACGCTCGTTCAGGACTACTTCGGGAATCCCGTGGGGTCGCTCGTCACGGTGCGATGCCGGCCGTGGCACTTCCGGGACCGGGTGGTGCTCCTCGGTGATGCCAGCCATGCGGTGGTCCCGTTCTATGGCCAGGGGGCGAACGCGTCGTTCGAGGACTGCATCGTGCTCGACCAGGCCATCGGCAAGCACGAGCCCGACCGGGCGCGGGCCTTTGCCGCGTACGAGGCCGCGCGACGGCCGCACGTCGACGTGCTGGCCGACCTGGCGATCGCCAACTTCGTGGAGATGCGCGACCTCGTGGCCTCCCGCACGTTCCTCGCGCGCAAGAAGCTGGAAGAGGCGTTGCACCGCGTGTTCCCGAGATGGTTCGTGCCGCTTTACAGCATGGTCACCTTCAGCCGCCTTCCGTACGGGGAGGCCGTGGCGCGCGACCGCAGGCAAAGGTTGGTCGTCAAGCTGGCGGCATTCGCGGCCGTGACGATTGTCATCGCCGCGCTGGCGATGTTGCTGGCGTGAGGAGACATCCATGAGCCTTACGTATTCGACCTACCTGAACCTCGACCAGCTACTCGAGCTCCAACTGGTCCGGTCGGATCCCCCGGAGCACGACGAGCTGCTATTCATCGTGATCCATCAGGTGTACGAGTTGTGGTTCAAGGTCGTGCTGCACGAGACCGACAAGGTGAAGCGGGACCTCTCGGCCAACGACCTGTTCGGCGCCATCGCGACGTTCAAGCGGATCCGTACGATCATGAAGACCCTGGTGGGCCAACTCGACATCCTGGAGACCATGACCCCGATGTCATTCACCGCGTTCCGCGACCGTCTCGAGACGGCATCGGGGTTCCAGTCCGTGCAGTACCGGGAGCTGGAGTTCGCGCTCGGCTACCGGAGGCCCAAGATGCTGGACGCGTTCCAGGACGGCTCGGCGGAGCGGGCCCGGCTCGCGGGGCGGCTGGCCGAGCGGTCGGTGGTGGACCATTTCTACGACTTCCTCGAACATCAAGGTGTGCAGACCCCGGCCGACATCCGGTCGCGCGACCTCACCACCTCGAACGGTCCCAACGAGACGGTCCAGGCCGGCATTCTCCGGCTGTACCGGGAACGGCCGGACCTCGCCATCCTCTTCGAGTTGATGACCGATCTCGACGAGGGCATTCAGGAATGGCGCTACCGGCACGTCAAGCTGGCGGAGCGAAGCATCGGGCAGAAGCGCGGAACCGGAGGTTCCACGGGCGTCGAGTTCTTGAAGCAGTCGTTGTTCCGGCCGGTGTTTCACGATCTGTGGGAGGTGCGGGCGAAGTTGTGAGGAGCAGCAGGAGGAGTGGGATGGCAGAGCGGCAGAGCGGCAGAGCGGCAGGAATGAGATTCTACGACATCTCGCCGCCCGTTGGGGGTAACACCGTCGTGTTTCCGGGAGACACGCCGCCGTCGCGCGACGTACTGCTGGACATGGCGCGGGGGGATCACCTCACGCTCTCGACGTTCCGGTCCACCGTACACGTGGGGGCCCACGTGGACGCCCCGAGTCACTACGGGCGGGACGGACGGACCATCGATCGGCAGGATGTGGAGCTGTACCTCGGGCCCTGCATCGTAGTGCGGCCGCCGGTGAAACGTGGCGACCTGATTCTCCCCGGCGCCGTCGCCCAGGGCGACCTCGCGCCCCGCGTGTTGTTTGCGACGGGGACGTACCCGGACGCCACCCACTTCAACGAAGACTTCGCCGCGCTCGCGCCGGAGACCATCGACTTCCTCGCCTCGCGCCACGTGCGGCTCGTGGGCATCGACACGCCGAGCGTCGATCCGAGCACGTCGCAGGACCTCCCCTCCCATCGGCGTTGCCTGGCGCACGACATCGCGATTCTCGAGGGCCTGGCGCTGGACGGCGTGCCGGAAGGGACCTATGAGCTGATTGCACTCCCGCTCAAGTTGGTGGGATTCGACGCGAGCCCGGTGAGGGCGATACTGCGGGCCCTTCCGCCCGTTCCCGCTCCCCCCGGGTGACCGGTGACCGGGACGCAATGGCCTGCATGGTCGTTGATCGGTAACGGTAACAGGTCACCGGTCACCGGCCGTTCACTCTACCACCGCCACCACCTTCACCTCCACCGCGATCGGCGTGGGCAACGCCCCGACCTCCACCGTCGTACGCGCCGGTTGGTTCGTGGTGAAGTATTCCGCATAGATCTCGTTGAACGTCGCGAAGTGGGCTTTCATGTCGGTCAGGAACACGGTGACGTCCACGATGCGCTCCCAGCTCGATCCCGCGTCCTCGAGCACGGTCTTCACGTTCTCGAACACCGCGCGGCACTGCGCCGCGATGTCGTGGGCGACGGCTTCGCCGCGCTCGTTCAGCGTGACACCCGGGATCTCTTTGCTGCCCCGCTTCCGGGGGCCGATGCCCGATAGAAACAAGAGATTGCCCACGCGCTTGGCGTGCGGAAACGGCCCCACCGGCTCCGGGGCCCTCTGGCTGATCACGTCGTCCCGGCGAGCCATCACATGCGCCTCACGCCAAGCCCACGCAAACCCGCCGCTCGTTGCACGCTGCACGCTGCTCTCAGGCCCCGGCGCACGCCGCTCACACTCCTCTCCCCCCTCCCCCCTCGCCTCTCTCCACCCGCACGCACACGTTCTTCGGCTCCGTGAAGAACCGCATCGCCTCCTCGCCGCCCTCGCGCCCCACGCCGCTCTGCTTCATGCCGCCGAACGGCACCCGCAGATCGCGGAGCATCCAGCAGTTGATCCACACGGTGCCCGCCTCGATCGCGTCCGCCACCCGGTGCGCGCGCGACAGGTGCTCGGTCCACACGGAGGCCGCGAGGCCGTATGGGGTGCCGTTGGCGTACCGGATGGCCTCGGCCTCCGTGTCGAACGGCGCCACGGTGACGACCGGCCCGAAGATCTCTTCCTGGTTCGTGCGGCAGTCCGGCGGAAGGCCGGTTACCACGGTGGGCTCGATGAAATAGCCGCCCTGGCAGCGCGCCGGCACGGCGGCCGGCGGCCGGCCGCCGCAGCGGATCGTGCCGCCTTCCCGCCGTGCCAGCTCGATGTAGCCCATCACCTTGTCGAAGTGCGCCCGGGAGACGAGCGCGCCCTGGTGCGTGGTCTCTTCCAGCGGGTCGCCGACCCGGAGCGCCCGGGCGCCATCGATCAAGCGGTCGACGAAGCGGTCGAACGCCGGCCGTTCGACATAGACCCGCGGGCCGCACAGGCAGATCTGTCCCTGGTTGGAGAAGGCGGCCCGGAGACTGCCCTCGATCGCGGCAGCGAGATCGGCGTCGGCGAAGACGATGTTCGGGTTCTTCCCCCCCATCTCGAGCGCCAGCTTCTTGAACGCGGGCCCGGCGTGCGACGCGATGCGGCGCCCCGTCGCGGTGCTCCCGGTGAACGAGAGGGTCGTGACGCGCGGATGGGTGACGATGGCCTCGCCGGCCAGGGGGCCCGTGCCGTGCACCACGTTGAGCACACCCGGTGGGAGTCCTGCCTCCCGCGCGGCCTCGGCCAACAGGTGCGCGGTCATGGGCGTCAGCTCGGACGGCTTGGCAACCGCCGTGTTACCGGTGGCGATCGCCGGAGCCACCTTCCAGGTCAACAGGTACAGCGGAAGGTTCCAGGGCGACACCAGGCCGGCAACGCCGCGGGGACGCCGCAGGGTGTAGTTCAACGCCGTGTGATCGGTGACGTGCAGCTGGGAGCTCGTGTGCAGGATGGCGCCGGCGAAGAAGCGGAAGTTCTGGACCGCCCGGGGGATGTCGACGGACCGGGCCACCGCGATCGGCTTTCCGGTGTCGACGCTCTCGGCGCGGGCGAACGCCTCGAGCCGGCATTCCACGAGGTCCGCCAGGCGCAGCAATACGCGGCTGCGCTCGTCGGCCGGGGTGCGTGACCACGTGGGAAACGCCGCCTCCGCCGCCGCGACCGCCGCGTCGACGTCCGTCGCGTCGCTGTCCGGCACCTTGGAGTAGACGAATCCCGTGGCGGGCTCGACGTTGTCGAGGTAGCGCCCGCCGCGCGGCGGCACCAGCTCGCCGGCGATGAGATTGGCGATCGTAATCATGGCCAGAGTACGTCAGCTTAGCGGCCACCTCCGCCGCACGCCAGCGACCCGCTGCCGTATCGCCCGACACGTCTTGAAATTAGGCAGGCAATACTCCTATATTAGACACTAATAATCTTCATCGAAGTCTCGACGAACCAGGTGTCCTGCTGGGACGCCATCGGCTTGTGTGAGGCTAATTCGTTATGGGTATTGCGGTTCCCCAGTTTCGCCGTGGCTCCCGGGCGGCGCTTTTCGTTCTGGCTGCGGTGGCGGTTGGGGTGGCGGCGTGCGATACGCTCCTGACCGAGGCACCGGCTGACGAGGACCTCTTCGACGCGCCGCTCCCCGGGCTCAACCCCGAGGAGCGGCAGGCCTTCGCCCGGGGCGATGCGGCGTTCGGCGAGCGGTTCTCGGCGGCCACCGGCCTCGGCCCGATCTTCAACAACGTCTCCTGCGCCGACTGTCACAGCGGGGACGGGCGCGGCAGGCCCGAGAACGCGCTGATCCGCTTCAGCTTGGGCACCGAGCCGGCGATCGAGCTGGGGGGGCCACAGCTCCAAGACCGAGCCCTCCCCGGAGCCGTACCGGAGACGCTCCCCGACGGGGTCGATTGGTCGGTCCGGCTGCCGCCCCCGGTGTTCGGCGTCGGCCTGATCGAGGCGATCCCCGTGGAGGGGATCCTGGCGCTCGCCGACCCCGACGATGCGGACGGCGACGGCATCTCGGGCCGGCCCAACTGGGTGACGCCACCCGCGTTCGTGCCGCAGTCCGAGCCCGGCGGCGGGGTGGGGCCGCAGCTCGGCCGTTTCAGCCGGAAGGCCCAGGTCTCGAGCCTGCTCCAGCAAGTGGTCGAGGCGTATCACCAGGACATCGGCATCACGACCGATTTCCTGCCCGAGGAGAACTTCAATCCGCTGGCGGGGGGCGACCCGCTCGCCGCGGACCGGGTGGCGGATCCGGAGCTTCCCACTGCGACCGTGCGGGCGGTGATCGCCTACCTGCGCATGCTGGCGCCGCCCGCGCCGGGCGAGAGCACGCCGCGCCGCGAGCGGGGCCGAGCGGTGTTCGAGGAGATCCGCTGCGGCGCCTGTCACGTCAGCCAGCTCATGACCGGCCCGAGCACGATCGCCGCGCTCGCCAACCGCCCCGTGCCCCTCTACTCGGACCTCCTGCTGCACGACATGGGCGACGGGCTCGCCGACAATCGCCCCGACGGCAGCGCCGACGGCAGGGAGTGGCGTACCGCTCCGTTGTGGGGGCTCCGGATCATGAGAGACTTCCTGAACGGCGATGCGTTCCTCTTGCACGACGGCCGGGCCCGGAGCGTCGAGGAAGCGATTGAACTGCACGGGGGCGAGGCGGCGGCGGCGGCCGACGCGTTTCGGGCGCTGAGTGCGGACGACCGCGCCGCCCTGCTCGACTTCGTCGAGTCGAGGTGAACGTGGACCGTCGCCGCTTCGTCGAGTCGGGCACTCTCGCCCTGGCGGGTATCCTGGTCGGCTGCGCGCCCCGTTTCACGACCATCGTCACGCCGGACCACGGTCGCGTGCGCCTGCTGCTCCGGAACCATCCCGAGCTGAGCCGGCCGGGCGGGGGGGCGATCCGCATCCTGCCGGAAGGTGCAGCCGGTCCCCTGTATGTCGTGATGCTGGAGTCGGGCGAGGCGCTGACCGTGTCGCCGGTCTGCAAGCACCTCGGCTGCATCGTCGAGTTGAACGCGCAGGAGTTCGTGTGTCCCTGCCACGGCTCGCGCTACGCCCGCAACGGCGCGGTGCGGAAGGGGCCGACTCAGCTGCCGCTCGACCGCTTCCCCACGCGGATGACCGAGGACGGGGTCATCGAGATCGATCTGCGGATGTCGTCGTGAGAAGCATCCTGCTGATCGCCCTCGCCGCCGGCCTGAGCGCCATCCCGCTACGAGCGCAGGAGGCCGATACCACTCGCCGCCGGGAGCGGCCGTTCGTGGAAGGGGGCGTATACGACAAGCCGTACCTGACGCGCCTTCTGGGCCGGACCGCCATTGGGGGCTACGCCGAGGCGCATGCGCGGTTCGCGCGAGTGGACGGCGCCACGGAGGAGGCGGGGTTCGAGGCCAAGCGCTGGAACATCTTCGCCTCGACGGCCATCAGCGATTTCGTGAGGCTCGGCGCCGAGGTGGAGTTCGAGGACGGGGGCCGGGAGATCAAACTCGAGTACGCCGCGGTGGATATCGCGCTCCACCGGTCGCTCACGTTCCGAGCCGGCATGCTGCTCTCGCCGCTGGGCCGCTTCAACCTGGTCCACGACAGTCCCCAGAACGAGTTCACCGATCGGCCGCTGGTGTCGACCGAGCTGATCGGGACCGCGCTGTCGGAGCCCGGGCTGGGCTTTTTCGGGCTCTTCCCGTTCGGGCGCGAGGGGCGCCTCACCTACGAGCTGTACGCCGTGAACGGCTTTCACGAAGGTCTCCTGATGGAGTCGGCCGACGGCATCAGGATCCCCGAAGGGCGAGGGAACTTCGAGGACAACAACCGATCCCCCGCGATGGTTGGGCGGGTCGCCTACAGCCCCGGCCTGGAACTCGAGGTCGGCCTCTCGGCGCACCACGGCGCCTACAACGTCTTCGAGGAGGAGGGCCTGGAGCTCGACGAGCGCCGCGACCTCACGATCTGGGCGGTGGATTTCGACGCCAGCCTCGCCGGGCTCAGGCTCGCAGGCGAGGCGGCGTTCGCCGCCGTCGAGCTGCCGCCGTCGCTCGAGGGGCTGTTCGCGCGACGGCAGCGCGGACTCTACGTGGAGGTTCTCCGGGACTTCGGTGCGGGGTGGGTCCGCACGATGCCGCGGTCATACTTCTCGGTTGGCGCCCGCCTGGACGTGATGGACTTCGACTCCGAGCTGGCCGGGGATCTGGAGCGGCGCGTGACGCTGGGACTGAACTTCCGCCCCACCCAGGACACCGCGGTGAAGCTCAACTACGTTCGCGGCGTGGAGCGCGACCGCTTCAACAACGCGGCCGAGATGGCCGGGATCCTCTTCTCAGTAGCCACGTACTTCTAGCGCCTCATTGCGGGTTTTTCTTTTAACTCCTTGATCAAAAATGGCTTAGGGGTCCCACGCGCGAGCGGAGCGGCCCTCCGCACCAGCCATCCCCGGCCGGTTGTGGCCCGTGTGCATCAATGTCATCGATATTGTGCGTATTTTGCATCGTCGACGCTACAGATGAACGCTATTTGACGACATGGTGGCAGAGTGTCTTGGGACCTGTGCATCTGGCGCAGAAAATGCTTGACACTGAGCCTTACGATACGTTAGTCTCGTGCGTGCCTTCCCGCCCGCACGTCTACGGAACGCCGGGTCGCCTCGGGACCAGGGACGGCCCGGCGTCGCCCTCTCAGGGAGGAGATCGAATGATGACCGCTACGCTGCCGCCACGGGGGCTCAGTGCCGAACGAGCCGCTCCCGCCGCCGCCCCCGCCGATGTGATCCGCAAGGCCAGGGACGCCGGGGTCCAGGTGATCGACGTCCGGTTCACCGATCTGCCGGGGACGTGGCAGCACTTCTCCCTTCCGCTGCGCGAGCTGTCCGAGGGGATGTTCGACGACGGGCTCGGCTTCGACGGCTCGAGCATCCGCGGCTTTCAGCAGATCCACGAGAGCGACATGCTGCTCCTGCCGGACCCCGCCTCGGCGTTCGTCGATCCGTGCCTCGAGGTCCCCACGCTGGTGCTGATGTGCGACGTCGTGGACCCGCTCACGCGCGAGCCGTACACGCGTGATCCGCGGCACGTGGCGCGGAAGGCCGAGCGGCACCTCGTCGAGAGCGGGATCGCCACGACGAGCTACTGGGGCCCCGAGGCCGAGTTTTACATCTTCAACTCGGTGCGGTTCGACCAGAACGCACACGAGGGCTACTACCACATCGACTCCGAGGAAGGGATCTGGAACTCGGGCCGCAACGGCGGCTCGCCGAACCTCGCGCACCGGCCGCGCCACAAGGAAGGCTACTTCCCGGTGCCGCCCGTGGACCGGCTACAGGACTTGCGCTCCAGGATCATGCTGGCGCTCGAGGCGGCCGGGATTCACGTCGAGGTCCATCACCACGAGGTGGGGACGGCCGGGCAGACCGAGATCGACATGCGCTTCGGCACGCTGTTGCGGATGGCCGATCAGGTGATGATGTACAAGTACATCGTCAAGAACGTCTGCGCCGCGCACGGCTACACGGCCACGTTCATGCCCAAGCCGATGTTCGGTGACAACGGCTCCGGGATGCACGTGCACCAGAGCCTCTGGAAGGATGGGACGAACCTGTTCTTCTCCCCCGAGGGGTACGGCCTGCTCTCGGACGTGGCACGCCATTACATCGGAGGGTTGATCAAGCACGCGCCCGCACTCCTCGCGTTCGCGGCGCCCACGACGAACTCGTACCGTCGCCTGGTGCCGGGGTACGAAGCACCCATCAATCTCATCTACTCGCAACGGAACCGGAGCGCGATCTGCCGGATCCCCGTCTACTCGAAGTCGCCCAAGACGAAGCGCATCGAATTCCGTGCGCCGGACCCGACGTGCAATCCGTACCTCACCTTCGCGGCGCTGCTGATGGCCGGCCTCGATGGCGTCCGGAACCGGATCGAGCCGCCCGCGCCGATCGACAAAGACCTTTACGAGCTGGACGCGGCCGACCGGCACCTGGTCAAGAACACCCCGGGCTCCCTGGGCGAGGTGCTCGACGCGGTGGAGCAGGACAACGAGTTCCTGCTGAAGGGCGACGTGTTCACACCGGATCTGATCAGCACGTGGATCGAGTACAAGCGGACGCGCGAAGTGGCGCCGGTGGCGCTGCGCCCGCATCCGTGGGAGTTCTTCCTGTACTACGACGCGTGAGCGGCTGATCGCGCGGGGCTCGTGGCTCGGGGCACGGGGGATTCTCTCACCCCCGGCCGCCCCGCGCTTCGGGCTCCGCGCCACCCCCCAAACGAATTCGCACCGTCCCCAATCGCGG
>Ga0302046_10000794_pt1 | contig 30402 bp, 30 predicted proteins | sample RVTome_11_FD_200261 | JGI IMG/M metagenome (GOLD analysis project Ga0302046, IMG submission 200261) | Soil microbial communities from uranium-contaminated site in the Upper Colorado River Basin, Wyoming, United States - RVT147D111 (version 2) ...
ATGGCGTCTGCCATGCGAAGGGCTATCGCAACTTCGAGACCAACGACGCGTCGACGAACCTCTGGCCGCTCGGGATCCTCATCGGCGGCGAGGAGCTGCATAACAACCATCATGCGTTCCCGACTTCGGCCAGGTTCTCGCTTCGGCCCGGCGAGATCGACATGGGCTGGCTGCATCTGAAGGTCTTCTCCGCGCTCGGGCTAGCAAAGGTCAGGCGCGTCGCGAGCGAGCCGGCCCTGAGCGAGGCGGACGCCGCGCCCGATCTCGAGACGCTGCGCTCGATCCTGATCAACCGCATGCACGTGCTGCGCGCCTACATGCACCAGGTCACGCTGCCCGTGCTGAGGCGCGAATGCGAGGCGCTCGGCCACGCGCGGGCGATCGTGCCCTGGGTCAGACGGCGGCTGACCTGCCAGCCGCAGATGCTCGCAGAGTCCGATCGCAGGTCGCTCCGCGAGCTCACCGAGCAGCTGCCGGCGTTCGAGCTCGCGCTCGAGTTCCGCAACGAGCTCAAGAAGCTCTGGGAGGGCGCGCACACGAGCAACGAACGGCTGCTCGACGATTTCGGGCGCTGGTGCCGGCGTGCCGAGGCGACCGGCAATCAGTATCTCAGGGATTTCGCCGCGTACCTGCGCTCGTTCCAGCCGAGCCCGGCGCGGGTCTGGTAGAGGGCTCGCGGCGCGAACGGCGCCTTACTTGATCTTTGTCTCTTTGTAGACGACGTGCTTGCGCGCCTTGGGGTCGAATTTCCTGACCTCCATCTTCTCCGGATGCAGCCGTCGGTTCTTCGTCGTCGTGTAATAGTGGCCGGTGCCCGCCGACGACATCAGTCTGATCTTGTCTCTCTTGGATGCCATGTGCTGCCCTAGACGCGCTCGCCGCGCGCGCGGATCTTGTCGAGGACCGTCTCGATGCCGAGCTTGTCGATGATCCTGAGGCCCTGATGCGAGACCCGGAGCCTGACGAAGCGCTTCTCCTTCTCGAGCCAGAACCGGTGCGTGTGGAGATTCGGCAAGAAGCGGCGCCGCGTCTTGTTGTTGGCGTGGGAAACGTTGTTTCCCGTCATCGGTTTCTTGCCCGTGACCTGGCAGACTCTGGACATCGTGGCTTGGCCCAAGGGATCGGAGCGGGGCCGCGACTATACAAAAACGCCCGAATCGCGGCAAGCCGCCGCGGGCCCGAAAATCCAAAAGTCCAATGCCCGGCACCTAGATCCAGCCGCGCTCGGCGAGGGAGACGTGGCCTTCGCGGCTGACGACGAGGTGGTCGAGCAGGCGGATGTCGACGAGGGCGAGGGCCTTCGAGACGCGGAGCGTGATGCTGCGGTCGGCCTCGCTCGGCTCGCAGTCGCCCGAGGGGTGGTTGTGGCCTAAGATCACGGCCGCGGCGTCGCAGCCGAGCGCCTGCTTGACGATCTCGCGCGGGTAGACGGCGGCGCCGTCGATCGTGCCGCGGAAGAGCGCCTCGTAGCGGATCATCCGGTGCCGCGTGTCGAGGTAGAGGCAGCTGAAGACCTCGTGGCCGAGGTTGCCGAGCCGGGCGCGGAAGCAGCGCGCCGCGTCGGCCGGATTGTTGAATGCGCGGCGCCTGTCGAGCGGCCCCTCGAGGCAGCGCCGGCCGAGCTCGAGCGCCGCTTCGACACGGGCGATGCGCGCGTCGCCGACGCCGCGCGTTCTGAGCGTCTCGGCGTTGCCCGCGATCCGGCGCAGGCCGCCGCCGGCGCGCAGGAGCCCCGAGGCGAGATCAAGAGCGTCCCTGCTCCTGATCCCGCTGCCGATCAGGACGGCGAGAACCTCGGCGTCGGTCAGCTGGCTCGCGCCGAACTGCCTGAGGCGGTTGCGCGCGTGCTCGACGGGGCTTGCTGTCGTGGTCGTCATGTGGTCCCTTCCCCTGGGACTGCCGAGGATGGCTCAGGGCGCCGGAGAACTCACCTTGCGTTAACGGTTTTCTGATCGAGAAAAGGCGCGGCGGCCGCTGGAAATCTCCGGGGCAGGCGGAGTAAGCTCGAACGGCGGTCATTCGAGAGTCGGTCATGACGGAACCCAAAGCCAGCAAGTCAGGCCGTGTCCTTGTCGGCGTCACGGGCGGCATCGCCGCCTACAAGGCGCCCGAGCTCGTGCGGCGCCTCGTCGAGGGCGGCGCCGAAGTCCAGGTCGTCATGACGCGCGCGGCGCGGGAGTTCGTCGGGCCGGCGGCGCTCCAGGCCGTCTCGGGCCGGCCGGTCCGGCTCGATCTCTGGGACGGCACGGCCGAGGCTGCGATGGGGCACATCGAGCTCGCGCGCTGGGCCGATCAGATCGTCGTCGCGCCGGCGACGGCCAATTTCATCGCGGCCTGCGCCGGAGGCTTCGCCACCGACCTCCTGACGACGCTTTGCCTCGCGACCGAGGCGCGCGTCGCGCTCGCGCCCGCGATGAACCGCGTCATGTGGGCGCATCCGGCCGTGCAGCAGAACTGCGCGATGCTCAAGGCGCGCGGCGTCAGGCTGCTCGGCCCGGCCGAGGGCGATCAGGCCTGCGGCGAGACGGGCCTCGGGCGCATGCTCGAGCCCGACGAGATCGCGGCCGCACTGCTCGCCGAGCCGACCTGGCTTGCGCCGCAGCTTCTGGCCGGCCGCCGGATCGTCATCACGGCGGGCCCGACGCGCGAGCCTATCGATCCGGTGCGCTACATCACGAACCGGAGCTCGGGCAAGATGGGCTATGCCGTCGCGGCCGCGGCGGCCGAGGCCGGCGCCGGCGTCGTGCTCGTCAGCGGACCGGTCAGCGTCGAGACGCCGCCCGGAGTTCGGCGCGTGCAGGTCGAGACCTCCGAGGAAATGTACCGCGAGGCCTGCGCGGCGGCCGAGGGCGCCGACATCTTCATCGCCTGCGCCGCCGTCTCGGACTTCCGTCCGCCCGTCGCGGCGACGCAGAAGATCAAGCGCAAGGACGCCGAGCTGAGGCTCGATCTCGTGCGCTCGCCCGACACGCTCGCGACCATCGCCCAAATCCCGGACGGGCCTTTCACGGTCGGTTTCGCGGCCGAGACCGAGAAGCTCCGCGAGCACGCGCTCGCGAAGCTCGAGTCGAAGAAGGTCGACATGATCGCGGCCAACCAGGTCGGGCCCGAGAGCGGCTTCGACACCGAGACCAACGCGCTCGAGGTCTTCTGGCCCGGCGGCTCGGCCGCGATTGGCGAGGACACGAAGCGCGCCGTCGCGAGGCGCCTGATCGCGCTGATCGCCGAGCGGTTCAAGGCCGGCCGCCCCGCCGGCGCCGCCGCGAAGGCCGCCGGCTGAATGGCGGCCGGCAGAGCCCGCAGGAAGCTCGAGCTCCGCGTCCTCGATCCGAGAATCGGCTCGGAATTTCCCCTGCCCGAGGCCGCGACGGCCGGATCGGCCGGCGTGGATCTGCGCGCCTGCCTGGACGCGCCGCTCGAGCTCGCGCCCGGAGCGACCGAGCTCATCGGCACGGGGCTTGCGATCCATCTCGGCGATCCCGGGCTCGCGGCCATGATCCTGCCGCGCTCCGGGCTCGGCCACAAGCACGGCATCGTGCTCGGCAACCTCGTCGGGCTGATCGACTCCGATTACCAGGGCGAGCTCAAGGTCTCATGCTGGAACCGCGGCCAGACGGCGTTTCGGATCGAGCCCGGCGACCGGATCGCGCAGCTCGTCGTCGTTCCGGTCGTGCCGGTCAGCTTCGAGATCGTCGGTGATTTTTCCGCGTCCGGCCGCGGCGCGGGCGGATTCGGCCACACGGGCCGGCGCTAGGCGTCGATGCCCTTGAGCTCGCGGAAGCGCTCGATGTCGCTCTGGAACTCGCGCCGGATCGTGTCCTGATCGGTGCGGCTCTCGTCGAGCAGCTGCTCGAACTTGCCGATCGACGACTCGGTGCGCTCGATGTCGAGCAAGAGATTTTGGGGCAGCGGCGGGGCGTCCTCGCGGTCGCTGCGCGGCGCATAGCGCCCGGCGTTCTGAAGCAGGTCCTCGAGCTTGTTGCGCAGGTTCCTCAGGTAGATCTCGGTCACCGTGATCTGGGCGTCGATCAGCTCGAGGCGGCGGTCACGCAGCTTCGCGATGTCATCGGCCGTCAGATAGGTATCGAGCAGGGCCCGGTCGCGCCGCTGCTGCTCCTCGATAATGCGCAGGCGCTCTTCCTCGGCGAGGCGCTCGGCCTCCATGATCGCGCGCTCTTCCTCGGTGATCTCGCCCTGCTCGGTGCCGATGGTCACGCCCTGCCCATTGATCACCTCGCGGTCCTGCCTCGAGTGCTCGGGCAGGACGCGGTCGCTGTAGAAGACGTTGCCGTTCTCGTCGACGTAGCGGTAGAGCCGCTGGGCATGCGCGCTCGCCGCCAGCAGGCCGAGGCCCGCGAGTGCAAGGACGCTTGAGACGAGCTGGCGATTCACGATTATGTCAATCCGGGCAGCGTGGACACCCGGTAGGTATACCAAAAAACAAGCTCCGCGGAAGCGTTATTCCTCAAAATTTCATACTTTCAGTTGTCGAGCGCCACGCCGTACCGGTTCCGGTAGGCCTTCACGGCCGGCAGATGGGCCGCGTAATCCTCCTTCTCCTCGAGGTGCTCGACGAAATCCGTCAGCGAGACGATGCTCATGATCGGGATGCCGATCTCGGCCTCGAGCTGCTCCCGGGCCGGAACCCTGGCCCGCGTGCCGATCTCCTCGCGGTCGAGCGCGACGAGCACGCCGACCGGCTTGCCGCCGGCTTCGCCGATGAGCGATGCGACCGCCCGGATCGCCGTGCCGGCCGTGACGACGTCGTCGACGATCAGCACCCGCTTGCCCGACAGCGGCGCGCCGATGATCGCGCCGCCCTCGCCGTGCCGCTTGGCTTCCTTGCGATTGAAGGCGAACGGGTAGTCGAGATCGTAATGCTCGGCCAGCGCGGCCGCGGCGAGAGCCACGAGCGGAATGCCCTTGTACGCCGGCCCGAACAGCATGTCGAACTTGAGATCGAGATCGGCAATGGCCGAGCCGTAGCAGCGCCCGAGCTTGGCCGCCGCGTAGCCCGTGTTGAACTCGCCGGCGTTGAAGAAGTAGGGGCTCACGCGGCCCGATTTCAGCGTGAACTCGCCGAACCGGATCACCTCGAGCTCGAGCGCGAGCTCGAGAAACTCGGACTTGTAGGCTTTCAACTCAAGTCCCCTCCGTCTGCTCTTGTATCATACTCAGGCAGCGCCGCACAAAGATCGGGAAGGCTCCGGTTGCGAATTATCTCGTTCAACGCCAACGGCTTGCGTTCGGCCGGCCGGAAGGGGTTCTTCAGCTGGTTCGCTCGGCAGAACGCCGACGTGCTCTGCGTGCAGGAGATCAGGGCCAGGGCTTCGCAGATCGACGACCGTGTCTATCGGCCGGGCGGTTTTCATCGCTATCTGTTCCCGAGCGGCCGGCCGGGCTACGGCGGCGTCGCGCTCTACTGCCGCCGCGAGCCGCTCGAGGTCGTCTACGGCTACGGCGACGCCGAGTTCGATGCCGAGGGCCGCTTCGTCGAGGCCGAGTTCGACGACTTCGCGGTCGCGAGCGTCTATTTCCCGTCGGGCTCCTCGGGCGACGCGCGGCAGGAGGCCAAGTTCCGGTTCCTCGCGAGCTTCGAGAAGTACCTGAAGGGCAAGCTCGGGGCCGGCAAGCCCTACGTCTTCTGCGGCGACGTCAACATCGCGCACAGGAAGATCGACATCAGGAACTGGCGCTCGAACCAGAAGAGCTCGGGCTTCACCCCCGAGGAGCGCGCATGGATGGACCGGCTCGTCGGCGAGATCGGCTTCGTCGACGCGTTCCGCGCCGTCAATGCCGAGCCCGATCAGTACACGTGGTGGTCGAATCGCGGCCGCGCGCGGGAGAACAACGTCGGCTGGCGCATCGACTATCATCTCGTGAGTCCGGATCTCGCCGGCGCCGTCGAGGCGGCCAGCATCTACAAGCGCAAGCAATACTCGGACCATGCCCCGCTGACGGTCGACTATGCGCTCTGACCGGCGCTGGCTCGTGCTTCTGAGCGGGCGGCTCTGGACGGCGGCGCTCATGGGGTTCTTCGGCGGCCTGCCGCTGCTCCTGACGATCACGATCCTGCAGGCATGGCTGACTCGCGAGGGGGCGAGCCTGACGACGATCGGGTTCTCGACGGGTCTGGTGGGCCTGCCCTACGCGATCAAGTTTCTCTGGGCGCCGTTGCTCGATCGCTTTCAGCCGCTCGCGCTCGGTCGGCGCCGGAGCTGGCTCCTGCTCGCGCAGATCGCCCTCGTCGCGAGCATCGTTCTGCTGGGGTTCCAGGATCCCTCCGCGTCGATCTGGCCGGTCGTCATCACCGCCTACGCCGTGACTTTCTTTTCCGCCACGCAGGACATCGTGATCGATGCCTACCGGCGCGAATCACTCGCCGATGCCGAGCAAGGCCTCGGCGCTTCGTTCTACGTCTATGGTTACCGGATAGGAATGGTCGTAGCCGGGTCGGGCGGCCTGTTCATCGCCGACCTCTTCGGTTACCGCGTCGTCTACTTCGTCATGGCTGCCATCATGACACTCAGCGCGATTGTCACGCTCACCGCCGTCGAGCCGGTAGGGAGCGACGAGCGCCCGAAGACGCTGACCGACTCTTTCATCGGGCCCTTCGTCGAGTTTTTCACGCGTGGAGGGCACCTGCGAATCGAGCCGCTGTTGCTGCTCGCGTTCATCGTCGCCTACAAACTCGGCGACAACCTCGGCACGCACATGGCCACGCCGTTCTATCTCGGGATTGGATTCCTCGAGCGGGAAATCAGCGCGGCGAGGCTGCTTGGCACGGCAACTTTGCTCATTGGTGTCTTCCTCGGAGGCGCCGTAGTTCTTCGGCTCGGTATCTTTCGCTCGCTCCTGATCGTCGGCATCCTGCAGGGCCTCTCGACGGCATGCTTCGCGATCCTGACCGTGGTCGGAGACTCGAACGGCTGGCTTGCCGTCATCATCTCCTTCGAGGAGCTCACGGCCGGCATGGGGACGAGCGCGCTGCTCGCTTTCATGGCCGCGCTGACCGACAAGCGCTTCACGGCCACCCAGTTCGCGCTCCTGTCGGCGCTCGCGAACGCGCCGCGGGCGCTCCTCGTCGCGCCCAGCGGCCTCTTCGCCGAGGTGCTCGGCTGGTCGACGTTCTTCGTCACATGCGCCCTGGTGGCTTTGCCGGGGCTGGCGCTCCTCATCTATCTCAGGAGCTGGATCAACAGCAGTGCCGTGCCGCGTGCAGGCGCGCACGATACGGGCGGCTGATCCCAATCGCCTCTGATCGTCCGGCTCACGAGCTCCTTTTGGCGTAAAAGTCGACGACCTCGTGGCCGAGCCGGCGCCCGCGCGTTTCGAACTTGGTGGGCGGCCTGAACCCGAGCCGCTCGTCGTCGAGATCAGCAGCGGGGATCCGCTCGAGCGTGGCGGCGGTCGCGAGCAGCCCTTCGATCTGCTCGGCGTAGTCGGCCCAGTCGGTCGCGATGTGCAGGAGACCGGAGCGTTTCAGGGCCGCCGACACGGCGGCGAGGAAGCCGGCCTGGATCAGCCGGCGCTTGTGATGCCGCTTTTTTGGCCACGGGTCCGGGAAAAAGACGTTGACGGCGTCGAAGCTCGCGTCGGACAGCATGCTCGCGATGACGTCGACGGCATCGCGGTCGATGACGCGCACGTTGGTGAGCCCGGACCTCTCGAGCAGCGCGAGCAGATGCCCGATGCCGGGCTCGTGCACCTCGATGCCGAGATAGTCGATCTCGGGATATCTTGCGGCCGCCGTGACGAGCGCCTCGCCGTCGCCGAAGCCGATGTCGAGCACACGCGGAGCCTGGCGCCCGAATGCGGCGTCGAGATCGATCCGCTCGTCGGCGAACGGGATGCCGAAACGCGGCAGCAGCGTCTCGAGGGCGCGCTTTTGTCCGGTCGTGATGCGTCCCGGTCTTCGCACGAAGCTTCGGACCCGGCGCGGATGATCGACTTTCATTGCGCTATTCTAGGGAACATGGTGTCACAGTCCTGTGCACGACGATGACGAGGTATCGGCAGTGGCGTTTGCTCGCGGCGGGCGGCGTGCTCGCTGCCGCGGCACTCGGCGGCTGCGGCTCGCCCGAGCCCGCCGCGCCGCCCGCAACGCTGCCCTACGCCGACGAATACCCGGCAATCGGCTACGCGGCGAACGAGCCCGAGGGACCGCTGGGGCAGCTCGCCCGGCGCCTCGGCGGCGGCGCGGCCGGGCTTTCGTTCCGGCCCGGCCGCGGCTATCTCGATGCCGTGCTCGAGGAGCTTGCGATCGATCCCTCCTCGCAGGTGCTCGTCTTCTCGCGCACGAGCCTGCAGACGCGCCACATCGGTCCCGCGACGCCGCGCGCGATCTATTTCAACGACGAGAGCTACGTCGCCTTCGTCCCTGGCGCGCCGTCGCTCGAGCTCGCGGGCTTCGATCCCGGGCTCGGGCCGGTCTTCTACAATCTGGCGCAGGACGGGTCCGCCGGCTCAGGCGTCGAGCGCCGGCAGGGCGCCTGCCTTCGCTGCCACGACACCTACGGGCTCTCGGGCGGCGGCGTGCCGCGTTTCCTGCTCGGCTCGGGCTACACCGGCACCGACGGCGAGCTCGTCTCGCACGAGGCCTGGATTCTGACCGATCAGGCGACGCCGCTTCGGAGCCGCTGGGGCGGCTGGTACGTCACGGGGCGGCACGGTGCCGAGGTGCATCTCGGCAACATCGTCGTCGAGAAAGCCGAGGACCTCGGCGATCTCGAGGCGCTTCGCGTCGGCAACGTCGACGAGCTCGGCGCGCTGCTCGATACGTCGCAGTACCCGACACCCTACAGCGACATCGTCGCGCTCATGGTGCTCGAGCATCAGGTCGAGGTGCAGAATCTGATCAGCCGGCTGCGTTTCGAGACGGTCGGGCGCTCGGACGCCGATAGCGAGCCGCCGGCGGAGCACGTCGACGCGCTCGTTGCCGCGATGCTCATGGCCGGCGAGGCCCGGTTCGTCGACCCGATCAGCGGCGGTTCCGGCTTCAGTGAGCACTTCGAGTCCCTGGGTCCGTTCGACTCGGAGGGCCGGACGCTTCGCGAGCTCGACCTTGAGACGCGGCTCTTCAGGTACCCGCTCAGCTATCTGATCTACTCGGACGCGTTCCAGGCGCTGCCGCGGGCTGCCAGGGACGCCGTCTACGCGAGGCTGCGGCCGGCGCTCGAGGGTGCGCCGGGGCAGGCAGACGCGCCCGCAGCAGCGCTGGCCGAGGGCGATCGGGCCGCGATTCGCGGGATCCTGCGCGAGACGCTGCCCGAGGTCCTCTCGCCCCAGGCCGACTCGGGATGAGCGCCGATAAGGCTAAGGGTGTGAGGCGAGGACGCTCCGGTAGAGGCCGAGGTAGCCTGCCGCCATTCGCTCGGTCGTAAAGAGCGCGTCGACGCGCTCGAGCGCGTTTCGGCCGTGCTCGGCGACGCGGCTCCGGTCGCGAAAGTAGCGCTCGACGCAGGCCGCGAAATCGTCCTTGCTCGACGTCTCGAACAGCTCGCCCGTGACGCCGGGCTCGACGATATCGAGCAGGCCGCCCGTGTTCGAGCCGATCACGGCCTTGCCGCAGGCCATTGCCTCGAGATTCGCCCGGCCGAAGGCCTCGTTGTGGCTCGTCATCGCGAAAACGTCGCTCTCGGCCAGGATCGGGAAGGGCTCCGGCCGCTGGCCGAGAAAATGGATCTTCGGCAGATGCCGCGCTTTCTCGTCCCAGCCCTTCGGGTCGCCGAGATGCACGAAGTGGATCGGCAGATGCTCGAGCTTCGCGGCCGCGTGAGCGATGTAGTCGAAGCGCTTGACGGAACGGAGCGCCGCCATGCTCGCGACGATCAGCGCGTCGCGATCGATGCCGAGCTCCTCGCGCAGACCATAGGGCTCGGCGCACCGGGAGCGGACCCATTCGCGGTTGATGCCGTGATGTATCACGTGCACGTTCCTGGCCTTGAGGAAACGGAAGCTTTCGAGATAGCGCTTGACTTCCGTGCTGACGGCGGCGACGGCTGCGAGATTCGGGTTGCGCGCGTTCCAGTAGGCCGTCGGGTTCTCGCGGAGTTTCAGATGGCCGATGCGCGCGCGGTAGGCGATCAGGGGAGCGCCGCGCCGGTTCCAGCGGATCAGGTTGGCGAGCTCGTCGTTGCCGTGGAAGCACTGAACGAGATCGAAGCGAACGCCGGCCGCCACTTCGTCGAGGCGGCGTCTGAAGGCGCGGTCGAATTTCGAGCGCGGCGCGAGGTGCGTCAGGCGCGTGCCGTTGGCGGCGAGCTTCCGCGTCCAGTCGTTGATCTGGTCGACGACGATCGTGAGATCGGTGTCGCGCCCGAGCCGCTCCAGAAAGAAATAGAGAATATGGTCGATGTACTTGGTGACGAAGAGCAGCGTCGGCATGGATCGCCAGTGACAGCCCTGATACGGAGGGGGATGGTAGCAGGAACGGGCTGTCCGGGAGGGAGGGCGTCGACGTTCGATGGCCGCCGACACGTGCCCCGGCGCCTTCGTCCGTGCGAAGGCGCCGGGGCTCACCGCATTGCTCGGAGCGCCTGTCTACCGAGCGGCCGGGGTTACCAGCCGAGCTTCCAGAGCCGCTTCCACCACGGCCGATTGGCGTGCTCGAGCAGCTTCACGAAGGTGAAGTCCCGGTAATCGGAGCACGTCGACTTGCTGCCGAAGAAGTACCTGCCTTCGCGCTCGCAGGGCGGCGGAACGATGCCCTTGAGATCGTAGAGCCACAGCGCATCGCCGAAGCCCTGGCCGGCGGGGTAGACGCTGCCGTCGGCCGAATCGGGATGCATCACGGACAGGACGAACTGCGTCGGCTTGACCGGATTGAAGATCATTCCCGTGGCTTCCGAGCCGTCGGCGAGAAGACTCATGAAGTGATCCAGCGACTCGGCGACGCCGTCGCTGTCCACGTCCCGCAGGAACCAGACGTCCCCGCCGATGTTCGAGCTGTTCGGCTGGTCCTCGATGATGTAGATATTGCCGAGCGCGTCCTGCGCGAGGTTGTCGGGAGAGTCGAGCTGACCGCTGGTCATCGGGAAGCCGACGTTCTTCGGCGTGTTCCGGTCGGCTGCGATCCAGACCCTCGCCCTGGTGCCCCCGAGCTCCTCGATCGCATAGATCGCGTGCTCCGACGTGACGGCGACGTAGAGCACCTCGTTACCGTTCCTGAGCCGCCCGACCTCCATGTCCTCCGGACGGCCGTAGGGCGTGGCTCCGACCTCGTCGGCTGCGCCGCGCCCGCCTCTGGCATCCGGGTCCGTCTTCGGGTCGGAGGTCGGGCCATTGCGAAACGGATCGATGCTGGTCAGAGGATTGCCCTGCTTATCGGTCAGCGGAATCCAGGTCGCCATCCCCGTGCGATTCGCAACGTTGCTTTCGTGGTTATAGTTCTCTGCCGGGTCTCCCTCGTAGGCGTCAACCTTCAAAACGAAGGTCTGGCCGACGTCGTAGCTGTTCCTGTTCTTCAGGACGAACTTGTAGAATCCGCCCGAGTTCCATTCGTCGATGAAGTAGAGCGTGTTCTCGTCAGCGCTGAAGCGAAGGCCCTCGTGCGCCACGTTCGCGAGGCTCTCGACCTCGCGGATCTGAATCTGATCCGCGGGCGCGAACGGATTCATGACCTCGATCACGCGGCCCTCGGCCGTCCATTCCTCGGCCAGAAACAGCGTGTCGTGAGTCGTCCAGGTCGACGGATCGAACGCGCCGTAATCGTTCGCCCAGTTGCCGCTGGCGCCGCCGCCGTCGCCATGAAAGAGAATCTCGACGCGATCGTTCCTGATGTCGTAACGCGAGACGCCGGCACTGAAGGGCGTCTCGTGCGGCAGGAATACGAAGCGGCCGCTCGGGTCGAACGAGGACATGTCGATCATCGAGGACGAATTGCCGACGCCGGCCACGCGCAGCATCGAGTTGTTGGCCTTGGTTTCGGCCTCGAGCAGGCTCGTCAGGTTCTCCTGGCTGAGACCGGGCGGCACGACGTAGGGCTGGTTGAGCTCGAATACCGAGTTTGGAGTCGATACCCTGGCCGACTCCTGCAGCGGATTGAAAAATATGTCCGTGCCGGCCGCGCATATGTTCCCTATTGCTGCCGAGAGACCGCCCAGCACGCAGCATCCTAATCGTCTGTTCATGATTCCTCCTGTGAAAAAAGCCGACACTGAGTTTCGAGTCGTAGTGAGTCGGTGCCGCCAGTGTCCGGCCGCAAGATGACAGTGCCGTGGAGGTTTGTTTGCCGGAGTTTTAACGAACGGCGGGCCAGTCGAGCCGGATGTCCCACTCGAAGAACCGGTCGGCCGGCAGCGTCGGCGCCGTCTCGTTGTCGACCTGCTCGTAGACGTTCTCCGGCATTGTTACGGTTGCGTCGCGGCCGAACATGAAGTCCTGGTCCTCGACGATGGCCCGATATGCCTTGTTGAGCTCGAGCGCCCGCTCGGGCGATGGCGCCGTCAGCGTGTAGACATCGGCGGCCCGGACCTTCCCGGCCGCAACGCTGCCGCCCGGTTCGAACCAGAGCTCCTCCATCTCGGGATTGCTGCGGAACTCGCCGCCGCCGCCGACGCGATCGAAGTACGTCTCGATTTCGCCCCGCGTCTCGCCGACGTTCGGCGCGTCGGGCATTCCGCGAAGATCGATGTAGCCCCAGCCGTCGGCGCCGTCTACCTTGCGGGGGAAACTGAAGGTCTTGTCGATCGTCGATCCGATCGAGGTGTGGCAGCCCATGCAGAACATCGTCTCTTCGTAGGTGTTGACGCGAAGCCGGCCGCGGCTGTCCTCGATGAACCCGCTGATCACCCAGCCCATGCCGTTGTCGAGCCCCCATTCGCGGCGGTTGATGTAGCCCGGAAGGTAGCCGGCGTCCTTCGCGTACCCCTCCTCGCGATAGAGCTCCTCGAGATGCCGCTTGACGCGCGTCTCGTGCTTGCGCATGTAGCGGACCTCTTTCATCCGCCGCGAGTACGTGATCCCGCCGTCGGAATCGAGGCCGACGTAGCGGACCGTGTGCAGGAATTCGGTCTCGTGCGGGTACAGCCCCTCGAGGAACAGGTACCCGGACGCGTTGCCGACGTAGCTCGAGACGTCCGCAATCAGGGCGGCCTTCGACAGCGAGCCGTTGCCGTCGAGATCGCGGCCGACGGCGCGCTCGTCTATCGGCGGCGTCGTGATCGCCTTCATGCCCTTGACGTTCGCCTCGACGATCGAGAGATTCGCGAGGTAGACGTCGCGCGAGTACGAGCCGTCGGGCGCCTGCCGGTAGACCTCGGGCAGGCGGATCATCACGTCGTCGGTCGAGCCGTTCGTCGGCCAGAAAGTGCTCGGCAAAGGCTTGTAGTTGAATGCGACCCAACCGCTGCCGTCGAGGGCGAAGCCCAGCTCGTCGAAGGCCGCCGCGCCTTCCTCGAGGCGCTTGAGATCGGGTATGAAGCCGAGGAAGCCGGCCTCCTCGAGGCGGGGAGCGAGCTCGGAGTAGTTGTCCTCATCGACGTAGGCGAGAATCTCGGCGTCGCTGATCCCGGCGACGCGCTCGGTCCGGTCCTCGAACAGGTTGCTCCAGCGATTGGTCAGGCCGACGTCGCTGAAGCTGTAGGCGATCTGGAGGTCGCCGTCGTTCATCGTGTTCTCGCGGCCCGGCCGCTCGTTCTGATGACAGACGTAGCAGGGATTGAAGTGACCTTCGGTCTGCGTGTAGCACTGCGGCGGAATGATCGCCTCGCGATTGAACATGGCGGTCAGCGGATGAGCGTCGACGGCGGGAGGAATGACCTCGTCGCTGCTCCTGAGCAGCGCCAGGGTTTGCCGATACCACTCGGCGCTTGCGGGCTCAGCCGCGCCTTCGGGCTGCGCCGCGGCCGGAAGACCGAGGAGCAACGGCAGCGGCAGACTGCAGGCGATAACGTAACGGACTCTGTGGAGCATCTTCTTCCGTGTTCGAATCGTGCTTCGATACGGGCAACGCTAGTTCCCGCGTGTTAAGAAATTGTGACTTCCCGTGACACGAATCTGTCATGCAGCCTGGCTAGAGTGGGCGCTGAGAGAAGGGGCTCCGGGCAAGAACGAGTGACGTTCAGACGATCGATCAAGCTGCTGTCGCTGGCATTCGTGCCGCTCGTCGGGCTTTGGGTTTACGCCCTGAGCCAGTCGGTCGGTGAGGTCAGGTCGCTCATGGCCGCGCTGCCGGACGACGCATCGGCCGATGGCGGGCCGCGCACGCCGCGGACCGCCGCGCACGTTCCGCCTCGACCGGCCGAGCGGCCGACGCCGGACTCGAGTGTGACGGAACGCGCCGAGCAGACGGAGAGCGCCGGGGACTCGCTGCGGTATGAGCCGCCGGAGCTCGCCGATGCTCCGTTCCCGGTCGAGATCGGCCGGGCGGGCGCCGCGCCGCTCGTTCCAGAGGACAACTACGATTTCTACCTGGCCAACGAATTCCCGCCGCTGCGCAGCTTCGATCCGTACGTCTACGAGCAGGTGATTCGGCAGCAGCGCGAGAGCCTCCGCACGCTGCCCAACGCCGAAAGCCCGGGAAGCTCGCTCGATTCGGCAAGCACAGACAGCACGGGCACGAACAGCGAAGGCCGTCCCCTGAATCCGCTGATGGTGCCCGGCCTGAACGACTGACGACCCGGATGTTGCGGCCCCTTCAGGCCGGCTCGGCGTCATCCCTCCCCGCAATAGCGTGCGGCCTGCCGCCGCGACGCGGTACACTGGGGCGAGGGTTGCGAGTTCCGAGAGATGATGCCTTGTCATTAGTTCGCAAGACCCGCGGACGCCCGTTTTGCCTGCTCTTCAATCTCCGCGCCGCGCTCCGCGGGATCGACGCGCGCATCCGTTTCGATCCGGGCCGGCGGGTCTTCATCGCGAGATCAGGCAGGCACACCCTCAACTTCCGCCACGAGGCCCAGGCCTATTACGCGTGCAAGCGCGGTATCGCGCGCCGGACGGAGCTCCTCGGCGAGACCTACTTTCTGCCGCGGATAGACTTCGCGGACGGCGACGTCGTCGTCGACTGCGGCGCCAACGTCGGCGAGCTCAAGTACTACTTCCTCGAGAACGGCATCGACGTCGAGTACATCGGCATCGAGCCGTCGCCGCTCGAGTACCGCTGCCTCGTCGAGAACGTCGCGCCGTCCGAGACCTTCAACGTCGGACTCTGGGACGGCGACGGCGAGCTCGATTTCTACGTCTCCTCGCAGATGGCCGACTCGTCGCTGATCGAGCCGCCCGAGTACGACGAGGTCATCAAGGTCCCGACCCGGCGGCTCGACAGCCTGATCCCGGACCGGCGGATCAGGTTGCTCAAGCTCGAGGCCGAAGGCGCCGAGCCTGAAGCGATCGCCGGCTGCGAAGACATCCTCGACCGTATCGACTATGTCTCGGCGGACCTCGGCTTCGAGCGCGGCGTCGGTCAGACGAGCACGCTCGCGGAAGTCACCAACTACCTGCTCGCGCGGGGCTTCGAGATCGTGGCGAACGGCCGGAAGCGGCTCACCGTCCTCTACCGGAAGCCGGGTTCTCGCCAATAACCCTGGGGATCGAGATGAGCGGCAAGAAGTTCAACGTCCTTTTCCTGTGCACCGGCAATTCTGCCCGGAGCGTCATGGCGGAAAAGATAATCGAGCGGTTCGGCCGCGGCCGCTTTCGCGGCTTCAGCGCCGGTTCCCGGCCCAAGGGCAAGGTCAACCCGCTCGCCATACAGATTCTGCGCAGGAACAACTACGTTACCGACGATCTGCGCAGCAAGGATTGGTCAGAGTTTGCAGAGCCTGGCGCACCGCAGATGGATTTCGTGTTTACCGTCTGCGACAACGCAGCCGCCGAGGAATGCCCTGCGTGGCCGGGCCAGCCCATGACTGCGCACTGGGGAATACCCGATCCGGCAGCCGTCGTTGGAGACGATGCCGCACGCATGCTGGCATTCCGGCAGGCACTTGCCCGGCTGGAGAATCGCATATCCGTCTTCGTCAGCTTGCCCATGGAATCTCTCGACCGATTGAAGCTCAAGATCAAGCTGGATGAGATCGGCGCAACGAAGGACGACGAAACCGACGCCGGCCTTCGGTCGTGCTGAGTCAGTCGAACAGATGGCGCATGCAGTACCGCTGCTGGCGCTACCGGTTCAAGTCCGAAGTGCCGTCGATCAGCTTCGTCCGGAGCGCCGATCTTCGCGGCAGGACGCTGCTCGATGTCGGCGCCAACCGGGGCATCTACTCGATCTACCTGTCGCGCGCGGCGGGGCCCGCGGGCCGCGTCATCGCCTTCGAGCCGCAGCCCGAGCTCAAGGCGCATCTCGAGACGATCAGGCGGAGCTTCGGGCTCGGCAATCTCAGCATCGAGAGCATCGGCCTGTCGTCCGGGCCCGGCGAGCTCCTGATGCGCCGCCCGAAGGCGGGCGCGGGCGCCGCGAGCTTTCATATCGATCCCGCCGCGGGCTGGGAATCGTTCGGCGTGCCGGTGCAAAGGCTCGACGACTTCGTCGAGCAGTCCGGCATCGGCTCGATCGACCTGGTCAAGTGCGACGTCGAGAGTCACGAGCTCGGCGTCTTCAGGGGAGCCGAGGCGACGCTCGGGCGCGATCTGCCGGCGCTGATCTTCGAGTGCAATCACGAGATCGCGTCGAAGGGCGAGATGTTCGGCTTCCTGTCCGATCTCGGCTACGACGGCCATTTCTTCCACGTCAGCCGCAAGGACCATCGGAGCTGGCTGCACAAGAACCGCGGCTTCTACGTCCACGTCTCGCGCTTCGCCGACTACGAGTACGGCCGGCCGGGGCTCGATGCGCGCAACTATCTGTTCCTGAAGCGCGGGCTCGATCCGGCCGCCGTGCACGTCGGCAGGGAGAGCGTAAGATAGCCGCATGACGGGACTCGATCGATTGCGCGAGCCGCGCCGGGCCGGGCGAATCTGGTGGACGGCCGCCGCGCTGTTCGCTCTCCGGGCGCTCGTGCCGATCGGCTACATGCCGGCCGCGCTCAGCGAAGGCGGCCCCATCGTGCTCTGCCACGGCCTCAGCGCGCCGACCCTGAGGCTCCTCGAAAGCCACACCAGGCTGCACGCCGCAGCGGATCCCGCAGCGGATCCCGCAGGGGATCCCGCAGCGGATCCCGCAACGCATCACGGAATGCACCCCGGCGGCGCGGCTCATCCCGCCCTCGCGGACTCGGTTCCGGACCGGCACCACGATCACTGGGAGCACTGCCCCCTCGGCGTCGGCGCGTCCGACCTCGCCGTCGCCTGTGCAGCCGATCCCGCTGCGGTCGCTCCGCTCGCGGAGCTTTGGGCTGACGCGGATCCTGCTTCCGCGCCGATCGTTCGCGTCACGCACTACCTCGCCCGCGCCCCTCCCGCCTGATCCCGTTCATCAAGACTGCCACAGCATGCGCTGCCGCCCCGAGGCGAGCTGCGCCGCGCGCGTCGGCCCGGCCCGGCGCGCGAATCCTTTGCAAACGGGAGAAGACCAAATGACAACGAGATACTCATTACTGGCGGGCTGCGCCGCAGGCCTCGCTGCCGCTGCCGTCAGCCACGCTCAGGAAGAGATGCCCCGGCCCGACGATCACGCGCCGATCGGCGTCATGGGCGACCACAATCACGAAGCCGGCGAATTCATGCTCTCGTATCGCTACATGACCATGGACATGGCCGGGAACGCCGTCGGCTCGAGCGGCGTCTCACCGGACACGATCGCGACGACGATCCCGAATCGCTTCTTCGGCATGCCGATGCAGCCGCCGACGCTGCGTGTCGTGCCGACGAGGATGGCGATGGAAATGCAGATGCTCGGGCTGATGTACGCCCCGAACGACCGCGTCACGCTGATGGCGATGGCGGGTCACGTCAGCAAGGAGATGGATCATCTGACGTACATGGGCCCGATGGGCACGACGGTGCTCGGCGGCTTCAGGACGGAGGCGAGCGGTATCGGCGACACGAGCCTCTCGGCGCTCATTCGCGTCCACGAAGGGGAGCGGAGCCGGTTGCACGTCAACGCCGGCGTCTCGATTCCGACGGGCGCGACCGACGAGACGGGGCGCGTGCTCGCGCCGACGGGCATGACGCCGGTCCTGCGTCTGCCGTATCCGATGCAGCTCGGCTCCGGCAGCTATGACCTCCTGCCGGGCGTGACCTACGTGAGCTTCGTGTCGGACCGGTCGAGCCTGGGACTGCAGTGGAGGGCCGTGCTCAGAACGTCCGACAACGACGAGGGCTACACCTTCGGCGACGAGCATCGATTGACGGCCTGGTACGCGAGGCTGATCTCGGACCGCCTGAGCTGGTCCGTGCGCTTCGAATGGTTCGATCGCGGCAACATCGACGGCATCGACCCGCTGATCGTCGCGCCCGTGCAGACGGCGGACCCGGGCCGCCTCGGCGCGACACGCTCCGAGCTCGGTTTCGGCCTCAACTACGTCTCGGGCGTCCACCGCGTGGCGGTCGAGTACTCGGCGCCGATCGATCAGGATCTCGAGGGCCCGCAGCTCGAGACGGACGATCAGCTCACGCTCGGCTACCAGCTCAGCTTCTGAACGCCCGGCGCCCGGTTCCGCGATCCCGCCGCGGAGCCGGCCGCGTTTCCGCGCGGAATCTCGGGTATACTAATCGTTCGTACACTAATAATTTGCATGATTATTAATACCCGAAGCCAGCACGAGCCCGCCATTTCGGGCACGGAGGACGAGATCCTGAGGTCGCTCCGGCGGATCATCCGGGCCGTCGGCCTCTACAGCCGCAAGCTCATGACCCAGACCGGGCTCAGCGGGCCCCAGCTCATCTGTCTGCGCCAGCTTGCGAATCAGGGCCCGATGCAGACCAGCCACCTGGCCGAAGCCGTCAATCTGAGCTCGGCGACGGTCTGCGGGATACTCAACCGTCTCGAGCAACGCGGCCTCGTCATCCGCGAACGCCCTGCCGACGACCGCCGCCGCGTCGTGGTCAGCCTGTCGGGGGCGGGTCAGGACACGGTCGACAATGCGCCGCCGGCGCTGCATGACACCTTCCTGTTCAAGCTGCGCTCGATGTCGCCTGAGCAGCAGGCGCGCATTCACGAGACGCTCACCCGGATCGTCGCGATGATGGCGGCCGACGATCTCGACGCGGCGCCTCTTCTGGTCCCCGGAGAGGCGGTCACTCCGGGGCCCGCCAGGAAACGCTGATGCGTACGCGCTGCGGGACCAACCAACCGATGCCGGTCAACGGCACCTCACGAAAACATCAGACATGGAGCAGTTGAGCAATGAGCAGCAACCTTGAGCTACAGCAATTCGGAGACAATCCGCTCGACGTTCGCGAAAGCAATCATTACCAGGCCGAATACGCCAAGTCCTTCGTCGAGAAATGGGACGACCTGATCGACTGGGACGGGAGACGTGTCTCGGAGGGCGGTTTTTTCATCGAGACGCTGCGCGAGCACGGCGCGAAAAAGGTTCTCGACGTCGCCACAGGCACAGGCTTTCATTCCGTGCAGCTGCTCAAGGCCGGCTTCGAGGTCACGAGCGTCGACGGCAGCCCGACGATGCTCGCCAAGGCCTTCGAGAACGCCCGCAAGCACGGCTACATCCTGCGCACGATCCAGGCCGACTGGCGCTGGCTCAATCAGGACGTGCACGATCTCTACGACGCCGTCATCTGTCTCGGCAATTCCTTCACGCACCTGCACGAGGAGAACGACCGCCGCAAGGCGCTGGCCGAGTACTACGCGACGCTCAGGCACAACGGCATCCTCGTGCTCGATCAGAGGAACTACGATGCGCTGCTCGACAAGGAGGTCGAGCCGTCGCACAAATACTACTACTGCGGCGAGGACGTCACGGTCGAGCCCGAGCACGTCGACGGCTCGCTGGCGCGATTCCGCTACAGCTTCGCCGACGGCGACACCTACCATCTGAACATGTTTCCGCTGCGCAAGGCTTATGTGCAGCGGCTCATGAAGGAAGTCGGCTTCCAGCGCGTTACGACCTACGGTGACTTTCAGGAGACCTACAGGGACAAGGAACCGGATTTCTTCGTTCACGTCGCCGAGAAGGCGTACGTCGACGAGAGCAAGGAGCCGTCATGAGCGCGAAGCCGTCAGAGGTCGTGCAGGTCGCGCGGGAGTATTACAACAGCGAGGACGCCGACAACTTCTACTTCGAAATCTGGGGCGGCGAGGACATCCACATCGGCCTCTATCGCGACGCCGCGGAATCGATCGCGGTCGCGTCGACGCGGACCGTCGCGACGATGGCACACGAGCTCGGAGCGATCACGAATCGGTCGCGGATCGCCGACTTCGGCGCCGGCTACGGCGGCTCGGCGCGCTGGCTCGCGCGGACCTATGGCTGCCACGTCAGCTGCGTCAATCTGAGCGAGGTGCAGAACGACCGCAACCGGAGCATCACCAAAGCTGCGGGCCTGAGCGATCTGATCGACGTCCACGACGCGAGCTTCGAGAACGCGCCGCTCGACGATGCGTCCTTCGACCACGTCTGGTCGCAGGATTCGCTGCTGCATGCCGGCGACCGGGCCGCCGTTCTCGACGAGGTCGACCGGATCCTGAAGCCGGGCGGCGGATTCATCTTCACGGATCCGATGCAGGCCGACGATTGCCCCGACGGCGTGCTCGAGCCCGTGCTCGATCGGCTGCATCTCGATTCGCTCGGATCGTTCGCCTTCTACCGCAAGGAGGCCGAGAGACTCGGCTGGACCGAGGTCCGGATCCACGACCTGACGCCGCAGCTCGTCGCGCACTACACGCGCGTGCGGCAGGATCTTGCCTCGCGGCGTCCCGAGCTCGCGGACCGCATCTCGGAAGAGTACATCGACCGCATGATCGCGGGGCTCGGCCACTGGGTCGATGCCGGATCGAACGGCCATCTCGCCTGGGGCATATTGCACTTCAGGAAGTAGGGAACCCAACGAGTGCAGGTTCGAAACTGGGTCTACCGCGGCAGGAGCGGCAAGACTCTCTTCGACCTGAACCCTCCCGTCTTCCTCGGGAGCTCCGCGCTGATAGGGCTCTTCGTCGTGCTGAGCCTTGCGTTCCTGCAGAGCTTCTCGAGCTCCGTCGAGGAGCTGCAGACGTGGATCGCGAATCAGACCGGCTGGCTCTTCGTGCTGACCGTCAACGTGATTCTCGGTTATCTCCTGTTCCTGCTCGTGTCCCCGTTCGGCGGCATGCGCCTCGGCGGCGCCGACGCGCGGCCGGAATTCAGCATGGGCGGCTGGCTCGCGATGCTGTTCTCGGCGGGCATGGGCATCGGCCTCATGTTCTACAGCGTCGCCGAGCCGCTCTACCACCTGGCCGACCCGCCGCATGGCGCCGTGCCGGGCAGCGAGGCGGCGTACGAGGACGCCATCGCGACGACGTTCCTGCACTGGGGGCTGCACGCCTGGGGCATCTACGCGCTGATGGGCCTCGCGCTTGCCTGGTTCGGGTTCAGCCGCGGGATGCCGTTGAGCATCCGCAGCGTCTTCGCGCCGATCCTCGGCGAGCGCGTGCACGGCTGGCCCGGGCACGTCATCGACGTGCTCGCGAGCGTTGCGACGCTGTTCGGCGTTGCGACCTCGCTCGGGCTCGGCGCGCAGCAGGTCAACGCCGGCCTGAATCACATCTTCGGCGCGCCCGTCGCGACGAGCACGCAGATCATGCTGATCGCCGCCATCACGGGCGTAGCGACCGTCTCGGTCGTGCTCGGGCTCGACAAGGGCATCAAGCGGCTCTCGATCGCCAACATGTGGATCGCGGGGCTCCTGCTCGCGTTCGTGCTGCTCGTCGGCCCGACGCTCTTCATTCTGAACGGACTCGTCGAAGATGTTGGCATCTATCTGAACGATCTGATCCGCCTCGCGTTCTGGAACGAGACCTACACGCGGGGCAGCTGGCAGAACGGCTGGACTGTCTTCTACTGGGGCTGGTGGATCGCCTGGGCGCCGTTCGTCGGCATGTTCATCGCGCGGATCTCGCGCGGCAGGACGATCCGCCAGTTCATCGGCGGCGCGCTGCTTGCCGCGACGGCGATGACCTTCGTCTGGCTCTCGGTCTTCGGCGGCTCGGCTCTCTACGTCGAGCTCTCGGGTCCCGGGGGGCTCATGGCCGCCGCGCAGGAGGATCTCGCGCGCTCGCTGTTCGTGTTCCTCGAGACGCTGCCCGCCGCTTCGGGCGCCGACGTGCCCGCGTCGCTCATGACCGTCGTCGGCGGGCTCGCGACGCTCGCGATCATCCTCTTCTTCGTGACGTCCTCGGACTCGGGCTCGCTCGTGATCGACATCATCACGGCCGGCGGCAAGCGCAACCCGCCGACCGCGCAGCGCGTCTACTGGGCGACGCTCGAAGGCGTCGTTGCGGCCGTGCTGCTCGTCGGCGGCGGGCTGACGGCGCTGCAGACGGCCGCGATCTCGGCCGGCCTGCCGTTCTCGATCCTGATTCTCGTGATGATCGTGAGCCTGCATCGGGGGCTCGCGGCCGACGCCCCCCGCCCCTCGAGTTGACGTGCTGCCTCAGGCCCGTTCCGGCGGCCGGCATCGCATCCAGTCGAGCGCCGTCCAGCGGGCTCGCGCCAGGAGCCTCAGACCTGCAATGGCGGCGAGCAGGGCCGCGCCGCAGGCAAGCAGGCGCGGAGTGAAATCGGCATGCCGCACGGCGATGACCGTCGCGGCCACGACGAGGCCCATGATCGCCGCGGCCAGTGACGCATCGATCGGCGGCAGACCGCGCGTCATCGACAGGCCGAGATAGAGCCCCGCGGCTGTCGCGAGCGCGAGCAGCGCAACGCCGATGAGGAAGAGCGGCGCGGGGTACCCGTTCGCGGCAACCAGTCCCGCGAGGATCAGGACGGCGGTACCGAGCGACCACGCGCTCTGCGCCCAGAACGCCCGCTCCGCGCGCCGGAACAGCTCCGCGGTCGACGCGTCGGTACGCAGCCAGAGCGCCCGGCTGCGAGGGGCGGCCAGGACGCTCTGAGCGCTGTTGACGGCGCAGAGCACCACGAGGCCGAACAACACCAGGCCGAACAGCGCGAATCCGCGCTCGGGCACGAGCAGCAGGGCGACGGCGACAGGTACCGCCTGCGCAATCGCGCCGATCCACGGGCGGTCGGCGCCCAGCAGCAGCGTGACGGCTGCCCTCGGTTCGCTCGCTGCCGGTGCCGCGCTCCGGGCCTTGCGCCGGCCAGTCCCGCGGCGCCAGCGCGCGGCCCGCCGCGCGATCCGGTCGCCGGCCAGGATCAGCACGGCGTAGGCGATCCAGCCCGTCGACCCGGCGACCTCGCGCCAGCCGAGCGGCGGGCCCCGGTCGTTGAGAAACTCGGCCGGGACCGTGATGGCGACGAGGATCAATGCCGGGCCGACGAAGAACCAGATACCGCGGATGCAGGCCAGGGCCCAGAACGCGAGATAGAGCAGGCCGAAGTTGATGAAGGCGATCGCGAACGAGCGCCGGAAGACTGCGCGAAGATCGATCGGAACGGGGTAATCGATGAAGAACAGCGCCGCCGGCACGGCCGCGGCGAGCGCGACGGCCAGGGCGACGGCAATCGCGCCGAGCAGGGCCGCGCGGCGAACATTGGGCAGCGTCGACGCCGCATGACCGAATACGAGACCGTGGATGATGCGCGGTTGAGCCGAGGTCGCGAGGAAAAGCGCGAGCAGCGCGAGCCACGGTGCCCCCAGCACGAGCGTCTGGACCCAGATGGCGACGCCTGGATTCATTCCTGTGCCGAGCGTCCAGCTCGGCACGATCAGCTGAGTCCCGCAGCCGACGCATAAGAGCACGAGGCCGGCGCCGGACAGGAGCCTCGACAGTCTCGTCCCGGTGAAGCTCTGCCAGAACAGCATCGCGACGGACCTCATCGATGCAGCTCCAGGAAGATGTCCTCGAGCGTCAGCCGCTCGAGCTCGAGCGTGCCGCCGCTTTCGCGCGCTATCTCCGTTTCCATCTCGTCCTGCCAGTCCCGGAGCACGGCAGTGCAGCCGTTCGCGTAGGGCTCGAAACGCAGCATGTCCGGCAACGCCAGGCGGTCGACCGGCACCGTGCATCCGCGCAGGTGCAGGCGCACGACCGAGGTCCGCAGCACGTCGGCGTCTCCGGCCCAGAGAAAGGCGCCGTCCCGAACGATCCAGATCCTGTTCGCGAGCCGCTCGACGTCGGAGACGATGTGCGAGGAGAAGACCACCGCGCGGTCCTCGTCGGTCGCGATCTCGACGATTTCCTCGAGAAAGTGGCGACGGGCCAACGGGTCGAGGCTCGCCACCGGCTCGTCCAGCAGCAGGAGGTCGGGCCGGTGGCCGAGCGCGAGCACGATCGACAGCTTCTGCCGCTGGCCGACCGACATCGTCGCCACACGCGCGGTCTCGTCGATGCCCCACTTCCGGACCAGGCGCGCGACGAGCTCGTCGTCCCACGCGGTGTAGAACGCGCGGATCAGAGCGATGTGAGCGGCGCCGGTCAGATGCCCGACGAGCTCGTCGACCTGCGGGACGAAGCCGAGCCGGCGCTTTTCGGCGCCCGGCAATCGGCGGCTCTCGTGGCCGAAGACGCTGACGGTGCCCGAGCTCGGCGGCGTATAGCCGAGGATCAGCTCGAGCAGCGTCGTCTTGCCGGCGCCGTTCTCGCCGAGCACGCCGACGATGTCGCCGGGCTCCACGGCGAAGCTCAGATTCTCGAGCACGGGCCGCGTGTCGAAAGCCTTCCCCAGCCCGCGCGCGACTACGTAGGGTTCCGTCATTTTCACTTCTCCCAGCGTTCCTTCAGGGTCCTGACGACCTCGCCGAGCGACAGGTCGAGCTGTCGGCCGGCGAGCACGAGACCGTCGAGGTGCGGCTGCAGCTGCTCTGCCGGATCGGCGCGGGCTGCGGCACGCGCGCCCTTCGCCGCAATCGTCATCTGCTTGCCGCGGTGGCGCTCGAGAACGCCCTCGCTCTCGAGCTGCGAGTACACCTTCGACACCGTCATCGGATTGATCGCGTGGCGGACCGCGAGCTCGCGAATCGACGGCAACGGCGTCCCGGGCTCGAGCTGGCCGCTCGCGGCCAGGCGGCGGATCTGCTCCTGCAGCTGCCTGTAGAGCGGTATGCCGGAGTGCGGGTTCAGGATGAACAGGGTCGGTCTCCCATGTGCATTAGTGAAATAATGCACTAGGGCAATGATCGGATCAATCCCGTGCGTCCGGAAGTCTGAACCCGGTCACACTCCCGGCCCGGGCGCGAAGGCGCCTTGCGACGGACCATTTGATAGTCTATCTTTTGCGGCCAGTCGCCGACGCGTGCAGCGCGGCGCTCGAAGGGGAAGACGAGATCCTGATCTCGGCCGGCACGGTGGCCGAGGCCCTGATCGTTTCCGCGCGGAGGCGCGTCGCGCGTCCTGCCGGTGTCGGTCCGGACCCGGAGGATGTTTCATGACCTATCGCGCACCGCATCGAGCCTGCCTGCTGCTCCTGTTCGCAGGGGCGTGCCTCGCCGGCGCTGCCGCCGCCCAGACCCCCGCCGGTCCCGAATGGTGGCCGTCGCCCTGGGGCGCCGAAGACGAGCGCGGCGCCGCGAACCTGATCACGCCCGCGCGCGTGCTCGAGGCCGTCTCGCTGATCGAGGAGGGGCGCATCTACGAACTCGGGCGGCGCTACGAGACCGGCATGCCGCTCTTCGGCAACCGTCATTTCAGTCTGACGATTCCGGGCCTGCCGACCGTCAACATCGGCGGCGAGAACGCCGTCGTCTTCAACGACGAGCTCGTCAGCGGCGAGATCGGCCAGGTCGGCACGCAGTTCGACGGCCTCGGCCACATCGGCACGGAGATCGACGGCGATTTCGTCTTCTACAACGGTTTCAGGCTGTCGGAGTTCGGCACGGCCTACGGGCTCGAGCGGCTCGGCGTCGAGAACGTCGGCACGATCTTCACGCGCGGCGTGCTTGTCGACGTGGCGCGGTACAAGGGCGTCGATCGTCTCGACGCGGGCTACATCGTCACGATCGAGGACATCGAGGGCGCGCTCGAGCTGCAGGGCACCGAGATCCGCGAGGGCGACGCCGTGCTGTTTCATACGGGCTGGGGGCAGCTCTGGATGGTCGACAACGCGCTCTACGGCGGCGACGAGCCCGGACCCGGCATCACGGCGATCAAATGGCTCGTGGAGAAGAACATCGTGCTGACGGGCGCCGACAACTACGCCATGGAGGCGAGCCCGGGCGAGAACCCCGGGCGGCCGATCGAGGGCCATCAGTGGCTTCTGAGCCGCGGCGTCTACAATCTCGAGAACCTCGATCTCGCCGGGCTCGCGGCGGACCGCGTCTATGAGTTCGCGTTCATCTTCGCGCCGATGAAGCTCGTCGGCGCGACGGGCGCGCCCGGGAATCCGATCGCAGTGCGCTAGCCGTCCGCGCGGGGTCGGATCGCGGCTCGACCTACAGGAACGACGCGATCGCGACGACTTCGGTCAGGCGGCAGTAATGCCACGCCGCGTCCGCCGGCGTCAGGCCTGTCGTCGCCGACCCGTCACAGCTCTCGGGGATCGCGAGCGGATACTCCTCGAGCGGATCGTCGCCGAGGTCGTAGAACGAGCATTGGCCGATGGCCGCCCCGTCGGTGCAGAGCACCTTGTAGCGTGCGTTGCGCGCGCCGACCTCGCGCACGCCGCCGCGCATGAGATCGTTGGTCTCCGTAAGAATGTAGCCTGTGTCCGGATCGCGCACGGCCGTGGCGCCGTCGAACAGGATCGGCGCGAGCGATCTGGCGTCGAGCGGTATCTCGCGCGAGCCGTCGCTGTTCGAGACGCGCTCCGGAGCGTCGAGCCCCGCGAGCGACAGAATCGTCGAGTAGAGGTCGACGGCATGGGCATAGGCTCCGCTCTCGCCGTTGGCTTCGATGCCGGGCCCTGAGATCGTCAGCGCGACGCGGGCGCCGCTCTCGTAGACCGTTCCCTTGCCGCGGCCGCTTCGCGTGATGTACATGTTGTCGATGAAGTCGAGGTCCGGCCGGCCGTACATCGGCGTGCCGTTGTCGCCGATGTAGACGATGTAGGTGTTCGGGTCGAGCTCGCCGACGGCCTCGAGCAGCAGGCCCAGGATCGTGTCGAGCGAGCTCGTCATCGCGCGCATCAGCGACTCGCCCGAGCAGGACCCCGTCTCCTGCGTGCCGAAGGTCGCGCCGCAGGCTTCCATCTCGCGCCGGCTCACGGGCCCGAGCGTGTCGGCGTTCGGCACGGCCATCTGGCTCGGCGCGCGCTGAGCCGTCGCGTGAGACAGATTGAAGGCGAGCCAGGCGAACCAGGGCTTGTCGGCGTCCTCGGCTTCGCGCGCCGTGATCCACTCGATCGTATCGGCGACCTTGACGACGGGCGCGTAGGTCGTCGGCGCGATGCCGGGCAGGGACCGCTCGGGCGGCGCCTCGCTGCGCCACTCGCCGGCGGGCGTCCCGGCTTCCTGGACCTGATAGTCGTAGCTCCAGAACGTGCCGATGGCGGCGCTCAGATTGCCGCGGAACAGGTCGAAGCCGGCTTCCTTCGGCTTCATGCCGCTGTAGCCGCCGCCGGCGGCGGCTCCCGGGCCCGCGGCGGCGCCCCGGCCGGCCGCCCCGCCGCGCCCGCGGCCGCCGCCGGCGAGCCCGGCCAGATGCCACTTGCCGAATATCGCCGTGCTGTAACCGCCCTCGTCCTTCAGCTTCCGGACGAAGGTCGTATGACTCTGCGCGAGCGGGTCCTGATAGGTCGTCACCCGCGTCTCGGCCGCAAAGAGGCCCGTGATGATCGCGGCCCGCGTCGGCGAGCAGAACGGATGCGCCCAGACGTTCGTGAAGCGCATCCCCTGCCGCGCGAGATCGGCGAGCACCGGCGTCGAGGCCGGGCTGCCGTCGATCGCGGCGTAGTCCGGGTGATCGTGCCCCGCGGGCCCGTAGCGCGCGACGAGATCGTCGATCAGGCCGGGGTACATGTCCGTCGCGACGTCGACGCCGATGTCGTCGGAGATGATGAAAAGGATGTTGGGGCTGCCTGCACCGGCGCCTGCGTTCGGGGCCTGAGCGTGCACGGCCGAGACGACGAAGCCCGCCGCCAGCACGGATAGCGCCATCGTTGCTCTTTTCATCGGCATCGACATCGTCCCCCGGCAGACCGAGTTTCCTGAAGTATAGGTATCCCATCGTGCATTGTCAGGCGGCGCGCAGGGCTTAGAATCGGGGCAACACCGGCGCAACCCTGGGGGCCAGATGAGCTCGAGATCGATCCCGTTGTTCCTGCTTGCGGGTCTCCCGGCCGGTCTTTGCTCGGCTCAGGAGATTCCGCTCGTCTACGACGCCGAGCACACGGGCGCCGACTGTGCCCGGCCGGTCCTGCCTGCATTCGACGAGCTGCCGACCGTGCGGCCGCTGCCCGACCCGTTCGCATGGTCCGCCGCCGCCGGCCGCGTCACGGACTTCGACGACTGGCGCTGCCGCCGCGCCGAGATCGCGCTGCCCGAGGGCGTTCACAAGCTGCCGCTCGATCATCACGAGCTCATGGCGCTCGTCGCGCCGCGCGCCCTGCTCGTGCTCGGCAATCCGGACCACGAGTGGCTCGCGGACGAGTCGGGCTACGTCTCGTCGGTGGCCGCGAGCGAGGTCTGGCGCGCTTTCGGCATCGAGGACCGGTTCGGTTACAGCATCGTCGGCGGGCATCCGCACTGCGGGCTGCCGGACGTCCAGCGGCCCGAGGTCGAGGCATTCGTCGACCGGTTCCTGCTCGGTGACGCGGCGGCCGAGACGACGGTCCGCGTGCATCCGTTCGAGACCGTCAACGCCGGGCGCTGGTACGAGTGGTGGGGGACCAACGCGGCCCCGACCGGAAGCGAGAGCACGATCACGAGCGCGGAGCTCGCGGCGGGCGATCACGCGCTCACGATCACCTATCGCGAGGACGGTCTGCTGCTCGACAAGCTCAACATCACGAGCTTCGCCTACGGCCCGATGGAGCTCGGCGAAGAGGAAGCAGGGGGGACTTGCGAATGACCAACGGCGATCAGGCCTCGGCCGCACAGGCCGGCTTTCCGAAACCGAAGCTGCCGGCGCTCATCGGCGCAATCGCCGCGACGGCGGTCGTGCTCCTGATACCGACGCCCGAGGGCCTCTCGCCCGAAGGCCACAGGCTCATGGCGCTCTTCCTGGGCGCGCTCGTGCTCTGGGCCACCGAGGCCATTCCGATTTCCGCGACCTCGCTGCTCGTCATCGCGATCCAGCCGCTCTTCGGCCTGATCGACTTGGGCGGCGCGATGCAGAACTCGATGACGCCCGTGTTCTTCTTCGTGCTCGTCATGTTTCTGATTGCGCTCGCCTTCACGAAGACGGGCCTCGCCCATCGCTTTGCGCTCTGGATGCTCGCGAAGGCCGGCACGGACGCGAAGCGCGCGATCTACGTTTTTTGTTTCGGTGCCGGCGCGATCTCGATGATCGTCTCCGACGTGCCGGCCGCGGCGATCTTCCTTGCGATCGCGCTGCCGATTTTCGCCAAGCTCGGCATCACGGCCGAGAAGGGCTCGAACTTCGGCAAGGCCGTCATGCTCGGCATCCCGATCGCGGCGCTGATTGGCGGCATCGGCACGCCGGCCGGTAGCTCGATCAACCTGCTCGGCCTCGAGATCATCGTCCAGCAGGGCGGTGAGAGGATCGCCTTCGTCGACTGGATGGCGATCGGCATCCCGATGGTGCTCGTGCTCGTGCCGCTGACGGCCTTCGTGCTCGTGCGCATGTTCCCGCCCGAGTTCGAGACCATCGGCGCGCTGGAGGATATCGAGGCCGAGCGCCGCCGCATGGGTCCGATGCGCGTCGGGGAGTGGAAGCTCATCGGCGTCATGAGCGTCATGTTCGTGCTCTGGGTGCTGACGAGCTGGCCCGAGATCTATCCGGCGCCGCTCGCGCCGCTTTCGAACATCTTCCTCGTCTCGATGCTCGGCGGCATCGCGATGTTCATGCCGGGGATCAATCTGATCGGCTGGAAGGAGGCGCAGCAGAACGTCGGCTGGGACGTGCTGCTCCTGCTCTTCGCCGTCGTCTCGCTCGGCGCGCTCTCGTCGTCGACGGGGCTCGCGCAGTGGCTCGTGGATACGACGCTCGGCGGCGTAGCGACCTGGCACTTCGTCGTCATCCTGCTCGCGATCAGTCTCTTCACGGTCGTGATCCACCTGATGCTGCCGATCAATCCCGTCATCAACGTCGTGATGATCCCGCCGATCATGGCGCTCGGCACGGCGGCCGGCTTCAGCCCGGAGCTGTTCGCGCTGCCCGTGGTCTTCACGGCCTCGTGCGCGTTCCTGCTGCCGCTCGACGCGGTGCCGCTCGTGACCTACGGCAAGGGCTACTACAGGATGTTCGACATGCTGAAGCCCGGCATTCCGATCAGCGCGGCCTGGGTCGTGCTGATGACCGTGCTGATGCTCGTGATCGGACCGCTGATCGGGCTGCTGTAAGGGCGT
>Ga0302046_10000795_pt1 | contig 30390 bp, 32 predicted proteins | sample RVTome_11_FD_200261 | JGI IMG/M metagenome (GOLD analysis project Ga0302046, IMG submission 200261) | Soil microbial communities from uranium-contaminated site in the Upper Colorado River Basin, Wyoming, United States - RVT147D111 (version 2) ...
AGATCCAGGCGCCCGAAAGAACCGGAATCGGCGTCGCCGAGCACAGCCTCGTGGATCTCGTTGGCTTGCTTGGCGTGCAGCTCGCCCTCGCGTTTCCTTCGAGCAACGGCGGAAAGCACTTCCGTAATGGCAAGCTCCGAGATCATGAGACGTCGTCGGGCGCGCAGAAAGGCGTCGAGGATGTCACTTTCGGCTTCGGGCACGTAGAGTTTCGCCAGGGCGCTGGCATCGACGTAGATGGCGGCATCGACGCCGATGGCTTCCTCTTGTGCCGGTGGCTCAGTTTCGCTCGGCTCTGCCATCGAGAACGGCCTCCGAAAGCGGGGCTGCCAGCGCCGGCATTTTGCGACGAAACGCCCCGCGGCCCCGAAACGGCTTGGCTTCGGCGGGACGGGGCGGCACGAGCCGTGCGACGGGCTTACCGCGATCCGTGATCGTGACTTCATGGCCCTTGCGAACCTCCGCGATCAGCGCGGACAGGTTTTGGCGGGCCTCGCGTATTCCTGCTTGCTTCATTGAGCGATTGTGCTACATGTAGCACTTCTTGACAAGCGAAAGCGCTCGTTGCGCCACCGAATTCGGAAAAGCTGAATATTCGGGACTTCACAGGGGTAGCGGTGGTTCGATTCCGCCCCTAGGCACTATTAAAACAAGTACTTAGCGTTGACACACTTCTGCGGTCCACCTACTGTTATGGCATTGTCCCACCCTTGAGGTAATTCGTGCGGGACCGTGGCTGCGGAGTCGTGAAATTCAGTGATCTGACGGGCGTGACCACGCTAGCCGTTCGCACGGTACTGACGCTGGCGCGTTTGCTGAGCCAACAGGTGTCGAACGGAGCATTGCGTGCCGTCAAAATCGACAGATTCGCGTGAACGCGATGACAGTCATTCGACGAATCAAGAATATCTATCAGCCAGTAATTGTCAACGCAGCCAGCCAATGGAGGAAGAGCCTCGGCGGAGTGACCCGAATTGGCGTAACGGGGAGTGTGGGCAAGACATCGACGAAGGATTTCATTCATGCGGTGCTGAAAACCAAGCTTTCCGGCGCCGTCAGCTTTAGCACAACCAACAACGACTACTCGGTGGCCCGCACGTTGATCAGGACACGGCCGTGGCACGACTACTGCGTACAGGAAGTCGGCGCGAGCGAACCCGGCAGCCTTGATCCCGCGCTCAATGTACTGCGGCCGAGCATCGGCGTATTGACCCATATCGGCAGCGACCATTACTCCGGGTTCCGCGGGACGGAAGGTGTTGCGCGAGAGAAGAGCAAGCTAATCTCGATCTTGCCGGCCGACGGCCTTGCGGTGCTCAATATTGACGATCGCCAGATCGCTGCGATCGCGAAAGAGACTCGGGTTCAAACCTTGACCTACGGTCGCGATACTTCGGCGAATATTCGGGCGATGAACGTCCGTTCGGCTTTTCCGCAGTGCCTGACGTTCGACGTCCTGAATAGCGACGTCGGGGACGAAGCCGTGCACGTCAAAACCAAATTGTATGGTGAGCACATGCTGTATTCGGTGCTCGCGGCCCTCGCCGTCGGAACGCGACTGGGCGTGCCTCTCGAAGACGGCGCGCGCGCGATCCGCTCCGTCGTGTCGGAGCATGGGCGCATGCGCTACTACGAGACCTCGAAGGGCATCTGCTTTATCGACGATAGCTTCAAAGCGTCCTATTGGTCGTTATCCGCGATATACGAATTTCTGAATGCCGCCGAAGCGCCGCGTAAATGGCTCGTTATCGGCAGTGTCTCGGACCATACGGTAAAGCCGGCAAAGCTGGCCCGACGCCTGATCGAAAACAGCGGGCGCTGCGCCGATCATATCGTCCTCATCGGCAAGTATACGCGGTACATGGTGCCGGAAAACGGCGTCAATCTGTTCGAGACGGTCGCGGCGGCCGACCGGTTCTTGCATTCGGCGTTACGTCCGGGTGATCTGGTATTTGTCAAAGGCATCCACCGCCGGGATCATCTATCGCGCTTGATTTTCTCTCACATGCGCGAAGTTACTTGCTGGCGCGAGGATTGCCGGCTGTTTCCTCCCTGTTACACTTGCAGGCACCTTGGCTGACGAGCTGATGTGCGGGGTTGCCGGGATATTGCACGGAGACGGGAAACCCGTCGATCCCGGCAGTTTGCGACGGATGGCGCGGCTGCTCCAGCACCGCGGCCCGGATGCGACAGGATACTGGCAGCGCGGATCGATCGGTCTGGCGCACACCCGGCTTCGCATCGTCGATATCGGTGACTCGTCGGCGCAGCCGATGGAGAGTCCCGGTGGTGAAGTCGCTCTGTCCTACAACGGCGAGATTCATAACTTCGAGGCGCTGCGCTCAGAACTAGAAACGCTCGGCTACGGGTTTCGCACCGAGGGCGATGTCGAGGTTGTGCTGACGGCGTATCGCCAATGGGGGCGGGGCGCATTCGAGCGCTTTAATGGCATGTGGGCCATTGCGATCTGGGATCAGCCGCGCCGGCGGCTGTTGCTGTCGCGAGATCGATTCGGCATCAAGCCGCTTTATTACACGGCCAAAAAGAATCAAGTCATATTCGCGTCGGAACCAAAGGCGATTCTGGCTGCAATGGGTGCGACAGCGCGCGCCAATGAGGCGGAGATTCTAAGCTACCTGCGCAATGCGACGACCGATTTCGGCAATGCAACATTCTTCGAACATATCCTTGCGGTTAGTCCTGCAACCTGCGTGACGTTCGGCGACGCGGGTGAATGCGTGACCGAGGTCTACTGGAAACTGCCCCTTAGCGAGGGTGTAGTGGATCCGGCGACCGCCACGGATCGGTTCCGGGAACTGTTCGATGATTCGGTTCGCTTGCGAATGCGAAGTGACGTGCCTGTGGGAGCCGCATTGAGCGGTGGACTCGACTCGTCAGCCGTCGTTACGGTGGCCGCCGGACTCCACGAGCAACTGGACTGCTTTTCACTCCGTTATCCCGGGCAACCTTACGATGAGAGCAGCCACGCCAAAGCGGTGGCGGATGCGTGTCAGGCAAGACTTCATTGGGTAGAACCTCGGCCCGAGGAGACGATGAACCTCATGCGTGAGATCGTTTGGCACCACGATTCGCCACCGCCTATGCGCGGCCGCCTGCCGCAGTGGGCGGTTATGCGCGCGGCGCGCGAGCACGTGACCGTCATCCTCGAGGGCCATGGCGGTGACGAGCTCCTGGCGGGCTACGCTTATTTCCTGGCGCCGTACATGGCCGACGGTTTGAATAGGCTTGCTGGGCGGCCGTCGCTCACGGGCCTGCATCGAATGCTGAGCGACTTCGTGACAATGAACCGGGTCCAAAGCAGTCGGCGTTCGCTCCCGCACACGCTCGTACGCAATTTTGTACGCGGAGTGTTGTCCCGCGGTACTTGGCAGCCATTTCTGGATCGGAACTTTACCGCCGATCGTGCCCCAATCGACCCGTTGCGGCTGCGCTCGTCCTGGAATTCAAAATGGCTGTCGCTTCCGTTCGCAAGCAATCTCAACAACGCTCTCTGGCTGGAGTTCTTCCATTGTGGCCTGCCTGAATCGCTCCATGCTGCGGATGCAGCGAGCATGGCGTTTTCGCTCGAGAGCAGGGCGCCGTTCCTCGATCACCGCCTGGTCGAGTACTGCTTTTCGCTGGGCAGCGAGCACAAGATATCGAATGGTACGACAAAGAAGATTCTGCGCGATTCATTTCGCAGACGCTTGCCGGCGTCCATTCTAGAGCGCAAGGTCAAGTTGGGTTTTCCGGCGCCTTACGCAGAGTGGCTGACCCAATCGGCGGCATACGACGAACTTGTCGCAATGCTATTGTCCGATGTGTGCCTGAGTCGAGGCATTTACGACGCAAAGGCTTTGCGCCGTTGTCTCGGCTCGCGGCGCAGGGGCCTCGAGTTCGTTCGAGGTCACGTGGGCATACTCTGGCGCATGCTGGCGCTCGAAATCTGGTATCGGCAGTTCATCGATCAACCAGCAAGCGAACTATCAGTATAGAGTTTCAAACGCCTTGCCACCGCTGATTGTGGCAGCCTGCCCCTGCTACCAACGCCATCTGTTGGGCCCGGAAACCTTCGTATAGGCCACTTTCCCGGGCCGCAGCCGCTCTACCCGCGCAGTCGGCGCCTGAGACCGTGAGCCCCATCCCGGCGAGCAGGGCCACGAGGCCGCCCAATGCCACCAGCGGTAGCGGGCCCGCGGTATTCGGCAGCCGGGCCGGCGTGCGCGCGGGCTCGGCTTGTGCTAGCAGCACTGTTGGTGACGGCGCGGGCTCTGCCTGCGCGACCTGGACCGGCTCGCGCACGATCTGGGCCAAACGCTCGGGCGCTGCGCCCGGTTCGAGCGCAACGGCGAAAACTCCTTCAGGAACGTACAGGCTCAACTCCTGACCGCTTACAAGCTCGGAGAAGCGATAGTTCCGCCCGCCGATTGCGACGGTTTGCCCGGCTGCCGGCATCAAGGTCAGCTCTTCCATCGATCGACCCTGACGGTCGTTGAAGTCCAACGTGACGGAGCCGTCGCGATTGGTGCTCACCAGATCGGCCGCGAAACGCGCCCATTTCTGGCCCTCGACGACGATCACTTCCTGACAGCCTTCGGCGATTCGCGGGTACTGTGCGAGGAGCTCTCGCGCGCAACGCGCAGCAGCGCTGCGGGTAGCGGGTCGGCTGCATGGGGCTCGCTCGCGGGGGCTGCATACGCGCGAATTCGGCCTTCCGACCACAGCGCCTGATCGGGTGTGCGTTCGTGCGCGAACGCCTGCCGGCGTTCGAGCTCGCCATATGCGCGCGCCCCGGAATAGGCCCCGAGCAGCACGATCCCGAGCATCCAGCAAGCGCTCTCCATCGCACGGCCTATCGGTCTCTTCGTCATCGTCCTATCGGCCGCGTACGAGCTTGACCAGTGCGATGAGGATCACCGCGCCGAGAAACGACACGAACAATCCACCGACACTGAAATTGCCTTCGTTGATCGTCGACGTGCCGAACAAACCGCTCAGGAGCCATCCGCCCAGAAAGGCGCCGATGATTCCAACGACGACATTCAGGATGATCCCTTGCCGGTCGTTAGTTCCCATGACCATGCTCGCGACCCAGCCGATGAGGCCGCCGACGACGAGCCAGACAATAGTATTCATATGCGGGATCTCGCTTCTGCTTGTTAGGCGACTAGGTTGAGCTCGGCTCGCGGCGGCGTCTGTACGGTCGCACACTTAGAGCAAGGCGCGCTTAGTGCGCCACCGTACAGACAGAACCGGCACGGCGAGTCGACGATCCGCGTCGAGGCCTGAAAATGGGCACTGGTTTGAAACACTGAAGTGGAGATTCGTTATGAAAGCGTTTGCAGCATTGCTGTTGGCGTTACTGCTCTGGGGCTGTGACCGCGGCGGGCCGCTCGAGCGCGCGGGCGAAGAAATCGACGAGGCGATCGAAGACGCCAGAGCCGGCGGCGAGACTACGGGTAATCAGATCGACGACGCGATCGACGAAGTTCGCGACGATGTCGAGGACGCGGTCGACGAGATCAGAGACTGATTCCCGCCTAGCTCGGCTATCGATCCCGAAGCAGGCGAATCGCGACGGGTGACTATGTACTCCAGCGTACAGACAGCGCTGCAAGCGCTAGGTAATGTTTCCTGAGGTAGCGCAAGTTTGAGGCTTGTGGGAAGCAAATAATCTCTGCGCCGAACGATACGAAAGGGTGACGGCAATGTTAAGCATGAACAGAATGATGATAGGCGCCGCACTGCTGGCGACGACCGTGGGCTGCGCCGCTATCGCAGGCACCGGCGGGATCGCGAGCACCACCAGGACCGGTATCATTCATGACGTGAGATTCGAGGAACGCATGACGCCGGTCAACCTGCGGGTTCAGCCCGGAGATGAAGTCCGATGGGTCAATCAGCGGAGCACACCGGTGACGGTAGAGTTCCTCGGGGACGCCCTGGAGGAGGTGACTTGCCAATCGGGCTTCTCGAGTCTCCTCCGAAGGCAGCAAGAATCGGCCACGATCAGACCAAATGAGAGCGCCAGTCTCTGTTTCGGGAGGGTCGGCACCGTAACCTACAACGCCCGCATGGATTCCCCCGTGGCGGGCGGCCAGGTGATCGAGTCGGGCACTATTCGCGTCGGTCAGTGATCGGCGCGCAGAGCGGACCCGCCCAGCCGACATCGTCTGGCATCCATTCGCTGTCTAGAAACACGGATCTGAGGTAGGCGCCGCAAGAAGCAGGGACCCGTTCGAGGGAATCGCGCTTCGTTCGGTGCGTTAGCGCACATAGCGCTGCGAGTTGCGACGCTCCACAAGGCTACGTGCATTCGCAGGCGCTCATGGCATCGATGACGCCGACGCCAAGCGCGCGTAGATCGGAATGAGTGAACAGCCGAGCGTGAACCCGTTCTTCACAATCACCCGATCGCTGCACGCCTGGGACGGTACGCTGCTGGCTCTACTGCTATTCATGAGCAGCGTGACGGGCACGCTGCTTCTTTGGAAACCGGAGTATCTCGAGCTCACGATCCCTGCGGCTCGCGCGGATTTTGATCCGACGCCAGAGGCCTTGGCGCCGCCCATCGAGAAGATCGAGGCGCAGCTCGATCCGAACGAGATCGTGCGGATCCAGCTGCCGACACGCGATCTTGCGGTTGCCAAGGTCACGATGTTCGACACGCATTACGCCTACGTCGATACGCAAGGCAACATCGTCGACGAGTGGTTCCTCAACGAGCGCTGGGAGGAGTGGCTCTATGACCTGCATCATCGCCTACTGCTCGGCAACGCCGGGCTCACGATCATCGGCTTTGTCGGCATGACAATGCTGCTCGTCGCGCTCCTGAGCACGCTCGGACTTACCAGCTTCCTCCAGGGTAAGCTGCGAGGGGGGTCGCTCGCCACTGGTGGGTTACCGAAACGCGCGGCGGGTCGATCGGCAAGCGAGGTAGGATGGCGAGAGGCGCTGCTGTTCGTACTGGTGAACCGACGAAACGCCGCGATATTTGATTCAGGACAGGCGTCAGCCTGCGGCGATAAAACGATGGATGTACTTTTCGATCTCCACGATCACGAGCATCGCCACACCGACGCCGACGATCGCGATGCCATCCGTAAACGTCACGGGCCGTGTGCTGAACGTAGCGTGCATGAACGGCACGTAAGTAAATACGAACTGAGCGGCCGTCACGACGGTCACACCGATCAGAACCGCCGGTGTCCCGAGCACGCCTTCGATCGTTAGCGCGGTTCCGTGCACGTAGCGCACGCTGAACAGATAGAAAATCTCCATGACGACGATCGTGTTGACGACCATCGTGCGGCCGGTTTCGATTGGCAAACCGCGCGCTTCGGCCCAGAAGAAGATGCCGAACGCGCCGGCGACGAACAACAGCGAAACGAAACCGATCCGCCAGAGAAGGCGGCATCCGAGAATGGGTTGATTGGCGGGCCGCGGCGGCCGCCGCATCGTGCCGGGCTCGGTCGGCTCGAACGCGAGCGTGAGGCCGAGTGCGACGGCCGTTACCATGTTGATCCAGAGGATTTGCACGGGCGTGATCGGCAACGCGAGGCCGAGCGCAAGTGCGGCGAGGATCGTCAGCGCCTCGCCGCCGTTCGTTGGCAGCGTCCACGAGATCACTTTCATCAGATTGTCGTAGACCGTGCGTCCTTCGCGGACGGCAGCGACGATCGACGCGAAGTTGTCGTCGGCAAGCACCATTTCGGCGGCTTCCTTGGCAGCCTCAGTGCCTTTCTCGCCCATTGCGACGCCGACGTCGGCGCGCTTCAAGGCCGGCGCATCGTTCACGCCGTCGCCGGTCATCGCGACCGTCAAACCCTCCGCCTGCAGCGCCTCGACCAGACGCAGCTTGTGCTCGGGCGTCGTGCGCGCGAACACGGCCGTCTCGCGGGCGGCAGCGCGTAATCCCGCTTCGTCGAGTTCCTCGACGTCTTGGCCAGTCAGAGCACGCGGGTCGGCCGCAAGGCCGAGCTGGCGCGCGATCTCGCGCGCGGTCACGGCATGATCGCCGGTGATCATCATGACGCGAATGCCGGCCGAACGACAGTCTTTGACGGCTTCGATCGCCTCCTCGCGCGGCGGATCGATGAAACCGACGAGCCCGAGCAGAATCCCGCCGCCTTGGACGTCGTCGAAGGACAGGGTCTGCCTGTCTGCAGGAGCGGGTTTCAGCGCGAACGACAGCACGCGCTGCCCCTGTGCGGCGAGCTCGTCGATACGCTTGCGCCATGCGTCGCGTGCGATCGGCCGGCTGCCGTCCCGTGTACGTTCTTCGGCGCACATGTCGAGAAGCTGTTCGGGGGCCCCTTTGATCAGGATGAACGCGCCGTGATCATGGCTGTGGTGCAGCGTCGCCATAAAACGATGGGCTGCATCGAACGGGATTTCATCGGTGCGCGGCAGCTGCTTACGCACGAGCGCGGGGTCGAGTCCTGCCTTGACTGCGAGGGTGACGAGTGCGCCTTCCATGGGGTCGCCGTCGACGCGCCAGAATCCGTCGGCTTGGCGCAGCTCCGCATCGTTGCACAAGAGCCCCGCGCGAACGAGCTCGATCAGCCGGGGATCCTTCCCGGCGTTCACTGCCACACCGTTACTGCCGAAGCCTCCGCTCGGCTGGTAACCGACGCCCGTGACATCGAACGCGGCCTCCGCGATCGCGATGGATTGCACCGTCATTTCGTTGCGCGTCAGCGTGCCCGTCTTGTCGGAGCAGATGACGGACACCGAGCCGAGCGTTTCTACCGCGGGTAGGCGGCGGATGATCGCGTTGCGGGCTGCCATGCGTTGTACGCCGATCGCCAGCGCAATCGTCATGATCGCGGGCAGTCCTTCGGGAATCGCCGCCACCGCGAGACCGACGACCGTCATGAACGCGTCGGCCGGTGCATAAGCGCGCATGAATAGGGCGAAGAAGAACGTCAGCGCGGAGATTCCGAGAATCACGACAGTCAGCTGCGTCGCGAAGACATCCATTTGCCGGATCAGGGGCGTCTTCAGCATCTCGACGGCGCCGATCAGCTCGCTGATTCGCCCGAGCTCCGTCTTCGCGCCGGTGCCGACCGCGATTCCGGCCCCCTGGCCCGCGGCCACGAACGTGCCGGAGAAGGCGAGCGAGGAGCGATCGCCGAGCACGGCCTCCGCGCCAACCGGCGCCGGCCCCTTCTCCACCGCAACGGATTCCCCGGTCAGGACTGCTTCCTCGATCCGCAGGTTACGAGCGCGCATCAAACGCAGATCGGCCGGAATACGGTCGCCGGCCTCGATCAATACGACATCTCCCGGGACGATCCGGTCGGCGGCCACCGTGATGCGCCGGCCGTCGCGGACAACCGAAGCTTTCGGATCGATCATGCCCTGGATGGCTTCGAGCGCGCGCTCGGCACGGCCCTCCTGAATAAAGCCGATCAATGCATTCATAACGACCACCGCGAGAATGACGGCTGCATCGATAGTATGGCCGAGCAGGGTGGCCAGCACCGCAGCGGCGAGCAGCACGTAGATCAGCAGGTTGTGGAACTGCAGCGCAAGCCGCATCGCGGCGCTGCGTCGGGCGGCTTGGGGCAGGCGGTTCGGCCCGAAAGCGGCAAGCCGTAACGCAGCTTCCGCCTCGCTCAAGCCCGCCGCCGTCGTTCCGAATTCGTCGAGCGCCGCCTCGGCGGGCAGTGCATGCCAGACTCGATCGGGAAGCTCGCTTTTTAGCGCGCTCATTCGGAAAGTATACCGAACGCGATACCATCGCGGCCGGGCTCGTGCCCGCGGCCGCCGGTTTCGGGCATCCGGCCGTCGTGACCGTCGCCTGTGTGCTCGTGTTGAGTAAGGGTTTGCAGACCTCCGGCGCTGTTGTCGAGCTTCATGAACAACGTCGGTGCACTCGCACTGCTGATGCCTGCGGCGCTGCAGATCGCCGCGCGCCAGCAGATACCGGCCGGCCGCGTGCTGATGCCGCTGGCGTTCGGCTCGATCCTCGGCAACTTACACATCTCGGCACCGAACTCGGGCCGTCTGGTGCGCGCGTCGGACATCCTGGTCATCGAGGCGGAGGCGGAACAACTTTCGAGCGCATTGGTCAATCTCGGTTTGACGCTCGAAGAAGCGCGGCGATAATGGGACGCCGGCAACGGCGGCCGACGAGGCGCCGGATGACGGCTCCGGTAAGCAGAAGCCGTCTGGTTGAGATGAACTCGCGCTCGTCGAGCTTGCCGTGCTGCCGCAGGCGGACATCGTCGGCCGATCGGCCAGGGATCTGCGGCTGTGCACGCGCTACGGCATCAACCTGCTCGCCGCGTCGCGTGAGGGACGCCGATCAATGTCCCGATTACGTACGACGATGCTTGGAGCCGGCGACGTGCTGCTGATGCAGGGGCCGCCCGATGCGATTGCGGAATTTGCGAGCCAGACCGGCTGCGTGCCGCTCGCTGAGCGGGCGCTGCGCATCCCGGACAAGAAAAAGGCGATCATCGAGGTGGAAAAGCAGCTTCGGTCGAGTTTCGCCCGTAACGTCGTTCGACCAGAGTGAAGAGGGGCAAGGCTCGAGCCCGACTGTCGTCTGGCAAACTACGTATCTAGCCTGCATCCATGACGGGATGATGGAGCGCAAACAGCCGCGCCTCGGTTTGCGCAAGCACCCATCCTTGCACATCGATCACGCGCCCCGCCGTGAAGTCCCGCCGGATCATGGCGCACAGCTCCTGGGCTACGGACGCGCGATCTGCGCGCTGGAACCAGCGGTGTCGTTCATCCGTGCCGGCGATCGCCGCAACGATCGAGTCGGCGCACTCGCCCTCCGGCAACGCGCGGCGGCAGGCGGCCGCGAGGCTCCCGATTTCGCGAGGTGCACCGCAGACGCTCAGCAACCGGCGATACACGGCTTCGTTGCCGTCCGAAACGGGCGCAACATCGGCATCCCCTACGCTGCGCTTGGGCAGACACCAAGCGAGCGCCGCCGCGCCAACTTGCAAAGCCGCCGCCAAAAACCGTCGTCTGCTGTTTCTCGGAAACATGGTTCAACCAAAGATTGCTCGTAGATGATCGCTCAAACGCAGACTCAGCGCGATGATCGTCAGCGTCGGGTTTACCGAGCCCACGCTCGGATACACCGAGCTGCTCGCGATATACAGGTTGGAAATGCCGTGCACCCGACAATCGGCGTCGACAACGCCTGTCCTCGGATCGTCCGACATTCGGGTCGTGCCCATTTGGTGCCAGCCGCCGCGCGCACCGGCACTGGTAGCGGGCCACCCCAGCAACGGATGATCGCTGATCATCTTGAGCCGGCCTACGCCCGCGGCTCCGAATTCTGCCGCAAGAATCCGTGCGAAGCGCGTATATGTGTGCTTGTCCTGCTCGTTGAGCCGCCAATCCAGTTTCACGCGCGGCAATCCGAACGCGTCGCGTTCATCGGTCAACGTCACGCGGCTGTCGGGGTTTGGCGCCTGCTCGATGCTGAAGACGATGTTATGACCGCGAAAATCGCTGGTGCTCTGGAAGAAATTTCGATAACCGAAGATCGCGAGCTCGTCTAGCCCGCCGATGATTCTCGACAAGTTCGTGGCGAAATCCAGGTCTTCCGGCTGCCACGCTTCGCGGTCGTATCGGTACGGCAGCTCCCTCTCGGCCAGCCATCGTAGCGAAGTGAGCGCGTCCGACGATGCAACGAGCGCTAAGGGCTCGGTGATCGGCTCGATCAGCGCGCGAACGTCCGACAGGCGTTCCTCCCGCTGAATTCGCTCCGTCGGCCACAAATACGCTACCCCGACGGCCCCGTCAGACGGCCGGATCGTGAGGCTGCGCGACCGCCAATTGTAGATGCCCAACTCGTAGCTCGGATCCGACGGCAGGAAGATCGCTCCCGGAGCGACGATGTGCTCGGCGAAATACCGCCCCACCAAGTCGTGCTCGTTCCCCAACCCCGAGCTCTGGACCGCGGTCGACGCGAGCAGCAGCCGCGCGTTCTCGATCGTGCCCGCGGCGAGCACAAATTGCCGGGCGCGCACGGTGAAGCGCGGGCCGTCGAGCGTCGCCACACGCACACTCTCGATCTGTGCTCTGTCGGGCGCGGCGACGATTTCGACCACGTTCGCGAACAACAATGCTCGCACGTTCGCAGACTGTTCGATCGCCTCGCGATAAACGGTCCCGAAGCGGGTCGGCGGGCTGCTTTGAAGCATGCCTGTGACTATGCGCTCCGGATCGAACGGGAGCCTTCGCTTGCCGTCGACCTCCCAGCCGTCCGGCTCGTAATCGAAGCGGCCGATCTGCGCAAGCTCATGGGCGCGCACGTAGAACGGCTCGAGGTCGGCACGACGAAGCGGCCACCCGCTGTCGGCTATCCAATCGCGCGGTTCGAAATCGATCGTATCGAAAGGTCCGCATAAGCCGTCCCAGTGGTTCGTCGTTCCGCCGAAGAAGCGCAACCTCGTAATCTCGAGCGGATAGTAGGGAAACCCCTCGTTGTATCCCCGGTTGAGCGCTTGCGCCGACGCATCGAACGACAGTCCGCCGCTCTCCAGCAGAGTTACGTCGACACTAGGGGAAGACATCGTCAGCTCGCGGGCGATCGTGATGCCCGCCGGCCCGGCACCGACAATGCAAACATCCGTGTCGAGCACCGAGCCGTCGGGAACCTCACGGGCGTCACCCAACATGACTCATTCACTCCCTCGAGCGATCGACGCTAGAAGCCTCGACCCGAGCGCTGCGCTGAGGCCGGCGCACGCCGGAAAACCGACGGCGAGGGCCACGGGAACCCAGCTGAACTCGTCGTCCATCGCAAGCGCGACCGAGACGGCGGCAAGGAACAGAGCGAAAGCGCTGCTGACGACCAGTCCCCATGCCCAGGCTCGAGCAGGCCAGATTTTCGCGCCGGGCGCGGCGACGACCATACACATCGCGAGCGCCACGGGCCACTGCGCGCCGGAGACCGCGCTCACGATGATGAAGGCTCCGAGGAGCAACACGCCGGTCGACAGGGCCGTGAGCAGGGGGTGATTCCGCAGGACGGCAAACGGCCTCAACGATCAGGATCTCCGTGGCTTGAGGTCCCGCTCCCAGTCATGGTCCGGACCCGTAACTGGCACCGAGCATACACAACGAGCTTGGGTCGGTCCAGCAACCGCGCGCGCTTAGGCTACGCGGCGGCGACCTCTCTCTACTCGACGATGAGGTCTTAATGAGGCCAAGCTCGGTCTGCGAAGTTACGTTGATTAAACCATTTCGACGATACTGGCCAAGCCCATATAATCCATTGTTTGCTGGAAAGACATCTACAGAGTGAAAAAGATTTTCCGCCGCCGGCCGGCACCCTTTTGCCATACTTCACAGGCCCGGGACTACCTATGAAGAACATCGCCAAGTTTTTGAACCGCGCCGGCGAGGACAGATCCGTCATCGCCATTCTGCTCCTTACGACGCTGGTATCCGCCCTATCGCTGCCGGTCAATCCCTGGCCGAGAGATTTCTGGTTTCAAACGCAGTATTGGTTGTTCGGAACCTTCCCCGGGGCGGACAACTACACTCCGATTGCGGCACCGGCTGTTTTTTTCAAAATGATTCACCTGTGCGCGCTGGCGCTGGGTCTGGACACGAGGGGAGAGCTGTATCTGGTAAGTTTGACTCAGAACGCGCTTCTCTTCCTCACTGCCTGTTTCGTCTACTATTCCTGCAAGCTCTTGCGCATCGGGACGACAGCCGGCGTGGTGGCGTTCCTCTTCTTGGTATTCGTGCTGTCTACTGGTCTAGCACAAGCGTTCTGGTCGGAGAACCTCGTTCTCTTTCTTTTTTCAATGGTCTTGTACTTTAATCTCAAGATCTACTATGAGCGCGCGGAGTCCGCGCGCGGGTTCTGGCCGTTAGCGATCGGTAGCAGTTTTCTAGTCGGCATTCTCACGGTCACGCGCATGACACCGATCTTCATGATTCCTGCTCTCTTTTTCCTATTTTTTTGGCGGCTGAGCTACAAGCGGCTATTCGCCTACCTCGGGCTTGCCTCGGTCATAACGGCACTGCTATTGACCGGGATGATTGCCAGCAATGAGCTGCGGTTCGGCCGCGCGGAGCTAACGAACTCGTCAGGTCGGCATCTGTGGCAGGGCGTAACTCTGATTATCGAACGCGCTTTAGCTTCAGCGGACTCGGCAGAGTATTTGGAGCTCAAAGAAATCAATCAAAGCCTTCAAGGCAAGCGTTTTTGGGAGATACGACTCCCGGACGACGATAGGCGGGAGTACCAAGGCGAGGAATTGTTGGGCCGGCTCGCGAGAGACGCCATTCGTAGTGCGCCGCTCATGTACTTGCGCATGGGATTGATGGACTTCGTTACAACGGTCGGCAGGGCGCCCTACAGGTTGGGGTTCGGAGAAAGAGACACCCACTATGACCCGCTGAACACGGAAACGCCGCTGCCGGCTGTTGGCGAGACGATATTGCCGCGCTCCGCCATAAGGTCGGTATCGGGCCTGTTTCGGCTTGTGTTTCTCTCGAGCAGGCAGCTCTACCCCGTCGTGATCTTCTTCGTGCTGAGCACCTACGTCATGCTGCTTCTTCAACGCACGCGTGTCTTGCCGTTTCAACCCTCGAAACAGCGGGAGGATCTGAAGCCGGGAACAGCAGCAGTAATAAGTTTTCTGTTGCTTGGCGTTCCGCTCATCGGCCTGGTCATTGCTGGAGCACGTAACGCCGTGGACTTCTATATGACACTCGGGCTGTGCGCAATAGTCCTAATACTGCAACTTCAAATCATTCGCACGGCGGCGGCGAATCCCGAGAAACTGAAAAGTTTCAGGCCGTCTTCGAGCGGCGTCGTTTATACGTTCTCCGGCCTGTTTTTTTTCGGGTCCTTGTGGTTCAACTGGCAGGTGGAGTGGAACAACACGAGGAATGTCATACCCTACCTGCCTTTTCTATCCGTGATATTCGGTTTGGCGCTGACCTACTGGCTACGCGCCCGCAAGCAGCCTCATGAACAAAGCGGGCGGCCGTCGCGCACCAGGGGCAGCTTCGCCTAGTGATCGGCGGGAAAGAGCCGAGATTCGAGTTTGCGGAGCCTATACAGAACAGTCTGCGTAAGCTGTCGATGCTTGTTGGAGATGTCGGCATGAAGACCGAACAAAATAATAAGAGCGCCCATGACAATCAGGCCGCTGCCAATCGTCAGCGATTGAATGTGCCTTCCAACGTCAGTTTGACCGGTGGAAAATAGCCACAAGAATCTCGCCCAGGCTCCGCCGCCCACGAACAGGAACGGCAACGATAGAAGCGAGAAGGTTCTTAGCGGAGCATAGAACGCATACAGTCTCAGAATCGTTGAGATTTGCCGAACGACGAACTGCACCGTGCTATTCGCGAGCCGTGAGGGCCGGGTCGGCGCGTTGGTCGTAATCGGCACATTGACCACCTTCAAGCCGGCGTTCCCCGCTTGAATGATGGTTTCCAGAGTGTAGCTGAATTTAGTTAGCACATTCAGGCGCCACGCAGCTTCCTTGGAGTAGGCACGAAACCCGCTCGGCGCATCGGCGATATCCGTGCCGCTAAGCGCTCGGACCGTTGAAGTTCCCAATCTTTGCAAAAAGCGCTTGACCGGCGAGAAATGCTCAATGGTGTCCGTCTGGCGGTTCCCGACGACTATATCCGCTTGTTTCTTCACAATCGGCTCAACCAGATTCTCGATATAGCCACCGGGGTATTGATTGTCGGCGTCCGTGTTCACGATGATATCCGCGCCGAAGCGCAGACAGGCGTCCAGGCCGGTCTGAAACGCGTGTGCCAGACCCTGATTCTTGGGATACCGGATCACATGATGAACATTATGATCGCGAGCGATCTTCGAGGTCGCATCCGTGCTGCCATCGTCGACAACCAAATACTCTATTCTATGTATTCCCGGCACGGACGTCGGCAGATCTCTAAGCGTGCGCGCCAGTGTTTGCTGCTCATTGAAGCAAGGAATCTGGATAATTAGCTTCAACTCATCACGCATGCTGGAAAACCCAGAATCTATAAAGCAAAAACTTGGACACAGACGAAGTCGCAAGTGCAATCGTCAATGCAATGAGGTAGTTGGTCTCCAGAAACTCGAACAGCGACAGAAAAAGGCAGTATTCAGCGGCGCGCATCAGAAATGCAATCAGCAGAAATTTCGGAAGTTGTCGACGGATCGCGTGGCGTGACCGGAAAACAAACTGTCGGCCCGCGACGAACCCGATTGCCAGAAGCGTCACGAGCGCCGCACCGCCGGCGAATTGCTCGCTTAGGCCGAGAACTTCATGGGAGAGTGCGGATACCCCAAGCCCAACTGGGAACACGAACAGGCCAGCTGCCATGAAGCGAACACCTTCACGAGCCAACTGTGAGACGGCACTGTTTCGTTGTTTAAAGTCGACTGACATCGGCGGGCAATCTATCTAAAGCACAATATGCGTCTTATCCGCGGAAGATCATACGCGGATCGCGAATATCGTTCCGTCGCGATCGAAGCTTGGAGAGACGACCACGGAGAACACTTCGTCGTGCGGAGAATGTGCAAACACCCGCTCGGGCATCGGCCACACAATGAGAGCGTGCCGACGAGCAGCACTAGTTTGCGGCGGATTGACCTTGAAAAATTCGCATATCGCGCGATTGCCCGGCCGTCCATCAGCTGACTCCCTGCGCCAAAGCATCGATTCACTAATTCTTTCCGCAACTAATCGCGCAAGTACGCGCTTACGCTTAGCTTTTGCGTGAGGCATTCTAGCAAGCATCGATTCCGTCCCCATAGCACGAAGATCGACATAATGCCGTCGAAGCCACCGGGCCCGTCGAGGACGGGCCCTTCGAGTACTGCACGCGCTATCGAGAAGACGGGGAACATGCGTGCTCGTCCGACCGGCGCCGCCGCCGCCCCCGCCTGTGCTCGACTAAGAAACCGCACGAAAAATGGTGTAATACTGGGACGCGGTGCAGCTCTTGCCGATCCAGCCGGTCCAGCTCGCGGCTTTGCCCACTTCCCGCCCCAAGCACTCCAGCCCGGCTTTGGTGAACGTATAGAAGTAGTTTTGCCCGTCGGCGACCAGCTCGTTCTGCGTGGCGCGAACGGCTGCGTACCAAATCGAGTTCGCCGGGTCGAAACGCCAACAAGTGGCCGGCAAGGTGGATAGTCTCCGCGCCCCATGCACGCCGGCCGAGTAGGAATCCAGAAGCGGCTGAGACTGCGGTGTCGCGTTTCCGACCAGCACCCAGGTCGCAGTCGTCGCAGACGGGTACAAACCACCGTGGTACGCCTTGGCGCATTCAAACCGGACCTGTTCCGACGCGTCGAAGGTAAAAGCCTGCATAGGTATGGCGTCGGTGTGATCCTCGAATTCCTGGTTCCAGTAGGGGCTGGTTAGTAGGCAGCCGTTCAGCATCATCACACCTGTAGCGGCGACAAGTGTTCTGAACCCGCGAACCGTGCCTCGACCGATACGGCTCTTAGCAACCCCTTCAATAGTGCTCGTCATGACTGTTCTCCTTGGCTGAGGTGATCTGCGGAACACCATTCCTCTGTCGCGGAGGAGGGAGTTATCTCACCGGTCGGTGTCGCCGACGGCGTACCCAAGCGAATAGCAAGCTAAGCTGTATTTCCATACAGGCAAGAGTAAGCTCGTGGCATGGCCAAGTGGGGCAGAGTCATCGTTCATGCCGATCTGGATGCCTTCTACGCCGCCGTAGAGCAGCGGGATGACGCTTCGCTGCGCGGCAAGCCCGTGCTCGTCGGGCCGAAGAGTCGTCGCGGCGTTGTGTTGACCGCAAGCTACGAGGCGAGACCCTACGGTGTCGGCAGCGCAATGCCAGTTGCGGAGGCACTGCGCCGGTGTCCTCACGCCGTGATCGTGCCGCCCCGCTTTGAGCGATACGAGGAGATCTCGAAACAGGTCATGGACGTCTTCGGCGATTTTTCTCCCGCCGTGGAACCATTGTCCCTGGACGAGGCGTTCCTGGATATGTCCGGCTCCGAACACATCTTCGGACCGCCGGAGATGATCGGACGAAAGATCAGAGATGCTGTCCTTGAGGCGACGCACCTCAATATTTCCGTCGGCATCTCCGCAACCAAGTATGTCGCCAAGGTCGCAAGCGCGCACGGCAAACCGAAGGGTTTGATCGTCGTTCCCCCGGACATGGCCGTCGCGTGGCTTGCGCCGTTGCCGGTGGATCGGCTCTGGGGCGTGGGAAGGAAAACTACCGCGAAACTACATGCCCTCGGATTGACGACCATCGGCGACATCGCGGCGTCCGACGAACGTGAGCTGCGCCTGCGTTTGGGGACCGCTGGACAGCAGTTCTACAAGCTCGCGCACGCGGTGGATCCACGGCAGGTCAATCGGGGGCGCGCGGCCAAGAGCATTGGATCCGATCGAACGCTCGGCGAAGATGTCGTGCATCGAGCCGACATCGAGCTTCATCTACGACGTGCGGCCGACAGAATCGCCCGACGCATACGGGCAAAGAGCTATGTGGCTCGTGGGATACGCGTCAGGCTGAAAACCACGAAATTCGAGCTGCTCAGCCGCCAGCGGCGCTTGCCGAAGCCGGCCGATACGGCCGACACGTTTTTCGAGGTATCGAGGCAACTGCTCGATGCCTTCGATCATCCGGGTCCGTTTCGGCTCGTAGGCTTGGCGGCGTTCGATCTGGATCGGCGCCGGCAGCCGCTGCAATCCGATCTGTTCGAAGACCGCCGCCGGCGCGATTTGGAGACGACGATCGATTGCCTGACAGCCCGCTTCGGCGAAGGCGTGGTCGTGCGGGCGAAGGACCTTCGCCGCAGCGGCGCGATCTTGGACGGTGGGCCGGATCTCGACTTCCTCGACGCGCCGCGCAATTAAACCATGTCGATCCGCCTCCATTTCGAGCGCCGTTATGGCCCCCTGGTTCTTGCTTTCGGGCTCCTCGCCGCATGCGCTGAGCGCAGCGCCGAGATCACGACGCCGCTCGCAGCGCCGACGGCGCGCTGGGCCGAGCTTGCGGCGCCCGTCGCCGAGAAACGCCCCGTCGAGATCACGCAGCAAGGGCGCACGCGCGTGGACAATTACGCGTGGCTCAAGGACGACGACTGGCAAACAGTGCTTCGCGATCCGGAGGTGCTCGCGCCCGACATCCGCGCGCACCTCGAGGCGGAGCTCGAGTACTACGGCGCGACGACCGCCGAAAGCGTGGCCCTTCGCGGGCAACTGCTCGCCGAGATGCGCGGCCGCATCAAGGAGGACGACGCCACCGTGCCCGTCGAGGACGGGCCTTTCGAGTACTACACGCGCTATCGAGAAAGCGGCGAATATCCGATCTTCGCGCGCCGCCCGGCGGGCGGTGGGGCCGAGGAGGTGCTCGTCGACGGCGATGTCGAGGCCGGCGAAGGCGCTTTCTTCAGGATCGAGTCCGTCGACCCGAGCCCGGACCATGCGCTTATCGCATACGGCGTCGATCGCCTGGGCTCCGAGTACTACGCGATCCGCTTCCGCCGGCTCGCGGACGAGACCGAGCTCGACGAGACGATTCCGAGCACGGCCGGCTACGTCGTCTGGAGCGCCGATTCGCGGTCCGTCCTCTATGTCGAGCGCGACGACAACCAGCGGCCGAAACGCGTGAAGCGTCACGTGCTCGGCACCGACGCCGCTGCGGACTCGATCGTCTACGAAGAGAGCGACAACGGCATGTTCGTGGACGTCGGCCGGAGCCAGAGCGGTGAGTATGCGTTCATCGAGATCGCCAATGAGGTCACGAGCGAGGTCCGCTACCTGCGCACTGACGCGACCGACGCAACGCCGATTCTCGTCGCGCCGCGGATCGAGAACGAGCTTTACTCGGTCGAGCACCACGGCGATGAATTTTTCATCCTCACGAACGGCGGCGGCGCCGTGGACTTCAAGATCGTGCGCGCGCCGGTCGCGACGCCGCGCCGCGAGAGCTGGACCGACTGGGTGGCGCATAGCCCGGGCGCCCAGATTCTGAGCTTCGTGGCCTACGCGGACCATAACGTACGGCTCGAGCTCGCCGACGCGTTGCCGCGGATCGTCGTCTCCGACTACGAAGGCGACGCCCATGCGATCGCCTTCGAGGAGGCCGCGTACACGCTCAATATCAGCGCCGGCCGTGAGTACCAGACGGCGCTGACGCGCGTCGTCTACGAATCTCCCGCGCAGCCGGCACAGACGTTCGACTACGACATGAGCTCACGGCGGCGTACCTTGCGCAAGACGCGCGAGATTCCGAGCGGCCACGATCCGAACCTCTACGCCGTCGAGCGCATCACGGCGCCCGCCGAGGACGGCGCCGAGGTTCCCGTGACCATTTTGCGGCTTGGCGCGACGCGCATCGACGGCACGGCGCCCGTGCTCCTCTACGGCTACGGCAGCTACGGGATCTCGACCGACGCCGAGTTCTCGGCGAACGTCCTGCCGCTCGTGGATCGCGGCGTGATCTACGCGATCGGCCATGTTCGCGGCGGCGCGGAGCGCGGCCGGCAGTGGTATCTCGACGGTAAGCTCGGGAAGAAGGTCAACACATTCACCGATCTCGTCGCCGTTGCCGAGACGCTGGCCGAGCGCGGTTACGCCTCCGCGGGGCGAATCGCGCTTCACGGCGGCTCTGCGGGCGGACTGCTCGTCGGTGCCGCCGTCAATCTGCGGCCCGAGCTGTTTGCGGGCGTGCTCGCCGAGGTGCCGTTCGTCGACGTGCTCAACACGATCTCCGACGAGAGCTTGCCGTTGACGCCGCCCGAGTGGCCGGAGTGGGGCGACCCCATCCGTACCGTGGAGGGCTACGAGTGGATCGCGAGCTACTCGCCCTACGACAACATCCGCGCCGGGGCCGTCTACCCGCCGATTCTCGCGACGGGCGGGCTCACCGACTACCGCGTGACCTACTGGGAGCCCGCGAAGTGGGTCGCGCGTTTACGCGACGAGGCGCGAGGCGGGCCGTTCCTGCTGCGCATGAACATGTCCGCCGGTCATGCCGGCGCGGCGGCGCGCTTCCAGCAGCTCGACGAGCTCGCGCACCTGTATGCATTTGCGCTCGAGGTGCTCGGTCGCGCCGACGCCGAGCCCGTCGAGCACGGGAACTAGGTCGGCTCCTAATTAGAGCCTCAGTCTCACGCCCACGCTGCCCGTTCGATCTTTGTGCGGCCGAGCGCCGTACGGATGGCGGCCCAGGATGGAATCCTCAGCCGTAACGTTTTCGATTTTCGTGAACAGGCTCATCCGGTCGCTGAGGGCCCAGTGGCCAGCGAGATCCACGAACAGCGCTTCGTCGGTGACCTCGAACGGACCGCAGGAGGCGCGAACACACACGTCGTCGATGTAGTTGGCGCTCAAGTAGACGCTCCAGCGGTTAACCTCCAGGCCGATCGAGACGAATAGCTCGTTCTCCGGCACGTAGGGAATCGGGTCGCCGGCCGCCACTTCGCCGAAGAATTCCGTGTCGGCGATGTCGCTGTCGAACTCCGCGTCCATATACGTATAGCTCACCGTGAATGGCAACGAAAAGCTCAAGCTCGGCGAGAAGTCGTAGTTGAGGAGAACTTCGAGCCCGGCGATCGTCGCAGCGTCCCCGTTGAATGCATCGCCGATGTCGCAATTGCTCCCGGACGACGCCGTGCAGATGCCCAGCAGGTTGTCGTAGTCTGTGACGAACGCCGTGACGTCGGCGTACAGACGGTTCCGGGAGGCACGGATGCCGACCTCGTAGTTGGTGCTTTCCTCTTCGTTCACGTCAGGCGCGTTGCCGGGCGCGGTGAAGCCCTTATGTATGCCGCCGAACAGGCTCAAGTTGTCGTTGACGGCGAATAGCGCCCCCAAGCCGGGGATCCAGACACTGACCCGATTCTCGCGCGCATCGCGAAGGTTCGCGTCGGCGCGACTGCTCGGGTCGGCGGTCTCACCCGGGCGCGTTTCCCAACGAGTCCGCTCGAGGTCCATGTCTTCGTAACGGACGCCGGGCGTCAGCACCCAGCGGCCGAATTCGATGCGATCGTACACGTGGAACGCAAATGCTCCCGCTTGCGCCACGCTGTTGTCCGCGTTGCCCTGCAGTCCAAGGTCGTCGAGCACTAGGCGGCCGTCCGCGAGGTGATAGGTGCTGTTGCGCTGCAAGCGGTCTTCCTCGTCCTCGTGGAACCGAATCCCGAGCTCGACGTCGTGGTGCGCCCGGCCGCGTTGCAAATCCAATCCGAGACCGAGTTGGAGCCCGCGCGAGTAGTACTCGCGCCCGTTGTTTCGCACCTGAATCGCGCCCGCCGGCGTGTCGCCGCCGTCCAGAATCGCCTGGAGGTCCGCGGGGGCGAGCAGGCCGATCGATTCACCGCGGTTGACCGCCTGAATGACGTTCAACCAGCTCGTGCGGCTGAAATCTGCGGCGCTGGTGCTGCCGTCGACGTCGAGACCTTCCGTTTTGAACCAGGCTCTGGCGTGATCGTTCGAATATCCGGTTGCCGTGAAGGTCACGCCGTTCCCAAACTCGGCGAGGTATCGCACGATGATCTGGTCATGGTCGGTGCGCATGGTGTCGAGCTGCGACACCGCATACCGCCGGTAGGGGTCGTCGACGAAGTCGGCGTCGGCGAGCCCCAAATAGCTCTGCTCGGACGTCTCGTCGGCGAACTGAAACTTGAAATCGAGCTGTTGGTGGACGGCGGCTCCGGCGTCGCTATTGATGCGGAACTTCAACATCCAGTCCTGTTTGTCGAGACCCGTGTCGCTACCAACGAGGTCGATGTCCTGGTACCCGTCGCTGTCCCAGAGGTGGGTTTCGGCGAGCCAGCCGAAGCGATCGCCGCTGTCCCCGTAGTAACCGTGCAGCCGCTGCGTTGCATGCTGGCCGACGTCGAGCATTGCCTCGCCGCCGAGCTCGTTCGGGATGGGCGTCGACACGAAGTTGATGGCTCCGCCGATGGTGTAAGGCCCCTGGGTAATCGCAGCCGGGCCCTTGAGCACTTCGATCTGGCCCATGCGCGCGGCGGTGGGAAAGTAGTACGCGGCGGGCGCCGAATACGGCGCCGGCGCGATCAACACATTGTCCTCAAGCAGCGTAATCCGCGAGCTCCGGTCGCTAGCCGTACCGCGAATGCTCAGGTTCGGCCGCAGGCCGTAGCCGTCCTCGAGCTGCACGGCGACCCCCGGGATTTGCCGAATCATGCGTTGGATATCGGAATACTGAAACCGCTCGAGCTCGGCTGTCGTGATCGACTGCGCCGCACCCGTGGCGCGCCGCGCGGCCTCGGCGTCGCCGACGATCGTAATTTCCTCGAGCTCATAAGCGGCGGCGCTGGCCGGCATTGCGGCCGTCTGCGGCAGGCCAAGAACAGGAGTGAGCAACAGTGCGGCGGCCAGACCGCCGCGAAGGCTAGCGTGCTCTGCGAACGCCGCGCGGCTGACTACCCACCGCCGATGAGAGTGCCCACAGATGTACATAAACTTACGCCTCCAAGTATGAATGAGAATTATTACTTCTTGTAAATGATTATCGTTTGTGGCTCCTTGACTGTCAACGTGGCAGCTCGACACTGTTGCCAACTAGCGCCATCCCCCGCGCGACACTCCCCGTGAGCCGCGGAGGGAGGATGGCGCGGGGTTCATGGCAATCCGCCGCGTATGTTTTCGATGCCGTCAGCTCCGCTGTGTCGGCACCGAGCAACACGCCGACGCGGCGTGCTCGCATCAAATCTACTGATGACGCGGAGCTCCTACTGGCACAGGTCTTGCAGACCCTTGCGTGAGGTGGTTTGAAGGCGGGAAGCGCCGTTCCACCTCGAGTTATTGATCAGGTAGCAGACAATGGAGAAACAGACATGAAAGCATATATTCCGTTAGGCCTGTTGGCCGCTCTGTGTGCGGGGTCGGCGCTTGCTCAGGCGCCTACGTTCGAGGAAGTGGATGCCAATATGGACGGCCTCATCGATCAGGACGAGGCAGCGGCCGTCGAGGGTCTCGACTTCGCGACCGCGGATGCCAATCAGGACGGTAGCATTGATCGCGAAGAGTGGGGGACGGTAACGGGCCAATAACCGGCAATCCGGAGTCCCGGCAGACGCATCCGAACCCCACGCGGTTCGTCTGCCGGACTTCTGGCCGCTTAGGTGCGATCAACGGACACCTTTACGGCTACTCGACGGGACTCGAGTTGCGCGCGAGCCAGGCGACGAGCCCGTGCTCGCTGAACGATTCATCTGCGACGGCGACAAGGGTTGCCACTTCATCGTCTTGTTGCGGTTCGAGCACGTACTCGTTCAGGTACAGGAAGGCGCGGGTCACCAGCAGGGCAGTGCGCTTGTTACCATCATGGAACGGATGGTTTTTGGCGATACCGACGCAGAGTACGGCCGCGAGCTGAAAGATCGAGCTTTGCGGCTCATGAGCAAGGAGATTGCGCGGTCGGTCAAGAGCGCTCTCGAGAAGCCCTTGATCACGTATGCCTCCCAAGCCGCCAAATTCGTAGATCGCCTCATCGTGAATCGCGACCGCGATCGCGGCCGTGATCCACTTTGGCTGTTTCACCGCTTCGCCAGCTCATGCAAGGCGTCACGATGACGCCGCATGTAATCCCGGGTCGACTCGATAGCTTTCGCAAAATCAGGATCATAGGGAGTAAGCCGAATTCCCTCGTGGGACTTCACAGCGAACAGCTCGTCACCTTCGGCAACGCCGAGGGACTCGACAACGTCCTTCGTCAGAATGACGCCGAGGGAGTTGCCCACTTTCCGCACCTTGACCACAGCTGCCATTGGTAGCCCTCCTTGTCGCGCTATGTTATAACAATCGTAATACGGCGGCAACTCATTGGCTCAGAGCCCGACCACGGAGTAAAGCGCGTCCCTGATGGCCCGGTCTCGCGGATCGCCCGTCAGTGTCTGTCGTGCCCATCCGATACGTCGCCGCAGGCGAGAAGATTCCGCGCAAAGGCGGGCCGGGAATCACGCGTTCCGATCTCCTCAGTAATCAACAAGGTCGATGTTGCGCCGATGGTCGGCGCGTCGCTCGACGTCATGCAGAGAGACACGCTGCGCATGCGCGGCGATAGGCCGTTCGTCTTTACGGACCTGAAGGAAACAGCAAGGACTCGATCTCGTCGAGAGTTTCATCATATCGGTGGGGATGCTGGAAGCCGCCTAGCTCCGTCGGCACTTTCGGAAGAGTGGGGTATCGCCCGTGCCGGTCCAGATTCTAAGCTATGCTTCGCAAGATACAGGCACTGCCGAGTGAACGCGCCGAAAAAGAGTATCCATGGAGTCGATCGAGTTCATTCACCTGTTCTTGCTATTCGGGGCGTTGCTCGTCCTGATGGGCATCCTTTCGAGCCTGGTGGCTACGCGCTTCGGTATACCGTTGCTGGTCGTGTTTCTGGTGATTGGGATGCTGGCGGGCGAGGACGGGCCGGGCGGTATCCAATTCGAGAATTACGAGCTGACTTACCTGATCGGGTCGTTGGCGCTGGCCGTAATCCTCTTCGACGGTGGGCTGAGGACGCGGGTCTCGGAGGACCTGCACCGCCGTCGGATCGCGGCCGGGCTGCTCGCGACGGTTGGCGTCATGGTCACGGCCGTCATCGTCGGCGCGGCCGCAAGCTTTGCGCTCGATCTCTCTCGGTTGGAAGGTTTCCTCCTCGGTGCGGTGGTCGGCTCGACTGACGCAGCAGCCGTTTTCTTTCTGCTGCGCACGGGAGGCTTGAAGCTGCGCCCGCATGTGGCATCCACGCTCGAGATCGAATCAGCTACCAACGACCCCGCCGCCGTATTGATGACTCTGATCGCGACGAACGCGCTGCTCGTCGGTGCGGATGGCCTCGGCTGGGGAGTATCCCTACTTCTGTTTTGGCAGATCGGGGTCGGTATCGCCTTCGGCGTAGCGGGCGGATACGCTATCTCATGGGCCATCAACAGATTGCCGCTTCCGCCCGGCCTGCACCCGCTCATGGTCGTCGCAAGCGCGGTGCTGTTGTTTGCGTTAACCGCCGTTTGCGGCGGCAGTGGTTTTCTGGCCGTGTTTCTCGGCGGCTTGGTCGTCGGCAACAGGCCCACGCGAGCGTTTGCGAACATTACCAGCTTTCACGACGCGGCGACGTGGCTGTGCCAGATGATCATGTTCATCGTGCTCGGGTTGCTGGTCACGCCCTCGGAGCTGATCGAGTATCTGGTGCCCGCGCTCGCAATCGGGTTTTTTCTGATGGTCGTTGCACGACCGGTTGCCGTCTGGCTGTGCCTTCTTCCGTTCCGCTATTCTCCGCGGGAGACGGCGTTCGTATCGTGGGTGGGTCTGCGCGGCGCCGTAAGCATCTTTCTTGCGGCGATTCCCACGCTCGCTCAGATCGAGCACGCCGACATTTATTTCAACGTGGCGTTCGTCGTGGTGCTTCTATCGCTCATCGTGCAGGGCTCGACGATTCGCTTTGCCGCGTTTTGGCTCGGTCAGGCATCGCCCTCCAAGACGCAGCCCCCGCAACGGATCGAGCTCGATCTTCCGGGGCAGCTCGCTCTGGAGATGGTCGGATATCACATTGTGGAAGGCTGCTCGATACTCCGCGGCGCAGAGTTACCGCAATGGGCGCGACCTGTGTTGATCGTGCGTGACCGGGAGGTCTTGGAGGCCGGGAGGGCTGGGCAGCTGCAAGCCGAGGACTACGGCTACTTCCTCGTCCCGCCGCAAAAAGCGCATCACCTGGACGCTTTCTTCGTCTCGCACGAGGATAGGTGAGAGCTCAGTCCGCACGCACTGCAGGCAGCCGAGGCTGACGGCGGCGTCCGCGAGGCTCGGTAGGCTCGGCGCGCTCCCCATGTGCGGGCCAATCGGGCCGGCGCTCATTCGTTACGCCAGGCCTGATACGGTTTCTCGAGCAGCCTGGCGGAGTCCTCCGGCCCCCAACTGCCGGCAGAGTAGGCGCTAGTGACCGCGGTGCTGCCGGCCCAGCGCTGCAGTATCGGGTCGACGATCGCCCAAGCCGCTTCGACCTCATCGAAACGGATAAACAAGCTGCGATCGCCTTCGATGACGTCGAGCAACAGTGAGGCATAGGCGTCGAGCCTGCGCTCATGTGCAAGCCGATATGCGGTCTCGATGCGAAGCAGCCGCGGCGTCATGTCGAGCCCGGGCTCGCGCACCTGAAGCTCGAGGTCGATACTTTCCTCGGGCTGAATACCGAGCACGAGCCAGTTCGGTTCGACCTCGGCGCAGGGGGTTGAGGCGAAGAGTTGATGCGGCGCATCGCGAAACCGAATGGCAACCTGCGAGCGCCGCGCCTTGAGAGGTTTGCCGCTTCGCAGATAAAACGGTACGCCACGCCAGCGCCAGTTGTCTACGTGAAGCTTGAGCGCGGCATAGGTTTCGGTCGCCGAATTCTGTGCCACGCCGGGCTCCTCGCGATAACCGGGCACCTGAACGCCGTCGATTTCAGCCGATACATACTGGCCGCGCAGCGCCGCCCCATCCACCGACGCTGCGGTAAACGGACGCACGGAACGGAGCACCTTGACCTTCTCGTTGCGCAGATCATCCGCATCGAGGCTCGCCGGAGGCTCCATCGCAACCAGCGCCAGCACCTGAAAAAGGTGATTCTGCACGATGTCGCGGAGCGTGCCCGCTCGATCAAAGTAGCCCGCGCGCGCGCCGATGCCGTCCGACTCCGCCACGGTGATTTGCACGTGATCGATATAGTGGCTGTTCCATAGCGGCTCGATGATTGCGTTGGCGAAGCGGAATACGAAAAGGTTCTGCACGGCCTCTTTGCCAAGATAGTGGTCGATTCGGTAGACCTGTTCCTCGGCGTAGTGACGGTGGAGCTCGGCATTGAGCATACAGGCGCTTGCCAGATCGCTGCCGAAGGGCTTTTCGACGACGATCCTGTGTCGGCCGAGCGCGCTGTTCAGACCCGTTTCATCGAGCAAACGCACGATTTCGAGAAATTCATCGGGTGGAACGGCGAGGTAAAAAACGACGTTCTCACAGGTGCCTGCGCGCCGACGGTTGACGGTCTCGACGAAGGCTCCATAGGTGGCCGGATCCCGATGGTCGCCTGCGACGAATTCGAATCGCTCGATGAAGCGTTCAACGATTCCTGTTTCGAGATGTTGGCCGCGCCGTTCCGAGAGGCCGATGCGCAGGTGCTCGCGCCACCGAGCCGTGTCCCAGTCACGGCGCGCGAGCGCGATGAAGCTCAACGCCGCGTCCAGGCGGCTGGCCACCTCCAGGTCGTAAAGGGCGGGCAACAGCTTGGTTGTAGCAAGGTGACCGGCCGCGCCGAAGATTGCGAAATGGCAGGGACCGCTCATCGCTCCGACGATTCTTTGATCGCGTGCCCGCCGAACTGTCTACGCATGATCGCGAGCAGCTTTGACGCATAGTCGAGCCGGCCTTGGCTCGCGAAGCGCATCATGAGCGCAGTCGTCATGATCGGCGCAGGCACGCCTTGCTCGATGGCTTCGATCGCCGCCCAACGGCCTTCGCCGGAATCCGCGACGACCGGCTCAATGGTGGCGAGCTCCGCATCCTCGGCCAGGTAGTCGGCCGTGAGGTCCAGGAGCCAACTGCGCACCACGCTCCCGTGTCGCCAGGTCTCGGCGATCGCTGCAAGATCGAGATCGAACTCCGCACGTCCCCGCATCAGGGAGAAACCCTCTGCATAGGCTTGCATCATGCCGTACTCGATAGCGTTGTGAATCATCTTCACGAAGTGTCCGCTGCCCACCGGGCCGCAATGCAGCCAACCTCGATCGGCGGCCGGCGCAAGAATCTCGAGCAGCGGTCGAACGGCACTGACGGCGTCGCGCGATCCACCGACCGTCAGGGCGTACCCTCGCTCGAGACCCCATACGCCGCCGGAAACGCCGGCATCCATGAAATGAATGCCTTGCTCGGCAAGCCACGCGCCGCGGCGCATTGAATCCTTGAAGTGCGAGTTGGCGCCGTCAATGAGAATATCGCCGCCGGCAAGCAGGTCCCGGAGATTAGCGACGGCGTGCTCGGTGATTTCTCCAGCGGGGAGCATGAGCCAGACCATCCGAGGAGAGCCCAAGCGCGAAACGAGATCCTCCACGCCGTCCGCGGCCAGCATGCCGCACTCGTCGGCAAGCGCACGCGCGATCTCGGTATTGCGGTCGTAGCCGACCGCATCGATGTCGCTGCGCCTCAACCTGCGCAGCATATTGGCGCCCATGCGCCCGAGGCCGATCATACCTAGCTGCATTTTCGTCTCCGGAATCCCCAACTGTGACACACGGTGCGGCCCGGCGATTGTAACGCCTGCGCGGCGCGTGCTCGACGGCGTCTCTCCGCTCACAAAAACGCGGCATCGGCGGCCGCCATGCGCGCGGCCTTTCGAATCGCCGTGGAGACGTGAGTTCACCTGGGAATTGGATCCGGACGGCATGATCTACGAATCGATGTGCGACCCGGTAGGTTATGATAACGACTTGAGTATGAACTCAAAGTGAGTAGCAGATGAAATGAAGCGATTCAAGAAGATTTTGTTCGTTGCCGACGGCAGCAATGGAGAGAAGCTCGCCCTTGCGCGTGCCATAGATCTGGCTGAGTCGAATAAGGCGAAGCTCACGTTGATGGATGTGCTCGGTTTCGAAGTGGAAGCTTCGGTAGAGAAGACGACGAGATTGACGATCCATCAGCTCCACAAGGAGCTGCTTGCCGATCGACGCAATGAGCTCAGGCAAATGCGACAGTCGATTCTCTCGAAGCATGCGGGCTTGCGTGTCGCAGTGGAGGTTGAGTCGGGTAAGGCTGCGGTGGCCGTCATCCGTTCGGTGTTGCGTCACGGGCATGACCTCGTATTGAAGGCGCCTGAAGGCCAATCAAACAAGTTAGCCAGATTATTCGGTGGCACGGACCTGAAATTGATGCGCAAGTGTCCATGCCCCGTTTGGTTGGCTAAACCCTCGAGGAGGAGGCGCTACCGCAAGATACTCGCGGCCGTAGACCTGAATCCAGTAGAGGCCGAAACCCAGTCGCTTGCTCATCAAGTCATGGAGATTTCAATTTCGCTCGCGAGATTCGAGCGCAGCGAATTGCATGTTGTGCACGTGTGGCGATTGGCCGGAGAAGCAAAACTCAGAGGGCGGCAGGTGACTACGGCGAGAGTAGACAAACTCTTGCATGAGATACGCGACGCTCACGCTACTGAATTGAAATCCCTGATCGAGGAGCATCCGTACGAGCAGACTACCGTTCACCTGCTCAAGGGACGAGCTGGTGACATCATACCGGCCGCAGTCAACGAGCTCGATGCGGATCTGATAGTGCTCGGTACAGTCGGTCGTGCTGGAATTCCTGGCTTCTTCATCGGAAACACCGCCGAGAAAGTTCTTGGCTCGGTAAATTGCTCCGTGTTGACCTTGAAGCCGGAGGGATTCGAAACACCAATCCAGGTTTGAGGGAC
>Ga0302046_10000796_pt1 | contig 30360 bp, 18 predicted proteins | sample RVTome_11_FD_200261 | JGI IMG/M metagenome (GOLD analysis project Ga0302046, IMG submission 200261) | Soil microbial communities from uranium-contaminated site in the Upper Colorado River Basin, Wyoming, United States - RVT147D111 (version 2) ...
CCTCGCCGGTCCGCTGGCCGATCGGCCGGCGGAGCCGAGCGCGACGGCGAACAGCTACCTCGCGCTGCGCAGCCTGCCCGCCTTCGACCGGCCCTGGCCCGACGCATCGCCCTTCTACGCGGAGCTGGCCGCCGCGCCGGAACGCCTGCGCATCGTGGAGTCGCCGCCGCCCTTGACGCGCGCTTCGCTGCTCTTCCGCAACCTCGCGCTGCGTCACGGAAAGGAGCTCCGTCTCGGCTGGCCCGGCGCGTTGCCCGGCGCGATGGGGGAGGCGGGAGCGGACGGTCCCTACGTCGACCTCCTCTCCGTGACCGCCGCAGACGCCGACTTCGTCGTGCTGCACCGCGAGCTCCCGCGCGAGGTCGATGCCTACTGGGCCTTCGTCTACGACACGGTCTTGGCCGAGGAGTCGAACGCGCTCGACGCCGGCTTCATGGAGCGCCACCGCTCGACGTTCATCCACACGCAGCCGCACGTCCAGCCGAAGGTCGTCGCCGACCTCGCCGCGCGGCTGCGCGAGCGGCTCGGGGCGGTCCACTACAAGGACGAACGGATCCTGGTGTGGAAGCTCAGCGGCGAGTGAGCTCGATCTCCTCGAGCGTCGCCGGCCGCGGCGGCTCCTCGCCGATCAGGCTGCCGAGGCGTCCCTCGCGCCAGTCCTCGAGCACCCAGCTCTCGTCGAGCCACAGCACCAGGGCGTAGGCCCCCGCGCGCGCCGTGGCGTAGGAGAAGGAAGCGCTCTCCCTGTCCCCGAGCGGAACGGAGACGGTGCCGCCGAACCGGCGGTCCTGCACCCAGGCGTATGCCAGCGTGAGCCCGTGGACGCGGTGCTCGAACACCAGGGTCGGCGCGCCGAGCAGGTCGAGGCACTCCTGCAGGCCGATCCCCGACCTCGGCAGCCCGGCGACGACGTCGCGCGCCGCGGGGCGTTGCCAGGTCGCGCGGTTCCAGCTCGCCGAGACGCAGCTCGAGCTCAGGGCGAGGAGCGCGAGGAGGGCCGGCGCTCGCATCAGTCGTGGGCGACCCAGGGCATCGCGTACTCGGCGCCCTGCGCCTGGAGCGTCCGGCCGACGTGGGTGACGACGTCGTGCTCGTCGAAGAAGACCCAGACGCGGTCGGTCTGCCGGTCGCGGTTGTTGAAGGCGGCGACCAGGAGGAACAGGCCGGCCGTCTTCTCCTGCTCGTGCAGGTACAGGTAGGCGGAGCGCCGGCCGAGCTGCACGACCTCGGTCGGAGCCCCGAGCCGCGCCACGACCTCCTTCGCTGTCGTCGCACCAGCGTTCCCGATGCGCGCGACGTCCGCCTCCGCGAACGGCCGATCGACGAGGCTGCGCTGGAGGAAGCACCCGGAGGAGAGCAGACAGACGAGGAGCACGGAGGCGCGATTCATGCGCTCGACGATACGCCGTCCGCCGGACGAGTCCATCCGCATCGTCGCCGCTCTGCGGCGACCCCCGTAGAATCCCCGGGCCTTGAGTTCCCGAGCCAAGGGCCTCGTCGCTTCCCTGTTCGTCCTGGGCGCCCTGATCGTCGCCGGAATGGCCCTCGTGTGGCCGGACCCGGAGCCGAAGGGCGCGCCCGTGGCGGCTGACGCACCGGGAGAGCCCGCCGAGGCGGCGATCGATCCTCCTCCGATCGAGCCCGTCCCCGGAGAGGCCGCTCCGGAACCGCGACCCGCGAGCTCCCACTCCGGCTGGCCGACCTCCGCGTCCCTGCCCGAGGACCGAGCCGCGCCGACCTACCAGCGCGTGGTCCTGGTCACGCTCGACACGCTGCGCCGGGATCACGTCTCCTGCTACGGGTATGCGCGGCGGACGACGCCGTTCCTCGACTCGCTGGCCGCGCGCGGCGTCCTGTTCGAGAACGCGGTCTCCTCCGTGTCGCACACCGCGCCGGCGCACGCCACGATCCTCACCGGGCTGCACCCGCTGGAGCACGGCGTGCAGCAGAACGGACGAAAGCTCGACGAGGGAGCGCTCGACCTCGGGCGGCTCTTCGGCCAGGCCGGCTTCCGCACCGCCGCTTTCGTGAACGTGAAGTTCCTCGAGGGCATCTGCGGCTCCTTCGAGACCGTCGAGCACCGGCAGCGGCGCGGTGCCGCGGTCGTCGACGCGGCGCTCGCGTGGCTGCGCGGCGGGCGCCGGCCCCCGCGGCGCTTCTTCCTGTGGGTGCACCTGTACGACCCGCACTACTGGAAGCTCGAGGACCTGCCGCTGCGCAAGACGCTCGAGGAGGTGCGAGCGAGCGACGCGGGGGACGACGCGCAGCTCTTCGATTACCTGGCGGGTCTGCACGGCCTCCAGGCGGCGGAGGAACCGGGTCTGTACGTCCTCGGACCGTCCGGGGATGACGGCGAGGGCCAGCTCGAGCTCGTGGACCGGGAGCGGATCCTTGCGCTGAACGACCGCTACGACGCGCTGGTCCGCTACGCCGACGACGAGCTGGCGCGCCTCTACCGCGAGATCGAGGGCGCGCAGCTCGGCGGTCGCACGCTCTGGATCGTCACCGCCGATCACGGCGAGGGCATGGGCAGCCACGGGTTCTCCGGTCACGGCGGGCGGATCTACGAGGAGCAGGTGGCCGTCCCGCTCGTCGTCCACGCCGGCGACGATTCGCTCGCTCCCCGGCGCGTCGGAGCAGTCGTGCAGCACGTCGACCTCTTCCCGACTCTCGCGGAGGTGCTCGACGCGGACCTGCTCGGCTTCGACGCGGCGATCGGCGGCGCCTCGCTCTGGCCCCTGCTCCAGGGCTCCGACGGCTGGCAGGCTCGTCCGGCCTTCTCGCAGCGCCGGCCGCCGGAGAAGGGACGTCGGGAGGAGGACCTCTACGCGCTGCGGACGCCTACGCACAAGTACCTCTTTCACTCGGAGGGCGAGGACGAGCTCTACGACCTCCAGGCGGATCCGCTCGAACGCGTCAATCGCGTCGGGCAAGGTCTGCCCGAGGAAGAGGCGCTGCGCCGCCTGCTCGAGGGCAGGCTCTCCGTCTATCGCGAGCGCAGGCGCGGAGCGCAGGAGGTCGAGATCCCCGACGAGTGGCTGGAGGAGCTGCGCGCCCTCGGTTACGCCGAGTGACTCACGCCGCGGAAGTAGGATGAGGCCGTCGTGAACTCCGAAGCCCGAACCGCCGAGCTGCGCGACGCGCGGCGCCATCTGCTCGCGCTCTTCGAGGACCTGGACGAGGAGCAGCTCATCGGGCCGGCGCTCGAGATCGTCAACCCGCCGCTGTGGGAGGTCGGACACGTCGCCTGGTTCCAGGAGCGTTGGATGCTGCGCGAGCGCGCCTGCCTCGAGGCGTCCTACCGCGCCGACGCGGACGAGCTCTACGACTCCATCGCGGTCCACCATCCCGACCGCTGGCGGAAGCTCCTGCCGCCGCCGGACAAGACCCTCGAGTACATGCGCTGCGTGCTGGAGGCGGTGGAGGGCGAGCTCGCAGACGCGCACGCGGACGACCGCGACCTCGAGTACTTCTCGCGCCTCGTCCTGTACCACGAGGACATGCACGTCGAGGCGATGGTCTACACGCGCCAGACGCTGGCCTATCCGGCGCCCTCCTTTCTCTCGGGCGCGGAGACGGCCGGCGCGACCGATTCGACGGAGCCCGGCGGCGACGTCGAGGTTCCCGGCGGCGAGTTCCGGCTCGGCGCGGCGGACGACGGGTCCTTCGTGTTCGACAACGAGAAGTGGGCGCACGCGGTTCCGCTGGCGCCCTTCCGCATCGCGCGCCACGCCGTCACGCAGGCGGAGTTCCTCGAGTTCGTGGACGACGCGGGCTACGACCGGCGCGAGTACTGGAGCGCGGAGGGCTGGCGCTGGCGCGAGGAGCAGGGCGCAGCGCAGCCGGTCTACTGGGATCTGCAAGAGGACGGGAGCTGGCTGCGGCGCGCCTTCGACCGCTGGGTGCCGCTCGAGTCCGACCTGCCGATGCAGCACGTGAGCTGGCACGAGGCGCAGGCCTATTGCCGCTGGGCGGACAGACGCCTGCCGACGGAGGCCGAGTGGGAAGCAGCGGCGGCGCTGGACGCGGGCGGCGGGAAGCGCCGCTTCCCCTGGGGCGCGGACGAGTCCGACGCCAAGCGCGCGAACACGGACTTCCGGTCGGCGGGATGCGTGCCGGTCGACCGCCTCGCCGCCGGGGACAGCTTCCACGGCTGCCGCCAGCTCGTCGGCAACCTGTGGGAATGGACCGACACGACCTTCGCGCCCTACCCGGGCTTCGTGCGCGACCCCTACGCCGAGTACTCCGAGCCCTGGTTCGGCACGCGCAAGGTGCTGCGCGGCGGCGCCTGGGCCTCGCGCGCGCGCATGCTGCGCAACACCTGGCGCAACTTCTTCACGCCCGACCGACGCGACGTGTTCGCCGGCTTCCGCACCTGCGCGCTCGACGCATGAACGTCCTGGTCGACGAGCCGCGTCTCTTCCTGGTCGGCGGTCCCGCGCCCGACCTGCGCGCCGCCCTGGCCGAGGACGTGCGCGACGGGCTCGGCGCGACGCCCAAGCGTCTCTCCTGCCGCTTCTTCTACGACGAGACGGGCTCGCGCCTGTTCGAGGAGATCTGCGCGCAGCCCGAGTACTACCTGACGCGCGTCGAGACTTCGCTGCTCGAGAGCATGGCCGGCCAGCTGGTGGACGCCTTCGACACGCGCCCCGACGTGGTCGAGCTCGGTAGCGGCAGCGCGGTCAAGACGCGCATCCTGCTGGCGGCCTTCCTCGAGGCGCACGGCGCGCTCACCTGGTGCCCGATCGACATCTCGCGCCACGCGTTGACGCAGAGCGCACGCGGCCTGCTGGCGGACTTCCGCGGTCTCGAGGTGCGCGGAATCGCAGCCGAGTACCTCGACGCCCTGGCGACGCTCGGGACGGACGAGCGGCGTCCGCGGCTGGTGCTCTGGCTCGGCTCGAGCATCGGGAACTTCCACCGCGGCGACGCCGCGCAGTTCCTGGCGCACGTGCGTGCGAGCCTCGGCCCCGAGGACCTCCTGCTCGTCGGCGTCGACCTGCGCAAGGACCGGCGCGTGCTCGAAGCCGCCTACGACGACGCCGCGGGCGTCACCGCGCGTTTCAACAAGAACCTGCTCGTGCGCGTCAACGCCGAGCTGGGCGGCACCTTCGACCTCGATGCGTTCCGCCATCGCGCGCGCTACGACGAGGAGGCCGGCCGGATCGAGATGTACCTCGACAGCCTGCGCGAGCAGGAGGTCCGCATCGCGCGGCTCGGCTGGACCGTCGGCTTCGCCGCGGGCGAGGCGGTGCACACCGAGAACTCCTACAAGTACTCCCAGGCGGAGCTGGTCGAGCTGGCGGCGCGCGCCGGTCTGCGGCGCGAGCGCGCCTGGACCGACGCGGGCGGACGCTTCGCGCTCCAGCTCCTACGCGCCTGAGGGACCATCGATGCGATTTGCCGCAGGACTCCTCGCGCTCCTCCCGTTCCTCGGCGCGTGCGCCGGCACGATCGAGGCGCGCGCGCTCGACGGAACGCCGCTCGAGCGCATCGCGCCTTCCGGAGAGCGGCTCGAGCACTACCGGGCCGAGCTCACAGCCGCGCGCGAGCGCTGGCGGTCGACCGCGAGCGAGGACGACGCCGTCTGGGTCGGTCGCCACCTCGGCTACCTCGGCCGCTACCGCGAGGCGATCGACTGGTACGGCGCGCGCCTCGAGGACTTCCCGCGCAGCGCGAAGCTCCTGCGCCACCGCGGGCACCGTCTCCTGAGCGTGCGCGAGTTCGAGCGCGCCGCCGCCGACCTCGAGCGCGCCTGGGGCCTGGTCGCCGGCCTGCCGGACGAGGTCGAGCCCGATGGCGCGCCCAACGCGCTCGGCATCCCGCGTAGCACGCTGAAGACGAACGTGCTCTACCACCTGGCGCTCGCGCGCTGGCTGCAGGGCGACTTCGCGCGCGCGGAGGCCGTCTGGCGCGAATGCAACGCGCTCTCGCCGAACGACGACGCGGTCGTGTCCGCGCTCAACTGGCACGTGCACGCGCTGCGCCGCCTCGGCCGCGAGCGGGAGGCGCGCGCGGCGCTCGCGCCGGTCTTGCCCGAGATGGACGTCGTCGAGAACCACGCCTACCACCGGATCCTGCTGCTCCAGAAGGGACTGCTCGAAGCAGGCGACGTGCTCGACGCCTCGGGCGAGGACGGCGTGCAGGACGCGACGGCTGCCTACGGCGTGTCGCTGTGGCACCTCGCGAACGGAGAGCGCGCCGCGGCCGAGGAGCTCTGGCGACGCATGGTGAAGGAGACGCCCTGGAACGCCTTCGGGCACATCGGGGCGGAGGCGGAGCTGGCGCGCAGCAGGTAGCGGGTTCCTGTCGCTGACCTCCTCTCGACGAGAGACCGTCCAGACGCGTCAGCCGTCACCTGGTCGGATTCGTCAGCTCGCCGACCAGCGGGCCGAGCTCGAAGGGACGCTTGGACACGAGGACGTCCCACGCATCGAGCGCCTTGGATCGAGTGGCGTCGTCGCCGGTCTTCTCGCATTCCTCCACGAGCCGAGCGAGCAGTCCGCCGAGGTTGCGCGTCTCCTCGAAGCGTTTCCAACGGCCTTGGGGCTCGGGGTCGGCGGGATCGGTGAGGACCCTCTTCGCCACCTCGAACACGAGCTCCGCCACCGGTCCGCCGAGGTCGGCCAGGTCGTCGAACGCGCGGAGGACCCTGGCGCGATGCCTCCGGGCGGCTGCCGTGCGCACGAGCCGCGCACCGAAGCCTGGGTCGATCAGCGCTGCGCGGTTGGAGGGCGACACGGCGGCTCGCAGGAGCGTGTCACCGACCTCGGGCTCGTCGTCCTCGGCAAGCTCGATCGCGTGGTCGAAGATCCAGGGCTCACGCTCGCCACGGTGCAGGATGCGCCCGAGTTGTCCGGCCGCTCCCTTGCGGGCAGCAGAGTGGTCCCAGAGCAGCGCCGAGGCCGCGGCGGCTTCGAGCAGCCCACGGCTGCGAAGCTCGACGACGCAGATCCCCCCACGCTCGGCGACCTGGGCGTCGTCGTGGGCCGGGAGGCGCGTGAGCGTCGCCACGATCTCGTCGCGCAGCTCGGCGGTCGTGCCGGGATGACCCAGGACCCAGAACAGGGCGCCTAGACAGTCGCGATCCGCGGCGACGCGAGTGTCTCGACAAGCTCTCATCAGGAGCCCCCTGGCCCGTTCCGGCGCGGACGGATCGCAATGCATCGCCAGGATCGCCGCGGCGGCTCGACGTGCGAGAGGGGCGATCTCCACGAGGCCCTCCGCCACGCCGAGGAGCCGGTCGTGGAGCTGCGCGTGCTTCGACGCCAGGCACGCGAGCGCTCGGACCGCCACGCAAGCCGCGTCGTTCCACTGGAGGTACGTCAGCGTGTCGCCGTGCGAAGACACGGTGGCGACCGAGTCAGGCTCCTCTGGGACGCTCCGTGTCGCGATCTCTACGAGGCGGTCGATCACGTCCTGCGACCACGCGTGCTCCGCGCGATGCTGGACGATCCGCCCGATCTCGATGGCGCACTCGTCGTCGCGGAACAGGGCCGGGTGGCGGACCAGGCTCTCGATCTCGTCATTGGGGGCGGGGGCCCAGTCCGAGCTCGAGGCGCCGCCCGGCGCGGTCGTCGTCGATACCGCCTGCAGCAGGTTCGCGTAGAAGGCCCCCGCGAATCGCGGCTCCGCCGCGGACGCGATGGCGCGGGCCGTCGGAAGGTAGTCGCGTGGGTGGTCCTGTGCGAGCCCGAAGAGCTTGTGGGAGAGGCTCCGGAACGTGTACTCCTCGACAGAGCCTTCCTCGCGGCTCGACCAGTTCCAGTCGACATTGGGCGCCGCTCGAAGATGCTCGATCCACTTCTCGGCATCGAAACCGCGCGCGACGTGGTCGGGGACCTTGCAACCCATAGCGCCACCCTTCGGCTCGAACGAGGCCAGCATCGTCTTCGCAACTGGATCGAACTTGCGCCTGCACTCCTCCAGTCGCACCTTGGCCGCGAGCGTCAGGCGGCCGGCGGGAAGCTCGGGTAGGAGGCGGTAGCACAGCAGTCCGCGTCCGTTGGGCCACAGGAGGCCGTGCTCCCGGTTGAGTTCGAGTCGACCTCGTTCCGCATCCGCCGACCACTCCTCGCGGTACTCGAGGATCCAGCGTTCCAGTCGCGCGTAGCCGTGCTCGGAGAGGTGCGCCGCGATGGCGCGCACGAAGGGCCGCGCGAGCTCGTACTCGGTCGGACCGCCGTGCCGGCCGACGCGGAGCCCCACGAATCGCTCGTTCTCGATCAACCAAAGGGAGGCGGCCTCGGCAGCCTCCGGCCGCCGTCCGCTGAGGTTGGCTCCGACCTCGAGCAGCAACCAGCCGTCGAGGTCTCGAAGCGGGTCGGGGAGCTGCTCGAGCAGCTCGACCCAGGCGAGGTCTCCCCGCTCCAGCATGTGGGCGAGGCACTTGGCGAGGAGCGCGACGGAATCCACCAGCGGCGCGGCCGGCATGTTTCCCGACTCGGAAGCGATCCCGACCAGCGACTCGATCTCGAGGCCGATCCACCATGCTCGAAGCTCGCCCCACATCCGATCCGCCGCCGCGAGGGCCCCGTCCGTCACCAGATCGGGTCCAGGTACGACGAGATCCCCCACTCCGAAGGCGTCGACGAGCCGCTCCACGCTCGTCCCCTCGAGCTGTCTGGCGAGGGTGCGCGCCGCTCGCACCGGGTTGTCGCCGATGAGCCTGGCCCAGTTCGGATGCTCGTTGGGAAACCCGATGCGCCCGGGAGCCCTGTCCCTCATCTCGAACAGTGCGTCCGAGTCGTCCGTCGGATCCTGCCAGAAGATCCTGCTGGCTCGCTCCCAGGTGCCCGGATCCTCGCGCGTCCAAGCCCCCAGCAGCTCAGCGACGAGATCGCCCTCCTGCGCGGAGACCGACGCCAAGACTTGCAGCACGAGGTCCTGGAGGTCGGGGCTCCTCCACGCGGACTCCAACCAGGCGCGGCTCGCGACCACCCAGGTTCCGCGACCACGGAGGAGGGCACCGCTGACGAGAGGAGCTCGGTCGCGATCGTCGAGCCAGCCGAGGACGACTCGGACGAGGGCCGGCGAGGGCGGGAGAGGATCGTCCGCGAGCCCGAGCAGGAGCGCGCGCTCGAGCAGCGGGCGGAGCTCTCGTGAGCGGTACAGGGTGTCGAGGATCGTCGCCCCTCCGGTGTCGCGGGCGGCGAGAAGCGAAGCGGCGAGCCGCAGCCGCCGCGCCTGCTGGACGCCCTGCCGTGCAAGAGGTCCGATCCGCTCCAGAACCTGTTGAGCATCGGTGCAGTCGCCGAGTTCCCGCGCGAGGAGCGTGTCGACTAGGACCTGATGGACGGGCCGGACTCTCGCACCAGCCGTCCTTTGCAGCACACCGTCGTGCAATAGAGCGTCGATTCCCGAGTCGTGCTCAGGCAGCAACGACCTGTCGACGGCGAACGAGCCGTCCAGCTCCATCCGCTCGATCAAGGCCCGCATCGCCTGTGCCTTGGCCTCGTTTCCATCGACGAGGAAGCCCCACCACTTGCTCACGAACTCGTGCAGGGAATGCGCGCCCTGCCAGCCGCTCTTGGCGACGAGATCGCGCATGAAACCGAGACAGACGGGTCGTAGTGCAAGCCTCCGAAGCCCAGGGCCGAGGGTGCTCCACGCGATTCCGGCCTGGGACAGGACGGCGGTCACCTCCCTTTCCGGCAGATCGCCCACGAGCAACCGCTCGGGCGAGTGCCCCTCGGCGGAGTGGAGCAGCTTGTGGAGCTGCGTGTCGTGCTCGGCGTCGATGGTTCGACAGCCAACGATCACGCGACAACCGAGGCGCTGCGCCTCGCGCACGAGCCGAGTGGCTTCGCGTCCGAGACGTTGCGACTCGAGGCCGGCCTGGCGGAGCTGGTCGAGCTGATCGATCACCAGCGTCACGCGACCCGCTCCGCCGGCTACGACGAGCCTCTCGAGCGATAGGTCGCCGTCGACGAACCGTTCGCACTCATCCGCGCGAATGGGCACGACCAGCCCTTGATCGGGCGGCCAGTTCTCGACGGCAGACGCGAGCACGTCGCTCTTGCCCGCGCCCGCCCCCCCGTGGACGAGGACGGTCCCCGGGCCCGATCCGCGCCGGACGATGTCCAGCAGTCGCCGAGTCTCGGGCCGCCCGAGGGGAGGCCCGGGGATCCGGCGCGCGTTGTGAACGTCGTCGACGAACTGCCTCCGGGCGCGTTCGAGCTTCTCCCACAGGAGTCGTGAATCGACCCCTTGGCGCCAGCGGAGGTCGGCCGGGAGCATCAGCCGCAACTCGTCGACACGAAGCGTTCGCCGGCAGACGTCGGCGGCCCGCAGCGCCATCAGCTCGCGAACGAGCCGCTCGCCGTCCTCGCCGGCCAGGCTGGCGGCGAGATCGTGGATCCATTTCTTCTGTACCTGCGCGGCCTGGACGTCGACGTCGATGCGCATCGCGAGCGCGCGGAGCCTGTCGACGTCTCCGTCTGGGGCGAGCTGCAGCTCCTTCGCGATCCTGCGCGCTCGCTGCGGGAAGGAGGCCGTGTCCGCGGCGGAACAGGCCCACGTCCGGAGCTCGGTCAGTGGAGGGGCGCTCTGGTTCGTGACGAAGACGAACCGGTCCGCGCCGGCGGTCCGCTCCAGGTGTTCCCGGACGGCCGGCAGGAACCCCTTCTCCGCGAGAGACGACGCGGTCCATTGTCCGCCGCTGCGAGACTTGCATTGGACGGCGGTACGACGGCCATCGAACTCGAGCCATACGTCCACACCCTTCTCGTCGTTCTCTTTGCCCTCCCACGTCACCGCGTCGACGTGCTCGCTCAAGAGCCTCAGCCACTGCAGGCAGACGTAGTCCTTCTCGTACTCGTTGCCGAGCTTGTCCCAGAACCCGCCGTTCATCCCAGATTCTCCAGAGCGCCGTCGATCCCATTCCACGGCACGAAGTCGTGTCGACTCCCCGTTCGGAGCTCGCTGCCGCCGTACAGGACGAGACCGTGCTCCAGGATCACGCGCTCGTCGCGGCTGGCGAGCTCGTCCAGCTTCTTGATCCCTGACGCGGCCTGCGCCGTGGGCGACTGGCCGACTTTGATCTCGATCGGATGCAAGCTCCGGCCGCGCTCGAGGATCAGATCGACTTCGATTCCGTCGCTCGAACGCCAGTACCAGAGCGATTCTCGCCTGCCGCGGTGGGCGAAGTGCTTGAGCACCTCGGTGTAGCACCACGTCTCGAACAGCGCTCCCCGGAGCGGATGGGTGGCGAGCTGCTGCACGTCCGAGACGTGCAGCAGTCGGCACGCGAGCCCCGAGTCGAGGAAGTAGAGCTTCGGCCGCTTGACGAGCCGCTTGCCGAAGTTCGAGTAGTGCGGGCGAAGAAGTCGGATCACGTAGCAGGCCTCGAGGGCGCCCAGCCAGTGACCGACGGTCTTGTGGTCGACCTCGCACTCGACCGCCAGGCTCGACTTGTTGAGCTCCTGACCCGTTCGCGTGGCGCAGACGCGCAAGAAGCGATCGAACGCGGTCGGGTTCCTCGGCTCCAAGACCGCTCGCACATCGCGTTGGACGAAGGTAGCGAGGTAGTTCTCCAGCCAGTCGGACGGCTCGAGATCACGGCGTTCGTCGTAGAGCGGCGGATAGCCACCACGGAGGACGGCCTCGTCCGGGGTGCGGGGTCGACGGACCGACCCGGTCAGCTCGGCATGCGCGAACGGCAAGAGCTCCAGGACCGAGACGCGCCCTGCGAGGGATTGGGTGGCGCCGTGCACGAGCTCGATCTGCTGCGACCCCGTGAGTACCCAGCGCCCCATTCTCCCGTCCTTGTCGATCCGGACCTGCAGGTGGCTCAGAAGTGCCGGCGTGTACTGGACCTCGTCCAGGATGGCACCGTCAGGGAACCGCCCCAGAAAACCCAGGGGGTCGGTCTCGACGTCCGCGCGCTCGAGCGGGCTCTCGAGGTTGACGTAGGGGAGGTCGCCGAAAACAGCCTTCGCGAAGGTCGTCTTCCCGGACTGGCGCGGGCCTGTCACGAGGATCGCCTGGTAGCTCTCACGCGCTCGGGATGCGCGTTCTGCGAGGAGACGGGGGAACATCCTTGCAATGTGGGGCTTGTGCTCCCATTTTGCAAGGCGCCCAACCTGGGGGCAGGACAGAGGGGGGCAGGTGGGAAGTGAAGGGCATCTCAGGGATCGCCGGGAGGGGGCAATTGGAGGTCGTTGCCACCCACCTCCCCGGAGGTCGCCGCTCCGCCGTACCCGAGTCCGCGCAGCGCCACCTCCGCGCCGTAGTCGCGGCCCTCTTCCAGCACGGCGGGGAGACGCTCCTTCGACAGGAGTGCATAGCGCGCGCGGAACTCGTCCAGGGCGGCACGTGCGCGCGGATCCTCGAAGTCCGTCGAGTGGTCCTCGCCGCGCTCGTCGGGATCGAGCGCCAGGTCGATCCAGCGCAGGCGCTCCTCCGAGCGCCGGCGGCGCGCCTCCTCGAGCAGGTCCGGTAGGAGGTCGCCGGCGTCCTCGGCCGGGATGGTCCAGGTGCGCTCGCGCGTCAGCTTGAGCGTGCCGCTTCGGAAGGTCTCGAGCACCTGGATGCGCTCCACCGCGACCTTCACGAGTCCTCCGCCGACCTCGACCGTCTTCCGCGCCGGCTGGCGCGTCACGAGGCGCGAGAGCACGCCGGGCGGCGCGCTCGCTCCCGCGATCACCGGTGCGAGCGATGCGTCCGTCATGCTGTCGGGCGCCTCGAGCCCGAGCAGATCGAGGACGGTGGCGGCGACGGCGGCGGTCGAGACCGGCGCGGAGATCCGCGTCCCCGCTTCGAGACGGCCCGGAGCGCGTAGCACGAAGGGCACGCGCAGCACCTCCTCGAACAGCGTGCGCCGGTGGCCGATCCCGTCGTGCTCGAAGAACTCGTCGCCGTGGTCAGCCACCAGCGCCACGACCGTGTCCTGTCCGAGGCCGAGCTCGTCGAGGCGCGCGAGCAGGGTCCCGACCGCGGCGTCCGTCGCCGCCAGGTCGCCGGAGTAGAGCGCCTTCAGGTGCGCCAGGTCGCGGTCGGAGACGGTGCGGACGCGTCTGCTCTCGCTGCTCGTGTCGAAGGTCGCGATGGCCGGGTTGCGGTAGAAGTCGCGGCCGTCGAGCGCACCGGCGTAGTTCGGATCGAAGCGCCGGTCGAAGGGCTCGGGCGGCAGGTAGTCGTAGTGCGGATCGAAGAAGTGCACGAAGAGGAAGAACGGGCGCTCGTCGGACGCGGCCTGGTCCAGCTCGGCCAACGCGGCGGCGAGCACGGCCGGAGAGCTCACGTCGCGCTGCGAGGCGACCTCGAGCGCCCGCTCCGCCTTCGGATCGCCCGCGACGTCCGCGGTGGAGGCGCGCGTCAGCTCCGGTCCGTAGCAGGCGCGGTAGCGCTCGAAGCCGCGGTCGAAGGCGAAGCGCGGCTCGAGGTACGGCCCGGAGAAGAAGCCCGTGGTCCGGTAGCCCGCGCGCGCGAGGACCTCCGCCAGCGTGACGTGCCTCGGTCCCATGCGCAGCCCGTCGAGCTCGACGCCGTGGACGAGGTCCGGCGTCCCGGTGAGCAGCGCCACGTGCGACGGGAGCGTCCACGAGGTCGTCGCCAGCGCCGTCTCGAACAGGACGCCCTCCGCCGCCAGCCGATCGATGCTCGGCGTGCTGCGCTCCTCCGGCGCGAGCGGGGGGCGGTGTCCGTAGACGCCGACCTGGTCCGCGCGCGTGCTGTCGAGGGAGATCAGGACGAGGTTCGGCCGCAGCGGCCTCACCGGGTCGCCGGCACAGGCGCTGAGCAGCGCGAGGAGGAACATGCACGAACGCACGCAAACGAGGATACGGAACCAGGTTCATCCCCCAACAGCACCGCCCCGCGGCGTTGCGTCCCTCGCTCCCGATTCGCGGTGCTGTTGGGGGATGAACCTGGTTCCGTACCCCCCGGCCCGGCCTCGTCGAGCAGCGCGAGGAGCGCGCGCACGCGCTCGGGATGCGCTGCGGACACGTCCTCGAGCTCGCCCGGATCGCTCGCGAGGTCGTAGAGCGCGCGGAAGGGACCGAGCAGCTCGCCCTTCGCCTCCGCGAACAGCGCGTCCGCGTCGACACCGTCGAGCATCGACGGCGGCATGGCCTGCGTCCCGAAGACCTTGCCCTCGAACTCGGGGAAGCGCCCAGCGATCCAGGCGCGCGTCCTCGGCGCGCTGAGGAAGCCCACCGGCCCCATGCTCTCGAGCGACGGGTTCGTCTCGACCAGCTTCCAGCCGTCGAGAGCGATCGAGCGGCAAGCCCCGAAGTCGGCGAAGGCGATGCTCGGCGTGGAGGGGAGCGGCTCGCCCGCGAGCGCCGGCAGCAACGAGCGGCCGCTCAGCTCTCCACGGACCTCGATCCCGACGAGCGCGGCCAGCGTCGGATAGAGGTCGACGAGCTGCACGTCGGTCTCGATCCGTCTCGGCGCCGTGCCGCCCGGCGGGCGCAGGAGCAGCGGGACGTGCAGCTCCTCGCCGTGGAGGAGCTGGTGGTCGAAGTAGGACTCGTGCTCGACCAGCGACTCGCCGTGGTCGGCGGACAGGACCAGCAGCGCCCGATCGAGCACGCCGCGCGCGTCGAGCTCGGCCAGGAAGCGACCGAGGGCGTCGTCCAGCGCGCGGATGCCCTCGTCGTAGGCGTCGAGCAGGGGCCGGACGCGGAGCTCGCCCGCGCCGTCCTCCTGGACGGGCTCGGCGACGTAGAGCGGGATCGCGCCCAGGATCGAGTCGTGCTCGAGCGCGACCGGGACACGGCGGTCGGCGACCGGAGTCGGCGCGTCGCCGAAGGTGCCGGCGAAGGACCCGGCCGAGACGTAGGGGCCGTGCACGTCGAGCACCTGCACGAAGAGGAAGAAGGGCTCCGCGGACTCGAGCCCGTCGAGCCAGGCGAGCGCGAGCGGCACGACGTGATCGATGCCGCCGTGGGGTTCCAGGGCCGAGAGGTGCGCCGCGCTGTCGTCGTAGACCTCGAAGCCCTGGTCGAAGCCGAGGTGCGGCCCGACGTTGTGGTTGTCGACGAAGCCCGCGGTGCGGTAGCCGGCATCGCGGAACAGCTCCGCCAGCGTGCGGTGCGCGTCCGCGAAGGCCCAGTCCGACTCGTCCTCGTCACCCCTCTCCGGCCGGCGGAAGGCGGCCGCGTACAGCCCGGTGAACTGCGACATGTAGCTCGGCGTCGTCCAGGGCGCGTTCGCCCAGCAGCGTTCGAAGACGACCGAGCTCTCCGCCAACCGATCGAGCCCAGGCGTCGTCGGACGCTGGTAGCCGTAGAGCGACGTGTGCCGCGCGGAGAGCGTGTCGACGCTCACGAACACGACCGACGGCCTCGGCGCGCGCTCCGCGCCACCACCCGCGCAGGCAAGCGGAAGGAGGACGAAGAGGCGGGAGTACGGAACCAGGTTCATCCCCCAACAGCACCGCCCCGCACCCTTCCATTCCTTGCGCCGATTCGCGGTGCTGTTGGGGGATGAACCTGGTTCCGTATACCCTTCCTCCCCCTTGAAGCTCGTCGCAGACCTCAATCCGGAACAGCACCGCGCCGTCACGACGACCGAGGGGCCCGTGCTGGTGCTCGCGGGAGCGGGGACGGGCAAGACGCGCGTCATTACGGTGCGCATCGCCTACCTCCTGAAGCGGGGCGTCGCGCCGGAGTCGATCCTGGCGACGACCTTCACGAACAAGGCCGCGCGCGAGATGCGCGAGCGCGTCGCGGGCCTGGTGGGCAGACGGAAGACCGAGCGCATCTTCGTCGGGACCTTCCACGCCTTCTGCCTGGACCTCCTGCGCACGCACGGCGAGGCGATCGGCCTCGGGCGCTTCACCATCTCGGACGGCGGCGACCAGATCGCGGCGATGCGCCAGGTGATGCGCGAGGTGTCCGTGGGCGACGTCTCGCTCCAGCCGGCGCAGATCCTGACGCGGATCTCGCTCGCCAAGAACCGGTTGACCGAGGCGGACTCGTTCCTGGAGGGAGCGAAGGACGACGCCGACGAGCTGGTCGGCAGGGTGTGGAAGCGCTACGAGGCCCAGCTCCGCCGCTCGCGGACACTCGACTTCGACGACATCCTGCTCTTCGCCTTGGAGCTCCTCAGGAAGCGCGGCGGGCCGGCGGAGGAGCTGCGCGAGCGCTACCGCTACGTCATGGTCGACGAGTACCAGGACACGAACGGACCGCAGTACGAGATCGTGCGCGCGATCGCGGGCAAGCACAGGAACCTGTGCGTGGTAGGGGACGACGACCAGTCGATCTACGGCTGGCGCGGGGCCGACCACCGGAAGATCCTGAGCTTCGAACGCGACTTCGCCGGCGCCGCCGTTGTCCGGCTAGAGACGAACTATCGTTCGACCGAGCCGATCCTCGCGGCCGCCAATCGCGTCATCAGGAACAACCCGAAGCGGCACGAAAAGACGCTGCGCTCGGCCGTGGGCGAGGGCCACGCGCTCCAGCTCGTCGTGGCGGACGACGAGACGGAGGAAGCGGACTGGGTCGTACGCGACATCCAGGCCCTGGTCCGGCGCGACGAGGCGCGGCCAGGGGACTTCGCGATCCTCTTCCGCACCGGACCCCAGGCGCGCAGCTTCGAGTCGGCTCTGCGCGCGCGCGGCGTGCGCTACGTCCTGGTCGGGGGGATGAGCTTCTTCGACCGCAAGGAGGTGCGCGACGTGATCGCCTACCTGAAGCTGGTCGTGAACCCGAACGACGAGGTCGCGCTGCTGCGCGTCGTCAACTGTCCACCGCGCGGGATCGGGAAGACCACGATCGATCGGATCCTGGACTTCTCGACGGCGAACGGGGTCCCGGTGTCCTCCGCCTTCGCTCGAGCGCGCGAGATCGAGGGTGTTCCGGCGGCGAGCGCCGTCGCTGCCGTGGAGCTCTTCCGGACGCTCGAGTCGCTCCGCGCCGAGAAGGGGACCCTGGTGCGGTGCGTGGAGCGCGTGCTCGAGGCCGTGTCCTATCGCGCCGAGGTGGATCGGACCTACCCGGACGAGCTCACGCGTAGGCAACGCTGGGCCGCGGTCGAGGAGGTGCTCAACTTCGCGGAGAATCATCAGAAGCGCCGCAGGAGCTCTTCCCTGCTCACCTTCCTCCAGGAGCTGGCGCTGGAAGCGGACGACGACCCGACCTCTGAGGACGATCAGGGCCGAAACCAGGTGACGCTGATGACGCTGCACGCGGCCAAGGGGCTCGAGTTCCCGCGCGTGTACCTGGTGGGACTCGAGGAAGGGCTATTGCCTCACGCCCGCTCGGTGGCGGAGGAGACGGTCGAGGAGGAACGTCGCCTGTGCTACGTCGGGATCACGCGCGCGCGGAGGTACTTGACGCTGACGCTGACCAGGACTCGCGCACGTCACGGCCGGCGGACGGAGACGATGCCGTCGCGCTTCCTGTACGAGCTGAAGGACGAGAAGCCGCCCGCCGGCTGGATCGCCGAGGGCGCCGCAAACGGATCGAAGCCGAAGGGCGGGAAGAAGCCGGCTCGCCGGCGCGGTGCGCAGCGGGCAAGGCCCTAGTCGACGTTCCGGCGGCCGGGCATCCAATCGAGGGTCACGTAGGCCTGCCGGCGGATGTTGTCGAACTCGTCGAACTCGGAGTGCGACGGGTCGTCGACGTTCATCACCCCGATCCCGAGCTTGAGGGACTCGCACGGGCTGTAGCCGAGGCGGACGTCGCCGCGCCAGTACTCGGCGCCCTTATAAAAGTCCTTGAGGCCTCCTACGCGGTAGACGCCCATGTCGAGCTCGAGGGCATCCGTCAGGTCGTAGTACGAGCGGACGTTGAAGAGCTCGCGCGGACTGTAGTGGTCCGTGGTGACCTCGTTCGTGTCGTTCAGGTTGTTGAAGCGCTCCTGCAGCCGCGAGTAGGCGGTCCGAATGCTCCAGCGATCGGTGGGCTTGAGGTCCACGGCCAGCTCGCCGCCGTAGCCGTTCCCCGCCGCGCCGTTGGAGATCTGGTCCGCGAACACTCCGTCGAAGTCGCGGTTGTGGAGGTTCTCGTAGTCGTTGAAGAAGAGCGCCAGGTCGAAGGCGGCCCGCTCGCTGGCCTGCCAGCGCGCGCCGAGCTCGCCGGCAAGGAGCTCCTCGGACTCGAAGTCCGGATCGCCGATGAACCGGCTGTCCGGCGTCAGGCTGACTTCCTCGAGCGAGGGTGTACGCACGGCGCGCGAGATCGCTCCCCAGACGAGGGTCGAGTCGACCGGCCGCCAGGTCCCGCGCAGGCTAGGCTGGATCTCGATGCCGGTGAACTCGTTGTCCTCGACCTGGAGGCCGAGCACGAGCTGAGTCGTCGTGCTGACGTCGATCGTGTCGGTGGCGAAGGCGCGCAGGTTGTTCTGCGTCTGGTGCCGCGGGTCGAAGTCCTCCCAGAACGGGTCGTCCCCGAACAGGTAGCTGTCGATGTGTCGGAAGCCGAGGCCGTAGTTGAAGTGGTGGCGATCGCCCCAGTCGGCCTGACGCGAGTACTCGACGTCGATTTGCTGGATGTCGATGTCCACCAGCGTCTGGATGTTCTGGCTGTCCTTCTGGTACCAGACGGACCAACGCTCTCTCGTCTCCGTGTTCGTGCGGCTGAAGGCGATCTGACCACCGTCCTTCTCGTTGAGCGACGAGTATGGATTGAAGAAGATCAGGTCGAACCCGATGTTGCGGAACCGACCCTCGTAGGCGCGACCCCAGAGGTTGTAGACGATGCCGTCGTCGTCGCCCCAGTCCGCGCGAAACCCGGTCGTGTTCAGGGTCCAGCGCTGTGGGTAGCCGGCGAACACGTTGTCGGGATCGTCGTAGTTCGAGACCTTGCCCCAGACGCGCACGTTCCCGTTCTCGCCGAACGGCACGCCGCGGCGAGCCGAGTAGTGCTGGTCCTCTGCGCCGTACCAGACGCCCGCGTGGTAGCCATTCGTGTCCGCGGCGTTCTTGGTGACGACGTTGACGACGCCGTGAACGGTGTTCGAGCCCCACATGATCCCGCCCGGACCGCGGATGATCTCGATGCGGTCGATGTCGTTGAGCGGAACGTCCTGCAGCGCCCACCAGACTCCGGCGAACAGGGGCGAGTACACCGGCACTCCGTCGATCATGACCAGGAGCTGGTTCAGGTAGGCGGAGTTCGTGAGCGAGAGACCCGAGCCGTAGCCGCGAGCCGTCACGTCCCACATCGGGTTCGTCCAGTGCGAGACGTGGAACCCGGGGACCATGCGCAGGGCTTCCTGGACGGAAGAATGGCCGGCGCGCCGGATCTCGTCGCCGGTGAGGACGTAGACCGCCGCGGGGATGTCGGCGAGCCGTTGCTTGCTCTTTCCGCCCGACGCGACGGTCACTTCGAGGGCCATCAGCTCCTCGAGACTGAGCTCGGTCAGGTCCAGGTCGTCCTCGATCCCGACGCCTGCGCCGGGGAGCGGATCCTGGAAGGACTGGGCCGCGGCGGGGGGGGCCAGGGTCGACGCCGCCAGGAAGAACGCGGCGAGACTGCGGGGGATTGTCGAGGACTTCATGGGGAATGCGTTGGGGAATCAGCCGGCTCGTGGCAAGGCACCCTTCGTCTTGAGGAGCCAGTGGGCGATCTTCGTGTACATCTCTTCGCTGACGACGGGCTTGGCCATGTAGTCGTCCATGCCCGCTTGCAGGCACTTCTCCCGGTCACCTTCCATCGCGTTGGCGGTCATCGCGAGGATGGGGAGGTGTGCTCCGGTGTGCCGCTCGCGATTGCGCCAGCGTCGGGTGGCCTCGTACCCGTCGAGCACGGGCATCTGGCAATCCATCAGAACGAGGTCGAACGGGAGGCTGTCGAGGATCGCCAACGCCTCCTTCCCGTTGTTGGCGATCTCGCATTGATAGCCGGCACGACGCAGGAGCGCGGCGCCGATGCGTTGGTTGACCGCGTTGTCCTCGACGAGGAGGACTCGGCAGGTCTCGCGATAGTCGCGCGGCAGGTCGATCCTCTCGATCGTCTCCCCGGCGATGGTGGTGGTCGTCTCCTCCTGCTCGGCACCGAGCAGGTGCAGGATCTGGTCGAGGAGCGCGGACTGCTTCACCGGCTTGGTGAGCTGTGCGTCCACGCCGGCGTCGTCGAGATCGCTTCGCCGGCCGTAGAACGAGACCGAGGTCAGGACCAGGATCGGCACGTCGGCGAACACGGGCTGGCGCCTGATCTCGAGACACGTCTCGAGTCCATCCATCCCGGCCATCTGGTAATCGAGGATGATCAGCCCCGGGAGCTCGTCCGGGCGCCGCATGCCCTGCAGGTGGCGAAGCGTTTCGCGCGGAGTTGCGAACGGGACGACGATGCACCCCCAGGAGCGGAGTTGGCGCGAGAGGATCTCGCGGTTCGTCTCGTTGTCGTCCAGGATGACGACGCGCATGCCCTCGAGAGCTTCCGGCGCAGCCGACCGTCGCTCGTGCGCCTCGGTCTGCTTGCGGAAGGGGATCGTGACGGTGAAGGTCGTCCCGTTTCCGACCTGGCTCTCCACCTCGATCCGGCCGCCCATCGCGTGGGCGAGCTCGTTGCTGATGGTCAAGCCGAGTCCGGTTCCGCCGTACTCGCGCGTCGTCGAGGTGTCGAGCTGTGTGAACGACTCGAACAGCGAGTCGATCCGGTCGGCCGGGATCCCGATCCCCGTGTCACGCACGGAGAACGCGAGCTCGACCGCCCCTTCGCTCTCCTCGAGGACTTTGATGTCCAGGTGCGTCTCGCCGCGCTCCGTGAACTTGAGGGCGTTGCCAAGCAGGTTCGTGAGGATCTGCCGCAGGCGCGAGGGGTCTCCGCACAGGAGGACCGGCAGATCGCTCGGGACGAGCGAGATGAGCTCGATGCCCTTGTCCCCGTAGCGCGAGGCGAACACGTCCGCCAAGTCCTCGACCAGGGCGCGCAGGTTGAAGTCGATCTCCTCGAGCTCGAGCTTCCCGGCTTCGATCTTCGAGAAGTCCAGGATGTCGTTGATGATGGCGAGGAGCTGGTCGCCGCACTTGCGGACGGTCTCGGTCATCGCCTTCTGGTCGCCGTCGAGCCTGGTCTCGAGCAGCAGTCCCGTCATCCCGATCACGCCGTTCATGGGCGTGCGGATCTCGTGGCTCATGTTGGCCAGGAAGTCGGCCTTGGTGCGGGCGGCGGCCTCGGCCTGGTCCTTGGCGATCTCGAGCGCCATGTTCTTGTTCACGAGCTCTTTGGTGCGCTCCTGGACATCGGACTCGAGCTGGCCGCGGTGGCGCTGCAGGGCGAGATCCCGGCTCTGGATCTGCTCGAGCATCCCGTTGAAGGAGTCGACCAGGACGCCGATCTCGTCCTCGGAGCGCTTGGGCACGCGCAGGCTGAAGTCGTTCTCGCGCTCGACCGCCTTCGCGGAGTTCGTGAGGTCGAGGATCGGGCGGATGATCCAGCGGCTCAGCCACACGGAGATCGCTCCGGCCACGATCAACCCGAGCACGAGGAGCCCGATCGAGCGCGCCACCTGGTCCCGTAGTCGCTCCCGCAGTCCCTCGAGGTTCGACCGAACGAGGATCCAGCCAACGGTCTCGCCGTCGCGGTCGTCGATGGGCTCGCGCACCCAGAAGCCGGTCTCGTCGAGACCCTCGTCCTGCTCCAGGGTCGTGAGGGACTCGGGTGCCGTGCCGTTCTTCTCGAAGGCCGTCAGGCGCGTGCCGTCGGCGAAGTACAGAGCGGCCACATCGACGCTGCTCGCGAGGGAGAAGGCGCGCAGCGCTTCCAGACCGAAGTCCGCATCGTCGAACTCGACGGACGAGCTGGCGTTGCGTCCGACGATCTGCGTCGCGAGGCGGATGGACGCGTAGTGCTCCTCGTGCGACCTCTCCCAGTGCCGGCTGAGCTCGATGCTGAACGAGGAGATCATCACCGTGGAGCAGGTGAAGAGCGCCACGAGGTACAGCTTCGTGCGAACGGAGAGGGACCGCAGAGTCGTCATGGAGCGACCCCGCGACGGTTCGCGCGGTCGTCGCGAGGACACGCGTGGTCATCGCGGCGACGGGAATGGGGCATGGAGCGACGGCGGGAGCCGCGTCGCACGGAGTCGGAGGACATGTTGCCTGGGGAGAGGGGAGGGGAGGCGCACCCCCTATCGCCGGGCCTTCTCGGCGGACTTTACACGGCCCCGCACTTTCTCCGCGGGCCGCTCGGAAGCCCTTTCCGGGGCGCAGCGGGTCAGCGCTGGAAGTACATCGGCCGGTAGGACCTCCGCTCGGGCAACACGCGGGAGCCGTCCTCGCCCGAGTAGACGCGGCCGTTCTTCAGGACCAGGTCGATGTGGCGTGTGTTGCGGACGTCCTCGAGCGGGTCCGCGTGCAGCACGACCAGATCGGCCAGCTTCCCGCGCTCGATCGAACCCAGGTCGCCGTCGAGTCCGTGGTGGCGGAAGCCGTTGATCGTGGCGACCTGGAGCGCCTCGAGCGGCGAGAAGCCGCCGTGCACGAACATCTCGACCTCCCAGTGCGCGCCGAGCCCCATCATCTGGCCGTGCGCTCCCATCTGCAGCAACACGCCGCGGTCGTGGAGCTTCTTGACCTCGGCCGCCATCGAGACGTGCCTGGCCTCGTCCTCGAAGTAGTGCGTGGGACGGCGCAGACCCATGAGCTCGTCGCGGTGGAAGAAGCGCAAGAGCTTCTCGTCCTCCCAGAGCCGTTCGCGTTGGTGGAACCAGGTCTCTCCCGACGGCCCGTCGTAGACCACGATCAGGGTCGGCGTCAGGCCGACCTTGGTCGCGGCGAAGAGGTCGACGACGTCGCGCTGGAGCGGTGACAGCCCGAGCGTGTGCTCGATCCCCGTGAAGCCGTCGCACAGTTGCGTGAGGTTCATCTGCGGGTCGGCGAAGGACTCGGCCACCAGGTTGAGCCCACGCTCGCGGCACGCTTGCGCCAGTTGCTGGCGCGCCTCGCGGCGATGGTTGGAGTAGTCCTTGAGTGCCGTGGCCCCGTGGCCCTGGTTGAAGTCGGCCGCCTCCCGCGCGTCCGCCAGCGACTCGATCGGGCGGTGCATCTTGGTGCGGTACTTGGTGACGAAGATCGGGTCGCCGACCGAGTAGATGCGCGGTCCGTCCACCTTGCCCGCAAGCAGCATGTCCGACAGCCAGAAGTCCTTCTGGGTCGTGCCGTAGACGTCGAACATCGTCGTGACGCCGTAGGCGAGGTTCGCGTGCAGCCCGTAGGAGCGCTGCTCGATCACGTTGAGCGCCGAGATCGGGCTGCCGTAGTGCCCGTGCGCGTCGAACATGCCCGGCATGACGGTACGGCCCGAGAGGTCCAGCACGTGCGCGTCGGCCGGAATCGGCACGTCGGTCCCGACCTCGGCGATGCGATCGCCCTCGATCACGATGGTCGCGTCCTCGAGCACCGCCAGCTCCGCGTCCATCGTGAGCACGCGCACGCCCGTGAGGGCCAGGCTCCCCGTGGGCCGGTCGATCGCGAACGGGAACGAGAGTCGGACCTCGGTGGCTCCCTCCTTTCCGGCCAGCACGTCCGCCAGGGACTTCTCGTAATGGTTCTCGCCGCGCGTCCAGTACAGGCGCTCTCCGTCGGCGCTCCACTCGGTGAAGTCTCCGTCGAGGCGTGCGTCGACGCGCTTGGTGAACCCCAGGCCGTCCGCCGCGCTGATCGTGAGCTCCTTGCCGATGAACTCGAAGGGCGAGACGAAGGTCCGGTGGTACTCGCGGAAGGCGATCCACTCGAAGTCGGGCGAGATCACGGCGCGCGTCGCGTGCGGCAGGGTGACGAGCGTCTTCTCCTCGTGCCCATCCAGCCCGATGCGGCGGAGCGTGAGCGCGTCGCCGACGTACTCGGTGAAGAAGAGCTCGTCGCCCGTCGGCGAGAAGCGCACCGTCGGCGGGCGCTTGGCGTATCGGTTCGAGGACCACTCGACCTCCGTCACGACGCGCTCGTCACCGGGCCTCCCCGCCGTCGGCGTGACCACCAGCTCGAACGCGGTTTGACTCTCCAGGTGCGTGCCTCGGCGGATGGCGGAGTCGCCGCGCAGGAACGCGAGCATCCCGCCGTCGGGCGAGAGCGCGAGCGAGCCGTACTGCGACGGCGTTCCGGTCAGCCGCCGGCGTCGCCCGCCTTCGAGCTCGATCACGTCGATCGCGCCCAGGTCCTGGTCGTTCCAGGTGGCGAGGAAGATCCGTTTGCGCTCGGGGTCGTAGACGGGGTTCGTCTCGTGATCGTCCGTCTGGGTCAGGTTCGTGTGCTCGCCGTCGGCGAGGAGCCACAGGTCGCCCAGGGCCTCGAACAACAGGCCGTTGCCGAGCGGCTGGCTCCAGCGATGCGAGCGCGTCGTCGCCACGTCGCGCGGGACGGGCACGGGAAAGCGCGCCGTCTCGACGATCGGGCGCGCGTGCTCGACGCGGAAGGGGATCTCGACCACCTCGCCGGTCGTCACGTCGACCGAGCGGATCCCGCCCTGCATGGACAGGAACACGCGGTGTCCGTCCGGGTGCCAATCGAGGTTCGGGTAGCAGCCGTAGAAGGAGGTCGAGTCGAGCCGCCCGCGGTCGAGTCCGCGCAGGACGACGCGCTCTTCTTCCGACGCGATGTCGCGCACGACCAGGACCGTCTCCATGTCGTCGCGGTGCACGTAGGCGAGCTGCTTCCCGTCGGGGGAGAGTGCCGGCGCCGCCGCTCCGCCGGGCCGCTGCACGATGACCTCGATCTCGCCCGTCCGCGTGTCGAGCCGCTTGATGCGTGGCCCGCTGGCGGGCAGCCGCTCGTCGTTGTGCTCGAACCAGATCGCGGGCTCGCTCGGATGCTCGTGCAGGCTTCCGACCGGGTTGCGTCCGTCGGCGGGGATGACTTCCTGCTTCGTGCCGTGGAAGTTGAAGCGGTGGACCGGGAAGCGCACGCGCAGGTCGAGCGCCGTCCCGTAGAGCGCGTCGCCGTCGCGCGACCAGGTGCCCTGGAACACCGGCGGGCGCTCGTCGGACACGTTCGTGCGCTCGCCGCTCTCGCGCTCGAGCACCCACAGGTCGTTCGACCCGCCCGCGTCGGAGGTGTAGGCGATGCGGGCGCCGTCCGGCGAGTAGCGCGGGAACATGTTCCAGCTCCGCCCGCTCGTCAGCGGCCGACCATCGCCGCCGTCGATCGGCAGCTCGAACAGGTGTCCCAGGTGGTCGAACACGAGCTGCCTGCCGTCGGGCGAGACGTCGACGCTGATCCACGTGCCTTCCTCGTAGACGCCCGCGAAGACTTGCTCGGGACCGTGGGGAGCGTCGACGAGCCAGGCGTCGTCCTGGGGGGGGAGGAAGATCAGGAGCAGGGCGCAGGGAATCATGGGCGGAGTCTACTCGCGCCTCGGGAGGGATCAGAGACGCACGCCCATCGCGCGCAACTGCTCCTCCGCCTGCGCCTCCCAGCCGCGGTTGGCGAGCGGGCTGGCCGGACTCGGGTGCAGCACCGTTCCGACGCGCACGCGGTCCCCGAGCGCGGAGCGGGCGCGCGCCTCCGCGAACTTCCCGACCCCGACGACGCGCTCGGGCCGGAGGAGCTCGACCAGGCGAGCGAGCGAGTCGTCGCACGGTGCGAACAGGAGCTCACGCTCCGCGACGGGGAGCTTGTCCGGCGTGCGGTTGCGGCCAGACTCCTCCAGGAACATCAGCGGACAGTGGTTCCACACGAAGAAGCGCTCGAAGAACGCGTCCGCACTCCCGAACCGCCGGCGGGCCCAGCCCCACAGCCGAGCGCCGCTCACCTCGCTGCGCTTGCAACCGAAGCCGTCGACCGGACGCCTGGGGTGCTCGCGCGAAGGACGAGCGACGGTCTCCTCGATCCCCATCCAGGTGCGGACCAGCTCCACCTCGCCGAACGGAACGCCGGTCTGCCCCATGCCGAAGGGGCCCGGGTTCATCCCCAGGAAGACCGCCTCGACGCCCGGACGCGCATAGCGCTCGAGGAACGCTTCGTGCGGCCGGCGCGCGTAGGTCAGCGGGTTGTAGACGTGCGTCACCGGCGAGCCGAAGGAGAGACGGCCGACGGAGCGCGAGAGTCGGCGGGAGATCTCGACCGCGGCGTGCATGGGCCGCGGGAGTCTACACGTCCGTCGCGATCAGGAAGAACAGGAGGCCCAGCCCGATCAGGAAGCCCGCGAAGACGATCAGGAGGATCCGCAGCTCCTTCAGCTCGTTGCGGTTCACGATGGCGCTCAGAGGAGGAAGGTGAGCGCGAGGAAGATCGCGATCCACAGGACGCCCATGAAGTGCCAGTAGGTCGCGCACAGGCGCCGCGACTCGCGCGTGGCTCGCTTCGAGCGGCGCAGCGTCGCGGCCATGGCGACCAAGCCGCCCGCGACGTGTAGTCCGTGCAGGCCGGTCAGCGCGAAGAAGATCGCGCCCCAGGCGCCGGAGGCCGGGACGAGCCCGGCGTGGACCAGGGTCCACCAGAGCCGGCCCTGCGAGATCAGGAACAGGAGGCCGAGCACGAGGCTCGCGGCTAGCCAGGCGCGCGGCGCCTTCGTGCGGACCGAGCGTTCGAGCGTGAGCGAGCTGAGGACGAGCACGAGCGTTCCCAGCCACAGCGCCCGCGGGGGGACGAGGGGAGAGCTGCGCGTCGGATCGGGCTCGTCGCGGCGGAGCAGGATCCAGGTCGCGAGGAAGACCGCGAACAGGATCCCGATCCCGATCATCAAGAGCAGCAGGGCGAAGCGCGAGACGCCGGGATCCGGCTCGCGGCCATCCTCCGCCGGTGGCGAGTCGTCTCCACCGCGACCGCCATCGTCGCCGTCGATCGGAGGCATCGGCCCGTCGCGGCCTCTCTCCCGGCGCTTGCGCGGGGGAGCGAGCACGCTCGTGCCGCCCGAGCTCGAGGAGAGGGCCTTCGCGAACACGAGACCCATCCTACTCCCGCGCGCCGTTCAGCGTTCGAGGGTCGGGTGCGTCCGGTACAGGCGCAGCGTTCCGTCCTTCGAGGCCGAGGCGAGGACGGTCCCGTCCGGGGAGAATGCGACCGCCGTCACGCCGCTCAGGTGCTCGCGCAGCGTCAGCAGCAGGTCCCCCGTCCGCGCGTTCCACAGGCGCACGGTCTTGTCGACGGAGCCGGTGGCGATGCGATCGTCCGTCGGAGAGAACGCGACTGTGGTGAGCAGGTTGTCGTGTCCCGAGAGCTCGGCGACGAGCTCGCCTGTCTCGGTCGACCGGACCAGGACCGAGCGCCCGGTGCCGACGGCGATCCGGGGCGACCGGTTGGCGAACGCGAGTGCGTTGACGGGCGCGTCGGCGCTCCCCAAGGAGCGCACGACCTCGCCGGTCCTCGCGTTGCGCAGCACCAGGCTCCCGTCCTGTCCGCCGACCGCGAAGCACTCTCCGTCGGGTTGGAACGCTGTGGCGTAGCTCTCCGGCGCGGTCAGCTCGAACCTCGGTGTCGACGACTCCCGCGACCAACCGAGCACCGTGTTCGCATGGGTGGTGGCGACGATCGCTCCGCTGCGTGGGTCGACCGCGATCGAGGCCGGATGCTGCGAGGCGCCGCGACAGAGCTCCCACGGCGCGCCCGACGAGAGCACGGCGCGCCGGATGTCTCCGTCCCCTCCGCTGAACACGACTCGGTCGCCGGCGAGCCAGGCGACCGAGTCGGACGAGCTCGGGAGCGCGAGCGTGAGGAGCTCCTCGCCCGTGACCGTGTCCCAGGCTCGCAGTCGCTGGTCTCGACCCGTCGAGGCGATGCGCGTTCCATCCGGGGAGAAGGCGAGCGCCATGGCCCAGCCGTCGTGTGCGTCGATCCGCCGCACGGCCTCCGACTCCCAGGCCCACAGTCGCAGCGTCTCGTCCTCGGAGCCCGAGACGAAGCCTTCGCCGCCGGGCAGGAAGGCAACCGCGTTCACCTCCTCCAGGTGTCCCGAGAACACGCCCAGCGCGGTTCCCGTGCGCGTGTCCCAGGCCCTCACGGTGTAGTCGTTGGAGGCGGTCAGGAGCCGCGTCCCGGAATCGTCCAGGGCGAGGTCGGCGACGATCGAGGCGTGTCCGGTGAAGGCCCGCAGCGGCGCGAAGCTCGCGAGCTGCAGCGCGACGGCGCGCGCGCCGACCGCCGCGAAGAGCGCGGAGCCGTCGGGAGCGGTGGCCAGCGCGACCACCGGGCCGCCGCCGACGTAGGCGCGCCTGCCCTCTCGCCCGTCGAAGAGACGCCAGGAGACGACGTGGCCGAAGTAGCCCACCACGAGCTCCGCACCGTCCGGCGTGAAGGCGAGCGAACAGACGGGATGGCGGTCGGGTTGCTCGTCGACCTGCGCGCCATCGGGATCGAGGATGAGCTCCGCCACCGGGAGGTCGGGCGCGTCGAAGCGCGCGACCTGCGCGTCGTCGGCCGCGCGGCGCACGACGGTCGTCCCGTCCGCCGAGCCGACGGCGAGCAGCGCGCCGTCCCGGCTGTAGGCCAACGCCTGCGCGCGGACTCCGCGGGCGCTCACCTCGCGCACGGCGCGGCCCGTGTCCGCGTTCCAGAGGCGCACGCTCCCGTCCTCGGATGCGCTGGCGAGCAGCGAGGTCCCCGGCTGGAAGAGGACCTGGCGGACGACCTCTTCGTGGCCGCGCAGGACGAAGAGCTCCTCGCCCTCCGGGTTCCAGACGCGGACGATCCCGTCCTCCGACCCGGTGGCGATGCGCCGGCCGTCGTCGCTGACGGCGACGGCGCGGATGACGCTCCCGTTCCCGCCCAGCACGCGCGCGCCGGCGTCGGTGCACAGCAAGAGGTGCCGCCACTCCCAGCCGCGCAGCTCCTCGGGGCACGCCAGGAGCCGCCTGCGCGCCTCGTTCATCTCCAACGCGCGCAGTTGCAGCGCCGCCGCGTGCAGGTTGGTCGTGTAGGAGCGCGCCTCGATCTCTACGTTCTTCGCCTCGACCGTCCTGCGCTTCCCGTGCTCGAGGAAGAGCACGACGGTCACGCTCAGGAGCGCGAGCAGGACCAGCGCCTCGAGGGCGCGTGAGAGTCCGAGGTTGCGCTCGCGCCACTTGCGGAGTCTCGTCAGCGGATCGGTGCGGTAGGCCCTCACCGCCCGCCCCTCGAGCCAGGCTTGCAGGTCGTCCGCCATCTCGCGCGCGCTTCCGTAGCGGTCGGCGGGTGCAAGGGCCATGGCCTTCTCGCAGATCGCCGTCAGCTCCGGAGGCGCGTCGCCGCCCAGCTCCGCCAGCGGGCGCGGCGTATGCTCGATCAGCTCCTCGATCGAGGTCGTGCCGGGCTCGCGGTCCGTGAGCGTCGTCTGGTGCGGGACCAGCCCGCCGAGGAGCTCGTAGAGGATCGCGCCGAGGGAGTACACGTCGGACAGCGGTCCCACTTCCTCCAGGCAGTGCGCCTGCTCGGGCGCCATGTAGGCCGGCGTCCCGACCACCGTGCGCTTGCCCGAGTAGCCCTCGATGAGCGCCAGCCCCCAATCCATCACGTACACCTCGCCGAACTCTCCGACCATGACGTTGTCGGGCTTCAGGTCGCGGTGGATGACGCCGCGCGAGTGCGCGAAGGCGACGGTCCGGCAGACCGTGTGCAGGACGTCGAGGACGCGGTGGCGCGACCAGCCGTCCTGTTCGGCGCGCGCGAGCTCGATGGAGCGCTTGAGCGTCTGCCCGCGCACGAGCGGCATCGTGAAGTAGACGTTCGCGCGGTCGTCGACCGCGATCTCGTGCACCGGGACGATCCCGGGGTGATCGAGCATCCCGGTGATGCGAGCTTCTTCCAGGAAGCGGTCGAGCAGACGCTCGTGGTCGGCGATCTCCTCGCTGCTCGAGCCCGTGCGCGGTCGCTCCGCCACCACCTTCATCGCGAGCTCGCGCTGCAGGAGCTCGTCCCACACGCGCAGCACGCGGCCCATGCCTCCCTGGGCGATCTCGCCCAGCACCGTGTAGCGCGGCTTGGGCGGGCTGAGCGACGCGATGTGTCGCAGGCGCGCGCGAAGCGTGCTCTCGCCGCCCCCGAGCGCCGCCGAGATCGCCGGCGAAAGGGGCTGCGACTTCCTGGTGTCCGGCCTGGAGTCGTCTCCCGGTGGTCGCATGGGCGATCCGCGAGACGCGGGAAGCGCGTCCCGCGAGCGCCCTATTGGGTCATCTGTCGACCCGGTCGGCAAGGTACGCGAGGTCGCCGTGGTCGATCGCCTCGAGATCGAGAACGAGCTCCTCCCAGGCCCAGACCTCCTGGATGGCCCGAACGAGCTCTCCGGCGGCCCCGGTGATCGTCAGCTCGTAGGGCGCGCTCGCGTCGAGACCGGCGACGCGGAAACGGCCCTGCGCGTCGACGCGCGCCAGGGCGACCCGGCCATGGCGCCGGAGTTCGACCGTCGCTCCTTCGGACGAGCGGGACGCGCGCACGCGGCCGCGCAGCGTGATCGACTCCGGCGGGAGCGCGAGCTCGGCGTAGGGATAGGTCCCGCCGACCGGCGGACCGGTCTCGAACGCGACGAGCGGATCGCGGTCGCGCTCCAGGCGGACGAA
>Ga0302046_10000797_pt1 | contig 30356 bp, 23 predicted proteins | sample RVTome_11_FD_200261 | JGI IMG/M metagenome (GOLD analysis project Ga0302046, IMG submission 200261) | Soil microbial communities from uranium-contaminated site in the Upper Colorado River Basin, Wyoming, United States - RVT147D111 (version 2) ...
GACGATCTGCCGCGCTTCTTGAATCACTTCCACAATCCGGTGCGCACGTGGGATGCCGCGGGCTTCCGGGTGCCCTGGCCGTTTCTCGGGGTCCAGCTCGGGTTCTCGTCGATCCTCTGGGAGCAAGACACGACGCGGTCGGGCTGGTCCTGGTGGAACGCGCGCAGCTTCTATCTCGATGCGCTCACGCGCCCGCAGGCGGCCGGGCGTGACGAGCGCCTGGCGCGGACCTTCGAGGCGCTCGGCCACGTCGTTCACCTCGTCCAGGACGCGGCCTCGCCGGCCCACACACGCAACGACCCTCACATCGGGCCCGGACACGAGGACACCCTCGCCGGCCAGACGAAAGGGTTCAACTACGAGACGTTCGTGCGGGAGGTGGCTGTTGCAGACCCGGCCTTCCTCGACACCGCCCTGACGCCCCGACTCGTTTCCGCCGCCTGGCAGACGATCGAGACCAACCCGCTCGCCCCGGTGCCGGTCGCTGCGCTGATCGACAGCGATCGCTACGACGGCTCCAACCCGGCCGTCACGACCGAGGACCCGATCGGGCTCGCCGAGTATGCCAACGCCAATTTCCTCAGCGAGGACCGGGCCTTCCCCGGCCTCAATCCGTTCACCCGGTTCGCCTACCCGGCGCGAACCAGCGCGACCATCGCCAGCGTCCCGGTGACCCTGCCCGGCGGGGAGTCGGTGAATCGGCAGTACTACGTCAAGACAGCCGACGGTGACACGGGTCACCGCCTCGCGACGGTCGGGTTCCTGCGCGACTACCAGGTGCGCTTCCAGCTGGACGCCGGGCGCTTCGATCAGAAGCCGGCACTCGACGAGGCGGTCTACCGCGACTCTGCGGGCAAGCTGCTGCCGCGCGCGGTCGGCTACTCGACGGCGCTGATCGACTACTTCTTCCGCGGCCGGCTGGACGTCGGCCTCGTCGACGAGGTGGACAACCCGCGTGTCGTGGGCACGAATGCATCGCACGAGCCGCTCGACGCCGGGACGCTCTTCGTCTATGCCGAGGACGCCGCGGGAACGCGGACGCTCGTCAGCAATCCCCAGGGCGTCGGCCTCGACACACCGGTCCCCCCGGGGGCGCCGTTGCCCGATGTGCCCTTGACCACGGCGCACTCCGATGCCCGCCGCTTCGTCGCCGTCTATCGCGGCGGGCTGGGCAACGAGCGACCGGCGAGCGCGGCGCCCGGCGCGGTGATCGGCAAGGTCTTCGCTCCGCTCCGGGTGGAGGAGATCTATCGCGACGGGCCCAGCTGGATGGTTCGCACGCCGACCGCCGTGATCACCCTGCCGCTGACCACGGCCGAGTTCGCGACGGTCAAGTGGGGCGACGACCCCGACACGATCGTGGCGCGGACGCCGGATTTCCCGCGCGTGGTGGTCTACGACGTGAGTCGCCCGACGGCCGCGGGGGACATCGCGGTCAGCGGCACGCCGCCCGTCGCCGTCCTCACCGAGCGACTGTCCGTGAGCCTCCCCTTCGCCGAGCCGCCGACCGTGGCCACGGTGCAGTGGAGCGACGTCGTCGACTACACGCAGCGGTTCGGCCGATTCACCGTCACCACGACGGCGGTGTGGCACGAGCCGACCGAGACCTCGACCGGCTTCTACACCTTCGACGTCGATCACCAGCCCATCGCCTTCGAGGTGGTCCAGCAGCAGACCGTGCCGTTCGGTGGAGCGTTCGACGTGGTGCTCGACGCGGCCCACAATGGCACCTTCGGCTCCGGCGGCGGGCACTACCGCTGGTTCCTGGGTGACGTCGCCGCCGACCGGCACGGGCGTCTGCTCGGGCTCGTGGTCGTGCATCTCACCAACCCCGGCGTCGGCCCCGTGCAGATCTCCGTGCTCGGCATCGACCAGGCCGGAGTGCCGACCGCCTTCGGGGAGACGACGACGCTCGCGGCCGGCTTTCCCCTCGAGGTGGCGCCGCTGCTGTGGGCGATCGTGGACCTCGCCGAGAGCCGGGTGATCGCGTCCAGCGCGGAGACGACCATCACTCTGGGCCGCACACGGGCCGTGGAGGCGCCCCTGCGGGTCTTCCGCCACGAAATTCTCGCCGTGACGGGTGGGCCGGCCCAGCCGTTCGATCGATGGGATCACGTGGTGCCGACGCCTCGGGAGAGCTCCACGGCCGACGTCGAGCTCGCCACGACCGTCGGCGATGTCTCGCTGAGCGCGACCGGGTGGATGCGCGGCGATCTCGCGACGGCCCTCGCCGCGGCGGGTGTCGACGGCTTCGGCGTGGCGCCCGTCGTTCAGCGCTCGTACTACAACTACGACTGCCCGGACAGCCCATGCGGCCCCGGAGACGTCGGCATGGCCTCTTTCGGGGTCGTCGCCACTCTCATGGCCGCCCTGGCGCCGCCGCCGCAGTTCTTCCGTGGCGCCCGCGCGACGCGACCGGCCGATGGCGAGCGCATCGTCCTCCTCGGCGACACCTCGCGCGGCGCCGACTGGCCGATCGGCCACCTGCTCGTCTGGGACGCCGAAGTCCGGCGCGCCGGGGTGAGGCTCCAGCTGCCGCCGGCGTTCGCCCGCACCCTGGGTGTGGCGCCGACCGCACAGCTGGCGATGCTCGTCAACCGGGAGAGTCCCTTCGAGACCGGGGACACCTACCTGGTCCGGCTCGACGCGCCGGACGCGCCGGCGCTGCTCTTCCCGAAGACGGACCTGACCTCCAGCTTCAGGCTTCTCGACCCCGCCTACCTCTACGGGGTGTCCGACATGAAGTTCTACAAGCAGGAGGCTCCGTTGCAGGCCACGCGGTTGCCGACGGCGCTGCAGCCGGTCGCCAGCCACCCGATCGGCAACTATCACATCGTGGCGCCACGGTAGGCGAGAACCTCAGCGCGGGCGGCGATCGACGACGCGCACGGCCTTGCCCGGCGGCCGCTCGATCGTGCCGGCCGCGCAGAGCCGGACCTCCGGACGCAGGCCCAGCCGATCGTGCAGCTCGCGGCCGATCCGCGCGGCCACGGATGGGTCGCAGCCCGGCTCGGTCTCGGCCACGATGAGCAGGCGCTCGCCGCCGCCGTCGGACTCGAGCACGATCTGGTACTCGTGGCCGAGGCCGGCCGTGCCCAGCAGGAGCGTCTCGACCTGGCGCGGGTAGAAGTTCACCCCCTTGAAGATCACCATGTCGTCGGTGCGCCCGCGCAGCCGGTCCAGCCGGAGCATCGTGCGCCCGCAGTCGCACCGCGCGCGCGAGACGACACGGGTGAGGTCGTGGGTGCGATAGCGGACGAGCGGCAGGCCCTCGCGGGTGAGGGTGGACACGACCAGCTCGCCCTCGGCCCCGTCCTCCCGCGGGTCGCCGGTGCGGGGATCGACGATCTCGACGAAGTAGTGGTCCTCCCACACGTGGATGCCGGCGCGCGCCGCGCAATCGATGCCGAGGCCGGGGCCGCCGGTCTCCGTCATGCCGATGATGTCGTACGAGGTGAGCCCCAGCTCGCGGTCGATCCGCGCGCGCAGCTCGTCCGACCACATCTCGGAGCCGAAGATCCCGACGCGCAGCCGCAGCGAGGCGAGCTCGAACCGCTCCTCCCTCGCGACCTCGATCAGGCGCAGCGGATAGGTCGCGATGGCCGGCAGCACGGTGACGCCGAGGTCGCGCATCAGCTGCAGCTGCAGCCGGGTACGGCCGGCGCCGATCGGCACGATCATCGCCCCCAGCCGCTCGGCCCCGTAGTGGAAGCCGAAGCCGCCGGTGAACAGGCCGAACGAAGGCGTGATCTGGACGACGTCGTCCCGCGTCACCCCGGCGGCGACGTAGCAGCGCGCCATGACCTCGCCCCACTGCACGACGTCGGCCGCGGTATACGGGTTGAGGATGGGATTGCCGGTGGTGCCGCTCGACATGTGCACGCGCCGGTAGCTTTCGAGCCCGCCGCAGGCCAGCCCGAGCGGATAGGCGTCGCGCAGCTCGTCCTTGGCGAGGAACGGCAGCCGGCGCCAGTCGTCCGGGCGCTTGACGTCGCCGGGCTCGGCCCCGCCCAGCCGCCGCGCCCACGCCGGGTGGCGCGCCACGCGGGCCAGCGTGCGCCGCATCCCCTCGAGCTGCAGCCGCGCGAGCGTGTCGGGGTCGATCGCCTCGACGTCGGGCTGGAACATGCGTCGAGTATACTCGGCGTCATGCGCCTCCTCTGATCGCGGCACCGACAAGGGCGCGTTTTGAAAGGAACCGCCATGGAGGACGTGGGCGGCGTTCGGGCGCTCCTTGGCTCGTCAGTGGTCTTCGAACACCTCCCGCCCGCCGGGATCGATCTGGTGGTCGCCCAGGCCCAGCTCGTCCACGCCAAGCCGGGCCAGCTCCTGCTGACGGAAGGCACGCCGGGCGACGGTCTCTACGTCGTGCTGGAGGGGGAGGTCGAGGTGTTCCTGCCCGAGCGCGCCGCGCGCGGAGCCCATCGCCCCACCCCTGTCCGCCTCAACCGGCTCGGCGCCGGCCGTTGCTTCGGCGAGTACGGGGTCGTCGACGACGAGCCCAGCTCGGCCTCCGTGGCGGCCGTCACGCCAGCCAGGCTCTGCTTCCTGCCCAAGGCGGCGTTCCGGCGACTGCTCGAAGGGCACGGCGACATCGCCCGGATCGTCTACGGCAACTTGCTGCGCTTTCTCGTCGGCCGGCTCCGGCGCAAGGATCAGGATTTCGACCTGATCGTTCTGGATGACCGGAGGATCTGAAGCTCACGTGACGAAGCGGCGCAGCACCTCGCAGAACTCCCCACGGCCGCCGTGAAGATCGGTGGGTGACCAGCTGAGACGCTCCTACGCTCGCAGTCGCGCCACGTTGAACGTGGGAACGGGCTTGAGCAATCCCCTGAGTACGAGAGCCCCCACCTCCTCGGTGTCGATCAAGTCCTCGACGGCCCCCACGACCCGGGACGAGACGAGGATCTGACCGCCCTTGGCCTCGGCGCAGAGGCGGGCGGCCAGGTTGGTGACGGTGCCGATGGCGCCGTAATCCCAGCGCCCCTCGAAGCCGATCGCGCCGATGGTGGCGTACCCCTGGGCGATCCCCACGCCGAGGGCCAGCTCGTGGCCCCGCTTGCGCCACGCGGCGCTGAGCTGTGTCACCCGATCACGCATGGCGACTGCCATCCGGATCGCGCGCTCGGCAGGGTTCGCCACCGGCACCGGGTCGTTGAAGAAGATCATCATGCCGTCCCCGGTGAAGCGTTCGAGGGTCCCCTCGTGCTCGAGAATCAATCGGCCCATCTCGGCGTGATACTCGCGGAGTACGCCCATCACCTCTTCCGGCTCGGCCGTCTCGGCGAACGCGGTGAACCCCCGGAGGTCGAGGAACACGACCGTCACCTCTCTGCGGTGGGTCTTCAGCGGGTCGTCGGCACCGCCGGCCACGATCAGCTCGGCGAGCTGGGGCGAGAAGAACCGCTTGAGCCGCCCGAGGCGCTCGACCTCGGCCACCTTGTCCTGGACGCGCTGCTCCAGGGTCCGGTTCCACTCGACGAGCTGGTCGCGCAGGCGCTTCTTCTCGAGACAGGCGCCGATGCGGGCGCGGAGCAGGGTCGGATTGAAGGGCTTCTGAAGATAGTCCTCCGCCCCCAGCTCGATGCACCGGACCACGCTGTCCAGCTCGTCGACGGCCGAGATCATGATCACCGGGATGTGCCGCAGCCGATCGTCGGCCTTGAGCTGCTCGAGCACCTGGTAGCCGTTCAGCTCCGGCATCATGATGTCGAGGAGCACGAGGTCGAACGGCCGCGCCCGGAGGAGCTCCAGCGCCTGCCGGCCGTCGTTGGCGGTCACGACGTCGGGGTAGCCCTGACGCTTGAGGCGGTTGGTCAGGGTGTAGCGGTTGTCCTCGTTGTCGTCGACCACGAGCAGCGTGGCGCTCTCCGCGCTCATCGCGGCGGCGCCTTGGCGAGGAGCGCCCGGATCTTCCCGAGCAACCTCGGGAAGTCGACCGGCTTGGTGTCGTAGTCGTCACAGCCTGCCGTGATAGCCTTGGCGCGGTCGCCCTCCATCGCGTGGGCGGACAGGGCGATGATCGGAATCGGTCGGGTGTCGGGCGCGTCCTTCAACCGGCGGGTCGCCTCCCAGCCGTCGACCACCGGGAGACTCAGGTCCATCAGGATGAGATCGGGCGCCTCGGAGGCCGCCATCGCCACTCCCTGGGCACCGTCGGTGGCCACGGCCACCTCGAACCCCGCCCGGGTGAGCCGGCCGCGCAGCATGTAGACGTTGTCGTCGTTGTCCTCGACGTAGAGAATCTTCGTCATGTCGCCTCGCTCGTCCCTGTCGCCGCATGCCGCTCGATGGCGACCGTCAGCAGACGGCCGACCTCGTGCAGCAGCTCGTCACGGCCGTAGGCGCCTTTCTCGATGATCCGCTCCACCTCGCCGCCGAGCCGGCGACGGTCCTCCTCGGTCAGGTCCATGGCGGTGACGACAATCACCGGGATGTCGCGCCAGGCCACCTGGCGTCGCAGCTCGACCAGGAACTCGAACCCGTCCATCTCCGGCATCATGAGGTCGAGCAGGATGGCATCGGGGCGCTGCTCGGCCATCCGCGCCAGGGCGACGCGGCCGTTCTCGGCCTGCATGACCGACCAGCCATCGCGCTCGAGGGCGCGCCGGGTCACCGTCCGCGTAGTCTCATCGTCCTCGACCAGCAGGATATGGCGCGATGGGCGGTCGGCGCAGATGCGCTCGAGAACTTGAGCCAGCCGCTCGCGATCGACGGGCTTGACGAGGTAGTCGGTCGCGCCGAGCGAGTAGCCCTTGGTCTTCTCGTCGAGGATGGTGACGAAGATGACGGGAATGTCGGCCAGCTCGGGATCGCCCTTGAGCGCCGCCAGGACGGTCCAGCCGTCGAGATCCGGCATCAGCACGTCCAGCGTGATCGCGGCCGGCCGGACCTCTCGCGCACGCCGCAGCCCCTCCACCCCGTTCGCCGCCGTGACCACCGCAAACCCCTCTCGGACCAGGAACCGCTCCATCAGCTCGCGCACCGTTGGATCGTCGTCGATCACCAGGACCTTGCGTGACGCCCGGGCCGGCGGCTCGGGCCGCGGCATGTCGGAGACTGGCGTGGACGCCTGTCTGGCTTCGCTGTCCTGGGCGCCCTGGACCTCCGCCGGCAGCCGGATGGTAAAGGTGGAGCCCTGGCCCGGCGTGCTCTCGACCGTGATGTCGCCCCCCATCATCCGGCAGAAGCGCCGGCTGATCGCCAGGCCCAGCCCCGTCCCGCCGTACCTCCGTGTCGTCGAGGCGTCCGCCTGCATGAACTCCTCGAACAGCTTCGCCATCTGCTCGGCCGTCATGCCGATGCCCGTGTCCGACACGGCAAACGTGATCCAGTCGCGGCCGTCGTCGCGGTGGCGCGCGACGGCCACCGTGACCAGGCCGCGCTCGGTGAACTTGCCGGCGTTGCTGGCCAGATTGAGCAGCGCCTGGCGGACGCGCATCGCGTCCGCCCGCATCGTGCCGACCTCCGCGGGGCAGTCCAGCACCATCTGGTTCCCGTTCTTCTCCGCGAGCGGCCGGATCGTCGTCACCACGTCCTCGACCAGGGGCGCGACGGCGAACGCCTCCAGATGGAGCTCCATTCTGCCCGCCTCGATCTTGGACAGGTCCAGGATGTCGTTGATCAGGGCCAGGAGGTGCTTGCCGGCCCGCAGAATGCGCTCGTGCGGCTCGACCTGATCCTCCTGACCGAAGGCGCGGGCATCCTCCAGGAGCATCTCGGTGACGCCGATGATCGCGTTCATCGGCGTCCGCAGCTCGTGGCTCATGTTGGCGAGGAACTGCGACTTGTGCTGGCTGGCGAGCTCGAGCTGCCGCCCCTTGTCCTCGATCTCGCGGTAGAGGCGCGCGTTCTGGATGGCGATGACCGACTGGGTCGCGAAGGTCTGCAGCAGGTCCACGGTCGGCTTCGGGAACGCCCCTGGGGTCTTCCGCCTGACCACCAGCGCGCCGACCACGCCGTCCTCGCGGAGGAGCGGGACCGCGAGCAGCGCCCGGTAGCCCGCCCTGAGCACGAATGGCAGCGGGTAGTCCGGCTCGTTCTCGAGGTCGGGGATCTGCGCGGCGGCGCGCGCCGCCGCCGCCTGTCCGACCACGCTCTCGCCGAGCCGGATGTGCGACTGGCGGAGCGCTTCGATCACTTCGTCGGCGATGCCGAAGTTGGCCCGCGGCACGAACTCCCGCGCCGCCTCGTCGAACTCGTAGATCGTGCCCGCGTCGGTCTGCGACAGCTGCACCGCGTGCGAGACGATGCTGGTGAGGACCGACTCGATGTCGAGGCTCGAGCTGACCGCCTGCCCCACCTCGCCGAGCGCCCGCAGCTCCTCCACCGAGCGCGTCAGCTCCTGCGTGCGCGCCTGCAGCTCGTTGAACAGGCGTACGTTCTCGATGGCGATCACCGCCTGATCGGCGAAAGTCTTCAGGAGTTGCATGTGCTTATCCGAGAAAGGGTTGACCGTTGTACGCCGAATCACGATCACCCCGACCGCGACGCCTTCACGCAGCAAAGGTGTGGCGAGGACCGTTCGAACCCCCGCAACCTCCGGCCAAGCCTTGAGATCCGGGAATTCGGTGTCGATCTCTGCGGCTTGGTCGTGGACATGGATCGTCTGCCGGTCGATGACGGCGCGGGAGGATGGTCTTCCACGACTGATGGGGTAGGTCTCGCCCAGAGGCCCCGCGATGGGAACCGGGCCACGATGTGCCACCCGCCGGTAGACATGGCCGTCGACGCGATAGATTTCGGCGTCACTGGCCTCACAGAGCCGCGCAGCACTTTCCGCGATCGCATCCAGCACCGGCTGAATGTCCGTCGGTGAGCTCGAGATGACGCGCAGGATCTCGCTGGTCGCGGTCTGCTGCTCCAGGGCCTCGGTGAGACCCGCGTTGGTCTCCGCCAATTCTCGTGTTCGCGCCTCGATCTTTTGCTCGAGGCTCGCGTACGACTCTTGAAGCTGCGCGGCCGTCCGGTTGAACTCGTCGCCGAGCGTCTCCAGCTCGTCGCCGGTCCGCAGCGCGATCCGGTGGCCGAGGTCGCCGGCCCCGATGCGCGTCGCGCCTTCCTGGAGGACCCGGATCGGCGCAACCATCCGGCGGGCGAGGAGCAGGCTCGCCAGGATCGAGAGACCGAGGCCCAGGACGAAGATGACCGCGCTCCGGATGATCGGGGCCCGGAGGGGCGCGTACGCGTCCGCGGCCGGCCGCTCGACGAAGACGAGCCACCCGAGCGAGCCGATCGGGGCGTGCGCGGCGAGGACTTGCCCGCCCCCGAGGCCCTCGGCGACCACGGCGACCTGGGCGTCCGTCGCGGGTTCCGGGCGATCGGCCCGCGCCGCTTTCACCTGGGCGAGCGACGAGAGATCCTGCCTCGATCGCAGGAGCCGGTTGTCCGGATGGGCGATCAGATGGTTGCGGGAATCCACCACGTAGGCATATCCGCCCGGGCCGATCTCGACCTGGGAGATCACTTTCAGGACGGCGCCCAGGCTGACCTCCGCCGTGGTCACCTCGACGGCGTACTTGCCGACCGGCACCGCGAGCGTCACGTACGGCTCGGACTCGTTCTTGAGGTAGACGGGACTCCAGTAGGTCTTGCCGGCTCGTGCCTCGAAGAATTTCGGCGCCCGGGAGTAATCCGTCCCACTTCCGACGACATCCGGCTCCAGGCGAGAGACGTGAAGCTGCTCCCGGCCGGCGAGATCGAGGTGGCTGAGCTCGCTGATGGCGGGGACGTTACGAAGGAGGCGGAGGAAGTCCAGCTCGCGCTGATCGGCCATCGCCGCGCCCAGCCCCTCCCGGAACCCGAGGCTGCCCTGCCTCACCTGGCTCGCGTCGGGATCGTCGGACGCGGTCCGGGTCGTCTCCAGCACCTGTTGCTCGACCTCCCTCAGGAACTGCTCGATGCGGGCCGCCGCCGCCACCGCCTTCGCGCGCTCGACGCTGACGATCGCGCGCTGCGTCTCCCGGTAGGAGAAGTACAGCTCGACCAGGCTCGACGCCATCAGCACGCCACCGACGAGCACGAGGAGGACGACGACGTACTTGCGGAAGAGCCGGCCCCGCGTCGCGTTCTTCATCGCCGGAAGGCGTCGGCGCGGAGCAGGATCTTTCGCGGAACGGTGAGGCCGAGCAGCTCCGCGGTCTTGAGATTCACCGCGAGATCGATCTTCTCGGCGCCTTCGACGGGCAGGTCCTGGGGCCGGGCTCCTCTCAGGATCTTGACGACCAGCCCGGCTGCCTGGACTCCCTGGGCGTAGTAGTCGGGCCCGTACGACACGAGCCCGCCATAGCCGACCCAGAGCGCCGTCCCGAAGATGGCGGGGACTCGCGAGGCGCGCGACTGCTCGATGATGGCGATGGCGAGATCCGGGTTCGAGCCTTCCGGCACGAGCAGCGCGTCGTCGCGACGGACCTCGCGGAGCACCCGCTTCAGCTCGGCGGCGTCGAGCACTCCCTTCGGCACGACCTCGAGGTTCATGCGCTGCGCCGCCGCGAGCGCCTTGTCGATCATCGGCGTGGTGCTCAGATCGACACCGGAATAGATGAGCCAGACGCGGCGGACCGTCGGCGCGAGTGTCCTGAGCACCTCCAGGCGCTTTGCGACCAGCTCGGTCTGGAGGCTCGAGATCCCCGTCACGTTACGGCCGGGCTGGGCGAGCTTGCTCACGATGCCCGCGCCCGTCGGGTCGCCGACCAGCGTGAACACGATCGGCACGCTCTTCGTCGCGTCCCTCGCTGCCTGCGTGGCGGCCTCCTGGCTCGTGAAGATCAGGTCCACCCCGGCCTTGACGAGGGCATGGGCGGCGGCGGGCATGGCGTCCAGCTTCCCTTCCGTGAAACGAATGTCGAACGTCACGTCGCGGCCGTGCTCGATGCCGAGCTCCTTGAGCCCCGCCTTGAGCCCTTCGATGGTCGGATGACTCGCGGCGTACGCCGCGTTGATGATACCGATCCGGAATGGACGTCGTGTCTCCTGCGCCTCCGCCGGGGCCGGGGGAGAGCAGAGGAGCAAGGCCACGGCGATCCGGAAGAGCTGCCACGCGAGCCGGCGGCGTCCGCCTGCCGTCCGCCGAGATGTCACGGGGCTCGGTCTCGGTGATGCATCGGTCGTCCTGTCACCCAGCGACCAGCTGATGGTAGGCGCCCTCCGCGATGCGGTCCCAGGGGCCCACAAGCGCCTGGAACTTCGTGAAGGAGGCGTGCACCTTCCTGGCCATGGGGCTCTTCTCGGATTGTTCCCTGGTGACCTCGACCGCCAGCTTCTTGAGGTCACGCAGCACCGGCGCCGGGAGCCGGAGAATCTCGACCTTGCCCCTGGACTCCACCTTGAGCTGCTCGAGCGCGATGGCGTTCTTGGCGTGGAAGTCCGCCAGGCCATAACCTTGCACGGCGGCCGCGGCATGGTCGAGCGTCCGCCGCAGATCGACCGGGAGCGCCTCGTACGCCTTCCGGTTGAAGCCGAACTCGTTCGTGGTTCCGGGCTCGTGCCAGCCCGGAGCGTAGTAATACCGCGCGGTCTTGTGGAGGCCCAGCTTGATGTCGTCGTGCGGCCCGACGAATTCGGCGGCGTCGATCACGCCGCGCTCGAGCGCGGCGTAGATGGCGGCGGCCGGGGTGAGGACCGCCGTGCCGCCCGCCCGAGCGATGACCTTGCCACCGAGGTGCGCGCCCATACGCATCTTGATCCCCTTGAAATCGCCAATCGCATTGACCTTGGTCCGGAACCATCCGAGCATCTGCGGGGCGACCGCCGGGGCCGGGCGGGGCACGAGGTTGAAGGGGGCGTGCGCTTCCTCGGACAGCGTGAGCCCATCGCCCTGGTGGTACCAGGCCGCCATCCCCGCGGGGTTCATGCCGAACGGGATCGTCGAGAACCACTCGAGCGCGGGCTCCTTGTCATGCCAGTATTGCCCGGAGCCCATGAAGGCCTCGATGGTGCCCTGCGAGGCCGCGTCGAAGCAGGCGAAGTCCGGCATGATCTGGCCGCCCGCGAAGACCTCGATGCGGAACCGTCCTCCGCTCGTCTCCTCGACGATCTTCGCGAGCTGCTGGGCGGCGCCCTGCAGCACGTCGAGCGCCGGGGGAAAGGCGGTGGACAGTCGCCACTGGACTTTCGGCTGGGCGATGACGGCGGGGGCCTTGATGGCGGCGGCAGCGGCCGCCGCCACGCCACCCGCCTTCGCGATGAACCTGCGGCGGTCGGTCATCACGCTCTCCTCACCCCGCGACCAGCTGATGGTAGGCGCCCTCGGCGACGTGGTCCCAGGGGCTCACCAGCGCCTGGAACTTCGTGAACGACGCGTGCACCTTCCTGGCCGTGGGAGTCTTCTCGGACTCCTCCCTGACGACGGCGGCTGCCAGCTTCCTGAGATCGCCCAGCACCGGGGCCGGGAGCGGGAGCACCTCGACCTTGCCCTTGAACTCCGTCCTGAGCCGCTCGAGGGCGATCGCGTTCTTCGCGTGGAACTCCGTCAGGGCATAGACGTGGACCGCCGCGACAGCGTGATCGAGCGTCCGCCGCAAGTCGACCGGGAGCGCCTCGTACGCCTTCTTGTTGAAGCCGAAATCCAGCGTCGTGCCGGGCTCATGCCAGCCCGGATAGTAGTAGTAGCGCGCGGTCTTGTGCAGGCCGATCTGCATGTCGTCATGCGGCCCGATCCATTCCGCAGCGTCGATCACACCCCGCTCCAGGGCAGCGTAGATCTCGCTGCCGGGGGTGAGAACCGTCGCTGCCCCCGCCCTCGCGTAGACCTTGCCGCCGAGGTTCACGATCCGCATCTTGAGGCCCTTGTAGTCGCCGATCGTGGTGACCTTCTTCCGGAACCAGCCAGCCATCTGAGGGGCGTTCCCCATGGCGGGAAGCGGCGCGATGTCGAAGGGGGCGTACGCCTCCGCCATGAGCCTGAGCCCGTCCCCCTGGTAATACCAGGCGGCCATGCCCTGGGGGTTCATGCCGAACGGGATGGTCGCGAACCACTCGATCGCGGGCTCCTTGTCCGTCCAGTATTGCGGCGAGCCCATGAACGCCTCGATCTTTCCCTGGGAGGCGGCATCGAAGCAGTCGAAGAGGCCGATGATCTGGCCGCCCGGGAAGACCTCGATGCGAAACCTCCCGTCGCTCATCTCCTCGACGATCTTCCCCAGCCGCTGGGCCGCGCCCTGCATCCTGTCGAGCGCGGACGTCCAGGCCGTCGACATTCGCCACTGGACCTTCGGCTGCGCGATGACATTCGGGACGTTGACGACAGCGGCAGCGCCGCCCACCGCGAGCGCGCCACCGGCCTTGACGATGAACCTGCGTCGATGCATTGAGCTGACCACCTTTCTACCGAGGAAGAGGTCATATCGCCTCGCTCGTCCCTCTCGCCTCCGGCCGCTCGACCGCGGCGGCCAGCAGACGGCCGACCTCGCGCAGCAGCTCGTCGCGGTCGTACGCCCCCTTCTGGATGATCCGCTCCACCTCGCCGTTGAGCCGGCGGCGGTCCTCGTCGGTCAGGTCCATCGCGGTGAGGACGAGGACCGGGATGTCCCGCCAGGGGGCGTGGCGCCGCAGCTCGGCCAGAAACTCGAACCCGTCCATCTCGGGCATCATCAGGTCCAGCAGAATGGCATCGGGACGCTCCGCGGCCATGCGGGCCAGCGCCACTCGGCCGTTCTCCGCCGGCGTGATGGACCACCCCTCGCGCTCGAGGGCACGCCGGGTCACCGTCCGGGTGGTCTCGTCGTCCTCGACCAGCAGGATATGGCGGGCCGGGCGGCCGCCGCAGAGGCGCTCGAGCGCCTGGGCCAGCCGCTCGCGATCGACGGGCTTGACCAGGTAGTCGGTCGCCCCGAGCGAATAGCCCCTCGTCTTCTCGTCGAGGATCGTGACGAAGACGACCGGGATGTCGGCCAGCTCGGGATCGCCCTTCAGCGCCGCCAGCACGGTCCACCCGTCGAGATCCGGCATCAGCACGTCCAGCGTGATCGCGGCCGGCCGGACCTCGCGCGCCCGCCGCAGCCCCTCTACCCCGTTCGCCGCCGTGACCACCGCAAACCCCTCTCGGACCAGGAACCGCTCCATCAGCTCGCGCACCGTTGGATCGTCGTCGATCACCAGCACCGTGCGCGATCCCCGGATCGGCGAGGCGGGCCGCATCGTGGCGGCAGCTGGCACCGAGGCCCGTCGGACGTCGCCATCGTCGGCCGCCGCCTCCGACGCCTGGACCTCCGCCGGCAGCCGGATGGTGAAGGTGGAGCCCTGGCCCGGCGTGCTCTCGACCGTGATGTCGCCCCCCATCATCCGGCAGAAGCGCCGGCTGATGGCCAGGCCCAGCCCGGTCCCCCCGTACTTCCGGGTGGTCGAGGCGTCGGCCTGGGTGAACTCCTCGAACAGCTTCGCCATCTGCTCGGCCGTCATGCCGATGCCCGTGTCCGACACGGCAAACGTGATCCAGTCGCGGCCGTCGTCGCCGCGGCGCGCGACGGCCACCGTGACCAGGCCGCGCTCGGTGAATTTGCCGGCGTTGCTGGCCAGATTGAGCAGCGCCTGGCGGACGCGCATCGCGTCGGCCCGCATCGTGCCGACATCCGCCGGGCAGTCCAGCACCACCTGGTTCCCGTTCTTCTCCGCGAGCGGCCGGATCGTCGTCACCACGTCCTCGACCAGGGGCGCGATCTCGAACGGCTCGAGGTGGAGCTCCATCTTGCCTGCTTCGATCTTGGCCAGGTCCAGGATGTCGTTGATCAGGGCGAGCAGGTGCTTGCCGGCCCGGAGAATGCGCTCGTGCGGCTCGATCTGCTCCTCCTGGCCGAGCGCCTGAGCGTCCTCCAGGAGCATCTCGGTGACGCCGATGATGGCGTTCATCGGCGTGCGCAGCTCGTGACTCATGTTCGCCAGGAACTGTGACTTGTGCTTGCTCGCGATCTCGAGCTGGCGCCCCTTGTCCTCGATCTCGCGAAAGAGGCGGGCATTCTGGATGGCGAGGGCCGACTGGGTCGCGAAAGCCTGGAGAAGGTTCACGACGTCCGGCCCGACCCCCCCCACCGTTTTCCGGAACACGACGAGACTGCCCATCACGCGCCCCTCGCGCAGCAGCGGGACGGCCAGGAGCGCACGGTGCCCCGTGCGGAGCAGGGCGTCCCTGATCCGGCTCTCGTAGGCGCCGGGGGCGGCGATGTCGGGGATCTCGATGGGCTCCGGCGTGATGGCCAGCCGGCCGGTGGCCCCCTCGCCCTTGCGCGCCGGAGTGCGACGCGCGATCTGCAGGTACTCCTCGGGGAGGCCCTCGGTGGCGCGCAGGTGGAACTCCTCGGCCGGCTCGTCGTACTCGTAGATCGCCCCGCCGGCGGCCCCGCAAAGCTGCACGGCGTGCGACACGATCGTCGTGAGCACGGTCTCCAGCTCCAGGGACGAGCTGACCGCCCGGCCGACCTCGCCCAGGGCGCGCACCTCCTCCAGGGCCTTGCTGAGCTCGCGCGTGCGCGCCTCGATCTTCTGCTCGAGGCCCGCGTAGGATTCCTGCAGTTGCGCGGCCGTCCGGTTGAACTCGTCGGCGAGGGCCTGCAGCTCGTCGCCGGTTCGAACGTCGATGCGGTGACTCAGATCCCCGGCGCCGATGCGGGCGGCCCCCGCTTGCAGCATCCGGATCGGGGCGACCATCCGCCTGGCCAGGAGCACGCTCGCCAGCACCGACAGCACCAGGCCGAGCGCGAACAGGATGATGCTGCGGACGATGGAGGCCTGAAGCGGCGCGAAGGCCTCGCCCAGCGGCTGCTCGACGAACACGAGCCACCCGACCGGCGTGATCGGGGCGTACGCGGTGAGGAACTGGCCGCCCTGGAGCCCGGGGGCGACCATGCCGACGCTCTCGTCGGTCCGGGTGGCACGGGCGGCCCGGGCAGCGCGGACCTGGGGCAGGGCGGACACATCCCGCTTCTGGAGAACCAGACTGATGTCCGGGTGGGCGACGAGGTGGCCGAGCGTGTCGACCACGTACGCGTACCCTGCCTTGCCGATCCTGATCCGGGAGACCACGTCCCAGATGGCCTTGAGGTTGACCTCGGCGACGGTGACCTCGACCCCGAACTCGCCGGCCGGCACCGCGACGGTCAGGTAGGGCTCCGACTCGTTGCGAAAATACACGGAGCTGAAGTACGTCACCCCGCCCCGGGCCGCCTGAAACGCGCGTGTCTGGGAGTGGTCCTCCTGGCTGCCGATCGCGTCGAGGGCCAGGCGGGAGACACGGAGCTGCTCCTTGCCCGACGCGTCGAGATGCGTGATCTCGCTGATGGCAGGAGCGTTCCGGAGAACCCTCAGGTAGTCGATCTCGCGCTGCTCGAGCGCCGCCGCGGGATCGTCGAAGGCGACCTGGGTCGTCCAGCGCACCTGCCGCTCGATGTCCTGGACGAACTGCTCGATCCTCGCCGCCGCCGCCACCGCCTGTTCGTGCTCGATCCGGACGAGCGCCGCCTTTGTCTCCTGATAGGAAAAGTAGAGCTCGACCGCGCTGCTGACCAGCAGGACGCCGCCGACCAGGAAGAGGAAGACGACGACGTACTTCCGGAACAGCCGTCCCCGCGCCGGCCGGTCGCTCATCGCCGGAGCACGTCTGCGCGGAGGAGAACCTTGCGGGGCACGGTCACCCCGAGGAGGCGCGCGGTCTTCAGGTTCACGGCGAGGTCGATCTTGTCGGCGCCTTCCACCGGCAGGTCCTGGGACCGCGTGCCGCGGAGAATCTTGGCGACCAGCCGCGCGGCCTGAACGCCCTGGGCGCGGTAGTCGGCCCCGTAGGACACGAGGCCGCCGTGACTCACCCAGAGCTCGGTGGAGAAGACCGCCGGAATACGCGAGGCCAGCGAGGCCTCCAGGATCACCGCCGGGATATCCATCGTGGCGATGTCGGGCGCCAGCAGCGCGTCGCCGGGGCGCAGCGTCTTGAGTAGCTCGTCGAGCTGCTCGGGTGACGTCACCGTCCGCGGCACGACCTCCAGGCCGAGGCGCGGCGCCGATTCCAGGGCGCGCACGATCGCCGCGCTCGAGGGCAGGTCGGCCCCGTGATAGAACGCGAAGACGCGACGCAGGGTCGGGATCAGCGTCTTCAGAGCCTCCAGCCGCTTCGGCACCAGCTCGGTGGTCAGGCTCGAGACGCCGGTGACGTTGCCGTCCGGGTGGGCGAGCTTCTTGACGATCCCGGCCGCCACCGGATCGCCCACCAGCGTGAAGACGACGGGGATGCGCTGGGTCGCCGTCCTGGCCGCCAGCGTGGCGGCCTCGTTGCTGGTGAAGATGACGTCGACGCCGGCTTTCACTAGGGCGGCCGCCGCCACCGGCGTGGCCTGGGGATTCCCCTCGGTGAACTTGATGTCGAACGTCACGTCCCGCCCCTCCTCGAGGCCGAGCTCGCGGAGCCCCGCCTTGAGACCCTCGACGGTCGGATGGTTCGCCGCCCACGCCTCGTTGAGGACCCCGATGCGGTAGGGACGCCGCGGCTGCTGAGCCACAACGCCGCCGGCCGCCAGGGTCAACGTGCCGAGCAGTGCGAGCCCCACAACGAGACGCGACGTGATCGAGGGCATGGCCTACGTGGGCGTCAAGGCGACCCAGGCGAGGCCATCGATCGCCTCGAAATGCGCGTCGAATGACAGCAACTCGGCGCCGGTCTCCATCGCGTGGGCCGCGATCCAGATGTCGTTGGTCGGGATGGATCTTCCCCGGGCGCGGAGCGCGGCGGCGATGCGCGCGAACCGGTCGGCCGTGGTCAGCGTGACGGGCACCAGGCTCACGTACGGATTGTCGAGGAACGCCTCCAGCTCGGCCGTGCTCTTCTTGAGGCGCGTTCCCAGCCGGAAGCCGAGCAGAAGTTCCCCGGCGACCACGGCTGAGAGTACGACTCGTTCCGCCCGTCGTACTCGCTCGGCGACCTCCTCGTGCCCTCGCATCAGGGCAGAGTACGCGTTCGTGTCCAGGAGGATCCTCATCGCCAGAGCGCGGGGTCGATCCCCTCGAGGTCGCTGAGCGCCCGCAGGAACTCGGCCTCCTCGGATTTCGACCAGGAACCGATCAGTTGATCCAGCGAGTCGCCGACAATGTTGGCTCGGCGGCGAGGCGCCTCGAAACCCGCTTCCTCGAGACCCGCTCCCTCGCGGAGGAGGATCAGCGCGGCCTGATTGAGGGACACGCCTCTCGTCTTCGCCACCTCCCGCAGGCGGCGCTCGAGGTCCTTGTCGAATCCCCGCACGGTCAGTTGCTTCACCGGGCTCTCATGTCGCGTGAGTCATACACGAATCACGTCGACTCATCTTACGAGTCGTCATGAGGCCGGTCAAGGCGCTCGGGCTCCCGGTCGTGACCATGACCTTCTTGCCGTCTGGCGTCGGGCCATTCGGTGACCCGGAGGTCCCCGACCTTCTCCGAGACGCGCCCGGTACACGCTGGAAGAGTCGGTCGTCCGGCTCGAGGCTCGACCAGAGGCGCCGGCCACGGCCGCGGCGCAGGCGAACGCTCATATCATGGCGACAGCATGAGGGTGTTCACCGTCGACGTGCGAGTCACGAGGCCGGGGCGGCGGCCGCGGTGGAAGACGTTTCGCCGTGTCATGGTGGACACCGGCGCCGAGATGACGTGGCTTCCTGAAACCGATCTTCGCTCAGTCGGCGTGGAGACTTTCAAGCGAGACCAGCTCTTCGTGATGGCCAACGGCCAGTACGTGACTCGACACGTGGGGATGGCCGTCATCGAGTGCGGCGAGTTCAAGACCGTGGACGAGGTCGTCCTCGCCCAGCCCGGCGACCTCTCCCCGCTGGGAGCGAGGACACTGGAAGGGTTCAACGCCCAGGTCGACTCCCGGAAGAAGAGGTTGCCGGCCCGATGCCTGTGGCCAGCGTGAAGCGTACCGCCTTCCGCCGCTGACCCGCGTCCGAGGCGCTGGCGGACTTCCTCACTGGCGTTGACTCCACGGCGGCGTCGGGAAGCGCGGCTTGCCCGGCGCCAGCTCGTCCGGCCAGACGATCACCTTCTTGCCGTCCTGCCACTGGAAGACCACCATCTTGTGGGCGATCTGGAAGCCGTCCGGGTCCACCTTGAACGCGCCGAAGACAGTGTTCACGTCCAGCTTGAGGATGGCGTCCCTGACCTTGTCGCCGTCGAGGGAGCCCGCGCGCTTGATCGCTGCCACGAGCACCTGGCACCCACCGTATCCGGCGCCGGAATGGTACGAGAGCTGGGCGCCGGGGAACTCTTTCCGGTGGGCCTCGACGAACTCCCGGGCCCCGGGGTACTGGCGCGCGATCGGGATCAACCCACCGGCGCGGAGCGTTACCAGCTCCTCCTCCCATTGCGTGGGTCCGTAAACGAACTCGGCGCCCCGGCCCAGGGCTTGGTAGAAGCTGGGCAGGTCTACGCCCACCGTCAATGCGAACATCCTGGGGTTCACGTCCAGCTCTTTCAGCTGGCGAGTGAGCGGCACGGCATTCGCGACGTTCGTCCCCGCCCCCAGCACATCGTGGTTGGCCGCCCGGACCTTCGTGAGGACGGCCGAGAAGTCGGTCGCCCCCTTGGGATAGGCTTCGACGAGCACGACCGACAGGCCGTGCTTCTTCGCCAGCTCCAGTCCCCCCTGGGCAACGGCCTTGGGGAAGAAGTCATCTTCGTGGATGAGGGCCAACGTCTTCAGCCCTCGCTTCGCCGCCATGTCGAGGACGCCTTCCAGGTACACCTCGCTCGGGGAGTACATCATGAAGACGAACTTTCGCCCCTTCTTGTAGATGGAGGTCACCCCTGCCGTCGGCGCGACCAGCGGCATCCTGTGCTTCTCCGCCACGTCGGCCACGGCGTCGGTGATGGGCGAGGAGAAGGGGCCGAGGATCGCATGCACCTTGTCCCGCGCGATGAGCTTGTCGTAGAGACGGGCGGCCGTGGCCGCCTCGGACTGATCGTCCTCGACGACGAGCTCGAGCTTCCGCCCGAGCACGCCGCCCCTCTCGTTCGTGTGCTTCACGCAGAGCTGGTAGGCCCGAAGCTGGATCTGACCGATGTCGGCGAAGCGTCCGGTCTGGGCCAGCGTCGCGCCGATCCGGATCGGCGGCTGCGCGTCGGCGATCGGCAGCATGCTGATCCACAGCGACACGGAGACAAGCCCCGCGATCAACGCCCGTCCGCGTCTCATTGCCGTTGACTCCACGGCGGCGTGGGAAAGCGCGACTGGCCCGGCGCCAGCTCCTCGGGCCAGACGATGACCTTCTTGCCGTCCTGCCACTGGAACAGCAGCGCCTTGTGCCCGATCTGTGCCCCACGCCGATCGACCCGGAATCCGCCGAAGACGGTGCTGCGGTCGATCCCCAGAATGGCCTCGCGAAGCTTGTCGCGGTCAAGAGACCCGGCGCGCCTGATGGCCTCGACGAGGATCTCGCAACCGCCGTAACCGGCCGCAGCGTGATAGGAGAAGTCGGCGCCGGGGAACTCCTGCTTGTAGGAGTCGACGAACTCCCTCGGATTCACGTTCAGCGCCTTCATCTGGCGGGTGATGGCCACCGCGTCATCGAAGCGCGTGGAGCCGACCAGCACATCGGGGTTGGCCCCCCCGGACCCTGGTCAGGATCGCGGAGAAGTCCGTGGTCCTCAGGGGGTAGGCTTCGGCGAAGACCACCTGGAGGCCCTTGTTCCTGGCCAGCTCGATGGTGCCTTGGGCTCCCGCCCTCCGAGCGAGGTCATCCACGTTGATCACGGCCACGCTCTTGAGCCCCTTCCTGGCGGCCAGGTCGATGAGCCCTTCCAGGCGGGTCTCTGCAGGGGGGAGCATACCGAAGATGAACTTCCGCCCCTTTCTGTAGATGGAGGTCGCAGCGCCGCCTCGACGATCGAGCCGGATGCGAACCACAACGCGCTGGCGATGATGACAATGCAGGCCCAGCCGAGCACCTTCACTGGCGCTGACTCCACGGCGGCGTGGGAAAGCGCGGCTTGCCGGGGGCGAGCTCCTCGGGCCAGACGATGACTCTCTTGCGTCCTGCCACTGGACGGTCACCATCTTGTGCGCGATCTGCAGACCGTCCGGGTCAACCTTGAACGCGCCGAAGACGGTGTTGAAGTCCAGCGTCAGGATCGCGTCCCGGACCTTCCCCTGGTCCAGGGAGCCGGCGCGCTTAACCGCTTCGACCAGTACCTGACAGCCCGCATAGCCAGCGGCGGTCTGATAGGAGAGATCGGCCCCGGGATAGGCGCGGTGATGAGCCTCGACGAACTCCTGGGCCCCGGGGTACTGGCGAGCAATGGGGATAAGTCCCCCGGCCCGGAGCGTCACGAAGTCCGGCTCCCATTGCGAGGGGCCGTAGACGAACTCCGCGCTCCGTCCGAGCTGCCTGTAGAATTCGGGCTGACCCACGCCGACCGTCGCGCCGAACATCTTGGGGTTCACGTTCAGCTCTTTGGACTGGCGCGTGATAGCTACCGCGTCCTCGAAGAAGGTGGCGGCGCCGAACGCATCGGGGCTGGTGGCCCGGACCCGGCTCAGGACATGTCGATGAGGCCTTCGAGGTACATCTCCCCAGGTGACAGGAACATGAAGACGAACCTCCGCCCCTTCCTGTAATTGGGCGTCGCGGCCATGCAACAGGCCACCAGCGGCTTCCGCTGCTTCTCCGTCACCTCGGCCACGGCGTCCGTGATCGGCGCCGAGAAGGGCGACAGGACGGCGTCGACCTTCTCGTTGGTGAGGAGCCGCTCATAGATGGCCACGGCCCTGGCGGTGTCCGACTGGTCGTCCTCGGCCAGGAACTCGATACGCCGGCCGAGGACCCCCCCTTGTCGTTCGCATGCTTGACGCAGAGCTGGTGGCCCCGGTGCACCGTCTGGCCGAGCTGGGCGTAGGCGCCGGTGTTGGAGAACGAGCCCCCGATCCTCAACGGTGGCTGGGCCTCCACGTTCGGCAAGGCGCCTAACCACCCTGCCATGGCGAGACAGGCGCCAGAGAACGTGCGCAGCGCAGATCTCATGGCGCGGCCTGTCATCCTCAGCGCCGGCTCCACGGGGGCGTGGGGAAGCGCGGCTTGCCCGGGGCCAGTTCTTCGGGCCAGACGATGACCTTCTTGCCGTCCTGCCACTGGAACAGCACGTTTCGGTGGGCGATCTGCAGACCGCGCGGGTCCACCTTGAATGCCCCGAAGACGGTATTGAAGTCCAGCTTCAGGATGGCGTCCCTGAGCTTCTCGCTCTCCAGACTGCCCGCGCGCCGGATCGCCTCCATGAGCACCTGGCATCCGCCATATCCCTGGGCGGAGTGATAGGAGATCTCAGCGTCGGGGAACTCCTTGCGATAGGCCTCGACGAACTCGCGGGCTCCCGGGTACTGGCGGGCGATGGGAACGAGGCCACCGGCGCGGAGCGTCACCAGATCCGGCTCCCACTGTGAGGCGCCGTACACGAACTCCCCGTCCCGCCCGAGAGTCTCGTAGAACCCGGGGAAGGCGACCTCGACGGTGCCACCGAACATCTGCGGGTTGATGCCGAGCTCCTTGAGGAGCCGGGTGACCGTCACCGTCTCGTACGAGGCGGCCCCGAGGACCTCGGGGTTGGCGGCCTTCACCTTGCCGAGGATCCCCCGGAAATCGGCGCCCTTCGGGTACGATTCCTCCAGCACAACCTGAAGGCCGCGCCTTCTGGCCAGCTCGAGGGCGCCCAGTCCGATCGACTTCTGCAACAGCGTGTCCTCGTAGATCACGGCCACGGTCTTCAGCCCTCGGCTGGCGGCCACCTCGATCAGCCCGCGCAGATACGTTTCGGCTGGCGAGTGGATTCCGAAGACGTACTTCCGGCCCTTCGTGAAAATCGACGTCGCGGCGCCCCCGGCGGCGACCATCGGCATCCGATGCCTCTCGGGCACGTCCGCCATGACCTCGGTGACAGGGGAGGAGTAGGGGCCGAGGACGGCGTCCACCTTGCCCTGGGTGATCAGCCTCTCGTAGACGGCAGCGGCCGTCTTCCCCGTGGATCGATCATCTTCCACGATGAGCTCGATCCGACGGCCCAGGACGCCGCCCTTGTCGTTCGCGTGCTTGACGCAGAGCCGGTAGCCGCGAAGCATGTTCTGGCCCGGGGCCGCGAGTGACCCCGTCTGGGACATCGACGCTCCGATCCGGATCGGCTTCTGCGCCTCGGCGACGGCGACCGGAACGATCGCGAGCGCCAGGATCACGACCCCCTCGGTCAACACCTTGCCGAGCGGACTCACTGGCGTTGACCCCACGCCGGCGTCGGGAAGCGCGGGCTGCCCGGCGCCAGCTCTTCGGGCCACACGATCACCTTCTTGCCGTCCTGCCACTGGAACAAGACCAGCTTGTGCGCGATCTGGAGGCCGTCCGGGTCCACCCTGAACGCGTCGAAGACGGTGTCGAAATCCAGCTTCAGGATGGCGTCCCGGATCTTGCCTCCGTCCAGGGAGCCAGAGCGCTTGACGGCTTCCGCCAGCACCTGGCACCCCCCGTAGCCACCGGCCGTGTGGTACGAGAGGTCGACCCCGGGATGCTCGCGATGGTGAGCCTCGACGAGCTCGCGTGCCCCGGGGTACTGGCGTGCGATCGGAATCAATCCCCCGGCCCGGAGCGTGACGAGCTCGGGCTCCCACTCCGAGGGCACGTAGACGAACTCCGCGTTCCGTCCGAGCGTCTCGTAGAACCTGGGGAGAGCCCCGCCGATCGTCACGGCGTACATCTTGGGGTTCATGTCGAGCGCTTTGATCGGCCGGGTGACGGCCTCCGCGTCGAGGCCCCTGGTGGCGGCGCCGAACGCATCGGGGATGGCGGACCGGGCCCTGGTCAGGATCGCGGCGAACTCGGTGTCCCCCGTCGGGTAGGCCTCGGTGAAGACCACCTGAAGTCCTCGCTTCCTGGCCAGCTCGGAGGCGCCCTTGACGGCCGCACGGGAGAAGGGGCTGTCCTCGTAGATCAGCGCGAGGGTCCTGAGGCCGTTTCGGGCGGCGAGATCGACGAATCCCTCCAGCCACACCTCGGCCGGGGACTGCACCATGAACAGGAACTTCCGCCCCTTCTTGAAGACGGCGCTGGCGGCGGCTCCAAACGCCACCAGCGGCATCCGGTGCTTCTCGCTCACCTCGGCCACGGCGTCGATGATGGGCGAGGTGTAGGGGCTGAGCACCGCGTTCACCTTGTCCTGCGTGATGAGCTTCTCATAGATGCGAACGGCCGTGGCGGGCTCGGACCGATCATCCTCCACGACGAGCTCGACCCTGCGTCCGAGGAGACCGCCCTTGTCGTTCGTGTGCTTGACGCAGAGCGGGTAGCCGCGAAGCTGGTTCTGGCCGGCGACCGCGTATGCCCCGGTCTGCGACAGCGACGCGCCGATCTGGATCGGCGGCTGTGCGCCTGCGATCGATACAGACCCGAAGACCAGCGCGACGGCGATGATGGCGAGGCAGGCTGGGCCGACTTTCTTCACTGGCGTTGATTCCACGGCGGCGTAGGGAAGCGCGGCTTGCCCGGGGCCAGCTCCTCGGGCCAGACGATCACCTTCTTGCCGTCCTGCCACTGGAACATCAGGTCCTTGCGCGCGATCGGAGCCCCATTCCGATCGACCCCGAACCCGCCGAAGACCGTGTTGCGGTCGATCTTCGGGATGGCGTCACGGAGCCTCTCGCTGTCCAGCGATCCGGCGCGCCGGATGGCCGCGACGAGGATCTCGCAACCGCCGTAACCCGCCGCGGCGTGATAGGACAGATCGGCGCCGGGAAACTCCTTCCGGTAAGACTCCACGAACTCCCGGGCCCCAGGGTACTGCCGCGCGATCGGGATCAAGCCGCCGGCCCGCACGTCGACGAGCTCGGGTAGCCACGGGCTGACGCCGTAGACGAACTCCGCGTCACGCCCCAGGGCCTCGTAGAACTTGAGCGAGTCCACGCCGATCGTCAGCCCGTACATCCTGGGATTCACGTCCGAGGTTCTCAGCTGGCGGGTGATGGCCACCGCGTCGTCGAACCGCGTGGAGCCGACCAGGACGTCGGGGTTGGCCGCCCGGACCTTCGTCAGGATCGCCGAGAAGTCAGTGCTCCCCGGCGGGTAGGCCTGGCCCAAGACCACCTGGAGCCCCTTCTGCTTGGCCAGCTCGATGGTGCCCAGGGCTCCTGCCCTCCGAGCCAGGTCGTCCACGTTGATCACGGCCACGGTCCTGAGCCCTTTCTTGACGGCCAGGTCGAGGAGTCCTTCCAGACGGCCCTCGGCAGGAGGAAGCATGCCGAAGACGAACTTCCGCCCCTTCGTGTAGATGGATCTGAGAGCGGCGGTGGGCGCCACCATGGGCTTCCGGTACTTCTCGCTCACGTCGGCCACCGCCTCGGTGATGGGCGAGGAATACGGTCCGAGGATCACGTCGACCTTGTCCTGGGTGATGAGCCTCTCGTAGAGACGGACGCCGGTGGCGGGCTGCGACTGGTCGTCGTAGACGACCAGCTCGAGCTTCCGCCCCAGGATCCCGCCCCTTTCGTTCACGTGCTTGACGCACAACTGGTAGCCGCGGAGTTGGTTCTGGCCGAGCGCCTCGTACACACCGGTCTGGGCGAGCGTGGCCCCGATCCGGATCGGCCCCTGCGCCTCGACGCCCGGTTCCGAGCCGAACAGCAGCACGATGACGATGACGACCAGACAGGTTCGGTGAATCACCTTCACTGGCGCTGATGCCACGGCGGCGTGGGGAAGCGCGGCTTGTCGGTGGCCAGCTCCTCGGGCCACACGATGACCTTCTTGCCGTCCTGCCACTGGAACAGGAGCATCTTGTGGCCGATCTGGACACCGTCGCCGTTTACCTTGAACGGACCGAACGCGGTGTTGAAGTCGAGCTTCACGATGGCGTCTCGGATCCTCTCCCTGTCCAGCGAGCCGGCGCGCCTGACGGCTTCCAGCAGCACCTGGCAGCCCGCGTAGCCAGCGGCGGTGTGGTACGAGAGGTCGGCCCCCGGGTACTCCCTGCGGTGCGCCTCGACGAATTCCCGGGCCCCGGGGTACTGGCGCGCGACCGGAATCAATCCGCCGGCTCGCACCGTCACCAGGTCGGGCTCCCACGACGTGGGGCCATAGAGGAACTCGGCGGTCCGTCCGAGCGCCTCGTAGAACCTGGGAAGCGCGCCACCGATGGTCACCGCGTACATCTTCGGGTTCACGTTCAGCTCCCGCATCTGGCGGGTGAGGGCCGCCGCGTCGTCGAAGTACGTCCCCGCGGCCAGGACGTCGGGGTTCGCCGTCCGGACCTTGGTGAGGACTCTCGTGAAGTCGGCGGTGCTTTTCGGGTACGCCTCGACGAGAACGACCTGAAGCCCCTTCTTCCTGGCGAGCTCCACGGCGCCCCGAGCCGCCGCCGTGGGAAGTAGTGTGTCCTCGTGGACGACGGCAACCGTCTTGAGACCCCTCTTCGCCGCCATGTCGATGAGGCCCTCCAGGTAGACCTCCCCCGGGGGGTGCACCATGAAGCTGAACTTCCGCCCCATGAAGATCGACGGCGTGGCGGATCCGGCAGCCACCAGCGGCATCCGGTGCTTCTCGACCACCTCGGCCACCGGCGCCGTCATGGGCGAGCCGTACGGGCCGAGGGCGAGGTCCACCTTGTCTTGCGTGATGAGCTTTTCGTAGATGCGAGCGGCGGTGGCCGGCTGGGACTGATCGTCTTCCAGGACCAGCTCCAGCTTCCGCCCCAGGACGCCGCCCTTCTCGTTCGCGTGCTTGACGCAGAGCGGGTACCCGCGACCCACCTGGTTCTGACTCAACGCCTCGTACGCCCCGGTGTGCGACAGGGACGCGCCGATCCGGATCGGCGGCTGAGCCTCCGTGACCCGCGCGATCACGAACGCCGACGCCCCGAGGAGGGCGATAAGCAAGACCTTCCTGGCGTTGCTCACGGGCGACGACTCCACGGCGGCGTCGGGAAGCGCGGCTTACCGGGCGCCAGCTCCTCGGGCCAGACGATGACTTTCCTGCCGTCCTGCCACTGGAGCATGAGCATCTTGTGGCCGATCTGGACGCCGTCCGTGTCGACCTTGAAGCGCCCGAAGACCGTGTGGACGTCCATCTTCAGAATAGCGTCCCTGACCTTGGCCCCGTCGAGCGAACGGGCCCGCCTGATTCCTTCCAGCAGGATCTGGCACGCCCCGTACCCCTGCGCGGTCTGATACGAGAGATCCGCGCCCGGAAACTCCTTCCGGTAGGACTCGACGAACTCGCGCGCGCCCGGGTACTGGCGGGCGATCGGCACGAGGCCCCCGGCGCGCAGGGCCACCAGCTCGGGTTCCCACTGGGTGGGACCGTAGACGAACTCCGCGGCCCGCCCAAGCTGCTCGTAGAACTTCGGCAGGCCAGGGCCGACCGTGACGGCGTACATCCGGGGGTTGACATCGAGCTCCTTCATCCGGCGCGTGATCGTCACGGAATCGTCGAAGTAGGTGGCGGCCGCCACGACGTCGGGATTCGCGGCCTTCACCCTGGCCAGGACGGTGGAGAAGTCGGTTGTCCGGCTCGCGTACGCCTCGACGACCACCGCCTCGAGGCCCCGCCTCTTCGCCAGGTCGACGCCGCCCTGCGCGATCGCGCTGGGGAACGGTGTGTCCTCGTAGATCACCGCAATCTTCCTCAACCCGCGCTTCGCGGCCAGGTCGACGAGGCCTTCGAGGTATGCCTCCCCCGGCGACAGGAGCATGAAGACGAACGTCCGTCCCTTCCGGTAGAGGGCTGTCGTGCCCATGCAGCACGCGACCAGTGGCTTGCGGTGCTTCTCGGTCAGCTCGGCCACCGCGTCGGTGATCGGCGCCGAGTAGGGCGAGAAGACCGCGTCGACCTTCTCCTCGACGAGGAGCCGCTCGTAGATGGCGACCGACCTGGCGATGTCCGATCCGTCGTCCTCGGCCGTGAATTCGATCTTGCGGCCGAGGACGCCGCCCGTTTCATTCGCCTGCTTGACGCAGAGCTGGTGACCGCGGTGTACGGTCTGCCCGAGCACGGCGTAGGCGCCGGTGTCGGAGAACGAGCCCCCGATCTTCAATGGTTGCTGGGCCCTCGCGTTCGGGGAGGCGCCCACCGACGTGGCGATGGAGAGACCGGCACACGCGAGCGTGCGCAGCGAGCGCCTCACGACACGGCCCTTCATCGTCAGCGTTGACTCCACGGCGGCGTCGGGAAGCGCGGCTTGCCGGGCGCCAGCTCCTCCGGCCAGACGATCACCTTCTTGCCGTCCTGCCACTGGAACGTGACCATCTTGTGCGCGATCTGGAAGCCGTCCGGGTCCACCTTGAACCCGCCGTAGACGGTGTTGAGATCCATCTTGAGGAGGGCGTCTCGGATCTTCTCGCCGTCCAGGGAGCCCGCGCGCTTGATCGCCTCCACGAGGATCTGACAGCCGCCGTAGCCCCCGGCGGAGTGGTAGGAGAAATCGGCCCCGGGGAATTCCTTCTGGTACGCGTCGTAGAATTCGCGGGCCCCCGGGTACTGGCGCGCGATGGGAATCAATCCCCCGGCCCGCAGCTTCACCAGCTCGGGCTGCCACTGCGCCGCGCCGTACACGAACTCCGCGCTCCGGCCGAGCTGCTCGTAGAACTTCAGGAGATCTCCGCCGACCGTCACCGCGAATATCTTCGTGTTCACGTCCAGCTGCTTCAGCTGGCGCGTGATCGCTACGGCGTCCTCGAAATACGTCGCTGCGGCGAGCACGTCCGGGTTCGCCGCCCGCACCTTGGTCAGGACAGCGGTGAAGTCCTTGTTCCCCCTCGGGTACTCCGCCACGAAGACCACTTCGAGGCCTTTCTTCCTCGCCTGCTCGACGGTCCCCTGGGCCACTGCCTTGGCGAACAGCAGGTCCTCGCCGATCACCGCCACCGTCTTGAGCCCCCTCCTGGCGGCTATGTCGACGACGCCTTCCAGGTAGATCTCGGCCGGGGACGGCACCATGAAGACGAACTTGCGTCCCTTCCGGTACGTCGAGGTGGTGGCGCCCTGGGTGGCGACCAGGGGCATCCGGTGCTTCTCGTTCACGTCGGCCACGGCCTCGGTGATGGGGGACGCGTACGGCCCGAGAATGGCGTCGACCCGGTCCTGCGTGATGAGCTTTTCATAGATGCGCGCGGCCGTGGCCGGCTGCGACTGGTCGTCCTCGACGACCAGCTCCAGCTTCCGTCCCAGGACGCCGCCCTTCTCGTTGGTGTGCTTCACACAGAGGCGGTAGCCGCGAAGCTGGTTCTGGCCGGGGGCGGCATAGGGGCCGGTCTGGGCGATCGAGGCGCCGATCCGGAGCGGCGCTTGCGCGTCACCGGTCACGAGCATCCAGATCCAGAGCGAGGTGGCAAGAAGTCCGGCGATGACCGCCTTCGTCGAGCATCGCCTCATTGGCGCTGGTTCCACGGCGGTGTCGGGAAGCGCGGCTTGCCGGGGGCCAGCTCGTCGGGCCAGACGATGATCTTCTTGCCGTCCTGCCACTGGAACGTCAGCATCGTGTGCGCGGTCTGGATGCCATCCCGATCCACCTTGAACCCCCCGTAGACAGTGTTGAGACTCATGCCGAGGATCGCCGCCCTCACCTTCTCCCCGTCGAGGGAGCCGGCGCGCCTGACGGCTTCCATCAACACCTGGCAGCCGCCGTAGCCGGCGGCCGAGTGATAGGAGAGATCGGCCCCGGGGAATTCCTTCCGGTGGGCCTCGACGAACTCGCGGGCCCCGGGATATCGCCGCGCGAGGGGCACCAGCTCGCCGGCGCGCAGCAAGGCCATCAGCTCCAGTTCCCACGCCGCTGCGCCGTAGACGAACTCCGCGCTCCGTCCGAGCACTTCGTAGAATTTCGGCAGGTCTCCGCCGACCGTGACGGCAAACATCCTGGGATTCACGTTCGCCGCCTTCAGCTGACCCGTGATGGCCACGGCGTCCTCGAAGTAGGTCGCCGCCGCCAGCACATCGGGATTCGCGGTCCGGACCTTGGTGAGAATGGCCGAGAAGTCAGTCGCGCTCTTCGGATAGGCCTCGACGAGAACGACCGAAAGCCCGCGCTTCTTCGCCAGCTCGAGCGCTCCCTGGGCGCTGGCCCTGGGAAACAGCGTGTCCTCGTGAATGACCGCGATCGTCTTCATGCCCCGTCGGGCGGCCATGTCGATCAGTCCCTCGAGAAAGACCTCGGCCCGCGAGGGCAGCATGAAGATGAACTTCCGCCCCTTCTTGAAGATGGAGGTCGTGGCGGCCCCGGTTGCCACCATCGCCATCCGGTGCTTCTCCGTCACGTCGGCCACCGCCTCCGTGATCGGGGACGAGTACGGCCCGAGGACCGCATCCACCTTGTCCTGCGTGATGAGCTTCTCGTAGATGCGGGCGGCCGTCGCGGGCTCGGACCGATCGTCTTCCGCGATC
>Ga0302046_10000798_pt1 | contig 30325 bp, 21 predicted proteins | sample RVTome_11_FD_200261 | JGI IMG/M metagenome (GOLD analysis project Ga0302046, IMG submission 200261) | Soil microbial communities from uranium-contaminated site in the Upper Colorado River Basin, Wyoming, United States - RVT147D111 (version 2) ...
CATAGGACGTCACAGGATAGAGTCGCAATTTGGCGAGGGCGGGACCGAAGGAGAGATAAAAGAATGATTGGTCAAACGATATCTCACTATAAGATTCTCGACAAGCTCGGTGAGGGTGGTATGGGCGTTGTCTACAAAGCCCAGGACACCAAGCTCAACCGCACCGTTGCGCTCAAGTTCCTCCCAGAGCACATTTCTGCCTCAGAATCCGACACTGCGCGCTTCATGCAGGAAGCCCAGGCAGCCGCTTCCCTGAATCATCCCAATATCTGTACGATCCATGGTGTCGAAGAGGCCGACAAAAAGAATTTCATTGTTATGGAATTCGTAGAAGGCCAGACGCTTCAGGAGAAGAAATCCTCCCTTTCGTTGAAGCAGGCGCTCGACGTCGGTATTCAGATCGCGGAGGGACTCGCAGCCGCGCACGAAAAAGGCATCGTCCATCGGGACATCAAACCCGAGAACATCATGTTCCGCAAGGACGGCCGCGTTCAAATCATGGATTTCGGACTTGCGAAGCTGCGCGGTGCGTCACGCCTTACCAAAGAAGGATCGACGGTAGGGACGGCCGGATACATGTCCCCCGAGCAGGTCCAGGGTCAGGAAACGGACCATCGTACTGACATCTTTTCCCTCGGCGTGATCCTGTATGAAATGCTCACCGGTCAGCCTCCGTTCAAGGGCATGCACGAGACGGCAATAGCTTACGAAGTAGTGAATGTCGATTCGCCACCGATGTCGTCTATAAAGAATGAGATTCCGCCGGAGTTGGATGCGATCGTCATGGAATGTCTTGAGAAAGACCCGGCCGAGCGAGCGCAAGCTGCAAGTCAGGTTGCTGTCGACCTGAAGCGATTCAAGCGGGAATCGAGCCGCTCAAGAATGAGCAGGACGATGTCGATCGTGACAAAGCGAGAAGTCTCCGCCAGATCCGGGTCGCAGGCGGGAGCCCTGATCGCGAAGGTCGGACCGCATTCTGCCATCTGGATTGTTGCTGTTCTTGTCTTATCAGGTGGATTGGGTTGGGCGCTTTGGTTGTGGGGGAATAACAACACCGGTGATCGGGTCAATAACCTGAATATCTTCGCCGTAGGTTCTCCGGAGCATGTGATCCTTCAGTCCGATGTTCCATGCATGGCTCTCTCGCCCGATGGTCGCATGCTTGTGTATGCCCTCTCCGATGGCGGAGCCTCCCAGCTCCATGTGCGTTCATTGGACAATTTTGATGTCGTTGCGCTCAAAGGAACCATCAATGCGACATCCCCATTCTTTTCTCCCGATGGGCAATGGATCGGCTTCTTCGCGGAAGGGAAGATCAAAAAAGTTCCGACAGCGGGAGGCTCAGTTGAAACGCTCTGCGATGCTCAGGGTTTTCGGGGCGCTTCGTGGGGTCCTGATGACAGGATCTATTATTCTCCTGATTTTGCCTCAGGGATCATGTCCATTTCCGTTTCAGGAAAGGACATCCGCCACTTTTCAAAACTCGATACGAGTAAGGGCGAACGAACACATCGTTGGCCTCAAGTGTTGCCCGGCGGAAAGCATGTTCTCTTTACGTTGGGTGATCAGAGAAATCCGAATTCGTACGAGGACGCAACTCTCGTGATCCAATCCATGGAGACCGGTGAACAGGTTCAGCTGAATGTGAAAGGTGCGATGGCGCGATATGTCGAACCTGGATTTCTGGTGGTTGGCCGCAATGCTACGCTCCTGGCAACTCCATTCTCGGTGAACGATATGTTGGCGGCGAAGTCGTTGGTGAAGATCATCGATGGGGTCAATGGCGATCTAGGGAGTGGAGTGCTTGATTTCGCCGTGTCTCAGCGCGGCGACCTCGTGTATCTCCCCGGTACTCTCAATAAGGACTTTGAAGTCGTCACAGTGACGCTCGACGGAACGATAACTCCATTGGCGCTGCAACCGCAACAGTATTATCTTCCGCGATTTTCTCCCGATGGCAGTAAACTGGCGATCACGATGGGGAACGCATCTTCTGACAATGACATCTGGCTCTACGACATTCGGAAGGAAACAGTGAACAGGCTCACGTTCACCAAAGCTGCATCCGCACCTTTATGGAGCAAAGATGGGAAGAGTCTGTACTTTGCTGATGCCACTTCCGACGGCGTCATTCTCAATCAGCAGGCAGATGGCAGTTCTCAGGCGGTGAAAGTGGCCCTCACTCCGCGGCCAAGTTTTCCAGTATCGTTCGGGCCACAGGACGAACAATTGATCACGAGCGGAGTTGCCGGTGATGATAGCAGGATCATTGACCTACGAAAAGCATCCGAACCTGAAATTCTGCATCTCTCATCCTCATATTCGTATGGCGGGCTCATCTCTCCGGATGGCCGATACATCATGTATGGATCGACCGAAACGCGGGCGCTGGAGATCTTTGTCCGTACGTTCCCGGACCTGAAGGGAAAGTGGCAGGTCTCCGTCGGTGGCGGACTGAGTCCGGTTTGGGCTCCTGACGGCAAGCAGATCTATTACGTGAGCACCGTCGGAATAATGATGGCCGTACCCGTCAAAACCGTTCCTGTGTTCGCCCCCGGCGCACCGAAGCGGCTCTTCGATGTCTCCCAAATGCATTTCCCAAACGTCCCGATAACGAATTTCGACATTTCCCCCGACGGGAAGAGTTTTGTCATGATACGCAATACAACCAGGACGACGAGAACAACCTCGTTCAATTATATTCAGAACTGGCGGAAAGAGTTGGAGAACCTGGACCCGTGACGGAGAAACTGAGAAAATAATGTTAGGATGTGTTCATGGGATCATGTTGTCATCGTGGTGACTTCAGATCACATGATTCAATGATTACATGACTACGTGAACACACCCCTGGTTCGAACAGGAGAACAGCTAATGATCGGCAATACGATCTCGCATTACAAAATCATTGAGAAATTGGGTGAGGGTGGCATGGGTGTCGTCTATAAGGCCCAAGATATCAAGTTGGATCGCCTCGTCGCACTCAAATTCCTTCCCGAGCATGTTTCTGTCGGTTCAGCAGATCTGGAACGATTCACACAGGAAGCGAAGGCCGCCGCCGGACTGAACCATCCCAATATCTGCACGATCCATGGTATCGAAGAGGCGGATCAGAAGAATTTCATCGTCATGGAATTCGTGGACGGGCAAACGCTCCAGGAAAAGAAGTTCTCACTTTCGATGAAGCAGGCCCTCGATGTGGGCATCCAGATCGCAGAAGGACTCGCGGCCGCGCACGAGAAGGGAATCGTGCACCGGGACATCAAACCCGAGAACATCATGATCCGTAAAGATGGACGGGTGCAGGTGATGGATTTTGGATTGGCAAAGTTGCGGGGAGCATCGAGACTTACCAAAGAGGGATCGACTGTCGGAACCGCCGGATACATGTCGCCCGAGCAGGTTCAGGGACTGGAGACCGATCATCGGTCCGATATTTTTTCCCTTGGTGTTATTCTCTATGAAATGTTTGCCGGACAATCGCCGTTTAAGGGAATGCATGAAACCGCGATTTCTTATGAAATCGTCAACGTTGATCCTCAACCGATCACCTCGGTCAGACCTGACGTCACTCCGGAGATCAATCGTGTCGTATTTGAATGTCTCCAAAAAGACCCCGAGGAACGATTTCAATCGGTAAAAGATGTATCGAGAGAGCTTAAACGCTTTAAGCGTGAATCCAGTCGGCAACACCGAAGCCGGATCATGAGCGCGCAGAGCGGGATCAGGCGCGAAGGGCAAGAACATTTTCTCTTAAACCGGCTTCCATGGATTGTTGCCGCTCTCTGTTTTCTGACATCACTTGTGATGGGGCTGATCTATTTTTTGTCGCCATCCGCATCAAAACACGTACTGCATGCCTTTCTTCTTCCCCCCGAGAAGGCGTATTTCCTCTTTTACGGCAATGAAGCGGGACCCCCGGCCATCTCGCCGAATGGCAAAATGCTTTCGTTCGTTGCGGTTGATTCGACAGGAAGACGATCTCTTTACCTCCGGCGTCTCGATATGAACACGACGAGCCGATTGGCGGGAACGAACGGCGCCTTGCATCCCTTTTGGTCACCGGACAGCAGGTTTATCGGTTTCTTTGCGCGCGGAAAGCTGCTCAAAGTTGATGCCGTCGGAGGGCCACCCGTCGTTATTGCCGATTGCGCGAATTCGCGGGGGGGTGCATGGAGTCCGAACGGACAAATCGCCTTCGCTCCCGATCCTGCTTACGCGCTCTTCAGGGTTTCCTCCGATGGAGGAACACCCACGCCACTAACCAAATTTGACGCGAGCCGAAAGGAAAATTCGCATCGCTGGCCCTGGTTTCTGCCGGACGGCATCCATTTTCTATATTTTGCCCGGACGGTCGCCACCGGCACAAAGAATGAGGCAGGCGCCATTCGGCTCGCTTCGATTGACGGAAAAACAAATAGAATCCTCGTACATACATCGTCTAATGCGGCATTCGCGTCCGGACACCTTCTGTATGCCCGCGGAAGAAACCTTGTCGCGCAAAAATTCAATGAACGCTCGCTTGAACTGGAGGGGGAAGCCGTGGCAATTGCTGATGATGTCGTACTGGATGAATCAATCCTCCGAACCCTTTTCACCTGCTCGCAAAATGGCGTTCTTCTCTACCAGAAGGGATCGGTGAAACTTGGGTCACGACTGGGGATTTTTGATCGTGACGGAAAACTGTTGAGCGTGGGAACGGATCTTCCCGAGTATCTTAATCCAAGTTTTTCTCCGAATACTCAGCGCGCGGCAACATCCATATATGATCAGGCATCGCGCAACATCGACATTTGGATCTATACCATTGCGCGCCATTCGAAAACACGTCTCACCTTCGACGAAACGTTTGAACAATTCCCCATTTGGTCCCCGGATGGGAACCGTATTGTCTTTGCGGCAAATCCAAAGGGAATCTATGATTTGTACCAGAAGCCGGCGAGCGGAGCCGGGAACGAAGAGCTGATTCTTGCGACTGATCAGGACAAAAGACCCCGCGATATATCTCCTGACGGTGGTCTTCTTCTTTACGAACAAGTCGGAGGCCCAACGGCGCAGAATGATTTGTGGATTTTACCTCTTTCGGGTGAGCGGGAGCCCACCCCGTTCTTAAACAGCGAATTCGACGAATCAGAAGGGAAATTTTCCGACGATGGCCGTTGGATTGCGTACACATCGAATGAATCGGGCCAGAGTGAAGTCTATGTTCGGCCGTACCCCGCACCAACAGGACGATGGCAGGTATCGATAGCGGGAGGAAAATCCCCCCGCTGGAGCCGTAAGGGAAAAGAGCTTTTCTATGTCACATCTGACTACAAGCTGATGTCGGCAGAAGTGTCCGCCGTTGGGGCCACGCTCGAAATTACCAATGTTCATTCCCTCTTTGACGTCCCCTATTTGGTCCAACTGAATGAAGCAAACTACGACGTGAGTCCCGACGGAAATCGATTTCTCATTAATGCGCGGCTTGAGTCCCAAAACCAAACGCCATTGAACATCATAATGAATTGGGATGAACTGGTACAAACGAAGAGACGGTGAACTTCAACCAGGTCATCTTAATCCAGACCAGGATTCCCCATCATCGGATCATTGAAATGCTGGTCGAATGCGGAGGCGACTTATGATCGGACAGGAACTCTCGCACTATAAGATTCTCGAAAAGCTTGGTGAAGGCGGCATGGGCGTGGTTTACAAGGCCCAGGACACCAAGCTCAACCGCACCGTCGCCCTCAAGTTTCTCCCCGACCGGGTTAACCAGGATCCCATGGCCAAAGAGCGCTTTCTCCAGGAAGCCCGGGCCGCGGCCGGGTTGAACCATCCGAATATTTGTACGATTCACGGCGTGGAGGATGAGGGCGGTTCTCTCTTCATCGTTATGGAGCATATCGACGGCGGGACTCTCAGAGAAAAGCTCCCCTTTTCCAAAACCGAAGATGCCATTGCCGTTGCATCGCAGATTGGCGAGGCCCTTCAGGAGGCTCATTCCAAAGGCATTGTGCACCGTGACATCAAGGCCGATAACATCATGCTGACCCCGAAGGGGCAGGCCAAAGTCATGGATTTCGGACTGGCCAAGCTCAAAGGCGCCCTGAAACTCACGAAGACATCAAGCACTGTCGGCACCCTCGGATACATGGCCCCGGAGCAGATACAGGGGGGCGAAGTCGACCACCGGAGCGACATTTTTTCGTTCGGCGTATTGTTGTTTGAAATGCTTTCGGGAAAGCTCCCCTTCCGAGGTGAACACGAAGCTGCCATGGTTTATTCGATCGTTAACGAGGAACCGCAGGACATTGCATCGCTCGTTCCCGACGTCTCACCCATCATCACGAACCTGATTCAACGCTGCCTGGAAAAAGACCCCACTGAGCGGTATCAACACTTCGACGACATTACGGCAGACCTCAAACGCGCACAAAAGAAGACTTCGCGCGTCATGAGGAGTTCTGCATACGCTCCGACGTCCGGTACCCATAACGTGCAAATCACCTCTCAAAGTTCGATTTCGCCGTCGGGCATTCCCCCCGAAGTCCAGCGCGGTTCAAAAAGACCCAAATGGATAGCGGGAATCTCTGTCGGCGCCCTCATCGTTGCAGTCACATCATACTATTTCCTCACAACGAGGAGCCCTGTCGCAACCGCAGTGCGCGCAGAGTTCGCACAGGTGACACAACTCTCCGGCGTTGAGTGGGAACCCGACTTTTCGCCCGACGGAAGTTTCATCACTTACACGAAGAGGTTTGAAGCTTCATCTAGCGTTTACCTTCAGCGGGTCGCCGGCGGCGACCCAATTGATCTCTCAAAAGACGCCAGGACGTTCAGTCGCTCTCCGGCTTATTCCCCTGACGGACAAACGATTGCGTTTCGATCGAGCCGGGACGGGGGCGGAATCTTTCTCATGGGTTCCACCGGCGAATCGATCAAACGGCTGACAAATTTCGGTTTCGACCCGGCCTGGTCGCCGGATGGAAAGAGAATGGTGGTCGCGACGCAGGAAGTGGGTAACCCGGCTGGTCGAGGATTATACAGTCAGCTTGTTATTCTGACTTTGCTTACGGGGGAGAAAGACACTGTTCAAAAGGAGGATGCTGTCCAGCCCAGCTGGTCTCCTCACGGGCATCGAATTGCATATTGGGGCCTTGTCGCCGGGGGAACCGGACAACGAGATATTTGGACCATGCCGGTGAACGGCGGGGAAGCCATCCCGGTCACGAGCGACGCCTTCATTGATTGGAACCCGGTTTGGTCTCCCGATGGCGAATATCTGTATTTCGCGAGCGATCGCGGGGGAAGCCAAAATCTTTGGCGGGTTCCAATTGACGAGGAAACTGGCTCGGTACTGGGAGAGCCGCAACCGGTAACGACTCCGTCCCGCTGGAGTGGGTATATAGCGGTTTCACGAGACGGGAGGAAGATAGCGTTTACGTCCTTCGATGTCAGGTCGAACATTTCAAAGCTCATCTTTGACCCACAGAAAAAGGAATTCATCGGTTCACCAACTCCTGTTACACAAGGGTCCAGGGAAATAGAGTCTGTCGATGTATCGCCGGACGGCGATTGGCTCGTATTCAATACCGGCGTACCGCAAATGGATATTTACATCATCAAAGCCGACGGCTCAAATCAACGACAGCTCACGAATGATCCCGAAAAGGACCGTTCACCAAAATTCTCGCCGGATGGAGAGAGAATCGCTTTTCAATCAGAACGTTCCGGTCGTTGGGAAGCATGGTCAATCAGGACTGACGGGAGCGGACTGGAGCAGCTTACCAAAGCATCGGGCAGCGGTATTCTTTCTCCCCGATGGTTTCCGGACGGCAAGCGAATTCTGGTGACTCGGTCTCTTCAAACGTACGTTGTCGACTTGATGAAACCTCTGGACCTTCGAGTGCCCGTGAAGTTGCCCGCGCTTGACACAGGCGGCACCTCTCTCGGCGATTGCCAGATTTCACCCGATGGTAAATGGATCGCCGGATATAGGAGGTCGCCTCAGAATACTGCGCTCCCAGGTCTGACTCTCTACTCCCTCGAAAAAGAATCCTCACGAATCCTTACGGACTCTGCTGCAAACCACCTGTGGCTTGCGGATAGTCGGAACATTCTGTACACAAAGGACTCCGGATTCTGCATTGTCAATATCCTTACGGGAAAATCTCAATCCGTCCCGTCTCCTATTGTTGCGAGCGATTTCTCGGGCGGTGTAATCGCACCCGATAACCGGTCCGTATACTATGTCCGTTACGAGGTGGAGGCGGACATTTGGCTTGCGACACTTCAGGAGTAATATGATCGGACAATCGATTTCGCACTATCAGGTCTTAGAGAAGCTTGGTGAAGGCGGGATGGGTGTGGTGTACAAGGCTCAGGACACCAAGCTTGACCGCGCCGTTGCGCTGAAATTTCTTCCCGCTCACGCATCGATCAACGATGATACCAGGGCCCGATTCATGCAGGAGGCCAAGGCTGCCGCGGCCTTGAACCACGCGCACATTTGCACGGTTCACGGTGTGGAAGAGGAAAGCGGTAAGATGTTCATTGTCATGGAGTTCATCGATGGCGGGACGCTGAGGGAGAAGATCCCGTTCGCAAGAACGGAGGATGCCGTTACTGCCGCGATCCAAATAGCCGAGGCTCTTCAGGAGGCCCATTCTAAGGGCATCGTGCACAGAGATATCAAAGCAGACAACATCATGCTGACCTCGAAGGGCCAAATCAAGGTCATGGATTTCGGGCTTGCAAAATTGAAGGGATCCTTGAAGCTCACCAAGACTTCCAGCACCGTCGGGACACTCGGCTACATGGCTCCCGAACAGATTCAGGGCGGCGAAGTCGACCTTCGAAGCGACGTGTTCTCGTTTGGTGTTCTCCTGTTCGAAATGATCTCCGGTAAACTGCCGTTCCGGGGCGAACACGAAGCAGCAATGGTGTACTCGATCGTGAATGAAGATCCGCAATTGATAGAACAGATACGACCGGAGGTTTCTCCCCTCCTTTCCAACCTGATCGCAAAATGCCTCGAAAAAGATCCCGCCGATCGGTATCAGCACATGGACGACATTGTCAGCGAGCTCAGAAGGGTGCAGAAGAAAACAAGCAAGGTGATGCGCAGCTCAGAATATATACCCACGGCTCAGCCATCGGCTGCCGTTTCCGGTTCGCAGATCGAAATTCCTGCAACCTCTTCGTCAGGCACCCGCATGACGAGCCCATTGATCCGTTATGGTTCCATGGGCGCGGGTGTCGTCATTCTTTCCGTAGGTGCCTGGTTTCTGTTTGCGCAAAAGGGAATTTCCGTCAATCCTGACATGACGACGCGGGTTCTCCAGGTCCCATTCACACAGTATTCGTACCCCAGCCTCTCTCCTGACGGCAAATGGATTGCTTTTCCAGCCGGCAACGCCAACGGAGAATGGGACATTTATTATATGCATGTCGGAGGCGGCGAGCCGCGGAAAATCACATCGGACGCGACCTTTTTCATTCAGCAATCTGCCGATATCTCTCCCGATGGGAGTCAGATCGTCTATGATAAACCAAACGCCGCAGGAACAACCTACGATATCTTTGCAATATCCGCTTTGGGAGGAACCAGCAGAAAGCTGGTAGAACGAGGCGGATCGGCTCAATGGCGGCCAGACGGAAAACGCGTCGGCTTTATCCGCCAACCCACGAACTCGCGTATCAGAGCGGAGTCCCGGTTCGTTGAATTCTGGACCGTGGGTGCCGATGGATCGGATGTCAGAAAGGAATTTGAGGACACGCTCTTCGTTGCACGCGGTAACTATCGTTATAATTTCTGCTGGTCGTATGACGGCAAGTCTATTGCGTGGATTCGGTCGTTTTCGCCGGAATCACAGGTTCTTATTGCGCGCAACCTGGAAACCGGCGCTGAACTGCAACTGACAGACGGAAAGGAAAACATCGATGCCATGGCGTGGACGAAGGATGATCGGATCATCTTTTCTTCCAACAGGGGTGGTAACACGAACCTCTGGGCCGTTCCGGCGTCGGGAGGAGAGATTGTTCAGGTGACCAAGGGGGCGGGCCCTGACATCGCCGTGAGTGTCGCCGGGTCAGGGAACGATCTCGTGTATTTGCAGCAGCAACGCGTCGGATTTCTTTGGACCGCGAACATGGATGGTACGTCGCCGAGGCAGATCAGTTTCGATGAACGGGAAATCTGGGAGCCGAGTTTTTCCCCGGAAAGCAAAAAAATTGCGTTTGTTATGAGTGATCCGGATCCTTTGAGAGAGCTGTGTGATGTTTACGTTGTCGACCGGGATGGCACGAACCGGCGAAAGCTGACGAGCGGGCTCCCGAATGCCCGCATTCCCCGGTGGTCGCCGGACGGCCGCTGGCTGAGTTACGTAATATTCCCCTCAGGGGCTGGTTCTGACACCTTGAAGCCGCGAACATATGTCGTTGATCCTGAGAATCCGGGCGCCCCGAAACCTGCCGGGGACTTTGCGGGAACCATTTGGGCCGACAACGACCACATCCTCTCGATCGATCCCCGGAATTCATACATCCTCACCGTTTCAACGGGAACAACGCGACGGTTCTTGCCCGACTCGCTCTCCGTGTGGTACCTCGGGGAGGGGAGGCGTCTCGGTTACTACGACTGGCGTCAGGCTTCCGCCGGGTGGTGGGCCGTGGACATTCAACCGACCCCGCTGCCTGAACTTCTGAAACAGTCGGGCGAAATTGTGACTCCGGTTTTTCGGGGGTCGCCAAAAAAAATCAGCGATTCCGGGGCTTTCTTAGGCGGACGATGGACCTCCCGTCCATCGGCGTCCGGGGCGTTCCTCCAGTTCGAGACGGCAGATAAGGTGAGGGCCATTTTCTTTTCCGGCGGAAAAGAATCTGTGCTCCCTGCGCGATTTGTCGGATTGCGAAACCGGTCCATTGAGCCAAGCGCCGACGGCAAGGAGGTGGTTTTTGTGACGCCGAGACTCAGCTCGAGGCTGGTTCTTCTGGAGAATGTATTTCAATGATCACGCCCGGGGCACCATTGAATAGAATAGCAGAGACAGCCCATCTGCATCCGCACCTCCGGAAAGACGAGCTCTTTCCCGGCGATTTCGTCATCATTCGGACGGTGAAGTCGAAGTACACCCTTCGCGTTCTTGAAGATGGATTGTATGAAGCGCGCGGTGGGTGGTTCGACAAGAGAGGATATGCTCCGCTACAGATTGGCATCTCGGGCGCCACCTGGGGTGGAAGCGCCATAATGCCGGAGGTTCTGGCGGCATGCGGCATGAGAGTTGAATTCCGGAACCGGCTGATCACAAGCCCCGTGCAATCAATAACTGTGATTCCGTTCAAACTGCTGAATTGAAGTGAACGCGCGACCCGGCACGATGTTGGTCCAGAGGAGGGCAGCCTATGTTCATGCGAACCGTCAAGATGTATGTGAAGCTGGATCAGATCCAGAACTTTCGCCATTCTTATGAGGCCACGGTCCTTTCCGCATTTGCAAAGATCAAAGGCTGCAGCTCCGCGGCCCTGATGCAGAGTACTCACACGCCCGAAGAGTGTGTGTCGTTGACGCTTTGGGCTTCGGAAGCCGATGCCCGCGCGTTTGAAGAAAGCGGGCAGTACGACACGTTGGTCAGTGTTCTGAGCCCCTATTTCTCAGAAGCGTACGAAATGCAGATCCGCCTGACGGAGGATCTTAAGCTGGAGTATTCATCGACGAACGAGCCCGAAGTGCGTAGATACGAAGTTGAAACGACGCACGGTGGAGGGTCACAGGGCGAGATCTACTTGCGCATGGTGTCCCTGAAGTTCATAGAGGGAAAGGTTCAGGAATTCAAAAAGCATTATGAGGAAAAGATCATCCCCCTCTTGCGGTCTATCAGAGGATGTAAATCCGCGTTCCTGGCCGCTCCGGCCGACAGCCCGAATGAACTGATTTCAGTCACAGAGTGGGAAAGTGAGCAGGCGGTGCATGAGTATGAGCACGGGGGGCAGTTCGATGCGATTTTGGATTCTCAGCGGCACTTCTTTCCGGCCATCTATGACTACGGAAAGGCTCGTAACAAGGCGGCAACGAGTGCAGATGTTACCGTCGATCACCATCGCGTGCTGGTTGGAAAAAGCTTCGACAAGAAGCAGGGGTTGAACTAGAGGGGCCTCCGCTGTACCGAATCCCGGCACTTCGAGGCAACTCCTCGGGACTAGGGTTTCTCGTAGAGATCTTTGAGGTCCGCTTCCGAAAGCTCAACGAGAAAATCGGCAATTTGCGAGGTTACAACCTCGAGATACTTCCGTCCCTTTTCGGCAGTCGCTTTTCGCGGGTCTCCTGCGCCTGTGTCTGTTGTCGCCTTTGTCCACTGCCTTGGACTCCAGGCCCATCGCTCACGCAGAGCTCGTATCTTGAAAGGCTTCGCCTTTCCCAATCCGGCTTCACTGAGAGGAAGCACAAGCTCCGGGGCGATAGCCAGCAACACACTCGTTTCCATCTCACCTGCGTGATCGTCCTTTTCTTCGAAGAACTTACTTTGATCGACAACCTGCCACCAGTTGACTGTGCTAAGGAACATATCGGAATACTGGGGCTGCAATTCACGTATCATTTGCCTGAAATCATTGCCGCCGTGACTGTTCAGAATGACGAGCTTTGGCACTTTGTGCCGTAACAACGAGTCAACGACGTCTTTGAGGATCATCGCCTGGGTGCTCGGGTTCATGTTCAACGTCATGTTCAGATCCAGTTGACCGGTATTCACGCCAAACGGAATGGACGGCAGGACGATGACCCTTGCGCCTCGTTCTGCTGCCCGACGGGAAGATTCTGACGCAATGTAATCTGATTCAATAACGTCGGTGCAAAACGGAAGGTGGTAGTTGTGTGGTTCTGTTGCTCCCCAGGGGAGAATAGCGACTTCGTATTTTGCTTTCTGGACCGTCTTCCAGGGCAACGTGGACAGGAGGTGATCTTTGGGGGGCATAGGGAGACTTCCTTTAAAGGGAAACCGTTGCAACGGTTTGTTCTTTTTCCTGAAAGCTCATCATAGGTTCTTGATCACCTTCACCACTTTCCACATGAACGTTACGTCGCGTTTCTTGACTGCCATAGGCTCGTATTCGGGGTTGAGCGGAATCAAATAGATCAGGTTGTCGTCAATTTTGACACGCTTCACGGTGTCTTCGTCACTCACACGCACGACACAGATGTCGCCGCTGCGCGATTCCAGTTTCGGACTGACGACGATGATATCGCCGTCTTCGATCTTCGGCGCCATGCTGTTTCCCTTGACCTCGAGCGCGAACGCGCCGTTGCCATGCACGTTGTCGACGGTAATGTATTTTTCGACGTACTCCGGGTGAAACATAAGGCTGGGCGCACCGCCGGGTACCGACGAAAGCAGGGGGAGGGAAATCAGATCGACTTTCTTGTAGCGATTCGTCGGTAACGGCAGTATTTTTTCCGAACTCTCCCGCGAATACATCAATCCGCTCCCGGTTAAGAGCCATTGCGGGGAGACGCTCATGATTTTCGCGAGACGCATCAGATAGTTGCTGTCCGGCACTTGTTCTCCTTTTTCCCAACGCTGGAGAGTCCTGGTGGCAACGTCCAGCTTGGCGGCGAGCCGGGCCTGATCAAAATCCTTGCCCTGTCGCGCCAGGCGAATTCTTTGCGCAATCGTTTGTTTCATTTGACAATTATGTCTCGAGGGTTTATTGAGACGACATTTATGTCGCATAGTACGTATTATTCGGAATTGAGTCAAGGAGGGGGGAAAATACTGCGAACCGGCCCCTTTTTGACCCCCGTCACTCCCAGTGTTAAACCGACCAGGTAAATTAGTGTCAAACGTTTGAGTTGGCTGCAAAATCAGTCAATAACCATTACACATCTTTGGAGGAGTTGATATCATGAGGAATGCACTGTTGGGCCTCGCCGCCGTTGCGGCTATGGCATTGTGGGGATGCAAATCTTCAACGGAACCGGTTGAGGATGAGTTGAGCGTCCTTCAGGAGATGATCGCCTCAGACGCCTTTTTCACAAGCGATCAAACCATGTTAAGCGATGCCGATCAGGCCAACCTCGGTAAGACCACCGCCCCGATTCTCCCGGCCGCCTGGGGGCGCCGAGTCGATTCGGTCAGCCGGACGGTTTCGTTTGTTCACTTTGGAGATACAGTCATTGTGGCAACGATCAATGTGACGATGTCGGGCCAGATCAAGATTGCAGCAAAAGACTCCATACAGGATACAACCATCACGGTGATCAGCAAACCCTTTACGGAAACGACCACGCGAAATGTGAAATTCTTTCGCATCGCGCGCACCGACCATCCACGTGATAACTGGCGGTTTCGGGAAGTGTCCGGAGTGGAAGGCGGAACGACGAATTCCGAGATCACCTTCGACCAGCTTGTTGCCATCGTCGGATTGGATACCCTCACGATCACGGATCCGACAGAATTTTATCTGAGATTCCCGGCATTTGCGGGGCGACATTTGCCCTCGGTTGGAGACGCGGCGACCATCAAAGTTCAACTCACGTTGACGAGCGTTGAATCAGATACAGACATGGTGTTCATCCACAGGCCATTCCAATGGTTGAATTCTTCGGTTCTGCGTCCTGCCCGTGCACGCATGACAATGGTTTCTCAGACAGGAAGCGGGCCTTATACCCGTGTGTACGAACATTCGTGGACTGGTCACATTCAAGGTCGGCATCACTTTTTCGTGAGCGGCATCACTCGAAATTCCTTATTCGACGATGTGGCACCGTGGTCAACACGGCTCTGGGGAATTCCCTACCTGGTACCCTAAAAGAGACACTCGGCGGTAAAAATGGACGATCCCCCGGCTTAGAAAAGGCCGGGGATTCTTTTTTTTAGCAGATTTGAGCATGTGGTCGATTGGCACACGGGTTGAAGCTTATAAAGTGGGATCATCAATAATCAGGAAGACACCATGCAACTCCACATCTCAACACGACCGCTGACCGAAAGGGAATGGGAGGAGATCGAAGGGGTGCTGCTCGAAGAGATGGAGATCCAGCAATGGTACGGAGTGACCGTCCTCCCCGGATTTCATGACGATGTATTCATCATGATCCAGTGATCAAAAAGTGTTACCTGTTTGCGTTAAACCTTACCAAGGTTAAACCTTGGAAAGGTTACAAAAAGTGTGCCGTAGTTTTTTCTTCATCTCCACTTTCTTACACCTACCCCCCTTTCAAAGCACCCTGCCATCCAAAATGTTTCGAACAATTGCCAGAAACTCTTCCGGGACCTCGAGCTGAGGTACGTGGCCCGAATTCTCTATGATGTGTATCGTCCCGGCCGGAAGCCGTTCTGCCAGAGTCGTAACAGTTTCAAAAGAAAGAAGCTGATCCCCCTTGCCCCAAATGACACTTACCGGCATGTGGAAACCAGGGAGATCAGCATTCACAAAATCACACTCCTTAATTCCTTTCACGATCTGTGGGACCTTCCGGCGAACCAAATCTTCAAAGACAAATGGCGTGAAGAGCCGGAAATACCAGGGATAATGCTTCCAAATCCGCCTGAGGAGCTGATCGGTGTCTTTCGTTGATCGAAGGTCAAACAAATCGACTAATTCTTCATACCCCTGATAGTAAATGCCTGCAGTGTTCACCAGAACAAGGTGATTGATTCGTTGTGACCGCTTCAGGGCATATTTCATGGTCAGCCATCCGCCCAGCGAATGCCCCAGAAGAACGAACTCCGCCGGGAGGATCTTGTCAAGAAATTGCACGAGTACAGCAACATAATCATCGAGAGAATACACGGGAGAGCCGTCAACCGGAATGGAAAACCCGAAACCGGGGAGGTCGGGGGCGATGACGTGATACTCACGGGCAAGGCTGGGGAGGACGTGGGTCCATGTGGAAGCGGAGGTTCCGAGCCCATGCACCAGCACCAGGGTGTCCCTGGGTCGATCCGGACATGCTTCGTAATAATGAACGTGCGTCCCCGCAACTGACATGTGCTTGCTCGCGATTCCCTGGAATGCGAGGCCCTTGCGAACAAGACGGTGAATGAACGGGATAATCATCGTCAGAAGGGAAACTTCTGATTTAACCAATCTTTTGTCATTTCATACCAGAAAATCAACCCGCGCCACGTACCATATTTCTGATACGCCCGCTCAATGGTCCGGTCACTCACTTTTCGCCCCCCGTGATGAATCTCTGCATATTTCGCCCGAACCCAGGAATCCAGCGCAAGGTAGTCATAGCGGCCAAGAAGCCGTAAGAGATTTCCCGCCGCGTATTCGCCTATTCCCTTTACCCCGCGCACTTCTTCGAATAATTCCACTGTTGACAGCTTTGATTTCCGCCAGAACTCCACATCCAGTTTCCCCGAGGCAACACGTTCTGCGAATTCAATGAGATACGTCGAACGGTACCCCGATCGTATCTCCTTCCTCATGAACGCTTCCGTGCATGAAGCGAGTTTCGCCGGTGTCGGAAACGAAAAAACACCTCCCGGAAATTCCTCGCCGAGTTTTGTCGTGAGGTTCTGTACCATGATTTCCGTCAGGCCCCAGGAACAATTTGTGGTGCACATCATTTTTACAAGGTCTTCAAACACCGTCGGGGCCCGCAGGAGCCTGCCCGATCCAGAACTGCGAATCCAGCGCGATCGACGATCCTTGTGGACGACGGCAAAGAAATCCGATAAATCCTCGTCGAGACGAAAACACGATCGCAACTGAGCGCGGACTTCGGACCGCTGTGAAGAGGTGAGAGTGTGCGGGGATTCTGCGCGGATCCTGATTCCAGTGGATGCTTCCCGAAGAATGGAATAAACAAGCGTGCCATCCGAAAGGAGCAGCAGTCGTCTCAGTTCATGGCTCTCCTTGTCGACAACAAAGGGGGGGAGGGAACACCAGCCATGACTGTAGACCGTCCGCCAGAAACTGAAGTACCTTGGAACCCTTATGTTGCTGCGGGTGACGGCCCGTGAATCAGAGAAGGGCATGAATCCGTGCGGTGGTTTCCTTTACGCGTTCCAGGATTGTCTCCAGGATCTGGATTTCCTTGGAAACGCCGTCCCAATCGCCGCGTTCGGCGGCTTGCACAATGCCAGGCAGTCCAACGGACTCATATCCTGTCGCTGTGACAATCCGATGCTTGTACCACTCACGCCCGGGTAATCCCTGTTCGATTGCGAAGGATCGTTCGAGACCAAGTAACAGAGCGTTGATGCGCTTGAAGTTGATCGGATCGCTGACACTGGCGAGCTTCGTATCAACATGTTGAGCCAATGCCTTCCATTCTTCGGCCAGAAGTCTCACCGTCTCAAGATCCGTGGTTTCGGGCCAGGAGTTCTTATAGCGCGATTCGATCTTGGTGATCTGACTGAGGATCTCGTCGGCATACGGTGTCAAGACAAACGGCAAGACATCCGCGTTTGCCATCCTCATTGCTGCCAAGGCCGCAAGTCGCGCGCCCGCCGCATGATAATGAAATCCCGGGTCGGCAAATCGTTTCATCCAGTCAAAGTTGTCATAGTACGAATGATAAATTCCACCCGGTGCGCCAAACCCGAATCCCATGGATGGTATGCCGAGATGATTCTGAAACACCACATGATCGGATCCGCCTCCCATACGGCCGACATTGATTGCGGCGGTTTCCGGGATCGTTTCTTCAAGCCCGCGGGCTTTGTCTTTGTTCTGGTTATACCACCAGGCGGACAGGATCGGGACATTCCTGACCGGGTCCTCGACATCTGCGGCAAGGTTGCGCAAGAAGAGATCAAGTGACGGCGTGCCGCTGGCGCCAAACGTCGATCCGGAGATGGTGGCGTCAAAGTTCATATAAACGACGCCTTTCTTGCGAAGCTCGTCCCGAAATTCTTCTCCCCATTCCGTCGAGCCGATCAATCCGAATTCCTCGGCATCCCATTGGGCAAACACGAGGGTACGGCGTGGTTTCCATCCGGTTTTCAGCAGCTGTCCAATTGCCCTGGCGGCTTCGAGAAGCACGGTTGATCCGCCATTCGGATCCTGAGCTCCAAAAACCCATCCGTCGCGATGCCCGCCGAAAATGATCCATTGATCGGGTTCCTCGGTTCCTTTCAGGATCGCGATGTTGTTCCAGATTTGTCTGATCTTGAACTCCATCTCCAACTGCATGCGAACTTTCGTCGGACCGGGGCCGATGTGGTACGTGAAGGGAAGCCCGCCCTGCCAGTCACGCGGAACGCTTTTTCCTTCCAGCGTACGCAATATGTGCTGGGCTGCACCGTAGGAAATTGGCGTGCAAGGGATCGTTGGCATGTCGGGGTCTTCTTCGGCTTTGATCCGCCTGGCATTTTTGGTGGCTGCGACCCCGGGAGTCAGAGGATCGCCCGGATATTGCTCGGAAAACCGGATGCTTCCCCGCTGAACTCCATCCCACGGCCGCATTGGGCCTTTTGGGTATACGTCACCCGCCATGAATCCATCATCTGCCGGATCGGAATATAAAATGATTCCCACGGCTCCCGCTTTGGTGGCCTCAAGAACCTTCAGTCCGCGGTACACACGCCCGTATCGTGCAATGACAATTTTGCCATTGACATCAATACCGAGGTCTTTGAGCCGCTGAAAGTCGGCCGCCAATCCGTAATTTGCATAGACCACGGTCGAGGTTACGTCACCCGATGGAGAATAGGCGTTGAACGGAATGAGGGCGTCGGGGTGAAAATCCGTTTCTTCCTTGATGGAAAGCTCTTTTTCAATGGGATCGAGAATGGAAATGCTCACCTTGCGGGGATATGGCAGAAGAACATGATACTCGCTCAATCGGGAATCAAATCCGAACTCCTTGAACCTCTCCTGGACGTATTCGGCCACGCGGCGTCCACCCGGACTGCCGGCGTGGTGAGGCTCCTTTGTGATGTCAAACAGGAATTGCTCGGCATTGCGTTCGGAAATCGCTGAAATAACGGCTGATTCGTACTTTCGCTCAAACGACGATCGATCCGGAAGAAATCCGTGAATCCCTTTCTCCTGGCTGAGGACCATGATCGGAAGGACAAATGCGAGTGCAATGGAGCGGATAGTTCTCATCATGATCCTTTTATTTAGAGATACACCGGTCTGTCGGTGTCCATTTCTATTTTATCAGCAGGACTTGCATAGATCGGGGTCGGTTTTGTGGGGGGAATCTGAATGGCCCAATCCCCCTTTGCATTCCGCACGACGGACCCCCAAAGCTTGCGGGCTTTTTTTTCCGTGAACTTCTCCCAAAATACCCATCCGAACCAGGCCGTACCGTCTTCAATGAAAAAAGCCGGCACCCGCTGTCCAATCTCCACCTCCACTTCCCCAACGGTCGTTTTCACGAATCCGTTTTCCTTGAGGCATTGAACGAATTCATCAATGACCGACTTTCCGTCGAGAGTGAGAACGTGTTTCGATCTCGTTGCCCCACTCCCCGTGACGATATCCGATAACGCTTCCGGAAGCCCTGCATGCGTACTCATCATGAATAATGTAGCAAGGGAAGAGTCAAATTCCAATTTTTCCCGAAAGGAAAAGGGCGGAATTGTTAAACTTGCAGCTTTGGTTGGGACCCAGAGAACATAGAGGCGCACAGAGAACACAGAGAGAACTTAATCTTTCTTGGTGATCTCTGTGGTTCTTTGTGCTCTCTGTGTCCCAACCAGGATTCTTAGATTACAAAAACCCACAATTTGATTGACTTGCACCCCATCCATTCTCTGACTATTATGCCAAACATTCGAAAGGCATTCTGTGGCCGACTTGGCGATTGAAGTAAAGGACTTGATCAAATTCTACGAGAAACGCGGTCAGCCGCCGGTGCGCGCCGTACAGGGCGTTTCGTTTTCTGTTCGGAAGGGCGAGATCTTCGGGCTTCTCGGTCCGAACGGCGCCGGAAAAACAACCACGCTCAAAATTCTTACCACACTCCTTCTGCCTACGTCCGGTTTTGTCCGCGTCATGGGATTTGATGTGGCAACGCAGTCCCTGGAGGTTCGAAAGAACATCTGCGTCGTTGTGCAGGACAATGCAATAGAACTCTACCTGTCTGTTCGGAATAACTTTCGAACGTTCGGACGGTTTCACGGCCTTACCTTGAAGGAAGTCGAGCAGCGAATGGGGCGGATCTCCGAGCTTTTTGGACTGAAGGAGCATTTGAATGCCAAGGGAGTGGACCTTAGCGGCGGATTAAAGCGGAGGGTGCAGGTGGCAAAGATGTTCCTGATCGACAAACCGATCGTGTTTCTGGATGAGGCGACAACGGGAATGGACACGTTCAACAAACGGTCAACGATTGCGGCGATAAAAGAAGAAGCAACAAAAGGGCGGACGATCGTTCTGACTACGCATTTACTTGATGAAGCGGAGGAGCTTTGCGACTCATTGGTCATTATCAATCATGGCCGCGTGATTGCATCCGGCAGCACGGATCAGGTCAAGGCCATGGGCCTGAAGATGATGTATGTGTGGCTGGATTTTGAGAAACTCGGAAAGAAAACGGTGCAATCCATAAAGAAATGGAAGCCCGTGAAATTGGAAATCAAAGGGGCTTCGGTTGAGTTGACCGTGAAGGATGAGAAGGCGGCGCTGGCCGTCGTCATAGCGGCGAGGAAGACCGGAATGTTGCGAAACTTTGAAATCATGAACGCAACGCTCGAAGATGTGTTTGTGGAGATTGTGGACAAGAAACAGGAGGCCGCTTGATGCAGGCTGTGTTCGCCATTGTCTACAGGGAGTATCTGATCAGATTGACGAGTCCGTTGTGGCTCTTTTTCGATCTGGTTGTTCCGCTCATGTATTTGCTCATGTTCGGAGTTGGCCTCGATCGCGCCATTGGTCTTGGGATCGCCCTTGAAGGGCGGGCAGTTTCCTATAACGAGTTTTTTCTTGCCGGCGTGCTTTCCATGTCGTGTTTCGGCAGTGCGATCAATCAGTCGTACGGCTTTTTTGTGGATCGGGATAACGGCATCTTCTATGAGTTTCTGACCTATCCGATGACAAGGGGGCAATTCCTCGTCGGGAAGATCCTGTTTCAATGCCTCATGTCCATTGTGCAGGCAGCGCTGACCCTTTCATGCGCCGTGTGGGTGTTGGAGATCCAGCTCATGTGGGAATTTCTGCTCCCGCTGATCGCCGGTGTTGTCATCGGTATTGCAGCATGGTTTTTCTTTCTGGCAATCTTCGCGTTTCGGATTCGGCGAAACGACACGTTTAATACTGTGATCAATGTTGCGTATTTTGTACTGATGTTCGTGAGCAGCATGTTCTATCCGCTCGACAGCGTGCCGTCGTGGCTGAGAACCCTCGCGATGGGAAATCCGCTCACATGGCACACGGACGTGTTGCGTTATTTCACCATTGGCCTCGGCGATCCTCAAGTCATTTTTTGGGAGATCGCTGGTTTCGGCCTGTTTCTGATCATGTCATTTTGGGTTGCGGTGAAATCACTTCAGAAGGCGGTTTAAAAAATCTAACCACAAAGACACGAAGGGCACGAAGCTCAGCGCTACTTGTGTTCTTTGTGCCTTTGTGGTCATTCTCTAAACGACGGTTTAAAAGAATCCAAACACAAAGATACCAAGTGCACGAAGCTTAGTGCTACTTTGTGTCCTTTGTGTCCTTTGTGCCTTTGTGGTTCATTCTTTTATGAGTAATTTCATACCACAGCTGTTTCTCTCGATTGCCGGGCTTCTCATATCCCTCTACTTTGCGCTCGTGTACCGGAACATCCTTCGGCCGGACGCACAGTGGATCCCGGCGTTTTGCCGGATCGATGAGCAGAGTTGTGGATCGATCCTCCGTACGCCCGAAGCAAAGATCATTCGGATCCCCAATTTCTATTTCGGCATTGGATATTATGTTGTGCTCATTGTTCTGTTCTTCTTTCCTTCACTCATCAAAGAATTCCTGCTGGAATTGCAAGTAGTTTCAGGATTCACGGTCTTCGTCGGCGCCGTTCTCACTTACACCCTGATATGGCGCATCAGAGTCTCGTGTGTTCTCTGTTTTACGAGCCACGCCATTAACCTCGCCCTGTTCCTCATGTTTCTTTTCTGGAAATGAACCGCGTCGGTTTTCTCTATCATCCCGATTACCTGAAGCATCAAACCGGGCCGGGACATCCAGAGCGGCCCGATCGTCTGTCGCATCTCGTTAAACACTTGCTCGCCCAACCGGTGTGGAATTCTCTGGTTCATTTACAGCCCCAGCATGCGCGGATGGATCACGTTACACTCGTGCATCCGGAAAATTATGTTACCGGTATTGCAAAGACATGCTCCTCAGGAATAACTGTGCTCGACGGCGGCGACACGCATGTCGGCCGGGACTCGTATGATGTGGCTTTACTGGCGGCGGGTGCGGTGACAGAAGCCGTTGATCAGGTGCTGACGGGCAAGCTCATTTCGGCGTTCTGTGCCGTGCGGCCGCCGGGTCATCATGCGGAAACCGCCACCGCGATGGGCTTCTGCCTGTTCAACAACGCGGCGATCGCGGCACGATATGCTCAAAAAACCCACGGGATTGAACGCGTCGCGATCCTGGATTGGGATGTCCACCATGGGAACGGTACGCAGGAGATCTTTTACGAAGACCCTTCGGTACTCTACATCAGCCTTCATCAGTATCCGTTTTATCCGGGCACCGGAGCCGAAGGGGAATCCGGGAGCGGAAAAGGGAAAGGGTTTACGCTGAACTGTCCGATGAAAGCCGGGAGCGGAGAGAAGGAGTATCTTGATGCATTTCACTGGAGGATCATTCCTGCATTAAACGAGTTCAAACCGCAGGTCCTGGTTCTCTCAGCTGGTTTTGATGCGCACAAGGATGATCCGCTCGCTGGGATTAACCTCACCGAAGAAACGTTCGGCAAAATGACGGAGATTGTGAAGCAGGTTGCGGAAATGTATTGCGGGGGTAAGATCGTCTCGGTGTTGGAAGGGGGATATGACCTGAATGCCTTGGGAACAAGCGTTTTTCAACACCTTGACATGCTTTGTAAAGGCGGCATCTCGACGAACCTGATGCCGCTAGGATCTGGTTACAATCCATGATAACAAGTGACAGAAATCGTGAGGCTTGCGGACGGAGGGCTGAAAGGATGGGACGGAGGGAGAAAAACTGAGCTGATAACGGGCTGCGATCCTCCCTCTCTCGGCTTCATAGCGCCAGTCACTTTCCACGAACGACAAATCGTAGAGACCAAGTTGAGCCGGAATAGTCTGCAGAAATGAAGAACATCTCTTCCCCATGGGACCGTGCCCGAACAATGTTCCCTGTTGATTTGACGGCCTCTAACCGAGACCAGTTTACTCCATTCGGATGCTTGACAACCTGCCCCGACAATTCTATATTGTAATAGTTCTTTGAACTGAAATTTGTTCTTCACCCGTTAGGGGTGTCCCGTGAACGACCGGCTTCAGCCGCGAGTCGAACCGGGACTGAGATAAAACCCTGGAACCTGATCTGGATCATACCAGCGAAGGAAAACGGAAGACACCGTGTCTTTTGGCCGTTTTCCTTTCATTGTATGACTGGAAATCGGCTTTTTTCGTTTAGTGAAGGAGGATTAAATTATGATAAAGAGGATTGTGACATCGTGGATGCTATTGACTGCACTATCATACGGTCAACAGGGAGAAATAACAGGGCGGATTCTCGAACAGAACAACCAAAAACCTCTTGAAGCTGGAAATATCGTCCTGAAAGGAACATCGACAGGGACCAGTTCCGCAAAGGACGGAACATTTCGGCTGCCCGCCCCCAGAGGCGTTCAATTCATTGTTGTTAGTTATATCGGATTCGGAACAATCGAACGCGAGGTTCTCGTTCCGTCGGAGGGCACTGCGGTGGTGGAGATTCTCCTCTCGCCGACGATTCTTCCAGGTCAGACCATCGTCGTCACTTCAACGCGGGGAAGGGAACGCGAAACCCCGGCAACGTTTTCCACGCTTGAGGCAAAAGAGCTGACGAAGCGATACAATACGCAGGACATTCCCCAGATCCTCTCCGAGCTTCCGTCCACCACGTTCTATTCCGATAACGGAAACGGGATCGGCTATAATTATCTGAATATTCGGGGTTTCGATCAGCGGCGGATTTCCGTGATGATCAACGGAATTCCGCAAAACGATCCCGAAGATCACAACGTCTACTGGCTCGATTTTCCGGACCTGGCGGCCAATCTGGAGGACATTCAGGTCCAGCGCGGAGCTGGAAGCGCGTTCTATGGCCCCGCAGCAATCGGCGGATCAGTAAACCTGATCACATCAGGCTTTACATCGTCGCCGGGAATAACTGTTTCGTCGGGGATCGGAACATTTAATACGCGCAAGTATTCGGTGAAAGCAAACTCGGGACTTGTCGGCAATCGATACGCGTTTCAGGCCAAACTCTCGCGCATCATCAGCGATGGGTATCGGGAGAGGTCATGGGCGGATTTCTCCAGCTATTTTCTGGGCGCTGTTCGCTATGACGAAACAATGACCACACAGGTAAACTTCTACGGCGGCCCGGTCAAAGATCACCTTGCGTACTATGGCATCTCCAAACAGGAAGCCTATTCCTCGAATGAAACTACGCGACGCAGGAACCCCATTCAGCGCCCCGAAGAAATCGAGAACTTCAGTCAGCCCCACTATGAGCTCCTTCACGAATGGAATATCAATGAATCGCTGACGCTGAACAACTCAGTATTTTATGTGACAGGAGAGGGATTCTTCGACTACGACGGATCCTGGGCGCCGTACTCGTATTACCGTCTTACACCGCAATCCGGTCATCCCGATTCGGTGTTTATTCCTAACGCACTTATTCGTGCCTGGGTGGGGAACAGACAATTCGGATGGCTTCCTCGCGCGATTATCAGGCATGACGGCGGAGAGCTAACGGTGGGAGCGGAACTGCGTCGGCATCGGTCCCTGCATTGGGGCGCCTTGCGGTGGGGCGAGGGCCTGCCCCCCGGTGTTACTCCGGAGTACCATTACTACGAATACCGAGGCGCCAAGGAAATGGCTTCTTTCTATGCACATGAGGTGTGGCGAATTCAGCCGAATTTGACGCTGATGGCTGATCTCCAGTACGCGTATAACAAGTATCGTCTGTATAATGAACAATATCTCGGAACGGATTTTTCTGTCCCGTATCACTTCGTGAATCCGCGATTAGGAGTAAATTACAATGTGACGTCCAAACTGAATATCTATGCCCAGGTTTCGCGAACTTCCCGCGAGCCCCGCCTGAAGAACCTCTATGACGCTGCGGAAGCCAGCTACCCCGCAATCTGGGGGGTTATTGAACCGCAGTTTGAACAAAAATCCGGAGGGGGATACGATTTTTCACGCCCGCTTGTGAAACCGGAGGTCCTCACCGATATTGAAATCGGAGGAGGATATTCCACGCCAACTCTTCGAGCAACAGCGAATGTTTTCCTGATGGAGTTCCGCAATGAGATCATCCGGAGCGGACAGTTGGATCGGTTCGGTCAGCCGGTCACGGGGAATGCGGACAGAACCCGCCATCTCGGAATAGAGCTCACAGGAACAATGATGCTGGGACAAGTTGAACTGCATGCGAACGCGACAATGAGTCAAAATCAACTCGTGAAATACACCGTTTTTGACAGCGGCACTCCACAATCACTCGATGGAAACACGATTGCAGGGTTTCCTGATATCATTGCGAATGCCCGCGCGAGCTATGCTTCGGACAGATTCAGCGTTGTGCTTTCAATGCAGCATGTGGGTGAATTCTACACGGATAATTTTCAAAACTCCGGCAAGGGGCTTTCCGATCCCGCCCGTACCGTAGATGCCTACACCGTGTTTCATGCATGGGTGAATTACCGGATCGATGTGGGATTAGGACAATCGGTGGAAATGCGCCTGCAGGTAAGCAATCTTTTTGATGCGATCTATGCATCGCATGGAGAAGGGGGAGAGTTTTTCCCGGCGGCGACAAGAAATGTGTTTGGGTCAATACAAGTTGTTTTGTAAGTCAACGAAAGCCCCTAGCCCGTCGAAATCGAGGCGGTGCGGGGAGGCGGCTCAACCGTGCCTGCCTGCTCCAAAGGAGTCCCTTCGGGACCGGTAGGCAGGCGTTTAATTCCGGCACATGCCATGGTTGAGTCTGCACTCACGTCGTGTGCCGGAATTTCGGCCCATCTCCGATTAACCTTGGGTGTGGTAGGGATGGTTTTACAACGTGCGTTTCGATTTCGACAGAAAGTTCCCCCGCATCAATTCTAACAATAATATTGAGCGGGTCCCGCTTCGCGGGATCTTTGCTACTTTTCCCTCTTTGGATCCCGCCCGTAAGCGGGATCCTGGAAAGCGGGACTCTTTCGAAGAGAAAGTAGCACTAAGAAGTTTTCAGCTGTATTGAGAAACCCTGTAAGAGTGAATATCTCTCCCCTTCAGGGAGATTTGCGTTTCCATCATTAATTAAGATCCGGGGGCGTTGCCCCCGGCAAATCTATCTTTCCCCTTCGGGGAATAGTTGAATGTACTCGGCACCTATGAAGCGCGCCCTCATCCTTGCCAACGGCCGGCCTCCCAGAAAGGGGCTGCTTCGTACCATACGTCAACGCGCCGACATCTTTGTTTGCGCTGACGGCGGTGCGAACGCGGCAGCTGCCATGAACGAACCGCCGGACCTGATCATCGGTGATCTCGATTCGATCAAAAGCGCGACGGTGCGGAAGTTCAAATCGGTCCGGACGCGTAGAATCGCCGACCAGAACAGTACCGATCTGGAGAAAGCGCTGACATGGGTCATCGGAAGGAACTATGACCGCGTGGATGTGCTGGGGGGGCTTGGTGGACGGGTGGATCACCTTGCCGGAAACCTGAGCGCTCTCGGAAAATTCTCCCGCTCGGCGGAGATCCGGTTTATCGAAGACGACGGGGTGATGATAGCGGTTGGGTCTGAGTTGACCTTTCACGCGCCGCCCGGTACGACCGTTTCCCTGGTCCCTCTCTCCCGATGCGAAGGGATTGTGACACGCGGACTCAAATGGGAACTTCGCAACGGCGTTCTTGAACTTGGGGTTCGGGAAAGCACAAGCAATGTGGTGCAATCGACCCCAGTCATGGTGCAGGTTCGTCGCGGAACCCTCCTTCTTTACATACTTGTGAATCCGCTTACCTTCCTAAAACCCTGATGCCGCAGATTCAACTCGGTGCCGTTGATACCATCATTGTTCTCGCGTATTTTTCCTGCATTGTTTACATCGGCTACCGCGCCGGAAAACGGAGAAACGATGACCCGGCGGATTTCTTTCTTGCAGGCCGGACGCTGACCCTTCCGATGTTTGTTGCGACGCTTGTTTCCACATGGTACGGAGGCATTCTTGGAGTCGGTGAATTCTCGTATTCGTACGGGATCTCAAACTGGGTCGTATTCGGGCTGCCGTATTATATTTTCGCAGTCCTGTTTGCGATGTTCCTTGCAAAAAGGATACGTGCCACGAACCTTGCAACAATTCCCGACAAACTCGCCGCCAGTTTTGATCGAAAAACATCGCTCCTGGGAAGCGTTCTGACATTCATTCTGGTAACCCCCGCTGCTTATGTCCTGATGCTCGGTGTGTTGCTGCAACTGATGTTCGGACTGAACCTTGCCGTGAGCGTCATTCTTGCGACCTTTCTTACGATCTGGTACCTCTATTCGGGAGGATTCCGATCGGATGTCTGGGTGAATGCCTTTGAATTCATCATGATGTTTGCTGGATTCGCCGCGATGGTGTTCTTTGCGGTTCGTTCCTACGGCGGATTTGGATTCATCGAGGTGAATGTGCCCGAACTGCACCTCACCTGGCATGGCGGAAATAATTTGCAATACATTGCGGTGTGGTTCTTTATTGCTCTCTGGACACTGGTGGATCCGGCGTTTCACCAGCGGTGTTATGCTGCCAAAGACGGAACGACAGCGCAACGTGGAATATTGGTCTCCGTGTTGTTTTGGTTTTGCTTCGATTTCCTCACAACCCTCACGGGGCTCTATGCCCGCGCAACCCTCCCGGGTCTTGATCAGCCGATGTTCTCGTACCCTCTGCTTGCCGAGATAACGTTGCCGGCCGTCGCAAAGGGCTTGTTCTATGTGGGTTTACTGGCCACGATCATGTCGAGCTTGAGCAGTCTCATGTTCATTTCAGCGATGACGGTCGGCAATGATATCGCCGGGCGACTCACAAGAAGCCCCCAACGGGACCGCGTTGTAAGCCGCTGGACAAAAATCGGATTGGTTCTTGGAGGTGGTTTCGCTGTTGGGCTGGCGCTTCTGGTGCCTTCTGTTGTGAGCATCTGGTACACCATTGGCACGACGATTATTCCCGGGTTGCTCATACCGGTAATGGCCGGCTACTTTGAGAACCTGAAGATCCCAAGTTCCTATGCATTCAATGCGATGATGTTCGGCTGGATGACTTCGACTGTGAGTCTGTTGTACGGGATTTTCAATTCGGAAGGGGAAGGGGCGATGTACTGGTTGGGACTCGAGCCGATGTACCCCGGATTGGCCGTCTCAATACTGATCTGGGCCGCGGGAAGGCTCCATCTTCATAGAACAAAAGGGGACAGCAATTCTGCCGTCCCCTCGTTGTGAGTAGATCGGTTACTGGGTTCCCAGGATCAACGGGAGACCGTCTTTTCCGCTTCCAACAATAACAACCTTGGCATTCGTTGAGCTTGCCAGTTTTTCAGTCGCTTCAATACCCTTCCAACGGAGCAGTTGCTCGCTGATCCCGCGCGCAACGATGTTCTGGAAGTCCGAAATGCCCTGGGCCTCAATGCGTTTCCGCTCGGCTTCCTGACGTTCCTTTGTCAGAATAAACTCCATTCGCTGGCTTTCCTGATCGGCCTTCTGTTTTTGCTCAATGGCCTCGGTCAATTGTACCGGCAAGCCGACATTACGCAGGGGAGTTGTTTCAACCAGAATTCCCCTGGGGGCAATCGCTTTTGCCAGTTCATGCTGAATAGCGGCGCCAAGAGCTTCCCGCTCGGTCGAATACAAGGCGCTGGCCTGGAAACTTGCGGTGACGGCCCGGCTGATCGATCGGAATTGAGGAACAAGGATAACACCTTCGTAATCACCGCCGCTGATTGTCTTGTAGACACGGGCAGCAGAGTCCGGGTTCAGGCGATACAGCGCGCTGATTTCCAGCCGAATTGTAAGCCCCTCGCGCGAAAGGACCTCCATGGTTTCCTTGTGCTCTTTTGTTTGAATGGAATACTTCTGAACACGTGCCAGCGGGTTGATCGGATTAATACCAGCCAGCAACGGTACGTCCGAAACCATGCCAAAAAAATCCACGACACCTACATGACCTGCGGGAATAACCGTGAGACACTGGCCCAGAGCCAGGAGAGTGAAGCCGGCTGTGGCAGCCAGGGCGAGATTTGCGGTCTTCTTCAGCATGACATTGAATTCCGCCTTCTTTTTGGCGGTGAGGAACACGAAGAGTGCTCCGACGGCGATAATAACACTAAGAATGAATAACATGGGTAACCTCCATTAATTGTGAACTCGTTGGTGATGAGCGTGAATGGTCCGTACTGTCCCGCCGGGAGGATGCCTGGCTGTTTTTGCCGGGCGGCGGATTCAGTGCGTTGATGCGTTATTGTACTCTGACGCGATCTTTGGCATGGCTAGAGAGATCGGGACAAGAGAAGAATCCGGGTCGAACCCCCGGATGATATTCATCTGAAGTTTTCGTGACCCATCCCTGTCGGTCACGTACACGCCGTCTGCCTGAATGGTGATCTCCGCTTCCGTGAGCGGGGACAACATGTATGCAAAATTGTGCTCGATTCCTGATTCGAGCCGCCAGGTGGCAACCACGTCGGTAGGAGCTCCAGCCGGGGAAGACAGGCGTATTGTTCCATCACCGGATGATCGGTGGTAACGAACCCGGATACTGTTGCGACCCATGGTAACGTTGAATGCGGCGTCCGAAACTGACGACGGAAGATGCGGCGCCAATTCGAGCTTGTTTTCCACAGCATCGACAGCAACCCCCAGGTAATCCTGGTAGATATTCCGCAAAAACTCCGCCAATCCAACTCCGCCGGAAACCGACCCGGCATTCAGTGGTTCCGGTTCTCCCATGCGGGGCGCCGCCTCATAAAGCCCATCAGGGGTGCCGATTGTCCCGCGATCGAGAATCTGACCGATTATCATGTTTGTCACCCTGTAAGCAGTATCGTAATATCCAAACTGAGTTGCCGCTCTGATCCAGGAACCGGCCAGCCAGGTCCAGACAAGGCCGTTGTGCGGATTTTTGCTCTCATCGGCGTACGGGTAAAAAGACGGATCATCCTGGGAGAGTGAGCCCATCCCGTGCGCGTAGACA
>Ga0302046_10000799_pt1 | contig 30298 bp, 24 predicted proteins | sample RVTome_11_FD_200261 | JGI IMG/M metagenome (GOLD analysis project Ga0302046, IMG submission 200261) | Soil microbial communities from uranium-contaminated site in the Upper Colorado River Basin, Wyoming, United States - RVT147D111 (version 2) ...
TGCAGAGGTAGTCGGCCTGACCTAGAAGCTCAGGCAGCTCCACCTTGGTCCCGGGCGCGTCGAACTGGCCTTCCTGAACGAAAGGATCGGCAAACAGCACCCGCATGCCGAAGCCGGCCGCGGCCTTGGCGACGTGGCGCGCGATGTTGCCGAAGCCGACGAGGCCGACGGTGCTGCCCGAAAGCCGGTAGATCGGCTTGCCCGGCGGCACTTCCCAGCGGCCGTCGCGCACCAGGCGGTCGTAGAACGACACCTTGCGCGCCGCCGACAGTAGCATCGCCATGGTGTGCTCGGCGACTTCCTCGATGCAGTAGGTCGGGTTGTTGGTGACGATGATGCCGGCCTCGGTGGCGGCGTTGAGATCGATCGTGTCGACGCCGATGCCGTAACGCGCGATGATCTTGCAGCTCGGCATCTTCGCCATGACGTCGGCGGTGATCGGGCCGGCGTAGGTATTCAATAGCGCGTCGCAATCCGCGGCGGCCGGGAAGAACTTCGCGGGGTCCTTGACCTGCAGCGGCACGATGTCGGCGAGCTTCCCGAGTATCTGGTGCTCGACGTCGAGCTTTTCCCAGACGTAATCCGTGAGGACGACCTTGGCCTTGTCACTCATGGTTCGGAACCTCTCATTGCATCCAGCGGACGATGCCGGCGACGCCGTCGACGGCGACAGTCGAGCCATCGGGAATGAGGCTGGTCGCATCCAGCACGCCGAGGACCATCGGAATGCCGCGCTCGCGGGCGAGCGATGCAAGATGCGAGGTGCTGCCGCCGAGCTCGGCGACGACCGCGGACACCTGCGGCAGGATCTGGCCGAGCGCGGGCCCTGCGACCCGCGTGACCAGCACGTCACCGGGGCCGACGCGCGACAGCTCGCATTCGCAGTTGACGACGCAGGCACGTCCGGTGCCCCAGCCGATGCCGGCGGGATGCCCGCGAAGCCGTGGATGCCGGTCCCAGATCCGATCGGGCACGTGCGGCGCTTGCATGTGCAAGGGACGGGCCTGCACGAGCTTGAAGCCGTCGTCGCCCAGCGCCCATTCGATCTCGGCAGGCCCGCCGACGACGTCCTCGGAACGCATCAGATAATCCGCGAGCTCGAGCACCTGCGCCTCGCTCAAGCAGGGCTCCTCGGCCAGCTCGCGGCCGATGGAGCGGTTGCCGTGCGCGCAGCTCACGCTGTGCGATTTGCGCCCGGTCGTCATGTCGAGGATCTTGCGGTTGCGGCTAACGACATAGCGGTCGGGCACGACCTCGCCTTGCGCGATCGCCGAGCCCAGCCCCCAGGTCGCGCTCAGCAGCATGTCGCCTTCGGCCGTGCGGCTCAAGCCGCCGCCGGAGGTGCGCGCCTCGACCAGCGGCTGCACGACCAGGCCCATCGCCGTGTCGGCGGGGTCGAGATTGTGGGTCGCCATGTAGCGCAGCGCGCGCGTCGACCACAGCGCGCACCAGCAGGAGCGCACCGCGGTCAGAAACTCCGTTTCGGTTTCCAGACCGAGGAAGCTCTCGAACTGCCCGGCGAAGCTCGAGCCGAAGCGGTCCTCGACCAAGGCCGACGAGCGCACCACGCCGAGCGTGCCGGGCTTCGCCATGAGCGAGTTCCAGGCGTCGAGCAGCGGCGCGGCGAGGCTTGCGTCGATGGGCTGGTCCAACAAGCCGAGCTTGACGTCGAGCGCGTGGCGGCGGGCGGCGAAGTCATCGGTGGAGAACACCGCGCGCGCGGAGCCCTCGAGGCCGAGAGCACGTAGTTGCGTGCGGTAGGCCTGCGCATCGACGCCATAGCCGCCCGGAATGGGTAAACCGGCGTGGCCGAGGGCCGCCTGGTTGGCGGCCTTCGGACCGAAACGCTCGGCATCGGCCGCTTCCGCGGCGCTCAGCGGAACGACGAGCGCGCTCATTGGCTGCGACCCGCTAGCGGGTGTGCATCAACGAGCGGTGCCTCGAGTCCGCCGCGGCGTACCCGGGAATCGGGTCGACGACCGTGATCTGCTCGACCGGGAAGTTCGAGACGATCTCGGTGCGGTCCTTGTGGACGATCAGCATCTCCTCGATGCGCACGCCCCACTCGAAGGGAATGCCGTGCTGAGTCTCGAGCGCGAACGTCATGCCCTCTTGAATCTCGATCGGGTGATCCAGGGACCAGATGCGCGAGATCACGGGCGGGTCGTACTGTGCGAGACCGAGACCGTGGCCCCAGAGGTTGGCGGCTGCCTGGTCCTCCTCTTCGTAGCCCCAGGCTTCCTTCGCCGACGGCCACTGCGAGGCGATATCGCGGGTGGTCGCGCCGGGCTTGACCTCCTTGATCGCGTCGTAGAGCCACTCGAGCGCCGTCGCGTAGATCTCTTTCTGCTTCTCGCTCGGCTCCTTGCCGACGCAATAGGTGCGGTAGTAGCAGGACTTGTAGCCGTTCCACGTCAGCGCGGCGAGATCCATGAAGACGATGTCGCCGGGCTTGATGATGCGGTCGGAGAAGTTACGCCAGTTCGGCCAGGTGTTCGGTCCGGAAGACACGATGACGTCCTCGACGTCCTCCATGCCCGGAATGTTGTAGAGATACTCCATGATGTGCGCCGTCACCTGATTCTCGGTGATACCCGGGCGCAGGAACTTCATCGTCTCCCAGTGTGCGCCGTCGCCGATGGCGCCGACCATGCGGAAGCACTCCTGCTCGTCGACGTTCTTGACCGCGCGGGCGTCCATCATCGGCGTCATGCCGTCGGTCCAGTCGATGCCGGCATCCTTGAACGCCTGGATCATGTTGATGTCGACGAAGTCCACGCCGACTTTCTCGCCGGCGACATTGCTCTTCTTCATTTCCTGGAGCACGGCCTTGGTGAATTTCTTGACCTGCTGCGTCGATGCAGGTCCGGCCGCGCCTTTGATCCAGGCATAGGAATAGCGAACGTTTTCTTTCGGAATCCAAGGCGAGTGACGCGCGATCTGCATGCCGATGTCGCCTTGCTCGAACAATACCGGCGGATCGTCGCCGCAGAGCATGGCGTAACGCAGGCCGGGCTTGAGCCGGTTCCAGCCCGGGGTCAAGGTGCCGGTGACGTAGCGGACGTTCTCGTCGTACATCAGCACCAGGGCGCTCAGCCCATGAGCCTTCATTTTTTCCCGCGCTCTTTCGAGCCGGTACGTGCGCAGCCGATCCCAATTGATGCGCTGCTGCCAATCCAATCCCACCATGCCAAAGCTCGCCATAGTCGACCTCCTCGGTCAAAAAACATTTATGAATCAAATACTAGGGGAGAGGATGGCTAGCTCTCGCCTAAAGCTCATGTCCTTGATGTGGTGTTTCTCGGGCGGCTGATTGGAATGAATCCGCCTGCGGTCACACGTCGAGACCGCGGTATTCTACGCCACCCCCGGACGCCAAGGAAACACCTCGGCGGGCGCGTCGCGGACCTTGCCGGCACTGCCTTTTCGGTTGCGCCACTGCGGCGCTCTTGCAAGAATGGCGCGGCTCGTGCAACTCCAAAGAATGAAGCCGTCGAAAGCGTTCGTCGTTGCCTGGACGCTCGGATTCCTTGCCGTCGCGCCGTCGACCGCGGTAGCCGCGTGGCCGGAGCGGCCGATCACGCTCGTCGTCATGTACGCGCCCGGCGGCGGCACGGACATCGTCTTGCGCGCGCTCGCGGCGGAGATGTCGGCCGCGACGGGCTGGCGCATCAACGTGATCAACCGGCCGGGCGCCGCGGGCGCGCTGGCGACGCGTTACGCCGGCAACCGGCCGAACGACGGCTACACCTGGCTGGGCGCATCCAGCTTCAATAAATATGCGCGCATCAGCGGCGGCGGCGACTCGCGATCCTGGACGGATTGGTACTACATGCAGGCGACGACGGCGCTCGGCAGCTGGGCCGTGCGGCCGGATTCGCCGTACAAGACCTTCGACGACGTCATCGCGGCGGCCAAGGCCGCCCCGGGCGAGCTGACGATCTCGACCTCGGGCGCCGGCGGCCAGTGGCACGAGCTCGCGGCCGTGGTCGCGCGCTCGGTCGGCATCGAGCTGCGCTACGTGCCCTACGGCAGCGGCCAGCTCGCGACCCTCGCCGCCCTCAACGGCGAAGTCGATATCGCCGGCGGCGGCGTGCACGAGCACATTCAGTTCGTCGATTCCGGTCAGCTCGTGTCGCTGCAACAGAGCGGCGCGGTCGATATCAGCACGCCCGGCGGCAAGCTCATGCCCTCGCTCGCAAAGTCGCTGCCCGGCGTGCAGCAGCGGCTGCCGCCCAACGCGACCTACAACTTGGGCCTGCGCCGCGACACGCCGATCGAGGTCGTCCAGCAGATTCAGGACGCGTTCGTCGCCGCGGCCCGTTCCGACGGCTTTCGTGAGACCGTCGAGGCGCGCAACTTCGTCGTCGAGGTGGTGCTCGGAGAGGCGGCGGATCGCCGCGCGGCCGAAATGGAGGCGATCACGGCGGATACCTTCGAGCGGCTCGAGGTCCCCGGCTCGCGCACCGCGACGGAGCTGGATCTGCCCCAGCCTGCGCAATTCGACGCTTGGTGGCCGCCGGCCGGTTATTCGCCCTTGCCGTTGACGAATCCATAAGCATGCAGACCGGCGCGGCCACGCCGCTGCAAGATCTCGCCAGCGCCGTCGTGCTCGCGGCGCTGGCGGCCGCCGCGATATTCATGTCGCTGAGGCTCGAGGTCCCGGACGCCCTCTCGACGGCACCCGGCCTGCTGCCGTTGGTCGTCGGCGCGAGCTTGCTCGCGATGTCGATGGCGCTCGGCCTCGGCGCCTTGCGCGCGGGCGCGCTGCGCGAGCTCAACGCCGGCGTCGGCCGGTCCGTCGCTGCTTTCATGACGAATCCAGAGCAGCGACGCGGCGCGTTGTTGCTGGCGCTCATCATCGCCTACGTGCTCTTGGTCGCCTATCTGCCCGTCGGCGTGCAGCTGCCGGTGGCCGGATTCGCGCTCGATATCAGCGCTTATGAAATCGTCTCCGTCGTCATGATCGCGGCGATCCTCAAGATCTACTGGCGGGCGTCGATGCTGCGCTGCGCGCTCGTCGCCGTGGCGGGCGTGGAGATTCTCGCGCTGGCGTTTCGCTTCGGCTTCCACATGATCATGCCCGAGACGTATTAGGCCTCGCGGCGATGGGAATTTGGGCGCAAATCTACGAGCAGCTCATGGTCATCGTGCTCGACCCGTGGTTGTGGGCCGCCTGCCTCGTCGGCGTGACCTTGGGGATACTCTGGGGCGCGTTGCCCGGGCTTTCCACGACCATGGCGATGACGCTGTTGCTCGGGCTGACGATCGGTATGTCGCAGCAGGCGGCGATCATGTTCATGCTCGGCGTGTATACCGGCAGCAGCTTCGGCGGCGCTATCTCGGCCGTGCTGATCAATATACCGGGCACGCCGGACGCCGTGCCGACGATGATCGAAGGTCATGCGCTGGCGCAGCGAGGCGAGGCGGGGCTGGCGCTCGGCACCGCGATCTCGGCATCCTTCCTCGGCAACTGGATCGGCATTCTGCTGCTGATCGCCTTCATTCCCGCGGTGCTGTTCTTCGCATTGCAGTTCAGGTCCTGGGAGATGTTCCTGCTGTCGCTCTGGGGCATCGCGATCTGCGGCTCGATGACCAGCCGCGAGCGGCCGCTCAAGGGCTGGATCGCGGGCTGGCTCGGGCTGCTGGTTTCGTTCGTCGGCCTGGATCCGATTCACGGCGTGCCGCGCTTCACCTTCGGCTCGTATTATCTCGACGACGGCATCAGCTTCATCCCGGTGTTGATCGGGCTCTTCGGCTTGGCGGAGATCCTGCGGGTGTTGCCGCAGGAAAGCCCGGCATCGATTCCTTCCGAGGTCGGCCGCGTGCTGCCGTCGCTGCGCAGGATCGTCAAGTATTCGCGCGCGAGCCTGCGCTCGGGGATCATCGGCACCATCATCGGCGCGATTCCGGGCGCGGGCGCCAACGTCGCGTCGTTCTTCTCATACGACATCGGCAGGCGTCGCGCGGGCGCCGAAGAACGCAAGCTCTGGGGGAAGGGCAGCCACGAGGCGATCGTCTGCGCCGAGGTCGCCAACAATGCCAACATCGGCGGCTCGATGCTGCCGACGCTGGCGCTGGGGATCCCCGGCAGCGCCGCCGCGGCGGCCGTGCTGGCGGCGCTGGAGCTCAAGAACATCGTCGTCGGGCCGCTGATTCAGACCGAGAACCCCGGGTTGATCTATTACATCTACATCGGCCTGATCGTCGCGAATTTCCTGATGTATGCCATGGCGATCGCCTTGATCAAGCCTTGCGTCAAGCTCTTCAGCCTGCCGAAGACCTTGCTCATGCCTTTGATATTGCCGATCTGCATCCTCGGCGCGTTCGCCGTGAATCTGAACTACTTCGACGTTTACCTGATGCTGGCGTCGGGGATCGTCGGCTATGTCTTGTATCGCTTGGGATTCCCGCTCGCGCCGATGGTGCTGGCGGTGATACTCGGGCCGCTGGCCGACGAGAACCTTCGCCGGGCGCTGCTGGTGTTCGAGGATACGGGTGTGCTGGCCGTGCTCTGGGATCGAAAGCTCGGAACGGTGCTGCTGCTCATCGTGCTGTACACATTTTATGACGGCTTGTTCGGCAGGCACAGGCTGATGGCCGCGGAGAGAGACGGATGACGACGACCTTGGAAACCATTGGGCTCGCAATCATCGGCTGCGGCACGACCGGACAGATTCGCGCCGGCGTGGCGAGGCAATATCCCGGCGTGGGCTGGCTCGGATTGTGCGACGTCAAGCGAGACCTCGGAAGAAAGCTCGCCGAGGATCTGCATGCCGACTACTTCACCACCGACGCCCAAGAGCTCATCGCCCGTCCCGAGGTCAACGCCGTCATGGTCTTGACCGACGAGAACAAGCATACCGAGCCCGCGCTGCTCGCGATCGAGCGCGGCCACAAGCTGTTCATCGAAAAGCCGCTCGCGACCGACGTTCGCGAGTCCGCGCAGATTTTAGGCGCAATCACGGAGGCGGGCATCGATGCCTGCGTCGGCTATACGCAGCGGTTCCGGCGGCGCTTCCTGACCATCAAAGAGCGTCTCGTCCAGGGGCAAATCGGCGACGTGCACTCGGTGATGACGCGCGCGCTGATGAACCGCATGGTGCCGATCGCAACGATCTCGAAGACTTCCGAGCGCCGCAATCTCACGCCGATGGTGGTCTCGGGCACGCACAGCCTCGACATGTCGATGTGGCTGCTCGAGGGCAAGACGCCGGTCTCGGTATACGCGCGCTCCACGGACAGGGTGCTGGGCGAGCTCGGCACCAAGGACTCGACCTTCGGCATCTTCACGATGGACGACGGCGCGATCTTCTCGATGAACATCAGCTGGGCTTTGCCTGCGGTTTGGCCGGGCTCCGTTTACGGCCTCGAGATCGGCATCGTCGGCACCACAGGCGTCATCGACGTCGAGGACACGCACCGCGATCTGGTGCTCGCAACCGAGGCGAAGCTGCCCGCCGGCTACACCACCGAAGGCTATACGCCGCCGATGGAGCGCCACGTGGATTTCCTCACGAGCTATCCGCCCGGCGACGTCTGGAACAAGCAGCTCTGGGGGCCGATGAAAGAGGAAACGATGTCGTGGTTCACGCGCATTCTGCTCGGCACGGAAACGCCGCACGCCTCCGCCGCCGACGGCCACCGCAATCTGCTGCTGACGATGGCGATGGACCGCTCCGCCGCGCTCGGCAGGGAGCTCGAGCTGCCGATGGAGCCGGAGGCCTACTACCTGGACTGACGCGCGGCGCGGAGCGCTACGGCGAGAAATACTGCATCGCGTCGCAATCACTGCAGCGCACGTCTTCCAGCGGCCGGCCGGCAACGAGGTCGGCTATCCAGTCCCGATACCTCCGGCCGTCGACCTGATAGCTGTAGAAACGGTCGTAGATGGCCGGCAATCCCCGGTTGCGGTTGCCGCGCTGCGGGATCGAGTCGAAATAGCCGAGGCTGATCAGGTGTTTCTCGCCTCCGGCCAGAAACGTCCGGTAGTTATCGACCTGGTCCTTGACGTAGCGTTGACCGGCGTCGACGTAGGTCAGGATCGGCTCGTCGGCGCCGAGATACTCGATCATCTCGGAAAACACCATGTCGTGCGCCGTGACGATCTGCGTGAACGTAATCTCCGGATGACGGCGCGCAGCCGCGATCGTGACGTCCTCGAAGCTGAAGGTCTCCGGATCCATGTCGCGGAAACCCTCGTGACGCCCGAGCACCTCGATGGTGTTCCAGGCCTCGTGCAGCGGCCGGAGATTCTCGCCGATGAACAACGCGCCGTTGCCGTCGCCGACGTGTCGCACTGCTGCGTCGGTGTAGTGGTCGGCGATCAGCGACGTATAAAACGGCGTCCCGTAGCTTCCGGATGTCGCGCCGACGACGACGACCGTCTCCGGCGCATCGAAATTGTCGAAGACCCAGCTCAGGACCGTCATCGCATTGTCGTAGCCGTTGAAATGCAAGCTGTCGCTCGTTCGAACGATGCCATCGCCGACCGGGCCGTCGTTCGGTCGCGTAGCGTCTCCGATGTGCATGTCGCCGGTGCAATAGCCGACATGGATCTTGGTGAAGCCGAGAAACGGATTCTCCGGATTGCTTTCGGCGAAGATGCCGGCCGTGCCGTCGGGATTGTCCTCCTGGCGCACGGTCTTGGGGTTGTCGTCCATGCGGCCGACGGGCTCGTCCGTGCAGGTCAGGCCGGACCAGCAGGCGCCGCCGCCCGGGAAGCTGATGAGCAGCTTGCGCGGATCGTCCGGTCTGGCGAAGAAGCCGTAGGGCGTGCCGTAGAGGCACTGCGTATCGCCGCCCGGGGAGATCGTGTTCCAGCCCTCGGCCAGCGCCGCCAGCGGCGGTAGGCCGGTGTGCTCGCGCTGCTCGCCGACCGCCGCGGTCGGGGGCTGCGCGGCAGGCTCGACCGGCTGCGGCGCCGGCGCGCAGCCGGCGAAGAGCAACGCAAGGAGCAGCGTGCCGTGCCCGCGGTGGTGCCCGGCGGCCGGCACTAGTGACTTGCCAGCGCCAGGCCTCGCAGCGAGCGCTCGCGGCCGACGTAGGCGGCCAGCGCGGTCTCGTAGCTCCCTTTGGCGCGCGCGTTGTCGCCCAGCGACAGATACACGTCCCCGAGCAATTCGGCGATCGGTTGCACCGGCACCGCCGGACCGTATTCCGGCGGCACGCTCGACTCGAGCGCCACGGCTTCCTCGAGCAGCGCGAGCGCTTGCTCGGTGCGGCCGGCCTCGAGGTCGATCTGCGCCGCCAGGCCGAGGTGCAGCAGCCGCGGCACCATCTCCTCTCGATTCGCGGATTGCATCGGCTCGGCGCCGCCGATCTGCGCCAGCGCCGCCTTGGCGGCGGCGGCGTCGCCATGGTTCAGCGCACGCACGCCCATGACGTATTGATCGGTGGCGACGGCGTTGGCGTTGAGGCCCTTGTAGTCGACCTCGACTTCGGCAAAGGGGCTATCCCATTCCTGCGTATCGACGATGTAGGACGCCCGTGCATTGATGAAACTGCGGGTGTTCATCGGCCCGCCATAGCGCTTGACCTGGTTTTCGATGAGCGCGAGCTTTTCGCGGGCCTCCTCTCGCTTTCCCTGCTGGGTCAGCGAGTAGATCAGCCAGGTCAGCGAGTGATACGCCTGGCCGCCGTATTGGCTGTCCGGGCTCTCCTGGCGCGCGACGGCCTCGTTGAACGCGCGCAGATTCCGTTCCGAGCCCAGCTCCCACATGCCGAGCGCAAAATAGATATGCGAGCCCATGTGCAGGGCATGCACCGCCGAAGGCGCGACCTCGACGTAGGCATCCGCGGCTCGCAAGCCCAGCGGCGCGTGCACGGGATCGTCGTAGCTGTGAATGTTGTAATGCAGCGCGCCCGGGTGCTGCGGGGCCTTGTCGAGAATCTCCTCGGTGACGGCACCGGCGCGCATGTAGATCGAGAAGTCGCGTCCGCCGTGGCTCGTCGCCAGCAAGGCCAGTGCATACAGCGCGGCGGCGTCGAGATCTTCGGGATATCGCTCATGCAAGGCCTCGAGCGCGTCGGCATAGCGCAGCTCGCGCTCCTCTTGACTACCCTCGCCGAACAAAATGTTCAGTGAGCGAATGTAGGCCTTCTCTCGTTCCGTCCGCGCCTTGGCGACTCGCGCCTCGGCGGTCGGTGCGAGCTTGGCGAGCGCCGCGCGCGAGGCGTCGGTGTCGAAGCTACGCCACAGCGGATGCTCGTAGGTCAGCGCTTCGCCCCAATACGCCATGACGAAATCCGCATCTTCGGCTTGCGCTTCCAGGAACGAAGCGCGCGCGTCCTCGTACTCGAAGTTGTGCAGCTTCAAGAGGCCGTTCAGGAAAACTTCGTGCGCGGCGCGCGAGCCGCTCGCCTCGAAGTCCGTCTGCCCATAGGTGCTTTGGGCGTCGACGGTGCTGATCGCGCCCACGGCCAACAACGATGCGCCAACGACGGCGCCCAGCATGCCCCTGGCGTTCATTCCTGTGCTCCCCCGGACGGATGTTGTTCTTGAGCTTCCGCTACAAGCGCGTCGGATACAGATCGTATGTCTGCCCTTCAACCTGAATGCGCGCGGTTTTCATCTCGTAGACGTTCGCATCGGCGTGACGCTTGCCCGTCATGGTCACGCTGTCGCCGACCTCGACCACGGATTCGTCGAAGCCGGCGCGGCGGCTGCGCGACGGCGGGCTCATGACGACGTTCCAGAGCTGACCGTCGGCGTCGACGGTGAGCCGGTCATGCGGGTTTCCGAGGTGGGTCTCGACGACGACGCCGGTAAGCGTGAAGTTGTCGGTCGTATACCAACTCCAACCGTGGTGCGCGGAGGCGCCGGTCGCGACCAGGCCGGTCGCAAGCGCTGCGAGCCGCAAGGCATTGGAGCGGGCGAACCTATGGGTCATGGCACTTCTCCTCTGAGCCGGGCTTTTCGTGCTTCTCAGCTTATCAGGATCGGAGGATCACGTCAGCGGCGGCGAGCTCGTCGATGCGCGTGTCGGAGTAGCCCAGCTCGCTCAGAATCTCGCCGGTGTGCTCGCCCAGCGCCGGCGCGCCGCGCCTTATGTCCACCGGGGATTCGCTGAATTTAAGGGGCAGGCCCAGCGTTTGCACGCCGCCCAGGCGGCTGTGCTCGGTCGTCACGAGCATCTCGCGGGCGAGCGTTTGCGGATGCCGCAGCATCTCGGCAATGCCGAGCACGGGCCCGGCGGGGATATCCGCCGCGGTCAGCGCCTCGAGCCACTCGGCCGTCGAACGTTTCCTGAACATCGGCGCCAACGCCGCCGCAAGCTCCGCCCGGTGCTGCATGCGGTCCTGGTTGCGCGCGAAGCGGGGATCCTCGGAGAGCTCCGGCGCGCCGAGAACCGGCGGCAGCCGCCTCCAGGTATCCTCGCTGGACGCACCGAGCGTGATCCAGCCGTCGGCGGTTTGAAAGGCTTCGTAGGGCGCGCTGAGGGGGTGGGCGGAGCCGAGCGGCGGCGGCGACTCGCCCGTGGCAAGCGCGATCGCGGACTGCCAGAACGTCTGCGTGATGCCCGCTTCGAACAGCGACGTCTCGACGCGCTGCCCCTTGCCGGTCCGCTGGCGCTCGATCAACGCCGCGAGTATGCCCATCGCGGCGAGAAGCCCGGCAGTGATGTCGGTGACCGGCGGGCCGCATTTCACCGGCGGTCGCTCCGGGCCTTCGCCGGTGATGCTCATGAGCCCGCTGTACCCTTGAGCGACGAGGTCGAAGCCGCCCTGCTCCGCATAAGGGCCGGTGCGGCCGAAGCCGGAGATCTCGCAGTAGATCAGCCCGGGGTTGCGCTCGCGCAAGCCCTCGTAGGCGAGGCCGAGCCTCTCCATCGTGCCCTTGCGATAGTTCTCGATGACGACGTCGGCTTTGCGGATCAGCCTGCGTGCTATTTCTCTGCCCGCGGGCTGCTTCAGATCGACAGCGATGCCGCGCTTGTTGCGGTTCAGCATCATGAACGCGGCGGATTCGCCGCCGATGTCGGGCGGCAGGAAGCCGCGAGTCGGATCCCCTTGGGGCGCGCGCTCGACTTTGACGACGTCGGCGCCCATGTCGGCCAGCATGCGACCGCAAACCGGGCCCGCCATGATGTGCGCGAGCTCGACGACCTTGAGGCCTGCGAGCGGACTTAGGCGCTCGCTCATGTCTCAGCGACCCTTGAAATCCGGCTTGGTCTTGCCGAGAAACGCACGATAGCCGATCTCGTAGTCTTGCGTGGCGAACGCGGCGTAAGCCTCGTCGCGCTCCGACTCGGTCAGCGGGGCGGGATCGAGCAGGCGGCGAACGAACTTCTTGTGCCAGCGATTCACGAGCGGCGCGCGCTCGGCGATTCGGCGGGCGAGGGACAAGCTCTCCTCGAGCCAAAGCTCGTCGGGCAGCACGCGATGCACGAAGCCGAGCTCATAGGCGCGCTCGGGGCCGAAGACCTCGCCTACGAGGAGCATCTCGAGCAGCCCCGCCGGACCGACGATACCTATGAGCGTTTGCAGCTCCGAGTACGACATCGTGAGGCCCAGCCGGTTGATCGGCGCGCCGAAGCGGCTCGACGCGCCGCAGACGCGCAGGTCGCAAGCGCTGGCGATCTCGAGCCCGCCGCCGACGCAGACGCCGTTGATGGCGGCGATGACCGGATGGCGGCAGCCGGACACGGCCGCGAGGCTCGCACCCAAGACGCCCCCGTATTCGCGCACCTGCTTTGGAGTTCTGCGATTCGATTCGAAGCCGGCGATATCCGCACCCGCCGAGAACGCGCGCTCGTCGACGCCGCGCAGCACGACGCAGCGCAGCGTCTCGTCCGCATCCAGCTCGCGCATCAGCTCGCCGAGCCGCCGCCACTCGGGCAGATCCAGCGCGTTGAGCTTGACCGGGCGGTTGAACACGACCGAGGCAATCGCCTGCTCGCGTTCGACATAGATGGTTTCGGTCATCGTCTTCTCCCGCCCCGACGCTCGGCTCATCGATAGAGCCAATCGACGAGGCTCATCGGCACCGCCGGCACATAGGTCACCAGCAGCAACACCGCCCCCAGCACGGCGATGAAATAGATGTTCACGCGGCTCACGTCCCAGATATCGGCCTTGGCGATGGAGCAGGCCGTGACCAGGACGCTTGCGACCGGCGGCGTCTGCTGGCCGATTCCGAGGTTCAGCGTGACGATCAAGCCGAAGTGCACGGGATCGATGCCGACGGCATACACGAGCGGCATCACGATCGGCACGACGAGGATGATCGCGGCGGCCGAGTGCAGGAACAACCCGACGACGAGAAAGAAGACATTCAGCAGCCCGAGCACCGCCCAGCGATTGTCGGTGAGCTCGACGATGCCGGCCGCGACGCGTTGCGGAACCTGCTGCTCGGTCAGAAACTCGCTCAACAGCGCCGACGCGGCCACCAGCAACATGACCACCGCGGTCTGCACCGCGCCGTCGATCATCGCCTCGTGCAGCCGCCGCCAATCGAGCTCGCGATAGATGACACCGCCGACGAATATCGCCGCGAGCACCGCAAGCCCGGCACCCTCGGTGGCGGTGACCCATCCGGAGAAGATTCCGCCGAGGATGATCACCGGCAAGAGCAGCGCCCAGATCGCATCCTTGAACGTCGTCGCGAGCCGCTTGAGCGAGAAGGTTTCCTCGACCGGGAAGCGCTTGCGGACGGCGATGACGTAGGCCGTGGCCATCATCAGAAGCCCGCCGATGATGCCGGGAACGATGCCGGCGACGAACAGCTCGACGACCGAGCTGCCCGACATGACCCCGTATAAGATCATCGGAATCGACGGCGGAATGATCACGGCCAGCGTCGCCGACGACGAGGTCACGGCCGCGGCGAACGGGGCCGGATATCCCCTTGCCTTCATCTGCGGAATGAGAATCGAGCCGAGCGATGCAACGTCGGCGACCGCGGAGCCCGAGATCTCGGCGAAAAACATCGATGCGGCGGTCGTGACCATCGCCAGCCCGCCGCGAACGAAGCCGACGATCGCCGATGCGAACGCAATCAGCCGCTGCGAGATCCCCGAGGAGTTCATGATCGCGCCCGCGAGGATGAACAGCGGGATTGCGATCAGCGAGAAGCCGGTCGCGCCGCTATAGAGGACCAGCGCCGTTCCGGGCAGCGCCTCCAGCCCCGAGGTCAGAACCAGCGCGACGACCGTGACGGTGCCCAGCGCGATCGCGATCGGCACGTCGATCGCGATGAGCGCGAGCAGGCCGAGAAACAGCAACAGCAGGATCACCAGCCGGGCTCCTCGTCGGCCGTGCGCACGGCTTCGCGCAGGCGCGGCCATTGCTCGGCAAAGGCCGAAAGCTCGGCGACCACGAACAGGCACGCGCTGATCGGCATCACGGATTGGGTGACACGCGCCGACACGCTCGGAAGGCTGGTCAGATAGATGCCGTCGAGTATCGCCAGGACTTCGAGTCCGGCCCAGGCAATCACGATGAAGAATGTGACGACCACGAATTCCTTGAGCAGCGCCAGCGCGAGCCGGGCCCGCGCCGGCAGCGATTGAACGATCTTGGGGAAGCCGATGTGCGCCTGCCGCAGCGCCGCCAGCGAAGCGCCGTAGTAGGTGAGCCAGGCGAGCAGCACCGATGCGATCTCGTCGTACCAGACCAGCGCCGCGCCCGCCTTGCGGAAGCCGACGCCGACGATGACGACGGCGGCGAGCGCAGCCAGCAGCGTCAACGCCGTGAGCTCCAGGAGCTTCTCGAGGCTGTTTCTGAACCTGGCTATGGCGCAGCCTGCTCCCGGGCTAGACCCAGCGCGTGATCGAGCATCGCTTGGGCGCCTTCGATCGACGCGCCGAACTCGGCGTAGATAGGAGTGCTCGCTGCTGCAAAGCTGGCGAAGTCTGGCTCGTTCACCGCCACGTCGGCATCTCGAAGCTGCTCGAGGTATTCGACATCCATGCGCTCGGCGGTTTCGTATACGAAAGCCTGCAGCTCGCGCGCGGTCGCCGTGAGTATCTCGCGGACGTCTTCCGGCAGGCGGCTCCAGCGGTTGCTGCCGACGGTCACGTAGGCGGGCGTGTAAACATGTTGCGTAAGGGACAGATACGCCTGCACCTCGTGGAGCCTGGAGCTCACTATCTGCGCGAGCGGATTCTCCTGGCCGTCCATGACGCCCGTCTGCAGCGCCACGAACACCTCCGACAGCGCCATCGGCGTTGGATTTGCGCCGTATGCCTGGAACATTCTGACGCGCCAGACGCCGCTCGGCGTTCTGAGCTTGATGCCGGCGAGGTCCGCGGGCGCGCGGATCGGGCGCAGATTATTGCTGACGTGACGAAAGCCGTTCTCCCACACCGCGAGCACCTCGAAACCGCGCTGCTCGACCAGCGGCGCGAGGCTCGGCCAAAAGATCTCCTCCTCGATACGCTGCATGTGCGCCCTGTCGCCGACGAGATACGGCATCTCGAACAGCCCGAACTCGGGCACCGTCGACGACATGACCGTCGAAGGCAACGCGAAATCGATCGTGCCCAATTTGAGCTTTTGCAGCAGCACCTCGTCGCCGCCGAGCTGGCTCGAGCCGTAGACGACGATGTTCACGCGTCCCTCGAGGCGCTCGTTGGCGCGTCGCGCGAACTCCTCGGCTGAAGCCGCAAACAGCGATCCCGGCGCGCCGACGTGCCCGAACTTGAGCTCCAGCGGCCCCTCCGCTTGCCCGCCGCAGCCGGCGATGAGCAGCGCCGAAACCCAGATCAAGGAGATGAGACGATACATGGGCTTGCGATCTAGCCGGCCGCGAGGAAGCTCATCGCGGCGGAGACGCCGCCCGGCGCCGAGGGCACGCCCGCGGCTTTGAGGCCCATCTCGATGCCGCCGAGCGTTCCGATCAGCATCAGCTCGTTGAAGTCGCCGAGGTGGCCGATGCGGAACACCTTGCCGGCCAGCGGGCCCAGGCCCGCGCCCAGCGATAGGTCGAAGCGCTCGAGAATCACCTTGCGCAAGGCATCGGCATTTGTTCCGTCCGGAACTTGCACGGCCGTCACGGTGTTGCTGCTCTTCTGCGGCAGCTGGCAGTAGTTCTCCAATTGCCAGGCCGCCACCGCGCGGCGGGTCGCTTCGGCGAGCCTTGCGTGACGAGCGTAGATGGCCGCCAGCCCCTCGGCCATCATCATGCGCAGCGCCTCGTGCAAGCCGTACATCAGATTCGTCGGCGGCGTGTACGGGAAGTAGCCGGTCTCGTTCGACGCCAGCATATCCTTCCAGCTCCAATACGACCTCGGCAATCCCGCCGCGCGGCTCGCGGCGACGGCTTTCTCGCTCAGCACGTTCAAGCACAGGCCCGGCGGCAGCATCAGGCCTTTCTGCGAGCCGGCGATCGTGACGTCGACGCCCCAGTCGTCCTGGCGGATCTCGATGGATCCGGCAGAGGAAACGGCATCGACCATGAGCAAAGCCGGATGTCGGGTGCTGTTCATCGCCTCGCGAACGGAAGCGATCGAGTTGGTGATGCCCGTCGAAGTCTCGTTGTGCAGGACCATCACCGATTTGATCCGATGCGAGCCGTCCGCCTTGAGCCGCGACTCGACGACGTCGGGGTCGACGCCCTTGCGCCAGTCGCACTCGACGAAGTCGATGTCCAGGCCGAAGCGCTCCGCGGCGGTTTTCCAGTTCGAGGCGAAGACGCCGCTGTCGAACATCAGGATTTTGTCGCCGGCAGAGAGCGTGTTGGTGAACGCGGCCTCCCAGCCGCCGGTCGCCGAGCCCGGATACAGAATCACCGGGCCGGATGTGTTGAAAACCCTGCGCAATCCCGGGATCAGCTCGAGCGTGAGCGCGGCGAATTCCGGGCCGCGGTGATCGATCGTCGGCCGGGCCATGGCTCGGAGAACGCGGTCCGGGACGTTGCTCGGGCCTGGAACCTGAAGAAAGTGCCGGCCGCTTCGGGTAGACCCAAACCCCTGGGAGTCATTCATGCTATCGAGATGCTTTGTGTTGTTTGAGAGGTAGAATACTACGGCCTGATCGTTCCGGCGCCCACTCAGCGGAGAGTTGCCCCCAAAATCATGTCCGTTCGGCTCAACAATGGCGCCGCCGCCTTGGCGGCCAAGCTCGAGCGTGACCTCGAGGGCGAGGTTTTGTTCGACTCCTTAAGCCTGGGACGCTATAGCACGGACGCGTCAATGTACCAGATCCGGCCTCTCGGGGTGGTCGTTCCAAAGCGCGCCGAGGACGTGTATCGCGCGCTCGAGCTTGCGAACGAGTTCGAGGTGCCGGTGCTGCCGCGCGGCGCGGCGACGTCGCAGGCCGGGCAGACGGTCGGGCGAGCGCTGGTCATCGACGCGAGCAAATACCTGACGGACATCTTGAGCCTGGACACGGAGAGGCGCCGCGTGTCGGTGGAGCCCGGCGTCGTACTCGATACGCTGAACGCCTACCTGAAGCCGCACGGGCTGTTTTTCCCGGTAGACGTCTCGACCTCGAGCCGCGCGACCATCGGCGGTATGGCCGGCAACAACAGCGTCGGCGCCCGGTCGCTGCGTTACGGCCACATGGTCGACAACGTTTGCGGCATCGATGCCGTGCTCGCGTCCGGCGAGCGTTTGAAGTTCGACGCTTCGAGCTTCGCATCGCCCAGCTCGGAGCGCCTGCAGACACTGGCGACGAGACTCGACGGGCTCTATCAAAGAGAGAAGGAGGAAATACGAGCGCGCTACCCGCAGGTCGCGCGCAACGTCGCGGGCTACAATCTCGACCGGCTCGGCCGGCCGGATCGCAACTTGACCGACCTGCTCGTCGGCTCGGAAGGGACGCTGGCCTGGTTCGAGCGCATCGACCTCAAGCTCGCGCCGCTGCCTAAGCACCGCGTGCTCGGCATCTGCCATTTCCCGAGCTTCAAAGCGGCGATGGAGTCGGCGCAGCATCTCGTCGCGTTGAACCCGACCGTCGTCGAGCTCGTCGATCGAACCGTCATGGATCTCGCGCGGAAGAACCCGGAGTTCACGGCGACCCTGGCGCGGTTCGTTCGCGGCGAGCCGGCCGCTGTGTTTCTGGTGGAGCTCGCCGGCGATACCTTGGCCGAGCCCTTGCGGCAGCTCGATGAGCTCGAGTCGCTGATGCAAGACCTGGGATTCCACGACGCCGTCGTTCGCGCGGAGGATCCGGGCTCGCAGCAGGCGTTCTGGAATCTGCGCAAGGCGGCCTTGAACATCATCATGTCGGCCAAGGGCGACGGCAAGCCGGTGTCGTTCGTCGAGGATTGCGCGGTTCCACTCGACAAGCTCGCCGACTACACCGAAAGGCTCAGCGAGATTTTTTCCCGGCACGGCACGACCGGTACCTGGTACGCCCACGCCGCGGTCGGCTGCTTGCACGTGCGGCCGATTCTGAATCTCAAGCTCGAGCTCGACCGCGCCAAGCTCAGGGTCATCGCGGAGCAGGCGCACGCGCTGGTTCGCGAATACAAGGGATCGCATTCAGGAGAGCACGGCGACGGTATCGCGCGCTCGGAGTTTCTCGAGACGATGCTGGGGCCGCGCATTGCTCAGGCTTTCGGTGAGATCAAGCGGGAATTCGATCCCGAAGGGCGGCTCAATCCGGGAAAGATCGTCGACCCGCGGCGAATGGACGATCGATCGCTGTTGCGCTACGGCCAAGGCTACTCACCGCAGCCTTTGAGCGAATCGCTCGATTGGTCGGCGTGGGGCGGCTTCTATCGCGCCGCGGAGATGTGCAACAACAACGGCGCCTGCCGCAAGCTCGCAGCGGGCGTGATGTGCCCGTCGTTTCGCGCCACGCGAGACGAGAAGCACGTCACCCGGGGGCGCGCAAACAGCCTGCGCTTGGCGCTGACGGGGCAGCTCGGGGCCGGCGCGCTGGATTCCAAGGCCATGTACGAGACGATGGAGCTTTGCATCGGCTGTAAGGGCTGCAAGCGCGAATGCCCGACCGGCGTCGACATGTACCGCATGAAAATCGAGTTCCTGAGCCAGTATCGAAAGAGCCACACGCCGACCGTGCGTGACCGATTGATCGCTTATCTGCCGCGCTACGCGCCCTGGGTGTCACGGCTTCCCTGGCTCGCCAACGCCGCAAATCACATTCCCGCGCTCGCGAGCTTGCAAGAGCGCGCGCTTGGATTCTCCGCCAAGCGGCCGATGCCCGCCTGGCGCGGAGACGTATACACGAGCTCGAATCGAGAGCGCGCCGGAGGGCGCGAGGTCGTGCTGCTCGCGGATACGTTCAATACCTACTTTCATCCCGAGACGGTGACCGCAGCAGCCAAGGTGCTCGAGGCCGCAGGCTTCAACGTCATCACGCCGCGGGCCGCGTCCGAATCCCGGCCTCTGTGCTGCGGCCGGACCTTCCTCAACGTCGGTCTCGTCGACGAGGCGAAGGCGGAAGCCCGGCGCACGCTCGAAACGCTGGCGCCGTACGTCGAGCGCGGCGTCGCCGTCGTGGGCCTGGAGCCGTCCTGTCTGCTGACGCTGCGCGACGAGTTCTTGGCACTGTTGCCGGGCGAGGCCGCGGATGCATTGGCGAGACGCGCCATGCTGTTTGAAGAGTTCCTTCTGAGCGAGCGGCAGCGGAGCACGCTCTCTTTGGCGCTTAAGGCCTTGCCGCAGGACCGCGCGATCGTCCATGGCCATTGCCACCAGAAGGCCTTCGGGCTGGGGTCGACGGTCGCCGAGGTGCTCGAGTGGATCCCCGGGCTCGACGTGCAGACGATCGACTCCGGCTGCTGCGGCATGGCCGGGTCTTTCGGTTACGAGGCCGAGCACTACGCGGTGTCGATGCGCATCGGCGAGCTGGATCTATTGCCGAAGATTCGCAAGGTCGGCGCGGACGCACTGATCGTCGCCGACGGCTTCAGTTGCAGGCACCAAATCCGAGACGGGGCGCAACGCACGGCGTTGCATGTTGCATCGGTGCTCGAGCGGGCCTTGGACCGAGCGCATCCATCGCCAATGGCGTAGAATCTTCACGCCACCGCCCACCGCGAACAAGAGGAAACCATGCAATACGCGAATCGATCTCGGTTCCCGAGAGCCGGATTATTTTTCATCGTTGGGTCGATCGCCGCGCCGGGCGCGGTCTCGGCGCAATCAACCGTGGACGCGGGGTTCGCTCTCGAAGAGATCATCGTCACCGCGCGGCGCATCGAGGAGAACCTCCAGGATACGCCCATCTCGATCACTGCGATCACCGCGACCGAGCTCGAGCAGCGGCAGGTATTCTCGACCGAGGATCTCGATCGAGTCACGCCCAATCTGCAATTCACGAACGATACGACGCTGGCGGGAAACAATTCATCGTCCGTGATATTCATCAGAGGTATCGGCCAGACGGATCCGACTTCCACCGTCGATCCGGGCGTGGGGCTCTATATCGACGACGTTTACATGGGTCAGTCGATAGGCGGCACTTTGGATTTCAGGGATATCGCGGGCGTCCAAGTGCTGCGCGGGCCGCAGGGCACGCTCTTCGGACGCAACACGATCGGCGGCGCGATCGTGCTGACAACCCAGGATCCCGGCGCGGAGCAAGGCGGTGACTATCGTTTCCAGATCGGCTCCGACAGCCTCGCCGACGCCTTCATCGGGCTCGATCTGCCCGGAGCTGAAGGTTTCCGTTCGCGCTTCACTTTTGGCGCGCGAACACGCGACGGCTATGTCACGCGGCTGCAGACCGGCGAAGACCTCGGCGACACTCAGACCTACACGGCCACCGGCAAGCTCATTTGGGACGGATTCGACGCGCTCGAGCTGCGAGCCCAATTCGACTACACCAAGTCCGATGAGAACGGCAACCCGTTCGTGTTCGCGGCCAGCGAGGAAACCGCGACTTTTCAACGTGTCGCGAGCGCGGACGCCGGCTGCCCGGGCTTCGACGGGGACTGGACCGCGCTCCCGGCGGTGCCGCAGATCGACGACGAGCGCTGCGCCAACGATTTCCAGAACAAGGGGCCATTCAACAACAACGGCACCTATCCGCTCGAAAGCAAGCTGGAGAACTGGGGCGCGTCTTTCCACGTCAACTATGTGCTGAACGACCTCTGGCGGTTCAAATCGGTTACGGCTTACCGGTCGCTGACCTGGGACGGCATCCGCGACGCCGACAATACGCCGCTCACGATTCTGCACACGGACTACGACAGCGACGGCGATCAGCTCAGCGAAGAGCTGCAGCTGTTGTTCGATGACGATACGTTGAACGGCGTTCTGGGCCTCTATTATTTCGAAGAGGAGATCGACGATATCGTTCTCGTCCAGCTCAACAGCCCCGCGCCGGGCGTGCAGTCGGACAGCGACAACAACATCACCAAAAACGACAGCTGGGCGGTGTTCACGCAGTGGTCGTTCGATTTGAGCGACCAGCTCGCGGTGGCGGTCGGTGGCCGCTATACCGAGGACACCAAGGGATCCATCCCGGATCAGTTCGACTATGCGAACCCGGACGTCAAATATCTGCCGGTGCAGCTCTACGAAAACAGCTTCGATGCCTTCACCGGTTCGGCCTCCTTGAGCTACCGCTGGACGGACAAGGTCATGACCTACGTCAGCTATGCGGAAGGCTTCAAGGGCGGCGGCTGGAACAGCCATTTCAACCGCGCTCAGACGGCCGAGGAGCGGGCGCAGTTCCAGAAATTCGATCAGGAGGAAGCCCAGACGTTCGAGATCGGCTTCAAGCTCGATCTCCTGGACGACTCGTTGCGCTTGAACGGCGCCGTGTTCTCCACCGACTACGACGACCTGCAATTCACTTATCGCGTCGGCGTCGCGCCCTATCTCGCCAACGCCGGCAAAGCGAGCATCGACGGCGTCGAGCTCGAGGCGACCTGGGTGCCGAACGGCTCATGGATCGTCCACGGCGGCGTCGGCTCGCTGGACACGAGCGTCGACACCCTGCGTGAGATCGCAGGCACGGGAATCGGCGTCAGCGTGGGCAACGCGCTGCCATTCTCGCCGGAATTGCAGGCCAACGTGGGGGTTGGATACACGGGCAACTTGTCGAACGGCGCGATCATCACGCCGCGTCTCGACATCGCCTATCAGGACCGCACGTTCTTCGACGCCAACAACACGCTCGAGATCGCCCAGCTCGACTCCGTCACGGTCGCCAATCTGTCGCTGGGATACGGGCCCGCCGGCGCGAGTTGGCTCGTGACCGTCGGCGTGAACAATGCAAGCGATGAGCTCTACCCGTCGGGTGGAAACTCGTCGTTGACGACCGGCAGCGGCTATGCGGAGATCGCCTATGCGCGCCCGCGCGAGTACTTCGTGAGCTTCTCCAATGATTTGTAGCACTCCTCAGGGCCCGGCACGCCGCGCCGACAGCGCGATGAGCATCCGTCACGAGCCTGACAAGGGCCGCTTCGTGTCCGATCTCGACGGCGCCGAAGCCGTGCTCGAGTATCAGCCGAGATCCGGGGGCGTTCTCGACTATCGGCACACCTTCGTGCCCGAGGCCCTGCGAGGGCGCGGCGCGGCGAAAGAGCTGGTGCTTTTCGCGCTCGACTATGCGAGAGACAACGGGCTCAAGGTCCTCCCGACCTGCCCCTACGTCGCGAAAGTCATCCGCGAGAATCCCGAGTATTCGACGCTCACCGAGAAATGAAGCTCTGCAGATTCGACCACGACCGAGTCGGGCTCGTGCACGGCGACCGCGCGGCCGACGTCACCGAGGCGCTCGGCGCGCTCGAGTCGCGGTCCTGGCCCGTGCCCCACGGCGATCAGCTGATCGAGGAGCTTTCCGCCTTTCGCGCCGCCGCCGAGGCGCTCGAGTCGCCGCCGGTGCGCGCATTGGCCGACCTCCGGTTGCTGTCGCCGGTCGCCAATCCCTCGAAAATCATCGGCGCGCCGGTCAACTATGAGCGGCATCTCGACGAGTCCCGAGTCGACAAGGGCATACACTTCGATCGTGACATCAAGACGATCGACTACTACGGGCTGTTCCTGAAATCCGGCACTTCGTTGGTGGGCCCGAGCGAAGGCGTCGCATTGCGCTTTACCGATCGCAGGAACGATCACGAGGTGGAGCTCGCCGCCGTCATCGGCCGGCGTGCCGATAGAGTGAGCCGGGACAGTGCGCTGGAGTACGTAGCGGGTTACGCGATCGGGCTCGATATGACCGTGCGCGGCACCGAAGCCAGAAGCTTTAGAAAGTCGATCGACACCTACAGCGTTCTCGGGCCCTGGCTGGTCACGGCCGACGAGATCGGCGATCCGGGAGATCTCGATTTGGAGCTCAGGGTCAACGGGGAGCTGCGCCAGAGCTCCAACACCAAATACCTGATATTCGACCTGCCGCGGCTCATCGAATATGCCTCCAGCTTCTATACCCTCTATCCCGGCGATATCCTCATGACCGGGACGCCTGAAGGGGTGGGCCCGGTGCGCGCCGGCGACGTCGTTGCGGCGACGATCGAGGGCATCGGGTCGATGACGGTGGCGGTTCGCGACGCCTGACGACGGGAGACTCAGCCGATGCTACGCAGTGAAGACCGTATTTTGACCACACACGTCGGCAGCTTGATCAGGCCGCCCGAGCTGCGCGCCATGCTCAGGGCACGAGCATCGGGAAACGGAGTCGATCCCGCCGAGTACGACGGGCTGTTGACGCGGGCCGTCAATGAGATCGTTCGACACCAGGCTGAAGTAGGCATCGACGTCGCCAGCGACGGCGAGTTCGGCAAGAACATCAGCTGGTCCCAATATGTGCTGGAGCGCCTGAGCGGTTTCGAGCGCCGGCCGCTCCGCGATACCGACGAGGATCCGTTCGCGAAAGGCGAAGACCGTGCGCGTTTCCCGGAATTCTATGCCGAGAACGATGCGCTCGACCGCAGCGTGTCGGGTGGCGACGGCGGCGCGGTGAAGATCGAGTCCGTGTGCGTCGGCCCGATCACTTACACGGGCCAGGCGGCGCTTCAGCGGGATATCGACAACTTCAAGGCCGCGCTCGAAGCCGCGGACGTGGTCGAGGGGTTTCTGCCGGTCGCCGCGCCCGCGAGCGCGATTCCCGATCGCAAGAACGAACACTACGGCAGCGACGAGGAGTGCATGTTCGCGCTCGCCGAGGCGATGCGCACGGAGTACCGGATGATCGTGGATTCGGGGTTGCTCGTGCAGGTCGACGATGCGCGCGCGGCCGTGACCTACGACCGCATGGTGCCGCCGGCGACCTTCGAGGACTACCGCGTCTGGCTCGAGCTGCACATGGGCGCCTTGAATCATGCTTTGGAAGGCATTCCGGCGGACCGTGTGCGCTATCACGTCTGCTGGGGCAGCTGGCCGGGCCCGCATACAACGGACGTAGCGCTCAAGGAGATCGTCGACCTGATCCTGAGCGTAAATGCGGGCGCCTACGTTCTCGAGAATGCTAATCCGCGGCACGAGCACGAGTGGCGGATCTGGGAGAGCGTCGAGCTTCCCGACGACAAGTTGTTGATTCCCGGCGTGATCAGTCACGCAACGAATATCGTCGAGCATCCCGAGCTCGTTGCGGAAAGGATCACGCGCCTCGCGCGCCTCGTCGGCCGTGAGAACGTCATCGGCAGCACCGACTGCGGCTTCGCGCAGGGGCCGTTTCACCGTCGCGTTCATCCGAGCGTCATGTGGGCCAAGCTGGCCTCGCTCGTAGAGGGTGCCGCGATCGCGAGCCGCGAGCTCTGGGGCTAGACGGGTCTCCGCGTGCCGGTTCGCGTACCCGGCACGTCTACGGCGTCACGGCGCCGGTGCTTCTACTGTTTGCCCGTTGCTGGCCGTCGAGCAGACGTCTGGCGATGCTGACGAAGCCGAGGGCGGTCGCCGGCATGACCGCGGCATAGAGCAGCCCGGCGATTGCGAGGTCGGGCCTTTGCAGAATATTGAACGTGATCGCGAACGAAAGCGCGAGATTCTGCACGCCGACTTCGAACGTGATCGTGATCACCTGCGTCAGCGGGAGCCGGAACCCGCGCGCGATTCCGTAGCCGAGGCCCATCGTAATGACGTTCATCGCGACCACGAGCAGCCCCGCCGTGGCGAAATGCTCGAGAATATCTTGATAACTCGAGATTACGCCGAGCAGAAGCACGATGATCATCAAATAGAGGATGCTCCTCCGAATCGGCTCTACCGAACGCTCGGCGGGCGCCGGAAAGAAGTGCCGCAGCAGCATGCCGATCGTGAGTGGCAGCAGCGTGAACGTCATCAGATTGAGCAGCATGCCTGTCGCGGACATCGTTACCGCCTGTTGCTCTTCGAAGAACAACTGCATGGCTAGCTGGATCAGAAACGGAATGGAAAAGACCGTGACGACGCTGGTAATTGCGGACAGCGTGACGCACAAAGGCACGTCGGCGCGTGCCGCGAACGTATAGGCGTTGGCGGTGACGCCGCTTGGGCAGGCGGCCAGTATGACGAGACCAACCGCGATGGCGGGCGGTGCGCTGAAAACCCAGGCGAGGACAAATGCGGTCAGCGGCAGCCCGACGAGTTGGGCGATCAGTCCGATGGTTGCCGCCTTCGGGAATACGACGACGCGTTTGAAGTCGGCAAGCGTCAGCGATAGGCCGAGGCCGATCATGACGAGCCGGAGCACCCAAGGAATCACCTCGGCATTGATGAACGCCGCCTGTTCACTCAACCTCTGCAGTAGCTCCATAGCCTCCCCCACGGAGCTCTCGCCAGAGCCCGAGGCGCATCTGCGCAGCGCGATCCGACGCGCTAAATAGCACGGTTTCGTCATCGACGACAAACCGATGGGGCTGCCAGCAGGGAACGACGACAATGTCTCGTGGCCTATAGCTCAGCTCCGTGCGAGCATCGCCTCGGCCGATCGTCACGTTTCCCCTGCCTTCGATCACGCAGAACACCGTGCCTTCGGTGCTGCGGTAGGGCTCTGAGGAAAAGCCTTGGGGCAGCAGCTGGATGTACGTCGATATTGTCGGGATCGCCGCGGAGCCGGTGGTCGGATCCACGAACTCCATCTTGAGCGCGTGGCACGGATCCCAGGCCGCGTGCCGTTTGAGCTGTTCGAGTGCTACGCGTGACTGCTCGTAAGGGAAGCACAGCAGTGGGGACGATGCGGAGGGTTTGTAATCCACGGGCCTCATGTTGCTGCCGAAGCGGTAGACGTTGTCGCCGCTGGCACGCGACTCCGGGTAGCGGTAATTGGGATACTCCTCGAAGAAGATCGCGCAGGCATTGCGCACGGTCGGAAGATCGAGGACATCGAGCCAGACGAAGGGGCCACTGCCGTCGTGGCCGTGGTCGTGCCAGCGCCACGACGGTGTCACGATGAAATCACCGACGTGCATCGGCAGTTTCTCTCCGTCCACGGCCGTATACGCGCCGTCTCCCTCGATGATGAAGCGCAACGCCGCCGGCGTGTGCCGGTGCGAGGGCGCGATCTCGCCGGGCATCACGAGCTGCAGACCGGCAAACAGCGATTCGGTCGCCGCCGAGCTTCCTTCCAGCCCGGGGTTCTCCAGGATCAGCACGCGGCGCTCCGCTTGCTCGGCCGAGATCAGGTTCGCCGACTCGAGCAGCAGCGGCCGCAGCGCATCGTAGCGCCAGATATGCGGCACGGAGCGTATCCGCGGCTCCTCGGTCAAGAGCTCGCCGAGGCGTTCCCAGAGCGGCACCAGGCTTTGCCCGGCGATCTTTTGCCGGTAGCTCTCGAGCTCGGGGCTGGGCTCGTGCTTGCGTCTGGAGCTTTTCAAGCAGCGTCGAGCGGGAGCCGGCTAGTCGGGCAGGGGAATGAACTCGTCATCGCCGGGCACTTTGGCGAAACGGCCGTCGCGCCAGTCGTCCTTGGCCTGCTCGATTCGCTCGCTGGAGCTGCTGACGAGATTCCAGTAGAGATGCCGGTCTCCCGCAAGCCGGGCGCCGCCGAGTATCGCGATCTTCGCCTCGGTGCGCGCGACGACGGTAACGTCGACTCCGGGCTTTAGCACCGCCATGGTGCCGGTGCCGATGCGCGCTTCGCCGACTTGAATCTCACCCGCAACCGCGTAGACGGCTCGCTCCTCGACGTTCTTCGGCACGTCCAGCTCGGCGCCGCACGCGAGGTCCGCCGTCAGCAACAGCGTTTCCGAAGTCGTGACGACCGGCGATCTCTGCCCGAAGGCCGCGCCGGCGACGAGCCGCGCGGAGACACCCGGGCGGTCGATCGCGGGTATGTGGGCCGCGGGATAGTGCTCGAAGCTCGGCTCGGTCTCTTCGAGCTCGAGCGGCAGGGCCGCCCAGATCTGCAGCCCGTGCAGCGTGGAGCCGCGCTCGATGAGCTCACGCGGCGTGCGCTCGGAGTGCACGATCCCTCTCCCGGCCGTCATCCAGTTCACCGCGCCGGGCTCGATCGGCTGAACGTATCCGAGGTTGTCCCGATGCAGGATGACGCCGTCGAACAAATACGTCAGCGTGGCCAGCCCGATGTGAGGATGGGGCCTGACGTTGACGCCGTTGCCCGGGGCGAACTCGGCGGGGCCCATGTGATCGAAAAAAATGAACGGGCCGACGCGCTGCCGGTGACGAGAGGGCAGGGTTCGCCGGACCGTGAACTCGCCGAGGTCCTGGGTTCTGGACTCGATCAGCAAGTCGACGGCCGCTTCGCGCGGTCCCAAGTGGGCTAGCGGCTCGACGTCAGGCGTTGGTCTGCTCACGATGTCTCATTCTCCACCAGTCATCGCCGGCTTTCCACCTCATGGCTAACGGCGCGGCGCAGCCGAGTGTCGTGGCGGCAGCTCCTGACTTGCGCCGAGTTGAAGCTCGGCGAGCCGGGCGTAGAGCGTGTTCGTATCGATGAGCTCGGCGTGCGTGCCGACGTCGATGATGCGCCCGCTGTCCATGACCGCGATGCGATCCGCCTTGAGCACGGTGGAAAGCCGGTGAGCAATGATCAACGTGGTGCGGTCCTGCATCAGATGCTCGAGCGCTTCCTGCACGAGCCGCTCGCTCTCGGCGTCGAGGGAGCTCGTCGCCTCGTCGAGCAGCAGGATGGGCGGGTCTCTGAGTATGGCGCGGGCAATCGCGATCCGCTGTCGCTGGCCGCCGGACAATCGCGTGCCGCGCTCGCCGAGAAAGGTTTCGTAGCCGTCGGGCAGCAGCCGGATGAAGCCGTCGGCTTCGGCCGCGCGCGCCGCCGCTTCGATCTCGGCATCGTCGGCGTCGGGGCGCCCGTAGCGGATGTTCTCGCGTGCGGTCGTGCCGAATATCACGGTGTCTTGCGGGACGAGGCTCAGACGCTTGCGCAGCTCCTCGGGCCGGGCCAGGCGGATGTCGACGCCGTCGACGAGGATTCGTCCGGCTTGCGGGTCATAGAAACGCAGCAGCAGCTGAAACAACGTCGATTTGCCGGCGCCCGACGGCCCGACGATCGCGACCGTCTCGCCGGCGGCGATCTCGAGGCTGAGGTCGCTCAGCGCGGGCGCATCGGGCCTCGAAGGATAGGTGAACGACACTCGCTCGAGCGCTATCCGGCCGCCGTCGGCGTCGGCAAAGCCGACCGGCGTGGCCGGCGCCGTCACTCGCGGCTCGGCGGTCAGAAGCTCCATGAGCCTTTCGGTGGCGCCCGCCGCGCGCTGGACCTCACCCCACATCTCGCTCAGCGATGCCGCCCCGCCGGCGACGAAAATTGCGTAGAGGAGGAACTGCCCGAGCTCGCCGGCAGTCATCTCGCCGGCGAGCACCGCCTGCGCACCGATCCAGAGCACCAGCGTCACGGCGCTGAAGATCGCGAGTATCGCAACGGCCGTAAGCAAGGCGCGCACGCGTATCCTGCGAACGGACGTTTGGAACGAGGTATCGACGGCGTCGGCGAAGCGCCGGCTTTGAAGGGGCTCGAGCGTAAATGCCTGCACGGTCTGTACGGCATTGAGCGTTTCGCCCGCCAGGCCGCTGGTATCGGCGACACGATCCTGCGCCTCTCTCGACAGGCGCCGCACGCGCCTGCCGAGCAACAGGATCGGCACGATGACGAAGGGCACGAGCACGATGATCAGCCCGGTGAGCCTCGGGCTGGTGACCGCGAGCATGATCAACCCGCCCACGAGCATCAACATCGAGCGCAAGGTGATCGACAGCCCGACGCCGGCGATGGACTGAATCAAGGTCGTATCCGTGGTCAGGCGCGAGAGCACCTCGCCGGTCTTGGTGATCTCGTAGAACGCCGGATCCATTCTGATGACGTGCCCGTAGACTGCGTTACGCAGGTCGGCGACGATGCGCTCCCCGAGCCACATGATGAGATAGAAGCGCAAGGCGGCGAATGCGCCGAAGATCATGGCGACGCCTAAGAGCACCAGGAAGTAGCGGTCGATCGTAGCGGCGTCGTCGGTGGCGAAGCCCTGGTCGATGACCTGGCGCAGCGCCACCGGCAGCGCCAGCATGGCCGCCGCGGCGATCGCCAGAGCCGCCAGAGCGATCGCCAGGCGGCCGAGATAGGGGCGAACGAAAGGCAGGAGTTGTCGCAGCGGCTGAGCCGAGCTTGCTTTGGGCCGGTCTATCGCAAACGGATCAGGCATGCGGGCTTGAGGTTCTCGTGCCATGAAGCGACGGAGGGGCCCGTGGGCCCCTCCGTCAGTGGGTCGGCTCGCGTGAGTCTAGCCGATGCGCAGCAGCTCGCTGAGGTTGCCGCCGGCGATCGCGACCTTCTCGGCGTCCGTCAGGGAGGGCGAGTTGACGATCAGATCGAGCGTGTCGGGCCAGTTGAAAGGCATGTCGGTGCCGTAGACCACCTGATTCGCGCCCATCTCGGCGACGAGATGCCGCAGGCCCTCGTCGGAGAACACCATCGAATCGACGAGGATCTGATCGCGAAGATACTCGCTCGGCTGCTTGGTATTGAGGCAGCCTGAGTCGTCGCGCACCTGGCAGGCGACCTCCGTGCGGCCGAGATACGACGGCAGGTAGCCGCCGCCGTGCGCGCCGCAGACCTTGAGGTTGGGGAAGCGGTCCAAGGTGCCGTCGAAGATCATGTGCGTCAGGAACACGGTCGTCTCCAGCGGATTGCCGATGATATTGCCGAGATCGCCGCGGCCCTCGAGGCCGTCTTCGCGCACCACGTTCTCGGCGCCGCCCGGATGCATGAACACCGGCACGCCGAGCTCCTCGGCCTTGGCCCAGAAGGGGTCGTACTTCTCGGAGGTCGGCGCTTCGCCGTTGACGTGGCCGCCGACGGAGGCGCCGCGAAGGCCGAGCTCGTTGACCGCGTGCTCCAGCTGCTCGGCGGCGAGATCAGGGTACTGAAGAGCGACGGACGACAAGCCGACGAACCGATCCGGATACTCGGCGCACCACGCGGCGAGCCCTTCGTCGTGCAGGCGCACGACGTCGCTCGCAAGCTCCCGCTCCGCCGCGTACCACCA
>Ga0302046_10000800_pt1 | contig 30274 bp, 30 predicted proteins | sample RVTome_11_FD_200261 | JGI IMG/M metagenome (GOLD analysis project Ga0302046, IMG submission 200261) | Soil microbial communities from uranium-contaminated site in the Upper Colorado River Basin, Wyoming, United States - RVT147D111 (version 2) ...
CTTCCGCGCCGCCGAGCGTGACCGTCATTCGGTCTTCGTAGGTGAGATCGGGAGCGCGCACGTCGCCGACCGGTCCACGCTCGACCTCGGCGCCGCTGAGCGCTCCATCGCCGTTCGCATCATAGAAGTCGAAGTTGCTGGACAGGCCGCCGGCTTCATCCCGCTCGAGCCGGCCGTTGCCATTGGCATCTTGTCCCGATACCTCCGGCGGCAAGAGCGTGTCCGCGGGCGGCAGCTCGAGATTGCCGAGCATGTTCTCATGGCCGACGAAAGTCGCGGTGTCGGCGAACACCGAGCCTCCGGATGCATGGTCCCAATGGTGGTGGCTGTAGAGGACGTAACGCACGGGCACACCGAAGCGATCTTGAATCTCCTGCTCGAGCCATGCCGAAAAATCGGCGTTGATCGGATCCGCGAGAATTACGCCTTCGCCCGTGACCAGGAACACCGCGCGGTGCCCTGCGTTTTCCGCCCAGAAGAGGTTGTCGGCGATCTCGGTTATCGCGCGAGCCGGCGCCTGGGCGACGACTTGTGTCGAGCAAAGGCCAAGCAGCAAGGGAACAGTGAGCTCGATGATCTTGGTCCGCATGTCTATTCTCCGCTTTTTATTTGGAGCCTACGGCTGCAGCAGATAAGAGAACTTGACGAACAGCTGATCGCCGTCGCGCTGCAGGCCGTCGGTGCGCACGAGCTCCGTGCCCGTCTCGGTCTCGACGATCTCGAAGTTGCTCGAGTTGCTATTATAGCCGACGTACAACGCCGACCATGGATTGATCACGTAGCGCACCAGCACATCGTAATTGCGGTTCTTGTCATGTTCCAACGAGGTCAAGGCCGCCGAGCCCGGATCGATCTCCTCCTGCTGGACAATGAACCGCAGCGACCACTCCTTGGTGAATTGGTAGTTCCAGCGGCTGCGTAGGATCTTGTTGCTGAAGATCGACCCCAGCCCGTTACGCTCCTCGAGCTCGGTGTATAAGTAGGTGTTGTCGACGCGAAGCCGGTCCATCGGCCGCCAGAAAACCTCGATTTCAGCGCCCGTCGTGTCGGCGAGCTCCGGCTCTGAGCCCGCGGCCGGCGAGAGATTGATGTCCGTGCCCCACTCCAGCGTCGCCGAGAAGCCGAGCCGGGCGTATCTCTGGCTCGCGAGCGTGACCACCCAGGTATCCCGATCGTAATCGCGATTGTCCGTGAGCCCGGGGGAATCCTGGGGCCGCAGGCGCTCCTTGATCATGTCGCGAGCGATCGTGAGCTCGGTCTCGCCGTCGAAGCTCCAAGTGACGTCCGGCGTGAACTGCGAAAACAGGCGCAATCCGCTCTGATCGTCGATGTGCGTGAAGAACGCGGTGGGGCCCCAACTGTTGATCGCGGAATCCTCGGGCCAAAATAGATAGTTGACGCGCAAGTGCGCGCCGTCCGTGTCGGGAGCGTAGTTCCTGTTCAGAAAGCCGAGGTCTGTTCTGAAGCCCGCCGTGGTCTCGATCATGTGGGCGTGCACGGTCAGATCGCGGCCGCTGCGATCGAAGCGCACGTTGCGCTGGCTTCCGGAAAGCCGGCTGCCGTCGCTCTGGCGGCTTTCCGTCTCGACGAACTGCAAGTCGGTCGACCAGTTCTCGTTCAGCTTCAGGCGCGTATCGACACTCGTTACGGTATTGAAGGCGTCGCCGAACTGGCGATCCGTGTAGAGCATGCCGACGCGCGACTGGTCGCCGAAGTCGCGAAACACGCGCAGGATGCCGATATCCGCCACCTCGCCGACAAGCGGATCGGTGAGTGCCCGTCCCTGCCCCGGCGCCTCGTCGTCAATGAGCATCGCGCCGATGCCCCAGTCGCCCTGCCGGCCCGTGAATTTCAACCCGTGCTCGGGGTCGGCGATGCGCCTGGTGAATACCAGCGCTGCCTCGGTCGCGAAGTAATCGGCGTTCTCCAGAAAGAACGGCCGCCGCTCGGGGAAACGCACCTCGAAGCGCTCGTTCACCGTGACCTGCGGCTCGTCGGACTCGACCTGGCTGAAATCCGGATTGAAGGTCGCATCCAGAACCAGGCTGTCGCGGAACACGAACTTGGCATCCAGGCCGAAGTCCTCCTCGGTATCGGCGTTGAACCCGGGACCGCCCGCAAGGCCCGGGTTGAGGACGTCGAAGTCGCGCACGAAGGCGAACGGAATCAGCAGGATGTTGCGCCCCGGTGAGACGTCGCGGACCCCGGTGAGCCCGGCCGCCTGATTCAGGCGGCCCTGAATCGTGCTCGTATAGGCCGGCCAGTGCGATTGCTCGCTGAAACGTGGAATCTGGCGCTCGAACATGATGCGCCAGTCCTGCTCGGGCGTTTCCGGGAAGCGCAAGGTGCGCATGGGGATCGCCATCTTGACCATGTAGCCGTCGTCCGTCAGCTGTCCGTCAGTATACCAAACAGCCTCGTAGGAGCTGTCGAAACCCGGTGTCTTGGAGACCTCCAGCCAGCGGCCGTCCCATTGCACGCCCAAGGGAGAGGATCGAAACGCGTAGCCGGAGCGTTGATCGTTGAAGGTATCGAGCAGGATACCGACGGTGTCGTCGTTGTCGACGTTCTCGCGGGGCGAGAGATTCGCACGCACCTGTGCAGGATCGGAATCGAAAGCCAGGAACACCGCGTAGAAGTTTCGCTGATCGTAGGCGACGTAGACTTCGGTGCGCTGACGCGACGGCGTGCCGTCGTCGGGCACCCGCTGGGTGAATCCCGTGATCATCGCCATCCTCGAGGCGATCTCCGCCGAGGGCCGCATGCCGGCGAAGTCGGTCAGCTCGGGCTCCCGGTCGGTAAGGGGAACGACGAGGTCGCTGACGCGTTGCGCGGTGGCGACGCCGGCCGCAAGAAAACACAGGGACAAGGACACCAGAAATCGGCTCAGTACTCGACGCTTCATGCAATCCTCGACACGGTAGTGGCGTTGCGGCTCACGTCCCCGAGCTCCCCAAAGGGGCCTGGCCGAGGACTGCGAGCGACGACCGGCGCGGGCGCGGGTCAGCCGGCCGTACTATATATAAAGATAATGCATTAGGCCATGCATAAAGGAAGTAAGGCTGGCGAACGGCCACCCCGCGGAGCTCGGCGGGCGGCCGGTAGACGGGTCAGCGTTCGTTCAAACGCTGGCGGACGACGTCCTCGAGCTCGGTGAGGCCCGTCCGGCGCCCGGCCTCGACCGCGGCGTCGTTGTCGGCGCCGTTCAGCTTCGCCCTGAGCGCGAGCAGCGCACCGGCACGGTTGCCGCTGCCGCAATGCACCAGCACGGGCTTCTCGAACCGCGCAAGCAGGCGGTCGAGCTCGTTGGCATTGTCGTAGCTGATATCGCCAGCCCCGAGTATCGGCAGGGAAATATACGTCATGCCCAGACCTTCGACGGCGTCACGCTCGTCGATCCCCCGATCCTCGTCGGCGCCCCGAAGATCGATGACGGCCTCGTAACCGGCGGCGTCGATCGACTCGAGCATCGACCGATCGGGCTGACTGGATCCGGAGACCCCCTCGATGAAACGAGCTGCCTCCGGGGCCGCCGGAACGCTCTCCTGAGAGGCCGCGGGATGCGCCAGGAACAGTACAAGAAACCAGGAACCTACAATGTGTCTGGTCGCGACTGCCGCCCGCATCGTGCTACCCACCCTGTTGATTGAACGGACGGGCAAAAGATACGCCCAACAGGACTGCGAGGGCAACTCGCGAAGGGTACCGCCCGGCCCGGTTACGCCGGCCCAACTACGACATCGGCATAACGAACGTTTATAGTAGACCGCCGTCGAGCAGCCTTCCGGAGAAAAATTGATGTCGGACCGAGAGCGAGCCCTCGAGCATTACCAGCCGGTTGCCGGCAACGGCCTCCTGCACCGTCGCCTGTTTCTCGCCGGCGGCGCCGCCGTTGTCGGCGCGGGCAGCCTCGGCCTGCTGACCGCACGGCCGGCGCGCGCGCAGTCGCCCCCCGGCCTACCGGAATGGATGAGGGCGCCCGGGGCCGGAATGAGCGGCTACGGCAGACGCTCCCGGTTCGAGGAGCACGTGCAGCGTTACGTCGGCTCGGCGCCCGGAACCACGGGGTCGGGGTCGTCGCGTACCCCGCTCGAGCAACTCGAAGGCACGATAACGCCGAACGCCTTGCACTTCGAACGGCATCACAGCGGCATTCCCGAGATCGATCCCGAGCAACACCGGCTGCTGCTCCATGGGCTCGTCGAGCGGCCTCTGGTGTTCTCCATGGACGCGCTTCACCGCTATCCGATGGTCACGAGAATTCAGTTCATCGAGTGCTCCGGGAACAGCCGCCCGAATCTCTCGAGCGAGCCTCCCGCGACGACTTGCGGCGATATCCACGGCATGGTCTCGTGCAGCGAGTGGACCGGCATTCCGCTTTCGGTGCTGCTCGAGGAAGCCGGTGTGGACCCGCAGGCACAATGGTTGCTGTGCGAAGGCGCGGACGCAGCCGCGATGTCCCGCAGCGTGCCGCTCGCCAAAGCCATGGACGATACACTCATAGCGCTCTATCAAAACGGTGAGAGCCTACGCCCCGCGCAAGGCTATCCGGTGCGCCTATTTCTGCCGGGGTACGAAGGCAACATCAGCGTCAAGTGGCTGCGACGCATCAAGCTGACACGCGAACCGACGATGACGCGCGATGAAACATCGAAATATACGGATCTGCTGCCGGGCGGGAAATCGCTGATATTCACGTTTCCGATGGGCGTCAAGTCCGTGATCACGTCGCCGTCGGGCGGCATGGCGATGCAGGGACCCGGCCTTTATCAGATCTCCGGCCTCGCCTGGTCGGGCTCGGGGTCCATCCGCCGCGTCGAAGTCTCCGCCGACGGCGGCGAGACCTGGGCCGAAGCGGCGCTGACCGAGCCCCTGCTCTCCAAGGCGTTGACGCGCTTCCGCATGGCGTGGCGGTGGAACGGCGGGCCGGCGTTGCTGATGAGCCGCGCCGTCGACGACGCTGGAGCGGTGCAGCCTACCCGTGCCGCCCTGCTCACAGAGAAGGGCTCGCAAGTCTCCTATCACAACCACGCGATCCAAGTTTGGCAGGTTGCGGCCGACAATCAGGTGACGAATGCCTACGCGTAGGCCCGGTGTGCTCGTCGCATGCGCCACCGCGTTGATCGGCGCTGCGGCGGCTCAGGAAAGCCCCAATCTCGGCGTCGAAGCGACCGCCGAGGAAATTGCAGGCTGGGATATCAGCATCGCACCCGACGGCGAAGGCCTGCCGCCCGGTTCGGGGACGCCCGCGGCAGGGGCTCAGGTTTATTCGCTCAAGTGCGCGGCCTGCCACGGCCCCCAAGGCGAAGGCCTGCTGAACGACCGGCTCGTCGGCGGTCAAGGCACGCTGGATACGTCCGCCGCGATCAAGACCACGGGCAGCTACTGGCCTTACGCGACGACGATCTTCGACTACGTGCGCCGCGCGATGCCTTACCTGCAGCCGCATTCGCTCACCGACGACGAGGCCTACGCGCTCACGGCACACCTGTTGCACTTGAACGGGATCATCGGCGCGGACGAGGTCGCGGATGCCGAGAGCCTGCCGCGCGTCGAGATGCCGAACCGCGACAATTTCATCCGCACCTATCCGCCTTCCGAGTAGCCGAGTGCAGTTGCACGGGCGACCGCACGCTACTCGCTTTCCGAGGCCTTGCGCATCGTGTGGAAACGGCTGACGACGTCGGCGTAGAAATCCACGAATGCCTTATCGGAGAATTGCCGCGGACGCGGCAACTCTACGCCCAAGTCCTCGACGATATTGCCGCCGAAGTCGAGCATGATGAGTCGGTCTCCCAGGGTCACTGCCTCCTGCATGTCGTGCGTGATGAACAGGATCGTCTGCCGGGTCTCCCGCCAAATCCGCAGCAGCTCCTGCCGCATCTGCTCCGCGGTGATCTCGTCCAGGTGACTGAAGGGCTCGTCCATGAGCAGCACGACGGGCTCGATGCTCAATGCGCGCGCAATGCCGACGCGCTGCTGCATGCCGCCCGAAAGCTGGTGGGGGTACTTGCGGCGGACCTTGCTCAAGCCGACGAGCTCGAGGTAACGATTCAGCCGCCCGTCGAACGCCTTCGGCTCGACATCCGCCGGACGCACGAAGCGCAGGTTGTCCTCGACGCTCAACCACGGCAACAGCCGGGCGCTCTGAAACACATAGCCCAGACGCGCCACGTCGGCCGCCACGCGAACGTCGACACTGCCCCGCGTCTGCCGCTCCAGTCCGGCGATGATGTTCAGCAGCGTCGACTTGCCGCTGCCGGAAGGCCCCACGATGGTGACGAACGACGTCTCGATGACATCGAAGGAGATGCCCGGCAGCACGCAGAGCTCCCGCTCCCCGTCCGAGAAGACCTTCACCAGGTCGCGAATCGAAACGACCGGCCGTCCGCTCATATCACGCGCTCCAACTTGGGGCGCCAGCGCCCGAAATGACGCTCGAGAGGAATCAAAAGGCCGTATTCGATCAACAGCATCACCACTCCGAACAGCAGCGCCCATGCCATGATGCCGCGCACCGAGAACAGCTGAAACTCGTAGCGCATCTGGTAACCGATGCCGCTGGTCGCGCCGAATACCTCGGTGAGCACCGCGACCTTCCACGCGACCGTGAAGCCGATGCGGATCGCGGCCATCATGAAAGGCAGCAGCGACGGCGCGACGACCTTGCGTATGAGGCGGCCGCGCCCGACGCGATATACGCGGCACATCTCAAGCATCGGCTTGTCCAGCGCCAGCACGCCTTCCTTGATGTTCACCGCGACGAACGGCAGCGACGCGAGCGCGATGGCGACGACCGGAGCCGTCAGGCCGATGCCGAAGATCATGACCGTGAGCAAGGCGTAGATGAGCCCCGGCAGCGACAAGCCGAGCACGATGAGGTCCTGAAAGAAATCGTTCCAGAAGCGGCGGCTGCCCATGAGCAAGCCGACGACCGTGCCCCCGACCAGGCCGGCGCCGAATCCGATCACGATGCGGAGCATGCTGTCGGCGAGCTGATCGAAGAACAAGCCGCCGGCGAGCGCCTCGAGGATCTTGTCGAAGACCCGTGCCGGCGTCGGAAACAGGTCGATATCGACCGCGAGCGCCAACAGATGCCAACCGGCAACGACGACGGCAAACGTTACCCAGCGACGGTTGAGCACGACGCGCGAAATCGCCCGCCCGAGCCGGGTGCCGGCGCTGGTCGCGGTTGCGACGTCGGCCGCGGCGCTACTCATGCTCGCCTCCGCTCACAGGACGTGCTCCACGGTGGGGCGCCAGCGGCCGAAGTGGCGCTCCAACGGCGACAGAATCCAATATTCGATCGCCAGCATCGCGCCGCCGAAGATCAGCGTCCAAGCCAGCATGCCGTGGACGGAATAGGCGTCGAAGCTCGCGCGAATCTGCCAGCCGACGCCGTTGGTCGAGCCGAACACCTCCACCAGCGTGTTGACCTTCCAGGACATCGAGAATCCGAGCCGGATGCCGGAGAAAATGAAAGGCAGCAACGACGGCACGACGATCTTGGCGACCACGTCCCGGCGCTTGGCGCCGTAGACCCGCGCCATCTCGAGCAGGGTCTTGTCGAGCGACACGACGCCTTCGCGGATGTTCACCGCGACGAACGGAAACGCGGTCAGCGCGATCGCGAGTATCGGCGCGCCGAGGTTCCGACCGAACAGCATCACCGCGATCAGCGCATAGACGAGGCCGGGCAAGGCGAGGCAGAAGACGACAATATCGTGCAGGTAGTCGTTCCAGGAACGGCGGCTGCCCATCAGGATACCGGTGATCGCGCCGACCGCGAAGGCAACACTGAAGCCCGCCAGTATCCTGACCATGCTCGCGCCGAGATCGTCGAGGAAATCGAGCGAGGACACGATACTCCAGATCTCGACGCCCACGCGGGAGGGCAGCGGAATCACGCGTGTGTCGCGATACACGGCGAGCGCGTGCCAGGCGCCGAGCAGCAACCCGAAAGCCAGCCAGCGGGGGTGCCAGGCGAACTGAACGAGCGACCGCCCCAGCTGCGCCATGATCGAGACCGCGCTCTCAGCGCGTCGCGCTGGGCGGATCGACGGCAATGAACGTCGGGTCGGGCGCGTCCTCGGGCATGAATCCGCCCTCGCGCATGAGATCGAAAACCTTGCTCTCGGTCTCGATCCAACGCTCATCGAGATAGACGGTGTCGGGCAGCCAGTCGTGCGCGTTGAGGTATTCGATCATGACCTGCCTTTCCGCGGTGTAATCTCCCGAGCGCGGGTCCAAGCCGAATTCCTCGGGATACCGGTCGATGATCTGCTGCTTCTCGGCCCGCCAGCCCTGCAACGCTTCCTCCCACATCGCCAGAAAGAACTCGACTTCCACGGGATGACCATCGAACCATTCGCGTCTGGCGAGAAAGATGTTGCCGGGCACGCCCTTGTGGCGTTTCTCGGGATCGAAATGATCGCGATAATATTCCCAGGTGCCGCCCACGTCGTAGAGTAGACGCAGCTCCCCGCGCGCGACCTGGGAGATGACGGCCTCCACTATGATGATGCCCGCCTCTATCTCGCCCTTGCTCAGCAGCTCGCCGAGGGCGAAGTGCGAGTTGACAATCATGTCGAACTCGGTCGTTCCCACCGACAGGTCGACGCCTTCCGTGGCCGCGAGCATGACGCTCCAGATCATCGCCGAGGAAAGCGGCCCCGTGACGCCGAAGCGCTTGCCGCGCAAATCGCGGATGGATTGATAGGGCGAGTCCGCTTTGACCCAGATCGGAACGCGTCCGAGATTGTAGACGCCGAAAACGACGTATTCGTCGTCGCTTTCCTGCATCATCGCGGGTATTTCGTAATCCCCGGTGGAGGCAATGTCGGCATGCCCGCCGGCGAAGAAAGCGGCCTCGTCCCAGGTCTCGATGAAATCGATGCGCTTGCCATAACGCTGCTCGTACTTCTCGATGATGCCGGTATCTCGCATGTAGCGCACAATGGCGTCCGGCGCAAACACGAATCGCACCACGTCGGTGTCGTCCGACGACAAGCTGCATGCTCCGAGCAAGATCGTGCCGCAGAACCACGGGACGACCCCGCGCGCGCGACCTCTGTTGCTATGCATTGTCGAGGGCTGTCCTCATGAGACGTGGTGCCAAGCCAGCGCTCACCGCGCATGGCATCATGGAAACCGCTTCCTACAATATAGAATTTCTGCTGCAATTCAACATTCACAACGTCAGGAGAGGCCGCGCGTGATCATCGATACTCATTGCCATTTCATCCCAAGCCACTACATCGAGGAGGCCCGACAAGGCAGAGGCATCGATGGAATCCGCCTCGAGGATCAAGGCGACGTCGAGCGCATCGTGCATCCCGAGCTAGGTATGCAATATCCGCTCAAACCCGAGTTCCACCGGCAGGATGCGAAGCTCGAAGCCATGGACAGCTTAGGGATCGACGTCTCGGTGCTGTCGATCGTTCCGCTGTGGCTCATGCATTGGACGCCGGCGGACGTCGCGATCGCGTTCTGCCGTCGCGCCAACGACGACCTCGCCGAGATGATCGCAGGCTGCGACCGGCTCATCGGGCTGGCGACCGTGCCCATGCAGGCGCCCGACGAAGCGGCCGCCGAGCTGCGCCGCACCGTCACCGAGCTGGATTTTCGAGGCGTGCAAATCGGCACCACGATAGGCGGAACGCCGTTGGACGACGAACGATTCGAGCCGTTCTTCAAGGCGGCCGAAGAGCTCGACGTGCCCGTCATGATTCATCCGGCTTACGCCGGCCGGCCCTCGCCGTTCACCGAGTACTACCTCAAGAATCTCATCGGCAATCCGCTCGCGACGGTCATCGCCTCGAGCCGGCTGATCTTCTCGGGATTCCTCGACCGCCACCCGCGTCTCAAGCTCGTGCTCGTGCACGCCGGGGGCTTCATGCCCTATCAGATCGGCCGTCTCGATCACGGCTACAACGTGCGCGCCGAAGCACGCAAGCGCATTGGCCAGCTGCCGTCGAGCTACCTGCGGCGCTTCTATTACGACACCATCAGCCACGCAACCGCGCCGCTCAGGTTTCTCGCCGATCTCGTCGGCTCCGATCGCGTCGTGTTCGGCACCGACATTCCGTTCGACATGGCGGATGTGAGCTTCGCCGACATTATCCCGGCCACGGGGCTCGGAGCCCGCGCCATCGAGGCGATCTACTCGAAGAACGCCGAGCAGCTATTTCGAATCGGTGAGGCCGTCGGTACCGGCAACGCCACCCGAAGCCTTCGGTTTGGCGAAGCAGGCGAAGGGAATCGCGAACGGGCCGAATAGCAGGCCCATCGTGCCCCAGAAGACGCCGCTGGCGCCTCTGGAGACCGCGATCTTGTGACAGGCGACGATGCTGATCAGCGTAATCACGACGATGACGGCAATCGGAACCAACTCGACTCCCTGGGCGCCGTCTAGGGTCAGAGCGCCGTCAGCGCGACAGGTTGGCGTAGGCGCGATCGAGCAGCCGCATGGGATCGCCCTTGGTCTCGTCCCATTCGGCGGTCGGCCGCGCCGCGACGACCTGCTCCAGGGTCGCGCCGTCCGCGATCAATGTCGCGATTCGCTCGCGCACGACCTTGAGCATCGCCACATAGTCGCGCAGATCCGCGTAGCCGGCGCTCGGCCCGTGGCCGGGCACCACCGTAGTGCCAGCGTCGATCTCCATGAGGACCGCCTCGCAAAACCGGATCACGCCGTCGATGTCGCCGCCGTTGTCGGCGTCGATGAACGGGAAGCCGGCATTGTTGTAGACGTCGCCCATGTGGACGACGTTGTGATCGCGAAATATCACGGCGGCGTCTCCGGTGGTGTGAGCGGGTCCAAAGTGCAACAGATCGATGCGCTCCCCGTTGAAATGCAGCTGCATCGTGTCGTCGAAGGTTGCGACCGGCAGGGCCGCAACCTCGTAAGGCTGCTGGTTGACGCTCGGCCTCACGACGACGTTGATGACGTTCGGGCGCGTCATCATGTCACGCGAGTTTACCTGGGAGATCATCCAGGTGCCCTCCGGCCCGAGCACCTGGTTGCCTTCGGTGTGGTCATAGTGCCAATGCGTGTTGATCGCGAAGTCGATCCTGCCCCCGCCGAGCTCGCGGATTCCGGCCTGGTATTTCGGCACCATGGTCGGAAACTGATCGTCGACGATGAGCACGCCTTGCTCGCCGATGGAGGCGATGACGTTGCCGCCGCTGGGGAAATACATAACGAACAGGCCGTCGCCGAGCTGCTCCGTGCGAATCTCCTCGGCCGCCGCCTGCTCCGCGGAGGTCGTCAAGCCTTGGGCAAGCCCGATCCGAGTGGCGAGCGCCCCCGCGACAATCACGAGGATCCCTATCGCACGCATGGTTTTGCGCTCCGTGACGGCCACGGTCGAAGCTTAAGCGATCGCCGGCCTAACCGATAGCGTAATGCGCAACCGCGCCTTCGTCCCATGCGATGCCGGTGCCGGGACGCGCCGGCACGCGCCCGGTTCCGCCCGCGACGCGGAGCCGCTCGGCAAGGAACGGCTCGGCCCAGTCGACGTACTCCAGCCAATGCGCGGTCGGGCTGGCGGCGAGCAAATGCACGCTGACCTCGGGATACAGGTGCGACGATAGCGGCAGTCCGGCGTCTTGCGCGAGCGCCGCCATTTCGAGCCAACCGCTGACGCCACCGATGCGCATCAGATCCGGCATCAAGAAATCACTCGCCTTCAGCGCGGCGGCGCCCGCCGCCGCCGCGGGCCCGGCGAGATTCTCGCCGAGCTGCACGGGCGTCCTAAGCGCGGCCGCGACGCGGGCACAACCGGGCCAATCGTCGGCGGTCACCGGCTCCTCGATCCAATACAGCCCCGCGGCATCCAGCGCAGGCGCGCGCTCGAGCGCTTCGGCCACGGTCAGAGCCTGATTGAAGTCCGTCATGACGGGCGTCTCGTCCGGCACGGCGCCGCGCACCGTACGAATGGCTTGGAGATCCTCGGCGGCTTTCCGCCTCCCGAGCCTGAGCTTAAGCGCTTCGAACCCTTCATCGAGCAGCGCCGCCGCCTCCTCGCCGAGGCGAGTGGGCTCGCCCAGGCTCAGCCCGTTGCTGTTGTAGGCCGGCACGCGCTCGGCCGAGCCGCCAAGATATTTCGCGAGCGGCACGCCGGCCGCCGATGACAGCGCGTCCCAGCAAGCGACGTCGAGGGCCGAAACGGCCATTGCGACGATGCCCTGAACGCCCAACAGACGGAAGCGCTCGTTGCAGGCGCGGCCGAAGGCTTCGGGATCGACCGTCCGGCCGACGAGCGCGTCCCCTGCGAGCTCGACGCAGCGCCTAATCATCGGCGCGGCATCCTCGAGATAGCAGAAAGCGTGCGCCCGCCCGGTTACGCCCTCCTCCGTCTCCAGATCGACGAGCACGAACGGCGCCTGCTGCATACGCGCGGCGCTGGTGCCAAGTGGCCGGCGCATCGGCACGCGAACCGCGCGAGTCCGCAGGCGCCGGACGATCAGGCGCGGATGAGTCATGGCCCGGGCGCGGCGTGCGGCTTGAGCGCGGCGTAGACGGTATCGTTTACGGGGGTCGCCACGCCGAGAGCACGGCCGAAGCGCGATACCGCACCGCTGAGCCAGGCGACCTCGAGGGGATTGCCGTGCTCGAGATCGTGATGCATCGACGAGGTCATGTCGAAAGGCAGACCGTCGGCAAACTGCAGCCGCTCCTGCGCGTAGTCCGCCCGTAGCGCGATGCCCTTGGCGCGCGCGACGGCAACGGTCTCGCTCATAACCGCCGTCAGAAACCTGCGGCTATCGGCGTCCCCCCGTATCGGGCCCAGGGTTGTGCGCATCAGCGTGGTGGTTGCGCTCAGGCCCACCAGAAACACGAACTTCTCCCAGATCGTCTTCTCGATGTCGTCGCTGATCTCGGCGGTGATGCCCGCTTTGAGCATCGCATCGCAGAGGCGGCGCACGCGCTCCGACGAGCCGCCCGCGCGCTCGCCGATCACTACCCGCTGCATCGTGCCGATGTGCTCGATCACGCCCGGGGAGCCGATCGAGCTCGCAATGAAGGCGACACCGCCGATGAGTCGATCCGCACCGACGATGCCGGCAAGAATATCATCGCGCTCGACGCCGTTTTGCAACGACAACACGGTCGAGTCCGGACCGAGCATCGGCAGAACCGCGTGCCCGGCGCTTCCGGTATCCCAGAGCTTCACCGCGACGATCACGTAGTCGACGACGCCGACGCCGGCCGGATCGCCGGTCGCCTTCGCCGGCCGCACCGCAACGTCACCCATGTCGCGGCTTGCGATCCGCAATCCGTGCTCGCGGATCGCCGCAAGGTGCCGTCCTCTGGCAATGAAGGTGACGTCGCAGCCGCTGGCTGCGAGCCGACCCCCGAAATAGCCGCCCACGCCACCGGATCCCATCATCGCGATTCGCATCTTCAGTCGCTTCCGTCAGAGGAATGTTAGTCGTGCCGCTGCTAACGTCTTTTGCGAAGGCGCCATCATACCGGCAAACGCTTTACGCAAAGTACTATAAATAAGTCATATAGATACATGGCATTTATCAAGTACTCTCTATGATACCGTCGCTGCCGAAATCTGGTAGATTATCGCGGTAGCCGCCACGGAGACCGTCATGAACGCAAGACCAAGACTCATCCGCTGCTGCGCTGCGCTCCTCATCCTCCTGCCGCTCGCGGCAATCGCCGACCAAGACGAATTCTGCAACGGCTGGTACACCGGCTACGTCGAAGGGTACAAGCGCGCGTCGCTCAGCATCTTCGAGCCGAGTGTGCCCTTGTGCCCGCTGCAGCCACGCAAGACGCCGCGCGACCCGGACTCAGACTACGAGCACGGCTACGAGGTCGGGTACGATCAAGGCACAGAAGCCGGCGGACGACGAAATTAGCGCTCCGCGCAGTCAGTGTGTCATCGCGTAGATCACGTAGTTCACACCGAAGCGGTAAGCCAACGCCGTTAGCGGCTCGGGGTAGTACGGGTCGTCGGCGTGCTCCCATGCATCGCCGAGGTCCATATTGAAGTTGATGGCGACGAGCAGGCGACCCTCGTCGTCGTAGATGCCCCGCCAATAGGGCGTCGTGCCTCGCGGGTCCTCCCAGGTGACGCCGCGCGCGACGGCCTGCCTTCCGGGAATCTGCACGCGCTGATCGAGATCGTAGAGCACGTGAAAGATCTCGTCGGTCTCGGAGATGTCGGCGATCGGCCGGTCGGGAAAGACACGCGCCATAGACGCGGCGAACTCGCTCCACTCGTTGGGCCCGTGGAAATCGTCGACGATCAGGAAGCCGCCACGCAGCAGATAGTCGCGAAGGCGGCCAGCTTCCTCGTCGCTGAGGCGCAGAAACCCGACCTTGACCGCGTAGAGAACCGGATAGTCGAACAGGGCGCCGTCGCCCAGCTCGACGTGGCGATTGTCGTCGTTGGACTCGACGCGCGTCAGCCTTCTCAGGCCTTGGGTGAAGTGATAGTCGGCTTCTGGCCAATCCCGAAGCCACGGCTCGTTGCGGTCCGCGCCGTAGTAGCGGCCGAAGGCACCGAAAGCCATCCGCACGAAATGAAACTCGGATTGCCCCTCGGCGGCACGGCTCGGGGGAAACGCCGCCAGCATGCACGCGAGGCCCAACACACAGCATGCGACCCGTCGAAGGAATGCACCTTGCATACGCGCCACAGTGTAGCGCAGTCGCCCCCGGGATCGGCTTCGATGCGGCAAAAGTTTCTCTGCCGGGCGATGCAGTGTTTGTGGTAGCGTTGCGCTTCCTTTCCCTCGCGCCGGGCCGAATCGGCGACCATCGTCTCCAAAGAAACCGGGCTCCGATCATGACTCCAGCTGGCTTCTCGACCGACGCGGTGCCCGTTGCGCCGAGATACTTCATCGTGTTTCTGGGCGCCCTGATCGCTCTGGGGCCGTTGACCATGGACGCCTACCTGCCAGCGATGCCTACCATGGCGCAGGCTTTCGACGTCAGCATCGTGACGATCAACTACACGATCAGCATCTATCTGATCGGTTTCGGCATCGGTCAGTTCTTCGGCGGCGCGATTTCCGATCAAGTCGGCCGTAAGACTGTCGGCTTGTACGGCCTCGGGCTCTACGTGCTCGCGAGCCTGGGCATTGCCAATGCGGGGTCGATCGAAGTCGTGCTGGCCTTGCGAGTCCTGCAGGCGATCGGCGGGGGCGCGGCGACGGTCATCTCGCTCGCCGCGATACGCGACGTCTACACGCCCGCCGAGGCCGGCCAGAAGTTCGCGGCCGTCATGTTGATCATGCTGATCGCACCCCTGGTCGCGCCGGTCGCCGGCGCGTTTTTATTGAGCTTCAGTTGGCGAGCCGTGTTCGCCGGCCTGGTCGTCTATGGGTTGTTGCTGATCGCCTGGTACGGTCTGCGGATCCCCGAGACTCGCGCCGGCCAACGCACGCCCGTTTCAATTCTCTCGACATTCGTGCAGTGCTTCGAAGTCGTTAACCGCCGTATCGGCGAGCGCCGAGTGCCGGTGCGTTATGCAATTGCCATGGCGACGGCTGCGGCCGTGCTCATGATTTTCCTGACCAACGCCTCATTCCTCTACATCGAGCATTTCGGATATTCACCCAACGCGTTTCCGCTGTTCTTCGGCGCTACGGCCCTGTCGTTGATGGCCGCGAACCTAACCAGCATGAAGCTGCTCGGCAAGAAGGATGCCCGCAAGCTGTTTCGTCTCGGCTGCGCGGTCCAATGGACGAGCATCGCTTTGTTGCTTGCGGCAACGTTGCTGGGGCGCGCGTCCGTTGCGGTCGTCGTGCCCCTGCTGATGCTCGGCGTCGGCAGCGTCGGCCTGATCAACCCGACCGGCAATGCGGTCTATATGGGTTACTTCAAGCGGCTCAGCGGCAGTGCCGCATCGGTGTTCACGACGTCGCTGTTCTTCATCGGCTCGGCACTCGGCGCGCTCACGGGCGTGTTCTTCGATGGCAGCCTCGTGCCGATGGCGGCCATGATGTTCGTCGCGACTACTATCAGTAACCTGCTCGCCCACTCCGTCTACCGGGAGCCGATGCCGACGCGCGCCTGAGCAGCGGAGCGAGCAGGGCCGCCCGGTCGCAGATCCTCCGCCCCGGCCGGATCAGAAAATGCCGTAGTCGATGATGTCGTCAAAATAGCCCGTCACCGTCAGCGTGACGACGACGGGAAATTCGTTGTAGTTGAGCCAATACCAACCGTGCTCGCCGCCGAAGGGCGCGACCAGCGATCCGTTGCCGCCCATGCCTTCCTGATGCTCCTGGTAACGCACCCAGAACTCCGAGCTCACGGCCGGATCGTGACCGTGAAAGTCGGAGTAGATATCGCCGCGGTCGATCGACCAGCTGTAGAGGATCACCTTGCCCTCGGTCAGCACGGTCTTGATCTCGGTCTCCTCCTCCGGCGGGATCGTCACCGTCAAGGTCCGGGTCTGCGGCGGCCCCGCCTCGGCTTGGTGGATCGCCGGATTCGGCAGCGGCACCGGCTCGCCGAAATCCGGAATCTCGACGCTGCGCACGGTCTCGTTGCCACCGATGACGTCGCCGATCTCGAGCGTTCGGGTCGCCGGCGACGTCAGAGCCGTAAGGCCGAGCGCGCCGCCGATCCCGGTCGGATCGATGCCGTATTCCGCCGGCAGGATCACGCTTACGAGCAAGGCTGCGGCGCAGACGCCGGCCGTGAGCATACCGAGCATCAAGCGCTTGCTCGACGGCTTCCCGCCGAGCGTCTCTGATCCGAAATCGTCCATGGTCGTGTTCCTGCGTTCGTTGCGGTAACGCGGCGATCGCTAGTCAGCGCCACCGTCCACCGGAAAGTGTAGCGCACGCCATCGCAGCATGCCTCCGGCGAGATTCGCGACGTTCTCGAAGCCCGCGTTCTTGAGAATCAGGGTGGCACGGGCCGAGCGACCGCCGGCTCGGCACACCGTAACCACGGGCTTGTCCTGGGGAATTTCGTTCACCCGATTCGTCAACTCCGCGAGTGGAATATGGCAGGCGTCGGGAACGTGTCCCAACGGGCCGTCGAACTCATCGGCCTCGCGAACGTCCACGATCGAAAGCGTGGCGCGGTGCTCTTCCACCCAGTCCGGCTGAATTTCCCAGAAGCCCGCGAAAGTGTAGTTGAGCGGCGCCCACTGAGGCTCGTCATCGATCGATCCTGCACGCTGTGGCCTGCCGCAGCGCAGGTTCGCCGGCACGGCGGCATCCATCTGCTTTGGATGCGCCAGGCCCAGGTTGCTCATGTAGCCGATGAAATCCGACTCGCTGAGCTCACCGCCGAGGCGAGGATTGAAGCTGCGTTCCTCGGCGACGGAGGTAACGGTCAACCCGCGATAGTCATGGGCGGGATATAGCAGACTGTCGGCGGGCAATGAGAGGATCTGCGACTTCACGGAACGATACAGAGCAGCTGCATCGCCTTGCTGGAAATCCGTCCGTCCGGCGCCGCGAATGAGCAATGCGTCGCCGGTGAAGGCGCAGCTCTCGTCGTCCAATACATAGGTCAGACAGCCGCTCGTATGCCCGGGCGTCGCGCGCACGCCGAGGTAGCGCTCGCCGAACTCGACGCGATCGCCGTGCTCCAGGTAACGGTCGGCTCCCTCGGCGCCGCTGCTCTTCGCAACGAGAATCCGGCTGCCGAAATGTTGCTTCGCGAGCCATGCGCCGGTGACATGGTCCGCGTGAACGTGAGTTTCGAGAGTGTAGCGCAGCCTCAAGCCGAGCTCCTTGATCAACGCAGCGTCGCGTCGCGCCTGCTCGAATACCGGATCGATGAGAACGGCCTCACCGCTGCCGCCGTCCGCAAGCAGGTAGGTATATGTGCTGGAGCGATCATCGAGCATCTGTCTGAAAACGAGCATGCGGCACTACTTCCCTAAAATCGAAACGCAGTTGAACTCGAAAGTCGGATCGGCCGTGTCGGAGTGAGGGCCGCCAGGACACGCATCATGCACCGTAGTTCTTACGGCGCAAACTCCAGCCGATGTTACCGAGAATCTTCTGACCTTGCCCTTGAGTGCCCGCGGTTAAGGCGTTGATTTGCAAAAGCCCCTATGAGAGCCTCGGCTACGGCAAGAGTGGAGCGAGATGATGGATCGCGGCGAGTTCTTGCGGCTGTTCGCATTCGGGCTGGCTTCGACAAGCCTAGGGCACAAGGTACGAGGGCAATCGAGTCGGGCCGGCATGCACGCTAGAGCGATTCCAGCGACGGGCGAGCGGATACCCGTCATCGGCTGCGGGACTTGGCGCGGATTCGACGTCCGCGCCGGCCGGCGACAGCGCCTGCGGGAAGTGCTGCAGGTGTTGTTCGATGCGGGCGGCACGGTAATCGATAGCTCGCCGATGTACGGGGCTGCCGAAGCCGCGGTCGGCACATTGCTCGCCGACATGAACGCCCACGATCGAGCTTTTCTCGCCACCAAGGTCTGGACGCGCGGGCGTGCCTCGGGAGAACGTCAGATGCTCCGCTCGTTCGAGCTGCTGCAAGACGACGTCATCGACCTCATACAGATTCACAATCTCGTCGATTGGAGGACACAGCTCGCGACGCTGCGCGAGTGGAAAGCCCAAGGCCGAATCCGCTATCTCGGCGTCACGCATTATACGGCCAGCGCCCACGCTGAGCTCGAAGCGGTGATGCTCGCGGAGCCGCTCGACTTCGTACAGCTCAACTATGCGATCGACGATCGCAACGCCGAGGCACGATTGCTGCCGCTCGCGGCCGAGCGCGGCATCGCCGTAATCGTCAATCGGCCTTTCGGCGGTGGCGGCCTTTTGCGGCGACTCGGCGCTCGAGCGCTGCCGCCGGTGGCCGGCGAGCTCGGTTGCCGATCCTGGGCTCAGCTGCTGCTGAAGTTCATTCTGGCGCATCCCGCCGTCACTTGTATCATTCCGGGAACGGGCAACCCCGCGCACATGCGTGACAATGCCAACGCCGGCGACGGGCCCATTCCCAACGCCGAGCAGCGGGGACGGATCCTCGCCGAGATCTAGCTCCTTGGAGTAGCACGATGAGAACAACCTCGAGCCTCTGCGGTCTAGCGCTGCTCCTCAACGCGGCCGCCGCCCAGGACCTTGCCATCACCAACGCGCGAATCATAGACGGCACCGGGCTGTCGATTCAGAACGGGTCGGTCATCATCCGCGACGGGCGGATCGAATCGGTCTCGCCGGGCTTTGCCAATACGCGGGGCCTACAGACGATTAATGCCGCGGGTATGACGGTGATGCCGTCGTTCATCGACGCGCATCGGCACGTCATTCGAGGCGACGCCGAGGTCTGGTTCCGTGAGGAGGCGGCTGAGCGCTTGGAGGAGTATCTCGACAGCGGCTTCACGACCTTGATGTCGGGCGACGGACCCGTTCCCGGCATTGTCGAGCTGAGGCAGAAAATCGAATCCGGCGAGCTCAGAGGCCCGCGTGTCGTCGCTTCCGGCCGCGCCGACCCGAGAGACTATCCGACACCTGAGCTCGCCCGGGCCCGCGTGCGCGAGCTCGCGGCGCTCGGCGTCGAAATCATCAAGGCCGCAATCGAGCCCGAGGACAAAGATTTGCTCGCGGCGATCACCGACGAGGCCGGCCGCCATGATCTCGATGTCATGGTGCATGCAGTCACGGTCCCCGCGATGCATGCCGCGATCGACGCAGGCGCCGCCAAGCTCGTGCATACACCTCACGGCAGCTTCATGACCGAAGCGGATGCGCGTCGCGTCGCGGACGCCGGCGTGGAGAACCTGTCGACGGTCGGCTTTGCCGTACCGGTGTTCGGCGTCTTCAATGACGACAATATCCCGACGTTCCGCGACGGCAGCCCCTGGCCTTCGGGCATCTTGGGCACGGGATCGAACGCCGCGGGCGAAAAGGTCGTCAACGGCCGCACGCTTTGGGACGCCGGCGTGGTTTACGGCTTCGGCACCGACACCAACTATCACCCGCGCGACGGGCTCGCCCACGAGCTGCGCGCGTTGAGCCCGATGTTCTCGGCCCGCGACATCCTCAAGCTCATGGGCCCGAATACGGCGGCCTTCGTCGACATGAGCGACGATCTCGGCACGCTTGCGCTCGGCAAGATCGCCGATATCATCGTCGTGGACGGCGACCCGCTGGAGCTGATCTACAACCTCTTGAACGTCGAGGTCGTGATCCAGGGCGGAGAGGTCGTCGTCGACAAGCGCTAGCCGGCTACTCTCCGAACGACATGCGCGCGAGATAGAGCAGCGCGAGCCCGGCGACGAACGCGACGAGATACAACATGTTCTCGTGCACCCTCGGATGGCCTCGGATCTCCGGTATGAGATCCGAGGCGGCAATGTAGATAAAATTGCCCGCGGCGATCGGCACGAGCCAGGTGACGTCGATCGCGAACGACACCGCGTAGGCGAGCATGCTCCCTACGAGGAAGGCAAGCGCCGAGAGCACATTGAACAGCAGCGCCTGGCTCTTGGACCAACCGCCGTGCACGAGCACGCCGAAATCACCGAGCTCTTGCGGCACCTCATGAGCGGCTGCAGCAAGCCAGCTGATGACGCCGAGCCGGACGTCGATCAGAAAAGTGCCCGCGATCGCCAAGCCTCCGAGGAAGTTGTGCAAACCGTCGCCGATCAGAATCAGGTAAGTCAGAGGCTTCTTGCAGTCGACCTCGGCTCGATGACAATGATGCCAATGCAGGAACTGCTCCAGGACGAAAAATGCGCAGAAGCCGGCGAGCACGAGCACGCTGACGCGGGAGAAATCCCCGAGATTTTCAATGCTCGCAGGAATCATGTGGAAAAACGCGCCGCCCATCAGCGATCCGGCCGAGAACGCCACCAGCGGAAGCAAGAGCTTTTGCATCGTGGCATCGTCGAGCAGCATGTGCACCGCACCCACCAGGGCGATCGCGCTCATCAGGATGCCACTCAAGAATATGAGGATGAAGAGACCCGCGGGTTCTTGCCCAAATGCGACCAAGGCATCGATCATGGAATGTGCTGTCGCAGTGGAAACGGCTTAGCGACGCAACGGCAAGCAGTCGTAGCGAAGAATCGTTTCGCCGAGCGCCAGCCAATAGCCCTTGACGACCGCGGGACCCATGAACGTCGCGGGATCCGTCATAGTGATCTCGAAGTCCAAGCGCGACTGATCGTCGCTCAGGCTGAAGCGCTCGACGATCTCGAGCGCCTCGCTCTGAGGCGTGCCGATATTGTCGAAGTACGGCCAATCGATATGTGAGGTCCTCACGACGAGGTTGCCGTTCTCCCATGCGCCTATCGAGTACCCGAGCCGTGATGCCGGCACATCCTCGGGGCGCGAGGGTTGATTCATATGAATGGTGCGTTCGATGTCGTAGAACTCCGTGCGCAGCACGATCTCGCTGCCGCGGTCGACGAACTCGAACGGGTGCGGATTGACCATGATTCGCGGCATGCCCTCGGGCTCGCAGCGAATCGCGAAGTTATCCAGCATATCCCAGTCCGCGCGCGCCGCAATCGCGCTCTCGGTGAACGGCTGCACCTCCCACTGCGCCTGAATCGCGTCTCGATCCGCCGCCGGAATGCTCCAGACGCGAAAGATGCCCTTGTTCTCGGCGGCGGCGTCGACCACGCGGTCCCGGGCGGCGGCGCGCTCAGCCTCGGTGCGCAGCGCGAAGCTGCGCCCGTCGCCGAGGTCGATGTCGGCCGCCAGCAGCATCCGCTCTTCCCGCGTCGACCGGCGGCCGGATACCGTCACGGGCTGCCCGACTTCGAACATGTCCCGCAGGATGCCGCGGCGTTGAAGGTTGTAGATCGAGTTGCACTCCAACACCCAGGTTTCCCGTGTTCCGTCTTCGGCCGTGACCTCAACCCGCAGCGCGACATGCGGGTTTCGCCAGCTTACGCCGGCGAGCACGCCCGTTACCTCGATGACCTCGTTCCCGTAGTATGCGACGGAATGGTGCGCCGTCGCCGTCACGGGCAAGACGCCGGCCATCAGCACCAGGTTCAATGCAAGATACGTTGCTGAGCGCATCGCCACTCCCCCAAGTCCCGAGGATTTTCATCCCGAATGAGCTCCGGCGCAACCGCCCGCGCGAGCGGTCCGGCGCTAACGCGCGTAAAGATAGACGGCGCCCGACTCGGGCGCGGAATTGTCCGATGGGTCGCCATCGAGCCCGCTTGCGGCGCTTGCCTCGTTGTGCGCGGCGATCGCGATCAGCCGACCGTCGCCGCTGACGGCAACGGCGCTGCCGAACTCATCGCCCGTCTGCGCATTCGGTGCCTTGACGTAAGCGCGTTGCGCCCACTCGCCGCCGCTGCGCGTATAGACGTACACGGCGCCGGATTCCTCGGCTCGATTCTCTCCGGAACGCCACGGATCGAGGTTCGGGACGATCATCAGCGGGAAGGGCTCGGGCCCGAATACCCCGCTTGCGCCCTCGTCCTCGAGATAGGCGGCGATAGTGAGCGTATCGCCGTCGCCGCTGAGCGCGAGCTTGACGCCGAAGGAATTGTACGGGCGCGGGTTCGAGGCTTTCAGGAAGGCCTGCTCCGCCCACTCGCCGTCCCGCCGGACGAACACGTAGGCGGCCCCGATCCAGACATTCGCGCCGATATCATCCATCGAGTCGTTCTCGCAGCCGGGCGGATTGACGCCAGGCGACAGACAATCCTCGTCGCCCGCGCCTGCCGCGATCGTGTTGCCGTCATCGCTGATGGCGACCGAGTAACCGAGCTGGTCGGTGCGCTCGATACGGGATCCCTTGAGATAGGCGGTCTCGGTCCACACGCCGCCTTCGCGCGAAAAAACGAAGATAGCGCCCGCGGCGTCGCGGGTATTGTCATCGGGTCCGTTGATGATCCGGGCACCGCCGTCCTCGTCGTAGCTGCTCGCCGCCAAAGTGTTGCCGTCTGCGCTCAGGGCGACCGAGAAGCCGAACAGGTCGCCCTGCTCGGAGTTCGACGCTTTGAGATAGGCCTGCTGAGACCAGCGCTCACCGCTGCGGCTGAATGCATAGACGGCGCCCGACGACGTCACCGAGTCGTCGCTTTGGTCACCATCGATTTCGCGCGCACCGCTGTCCTCGGTGATCGCACCGACCGCGAGGGTGCCGCCGTCCGGGCTCAGCGCCAGCGAGTAGCCGAACTGATCGCCGTCGCCGAAGTCGTCGCCTTTGCCGGCACGGCCGGTGTTCGAGGCTTTGATGTAGGCCCGATGAGCCCAGTCGCCGCCCGACCGCGTGAAGACGTAAACGGCGCCGGCCTGAGGCACGGAGTCGTCGCTCTGATCCGCGTCGATGCCGGTCGCGCCGCTCGATTCGAACTGCGCGGCGACGGCGAGCGTATTGCCGTCGGCGCTCAAGGCGACCGAGGAGCCGAAATGATCGCCGAACGCCGGCGTGGATGCCTTCAGATACGCCTGCTGCGCCCAGGTGCCTTCCCCAAGCGCGAAGACATAGACGGCGCCGGCGCCGAACGTGGAATTGTCGCTCTCATCACCGTCGATTCCCGCCGCCCCACCGCTCTCGTGCGGCGCGCCGATGACCATCGTGTTGCCGTCGCGGCTGATCGCGACCGAGTTCCCCGTGTGCCCGGTGTTCGCGCCGCCGCAGCCGAAATGATCGTAAGCTTCTGCATTCGACGCTTTGAGATAGCCGACGTGCTCGAGTGGAAACTCGGGGTTCGCGAGCGGCACGTATTGAGCGATCGTGTAAATCGGCACACAGCCCAGTGCCCACGCCGCCGCGCGGCAGGATCGAGCCGTCAGACCTCGCGGAAACGGCGCTCGCCATACACCGGCGCTCATGCCGCGGAGCCCGACAGGATCTCGGCAGGCACGGCCTGCGGCGAGCGAATGTGCAGATCGCGCTGCGGATACGGTATTTCGATCCCCCGCTGGTGAAATTTGTCCCAGATCCTGAGCAATACGTCGCTCCTGACGTTGCGCACGCCGCGATGGGCGTCCTCGATCCAGAACCTGAGCTCCAGATCGACGGCGCTCTCACCGAAACCGATGAGCAGACAGCGGGGCTCCGGAACCTTCAAGACACGATCGGTCTCGCACGCGGCTTCGATGCAGAGGTCCATCGCCAACCTCACATCCGATTTGTAGTGGATCCCTACTGGCACTTTCTGCCGTGTCTGATTGTCGGTGTGCGTCCAGTTTTCCACCGCCTGCGTGATCATCGTTTCGTTGGGGATCAGATGCTCGATGCCGTCGCGCGTGACGATCGAGACATAGCGCCCGCCCAAGGCCGACACCCAGCCGTAGGTCTGACCTACCGCGATGACGTCGCCCGGCTTGATCGACTTATCCAGCAGCAGAATCACACCGCTGATCAGATTGCTGATCACTTTCTGCAAGCCGAAACCTATGCCCAAGGCGATCGCGCCGCCGAACACCGCCAGCGCCGTCAGATCGATACCCACGCTGCGGATCGATACGATGATCGCGATCGAGATGAGCACGATCTTCAGCGACTTGGTGAACAGCACTTGCACCGACGGCGAGAGGTTCCGGCTGGTTCGAATTCGTGACTCGAGCAGGCGCGTGAGATAAATCGCGCCGGACAACAGAATCGCCAGTGCGAGCGTCGACTTGACCACTGTATAGAGCGAGACGCGCAGATTCCCGAAGCTCACCGCGGCCGCGTCCAGGACGGCAATCGTCGGGCCCAAGAGGTTCAGAATATTGAGAGCCGCGATCGACCAGGCCGTCCACGCGATGACGCGCGACCAAAGCGGATCTCTCGCGAGCCGCGAGACCAAGCTGATGATCGCCCACGCGGTCAAGAGCGTCGCGACCAGCTCGAGCAGGTAGCTCGGCCATTGCGCCGTCCGCGCCGCTAGAGTCGCAAACCACTGCAAAGTCAGCCAGACCAACGGAAACAGCAATGCCAGCACCGTGTTGACGGCCCGCGCCCAGCCCGGTCTGATCTGCAAGCGCTCTATCCACGGTCTGATTTTTTTCGCCGCCAACAGCGAGGCTCCGAGCAACGCGGCGGTGACGACGAGCTGCACGGCGTTGTTCAAGACGAAAACATTCGCCAAGATCCAGGCCCAAACCTGCTCGCCGAGGGCAGTGAGCCCTCCCACGGTGAAGAGTTCATTCATTGCGGCATACCTCACGGACGTTGATGCGGTCCAAGCCGGCATCCTATCAGTCCGGCGGAGAAGCGGCGCGAGAGGTTTACAGCGGTTGGCAATCGAACCGTGGCAGCGTCTCTCCGAGCGCGAGCCAGTAACCGCGCAGGACAGCGGCTTCCGTGAACGTCGACGGATCCGTAACCGTGACCTCGAAATCCAACCGTGATTGATCATCGCTCAGTGTGAATCGTTCCAGGACTTCCACGTCTTCGCTGAGCGGCGTCCCAATCGTATCGAAGTAGGGCCAGTTGATCCGTGTCGTCTTGACGAGGAGAGCGCCGTCGATCCAGGCGCCTACGGAGTAACCCAGCCTCGACCACGGCGCATCCTCGGGCGGCGACTCGCGGCCCATGTTTATGGTTCTCTCGATGTCATAAAGCTCGGTTCGCAAGGTGATCTCGTTGCCGCGGTCGACGAACTCGAACGGGTGCGGATTGACCATGATGCGCGGCATGCCTTCCGGCTCACAGCGGGTCGCAAAGTTATCGAACAGATTCCACGAGCTCCTGGCGGCGACGGCGCTTTCCGTGAATGGTTGCCGGGCGAGCTGCGCGACGGCGGCGGCGGCATTCGCCGCGGGCACGCTCCAGACGCGGAAGATGCCTTTGTTCTCGGCGGCGGCGTCGACCACCTGGTGCTGCTGATCGACGTAGCTCTCGGCGGAAAACCAGAGAGGAAGCTCCTCGCCGTCTTCCAACCACATGCTCATTGCGAGCAAAGCTTGCGGATCGCGCGTTCCGCGCCGACCCGAAACCGTCAAGGAATCGCCCACGGCGAATAACTCGCGCGTCACGCCGCTGCGTTGCAGGTTATAAATGGAATTGCCTTCCAGGTGCCAAGTCTCCGGAAGCCCCCGGTCGTTGACGACCTCGACGGTCCAGCGGACGTGGGGATTACGCCACTCGACGCCCGTCAACGTGCCTGCGATCCGGACCGTCTCATCGCCGTAGTAAGCGACCGAGTGGTGTGCGAACGCCGGGGCCCACGACATCGCGAGACCCGAACCAAAACACATGATGCAGCGCCGAGCTTTATACACGGTTCTTCCGAGAGACCTTCTTGCGGCCGATCAAGCCTACTTCAGGCGCGGCGCGTCCGCCACACCCGGTAGCCTTCGAGCGCGACCAGCACGCCGAGATGGATCCAACCCGGGATCGGATCGAAAGCGGTCAGGATCCAGTGCGCGAAGGTCAGCGCCGCGGCGGCGTAGACGCCGCGATGCAGCCATTTCCATCTCCCGCGGAGTTTCCGCACGGAAGCATCGTTGCTGGTGGCCGCCAACGCGAGCATGACGAGCAAAGCCAGCCAGCCCGTCCACATCCCCGTCGCGAGCGCGTCCGCGGCGATGCGCTCAACATCGCCTTGCCGTTCGAGATAAACGGCCGCATGCATGAGCGAGTAACCGAAGGCCGCGACGCCTAGGTAACGCCGGCGGGCTTTGAGCCATCGCGTCCACGCGGCCCGCGGGAAAGCGAGGCCCAACGGCGTCACCGCCAGAGTCGCGATCAGCAGCCGCGCGCCGAGCTCGCCGGTGGAATGCAGAACCTCGCCGTAGAAAATGCTGCCCCGCGCGTAGCCGTAGACCGTGATCGCCGCAGGCAACGCGAGCAGCAGCCAGAACGTGCAAGGCGCATTCAGCCAACGCGCCACGGCGAGGCGTTGCAGGATCGGCTCCTCAGCCGAGACGTCCAGAGCGAGCGAATCGCAATCAATCCAGAGTCACGTAACTCTCGAGACGAGCCACCTCGTTTTCGTCGACATACTTGCCGATCTCCCGGCGGAACTGCTCGATGCTCGTGTAGGGCCGATACTCTTCGAATTCATGCACCATGCGCGCCGTCATGCCCGGAATCGTCATGAAATCCTCGCTCGAGGCCGTGTTCAAGCTCATCGGCACGAACACATACTGCTCGAGGCGGGCCACTTCGTTCTCATCGACGTATTTGCCGATCTCGCGCCGGAACTGCTCCAGGCTCGTGTACGGACGATACTCCTCGAACTCGTGAGCCATCCGCGCCGTCATGCCGGGAATCAGCATGATTTCGTCCTCGCTCGCCGTGTTGAGATTGATCTGACGGAACAAATGCCCATAGAGCTCGGTGCGCTCGGCCTCGTTCAGAGACCCGGCCACGACCTCGTTCAGAGCCGTCGCGTTGAGGAACGGGCGGCCTTCCTGCATCGCGCCGGCCAGCGCGTCGGTCACGTGCGGCAACGAGCGCAGCGTTTCGCCGTCTGCAAGGTTGGCGTCGACGAGGCCCTGATTGTTTCCCACCTGCGCGGCCGCCGCCGCCACAACCCCCAGATACAATGAGAAGATCTTAGCGAAACGCATACTATGGCTCCTTCGAGTTTTGCCTCTTGTGACGCAAATGAGAATCATTCGCAGAAAGAGTGTACCATTGATTCCCATGCCCGTTGGACGTCATTTCGCGGTTTCGATGGCGCTTGCGCTCGCCGTCGCCCCGCCGCTCGAGGCGGATGAGGCCGCCGACGGCGCCGCGCGCAAGCAATTCACCTTCAGCTGGCAGTTCAGCGACGAAGACGCGATGCGGCCGCGCGGCGGGACGACGCGCGGACCGGCCGTGGAGCTTGCGGCCGCGCCGTCGGCCGAATGGCGCGCTCTGCAGGAGCCCGGGCTGAGCGATTTCGAGCGCGATCGACGTGCGATTCTGGCGATGGCCGGGCCCTATCGCACGAGCTTCGATTTCCTCGAAACCGTGCAATTCACCCCGGACGCCGAGCCCGTCCGCCCCTATCAGTCATGGGGCACGGAATACGTCTATGTCGCCGCCGACGAGGGCGATTTCATCAGCCTGCAGCACGTCATCGTGATGTTCTTCGAGGACGACGAAGGCACCGTCTCCGGTCCGATCGTTACCAAGCACTGGCGCCAGGACTGGCGATTCGAGGACCGCGACCTGCACGTCTACGTCGGCCGAAATACTTGGGAGCGCCGCCGTCTCAGCGCCGGCGAAGCAACCAACGCGTGGACCCAGGCCGTTTTCCAAGTGGACGACACGCCGCGCTACGAAGCCTCGGGCCGCTGGGTGCACGATGGGAACTACTCCGCGTGGACCGGCAATTCCACCTGGCGGCCGCTGCCGCGGCGCGAGGTCAGCGTTCGCGACGACTATGACGTGCTTGCGGCCGTCAACCGCCACACCATCCTTCCGCGCGGCTGGGTTCACGAGGAGAACAACCTCAAGCTCGTGCTCGACGAGCGCGGCGAATTAGCCGCCCAGAACGCTTATCTTGCGCGCGAGCTCGGGGTCAACCGCTACGAGCGGATCGAAGGCTTCGATTTCTCCGCCGGCGACGAGTATTGGATGCGCACCGCGCCGTTCTGGGCGGAGGTCCGTGCCGCCTGGAATCGTATCTACGAGCAACACGAGCGTTTCGGCTTAGCGGCCGACTATGAAGGCGAAGCGCTGTTCCAACGCCTGTTCGACTACGCGGACGGTATCGAGGAGGGCTCCTACGATTCCGCCGCCGGGACGGCATTCATCGACGCGACGCTGGACCGGTATCTGATCCTGTCCCCAAGATAGTACCGCCGCTCGCTCCATGAGCGGCGTGCTCATGCATTACGCCAGCGCGGTGCCGAACAAGGCCAGCAGCCGGCTCCAGGCTCTTTCGGCCTGGGCCTGGTGATAGACCGCCGAATCCGGCGGGCACCAGCCGTGCAAGGCGCCCTCGTAGACCTCGATCTCCGCGGGCAGCCCGGCGGTCGCAAACGACTCTCGCAGCACGTCCTTGGCTGCGGGCTGCTCCTCGTCGTCGTTCGCCGCGATCGCAAACAGGTATTGCGCGCGCATTCGCGGCACCAGCAGGTGCGGGCTGTCCGGTGCATCCGTGACGAGCCCGCCGCCATGGAACGACGCGCCGGCACCGATACGATCGGGGCGCGCCGCCGCGGTGCGCATCGTGATCGGCCCGCCCATGCAATATCCGGTCGTGCCCATCATCCGGTCGGGATCGACGCTGGCCTGCTCGTCGAGGAAGCTTACGAAGGCCTGCGCGTCGGTCACGTGCGTCGTCGGGCTCAGCGTGCGCATCAAGGGCATGATCGACTCGCGCACGCTCGGATCCTGGAAGGTCGCGCCTTCTGGAGCGACGGGCGCGCGCCGCTCGCGGTAATACTGGTTGACGACCAGCACCGAGTAACCCGATTCGGCGAGGCGCCGGCCCATCTGCCTGAAAGCCGGGCGCAAGCCGAGCGCATCGGGCCAAACGAGGACGCCCGGATGCCTGCCGCTGGCCGGGTGCACGAAAAACGCATCGGCGACGCCGTCCGGCGTCGTGATCTCGACCTCAGCCTCCGCCGTCTCCTGCGCATTCGCGGCGCGCGGCAGCAGCATGACCAACCCCGCACCCGCCGTCATTGCACCGAACTCCCGCCGCGTCAGATCGCCACCGCGGCGCAAGTGCTCGTTCATATCGTTGATTGTTTTGTCGTCGCACATCGTTGCCTCCGCACGCATGCTTCCCAGGAGTTGCTTTGATAGCCGTGATACTAGCTCGATTGGGGCCACTGCGCAGCAGCGGCATTGCCGCCTCCTGCACGCCCGCAACTCCATGAGTCATGCGAACACATCTCAATTGCGCCAGAAACCGGGCGTGAGCAAGACAAGAAACGTGAAGATCTCGAGGCGCCCGAAGATCATGGCGAATGCAAGCAGGAATTTGCTCGGTGAGTTCACATTCACGAAATTGGCCGCGACGTCGCCGAGACCCGGGCCGAGGTTATTCAAGCAGGCGGCCACGGCGCCGAAGGCCGTGATTTGATCCATACCGCCCATCATGAGCAGAACCATCGTCACGGCATAGACGCTCACGTAGATGGCGAAGAAGCCCCACACACCTTCGATGACAGAAGCCGGGACGACTCGTCCGTCCACCCTAATCGGGAGCACGGCCCGCGGATGGATAAGTCTGCGGATCTGGGCAATCCCTTGCTTACCGACGATGACGAACCGAATGACCTTCATTCCCCCCGCGGTGGACCCTGCGCATCCGCCCATCATGCTCGTGAAGATCAGTACTGCGGGCAATGCCAGCGGCCACAGGGAAAAATCATCGATACCGAATCCCGTGCTGGTGATCACCGACGCCGCTTCGAACGCCGCAGCCCGAAAAGCGCCCGTTAGTGTCGACTTGGCGCCGGTCCCATATAGAACGGCCGA
>Ga0302046_10000801_pt1 | contig 30273 bp, 32 predicted proteins | sample RVTome_11_FD_200261 | JGI IMG/M metagenome (GOLD analysis project Ga0302046, IMG submission 200261) | Soil microbial communities from uranium-contaminated site in the Upper Colorado River Basin, Wyoming, United States - RVT147D111 (version 2) ...
CCTTAGATGGGGAAGGCATAACGGTTTGTTAAGTGTATAATCGCCCTTCAGAGGGGGAGGGAAATTTACGTGCGCGCGCTCCCCTACCCCAGCACCGAGAAGCTGCTCTCCCGGTTGACCTCGCGGCGGCGCGAGTAGAAGCCGACGTCGATGGTGCGGCCGGTGTGCTTGAGGGCGAACTGGAGGGGATCGCTATCGTGGTCGCGGCCGGCCTCGCAGGCCTCGATCAGCTCGGCCATCATGGCGCCGGCGACGGGGGCGTTCTTGAACTGGTTGCCCGACGTGCCGATGGCGAGATAGAAGCCCGGCAGGTCGGAGGCGTCGTAGATCGGGATCCAGTCGTCGGAGACGTCGTAGAGATCGACCACGCCCTTGGCCTGGCCGGGGATGCCGAGCGTCGGGATGCGCTGGCCGGCGCGCTGGACCTGGACCGTCCATTGCTCGGAGAACTCGCGGCTGTAGTCGTCGGGATCGACCCATTCGCGCGGATCGCATTCGGGGTCCTCGCTGCCGATCAGGATGTGGTTGCCGATCTCCGGGCGCAGGTAGCAGGCGATGTCGCTGTCGGAGACCACGTAGCCGTCCTTCTCGAAGTCGAAGCCCTTCGGTGACGGCACGTGCGCCACCTCGTGGCGGAGCGCGCGGGTCTTGATCTTCATGCCCTCGGCGACGCCGGCCAGGTCGTTGATGCGCGCCGAGTGCGGCCCCGCGACGTTGACCACCACCGGCGCGTCGATCGCCACGCCGTCGTTCAGCGTGACGCCGGCGACGCGGCCGTTCTTCCGGCGGATCGCGGCGACCTCGGCGTTGAAGCGGAAGGCGCCGCCCGCCGCCTCGGCGGCGCGCTGCAGGTTGTGGGCGGCCAATTGCGGGTCGCTGACGTAGCCGCCGTCGGGGAAGTAGACCGCGCCCTCGATCTCGCCGCCGGTGGGCTCGGCGAAGCCCGGATCCTCGGGACGCTTGGCCGGCGCGTAGCGGGCGAGGTCGTAGATCGGCAGCTTCGCTCGCAGCGTCGCCGCGTCCCATTCCTCGATGGCGACGCCGACCGCGGCCATGTTGCGCCGGATGAGCGCGAGACGGTCGCCGTCGCCCGCGGTCAGCACCACCACGCCGGTCTCGTGGTACTTCGCGATGCCGCGCTCGTCCCCGGCCCCCAGGTAGTCCGCCCAGCGCCGCCAGTAGTGCACGCCCTCGAAAGCGAAGGCGCAGCCGTCGACGGTCGAATAGAAGGTGCGGATGATGGCGCAGGAGGCGCCGGTCGAGCCGTAGCCGGCGGCGGGCAGCTTGTCGAGGTTGAGGGTCTTCAGGCCCTTCTTGGCGAGCTCGAAGCCGACGGCACCGCCGATCACCCCGGCGCCGATGACGATCGCATCATAGGTATTGGCCATGCCCCACGCTCGCGGATCAGCGGATATCAGACGCTGCCGAAACCCTATCGCCGCGCGGCCGGCAATGCACGAGGCTTCGCCGGGCCGCGCATCGGCGCCCGGGTCGAGGCGTTCGGCGAAACGGGGACGCCGGGATCGGCGCTCAGCGGATGTCCTGGGCGCGGCGGAGCGTCTGCCCGGCCGGGCGCGCGGCGATGCTCCAGGGCGCCGGCGTGGCGCGCGGCGTCTCGCCGCCCCGCACCAGATCGCAGGTCTTGCCGCCGAAGGCCCAGGAGGTGTTGTTCAGCACCTTGCCGCAGCAGGCCCGGCGGGCGCTGCCGCCGATGCGCATGCAGACGCACTGGCCGAGCTCGTAGAACGTGCCCTGGTAGCGGCACTTGCAGTCGGGGGCGGCCACGGCCGGCGCGGCCGTCATGCCCGCCAGGATCAGCGCGGCGGCGCAGGAAACGTTGCGAAGCGACCTGGCCCACATGGCGCGTCCTCGCTCGGTACCGGGATCGACGGCCCGCCAGGCGCGGATTCGCCGCGAAGCGCCGATCGACCATTGCAGTACTACCATAGGCCGGTTATTTTTTCAGCAACCGTCAGGGTAAATCTCGCCCGCGCCGCCACTCGCGCCGCCACCCGAGCCACTATGGGTCGCGCGCCGGGCGGCCCTCAGCCGCCCAGCCCGGCGAACTGGCCGTCGGCGTAGAGCAGGGGCTCGCCGCCGGGCTGCGCGGCGACCTCCAGCACGCGCGCCACGAAGATGCAGTGGCTGCCCGAATGGAGCACGTCGCGGATGCGGCAGTCGAAGGCGGCCAGCGCGTCCTCCAGCATCGGCGCGCCGGTCTGCAGGGCGCCCCAGTGCCCCTCGGCGAAGCGCGCCTCGCCGTGCAGGCCGGACATGCCGGCGAAGCAGCGCGCCAGCGCCTCGTGGCGCTTGTCGAGCAGGTTGACGCAGAGCACGCTCGACTCGCGGATCGCCTCGTAGGTCTCGCTGTCCTGGTGCACGCAGACCAGGAGCTGCGGCGGCTCGGCCGAGACCGAGCAGACCGCGGTCGCGGTCAGCCCGGCGCGGCCGCGCGGGCGGGCCGTGGTGACGATCGACACGCCCGCGGCGAGCTGGCGCATGCCAAGCTTGAAGGCGTCGGCGGCGATCGCGTCCATCATTCGTCCGGCCCCTTCGCGGGCGTTCGCCGTGGGCGCTCAGGCGGCGCGCGCGGCGCGCGTGAACTTGGGCATCACCTGCTCGGAGAAGAGGCGCATCGAGGCGCTCGCCTGCTCGCAGGTGATGGTGTTGAAGTTTACCTGAAGCGAGGCGATCTCGAAAGCGCCGGCATCGGCGAGGATGGTGGAAATCTGGTCGGAAATGCTCTCCGGCGAGCCGATCCAGGCGGCGTTCTTGGCGCGCTGGGTCTCCATCGTCTCCTTGGCGAGCCCCTCGATGATCTTGTCGTAGCCGGGGTAGTCCTTGGTCGAGGCGCCGCTGGTCCAGTCCGAGGCCGCGGTGACCAGGGACTTGAGGTAGCGGTTGAGCGGCTCGCGCGCCGTCTCCAGCGCCTCCGCCTCGCCATGGGCGCAGTACATGTGGAAGGCCAGCATGACCCGGCCGTCGCCCTCGTGGCCGGCCGACTTCCAGGCCTCGCGATAGATGCCGAGGAGCTCGCGCATCTTGCCGCCGGCCATCGGGATCGCCATCACCGAATCGCCCATCTTGCCGGCGTTCTCGAAGCTCGACGGGGTGGCGATGGCGGCGACCCAGAAGGGCGGCCGCGGCGCCTGCGTCGGGCGCGGCAGCGAGGTCACGTTCCTGAAGGAATGGAACTGCCCGTCGCTGCTGACGTTCTCCTGCTCGAGCAGCGCGCGCACCTGGTCCAGGCCCTCCTGGAAGCGCGCCACGCTCTCCTCGATGCTGACCCCGAAGCGCTCGAACTCGTGCGGCAGGAAGGCGCGCGCGAAGCCGCATTCCATGCGGCCGCCCGAGATCGCGTCCAGCATGGCGATCTCGCCGGCGATCTTGAACGGGTGGTTGAACACCGGCAGCACCGCCCCGGTCACCAGCCGCGCCTTGCGGGTGCGCTGGGAGGCGGCGCTGAGGAAGAGATGCGGGTTGGGCGAGTAGCCGCCATAGGGCTCGAAGTAGTGCTCGACGGTGCGCACGTGGGAGTAGCCGAGCTCGTCGACCTGGTCGACGAGGCGCAGGCAATCGCCCCAATAGGCCTCGCCCGAGGCGACGTCCGGCCCGATATCCGGAAAGAACTGAATGCCAAAGTCCATGTCTGCTCCGAGTGCTGCGAATGCGTCCCGCGGCGATCCGACCGTCCAGGCCGACCATCATCAAAGCGGCGGCGGCGGATCGATATTGGTTCATCAGGGTACTTATTGCATCGCCGCCCGCAACCGTTAAGTCGACGCAAGCGCCACGTCCACCGTGCGGGACGGCCGGGTTTTACAGGCGATTCATGGTCGAACGGGCGGAAATGCGCCAAATCGCTGTAAAAGCCGGTTGCGCGTGAACTCGCTTAGTCCATACTTGTGAATGATACCGAATCGCGCGCCATAAGGTTTCGCGGGTTTCTTGGGGGATTGCGGCCATGACGGTCGAGGAAACGGCGCCCGCCGGGGTCGCCGAAGCGGGCGAGCTTGATACCTACGATCTGAATAACGCCTCGTGCCGCTTGCTGAAACGGGCGCTGAAGCGGGCCGGCGAGATCGTCGCCGAGGAGATCGGCGAGGCGGGCCTGCGGCCGCGGCCGTTCATGACGCTGATCGCGATCTATCAGAACCCCGGCATCACGCAGAACGACCTGGTGAAGCTGACCGGCAGCGACCGCAGCACGGTCGGCGAGCTGATCGGCCGCTTCGAGGCGCGCGGCGACATCGCGCGCAAGCGGGACAGGAAGGACCAGCGGGTGAACCTGCTCTACGTCACCGCCGCCGGCACCCGCGCCCTGCGGCACAGCCTGCGCGGCACGGTGCGGGCCGAGGAGCGGATCCGCGCGCTGATCGCCCCGGCGATGCGCGGCCAGTTCTTTGACCTCCTCGAGCGGCTGGGCGGCGACGACGATCCGGCGCCGCGCCGGCCCGCCGACGCGCCCGACCGCGCCAGCACCGCCAGCATCGCCTGAGCCTTCGCGTCGGCGCCATCGCGCTGGCCTTGGGCATTCCGGGTCCTGTATCGTCGGCGCCGGCCGGCGGGCCGCCGCGAACCTTTGGGAAATTCCGAAAGAAACAGAAGGGATGAGGCGCGATGCGATTGTGCCGCTATGACGACGACCGACTGGGGCTGGTCGAGGGCGGGGAGGTGCTCGACGTCAGCGCCGCGATCGAGGCGATCCCGGCGAGCCGCTGGCCGGCGCCGCCCGGCGACGCGCTGATCGCGCATCTGGACGCCGTGCGCGCCGAGGCCGGGGCGCTGGCGGGCTCGGCCAAGGCGACGCCACTCGCGGAGGTGACGCTGAAAAGCCCGGTGGCCAACCCGACCAAGGTGATCGGCGCGCCGGTCAACTACGCCAAGCACATCGCCGAGTCCCAGGCCGACCCGCAGATCGCGCCCGGCCAGAAGATACTCGGCATCGAGGATTACGGGCCGTTCCTGAAGGCGAGCTCCTCGCTCGTCGGCCCCGGCGAGGGCATCGCGCTGCGCTTCACCGACCGCCGCAACGACCACGAGGGCGAGCTCGGCGTGGTGATCGGAAGGACCGGCGTCGACATCCCGCTGGAGGCCGCCGGCGACTACATCGCCGGCTACGCGCTCGCCCTCGACATGACCGTGCGCGGCAACGAGGACCGCAGCGTGCGCAAGAGCCTCGACAGCTACTCGGTGCTGGGGCCGTGGCTGGTGACCAAGGACGAGGTCGCCGACCCCAACGCGCTCGACCTCAAGCTCTGGGTCGACGACGAGCTGCGCCAGGATTCGAACACCAGCTTCCTGATCTACAACGTCGAGAAGCTGATCTCCTGGTGCTCGAGCTTCTACACGCTGCATCCGGGCGACGTGATCATGACCGGCACCCCCGAAGGCGTCGGCCCGGTGAAGGCCGGCAACACGATCACGCTTGAGATCGAGCAGGTCGGGCGGATGGAGGTGGTGGTCAGGAACGCCTGAGACCGGAACGGTCCCGACCGGCGGCCCTCATCCTTCCTCCCTCGACAAGCCCGGGATGAGGAGCATCGGGCTGCTGCCCAAGCACCAAGAGCCTCATCCTGAGCTTGTCGAAGGACGAGGCCGTTGATGCAAAAACTCGATGGGCCGGCAATCGCCGATCCCGCCCTGCGTCCGTGATCCTTCGACAAGCTCAGGATGAGGAGGCTCGGGATGAGGAGGCTCGGGATGAGGTGCAGCGAGACTGGTCCGAACGATTTCCCTCAGATCGTCCCGCGCAGGGCGTCGAGGGTCTCGTCGGGCTTCTCGATCATGTGCATGTGGCCGCAGTCGATGGTGACGAAGCTGGCCCCGGCGACGGCGTCGGCGACGGCGCGGCCGGCCTTGGCGGGGGTCATCTTGTCGCCGGCGCCGGCGACCACGACCGTCGGGCAGGCAACCTTGGCGGCGGCGGCGAGCGCGCCCTCGTAGCGCGCGCAGGCGGCGAAGTCCGTGCCCAGCGCCCGGTCGGCGCCGCGCTCGAGGAGCCGCGTGGCGCCGCCGGTCATCCACATCCCCGGCGCCGTGTTGCCGCCGAGCCGGCCGCGCTTGCCGAAACCCCAGTCGACGACGAGATCGTAAGCCTTGTGCTCGCCCGCGTCGGCGGCGGCCTGGAGCTCGGGGTGGACCGGCATCGCCGACCCGGTCGCCACCAGGCCGAGCGCGCGCGCGCGCTTGGGCGCCCGCGCGGCCGCCTCGAGCGCGATCAGCGTGCCCATCGAGTGCCCGACCAGCGCCGCCGCCTCGACCTCGGCGGGGCGCAGAGCGCCCAGACCCAGTCGGCCATCTCGCCGATCGTCTTGAGCGCGGGGCCTTCGGACTTGCCGTGGCCGGGCAGATCGACCGCCAGCACCCCGTACCCGTGCCAGGCGAAGTAGCGCGTCTGCAGCGCCCAGACCGTGTGGTCCATGCCGGCCCCGTGCAGGAAGACGACGCAAGGCAGCCCGGCATCGAAGGGCTTGCCGCCGGTGGCCGCGAAGACGCGCTTGGCGTCGACGGTGATCTCCATCGCGCCGGCGCCCCTACTCGGCGGCCCTGGGCGCGGTCGCGCGCGCCGCCGCCGCCAGCGCCTGGGCGAGGTCGCCCATGAGATCGTCGGGGTCCTCGAGGCCGACCGAGAGCCGCACCAGCCCCTCGCCGACCCCCGCCGCCGCGAGCGCCGCCGCATCCATCTGCTGGTGCGTGGTGCTGGCCGGGTGGATCACCAGCGACTTGGCGTCGCCGACATTGGCGAGATGCGAGAACAGCGACAGCCGCTCGATGAAGACGCGGCCGGCCTCGCGCCCGCCCTCGAGGCCGAAGCTGAAGATCGCCCCCGCGCCCTTGGGCAGCAGGCGCTTGGCGAGCGCGTGGTCGGGATGGTCGGGGAGGTCGGGATGGCTCACCCACTCGACCTCGGGCCGCCCGGCGAGGAACCCGGCGACGGCGTGGGCGTTCGCCACATGGCGCGGCATGCGGAGGTGCAGCGTCTCGACGCCCTGCAGGATGTAGAAGGCATTCGCCGGGCTCATGCAGGCGCCGAAGTCGCGCAGGCCCTCGGCGCGGGCGCGCATGATGAAGGCGCCGGGCCCGAACTCTTCCGTGAAGTCGAGGCCGTGATAGCCGGCGTATGGCTCGGTCAGCGTGGGGAACTTGCCGCTTGCCTCCCAGTCGAAGGTGCCGCCGTCGACGATCACCCCGCCGAGCGCGATGCCGTGGCCGCCGATGAACTTGGTGGCCGAGTGGTGGACGAGGTCGGCGCCGTGCTCGAGCGGCCGGCAGAGATAGGGGCTGGCGAAGGTGTTGTCGATCATCAGCGGCAAGCCCGCTTCGTGCGCCACCGCGGCGACGGCGGGCAGGTCCATGACCTCGCAGCCCGGATTGCCGATGGTCTCGCCGAAGACCAGGCGCGTGTCCTTGGTGATCGCTCGTCTGAACGCCTCGGGGTCGCGCGGGTCGACGAAGGTGGTGGCGATGCCGAAGCGCGGCAGGGTGTGGGTGAAGAGGTTGTGGCTGCCGCCGTAGATCGACCGCGAGGAGACGATGTGGCTGCCCGCGTCCATCAGCGTGGCCACGGCGAGGTGCAGCGCCGCCTGCCCGCTCGCCGTGCAGACCGCGCCGACGCCGCCCTCGAGCGCGGCCAGGCGCTCCTCGAGCACGGCCACGGTGGGGTTGGAGATGCGCGAGTAGATGTGCCCCGCGCGCTCCAGGTTGAAGAGGGCGGCGGCATGGTCGACGTCCTCGAAGACGAAGGAGGTCGACTGGTAGATCGGCACGGCGCGGGCGCCGGTCGCGGGATCGGGATGCTGGCCCGCATGCAGGCTGAGGGTGTCGAACTTCGGCAGGTTCGGATCGACCATGGCGCGCGCCTCCCCGCTGGGTGATCTCCGGGTGTCCGCGATCATTACATGGATTCCGGCTCGGACGGGAGAGGCGGCGGGGATTCGGCGCCAGGGGCGCCAAAAAAAGGAGCCGCCCGAACGGGGCGGCTCAAGGATTGGGAACAGGGAGGCGTCAAAGCCGTGGCGCTAAGTCCTCCGGTTGGAGGAGGCCTCATGCCGAAGACCGACGCTGTCCCCACCCTAGGCGCAATATGTTGACAAACCGTTAACCTTAATGAGGGTTGAACCGGCGCGTCTCACGGCGACGGGGAGCGGATATGACGGTGGTGGCCGGCATCGACGGATGCCGCGGGGGCTGGCTGATGGTGCGGCTTACGCCCGGGAGCGGCCGCACGGATTTCGTGATCTTCGAGCGCTGGGCGGACCTGCCCGACGCCGGGATGATCGCCGTCGACATGCCGATCGGCCTGCCCGACGGCGGCGGGCGCGGCTGCGACCGGTTGGCGCGGAAGCTGCTGGGCAAGCGCCGGTCGAGCGTCTTCCTGGGCCTGCGGCGGCCGCTGCTCGATTTCGACGACTATCCGAGCGCCAACGAATGGGCGAAAACCGACGGCAAGGGCCTCAGCAAGCAGGCCTGGAACCTGCTCGACAAGATCCGCGAGATCGACGACGCGATCGAGCCGGCGGACCAGGCCCGCATCCGCGAGAGCCATCCCGAGCTCGCCTTCCTGACGCTCAAGGGCGGGCCGCTCGACCACCCCAAGAAAACGCCCGCCGGCCAGGCCGAGCGCGTCGCCCTGCTCGAAGCCGCCGGCTTCGGCCCGATCCGGCCCCGGCTCGACCTGCTGGGGCCCGGGCGCGCCCGGCCCGACGACCTGCTCGACGCCTGCGCCCTGGCGCTCACGGCGGAACGCATGGCGCGCGGCGAGGGCAAGCGCCTGCCCGGCGACCCGCCGCGCGACGCGCGCGGGCTTTCGATGGAGATCTGGTACTGAGGCGGCGACGTTTCGCCGACCCGCCCCGTATGACATGGCCAACGACGCCGGAAACCGCGGCACGCCGCCGCGACGGTCAACACTCGAGGAGATCACACGCATGCACAAGCTCTTGCTCGCGGCCGCCGTGGCCGCCGCCACCGCCATGGCCGCCGCCGCGCCGGCCTTGGCCAGCTCGCCCGGGGTCCTCGACCGCCTGCCGGGCAGCGAGGTGCGGCGCTCGACCTCGCAGGGCGACGAGCGGCGCGAGGAGGTGCTGACGCTGCACCGCGACGGCCGGCTGACCGGCAACTACCAGGTCACCCGCACCGGCCTGCCGCGCGGCAGCGTCGAGCACCGCCAGGGCCGCATCCACGGCAGCTGGGAGGTCGTCGGCGACAAGCTGTGCATCGCCGGGCGCGGGCTCAGCGAGGGCGACGCCTCCTGCTATCACCTGTCCAAGGCCCGCGCCGGCCGGCGCCAGTTCGCCGCCACCAACCTCGGCACCGGCGAGATCTGGCGGATGTTCGTCTCCTTCGGCGCGCGGGATTAGGGCGGTATCCGATCCGACTCGGGCGTCGTTTCGACAGAGGGAGCGCCCTTCGAGACACCGCCTTGCGCTCAATCGCCGTCGGCGTTTGAGCCTCAGGATGAAGAGCGACCGAGCGGAGAAACCTGGCCGATTGCCGTGCGCGGTTTCGACCTAGATTTCTCCGCTCGCTGGCGCTCGGTCGAAATGACGAATCGGTTGGAACGGAATGTGCTCCTGCCTGGCTGCCAAGCCGCGCCGGAGCGAAAGCGGCGGCGATCGCCCGGTCGCCTGACGCGCCCTACCCCATCAGCCCCGGCAGGTAGAGCGCGATCTGGGGGAAGGCGAGGAGGAGCCCGATCAGCACGGCGTCGCAGAGCAGGAAGGGCGCGGCGGCCGCGGCCACCTGGTAGAGCGTGGTGCCCGGCGGGGCGATGCCGAGCATGATGTAGAGCAGGAGGCCGAAGGGCGGCGTGGTGCCGCTCATCTCCAGCGCCAGCAGCATGAAGATGCCGAACCAGATCGGATCGACCCCGAGCGGGCCCAGCAGCGGGAAGAAGATCGGGATCGCGATCAGCATCATCGAGACCGGGTCCATGAACATGCCGAGCAGCAGCAGCACGGCGAACATGAAGACCAGCATCATGGTGGCGTCGAGCTCGAGTCCCGTCGCCCAGGTCAGCATGCCGCCGGTGGCCCCCGAGGTGGCCAGGAGCTGGCTGAACACGGTCGAGCTGATGATGATGAAGAACACCATGCCGGTCACCCGCACCGTGGCGGTGAAGGACTTCACGATCACCGCCCGGCTCATCAGCCGGAAGGCCAGGGTCAGGATCAGCACGCCGATGGCGCCGAAGGCGGCCGCCTCGGTGGGCGTGGCGATGCCGAGGATGATGAAGCCCACCACCATGAAGACCACCAGGCCCATCGGCAGGATGTTGAGCGCGACCGCGCGCACCTTCTCGCGCGAGGACGCGCGCGCCATCTCGTAGCGCGGCGCCTCGCCGGGCCGCGTCGAGACCTGGACGAAGATCATCGCGCCGTAGAGCAGCGCCAGGACGAGGCCGGGCAGGATGCCGGCGATCAAGAGGCGCCCGACGTCGACCCCGGCGATGCTCGCCAACACGATGCCGAGCGAGGACGGCGGGATGATCATGGCGAGCCCGCCGGTGCCGAGCACCGGGCCCATCGACATGCGCTGGCTGTAGCCGCGCCGCCGCATCTCGGGCACCATCAGCGAGCCCAGCATCGCGGTATTCGCCATGCTCGAGCCGGTCAGCGTGGAGAAGGTCGCCCCGCCCGCCACGGTGAGGTAGCAGAGCCGCCCCGGCACGTTGCCGAACAGCTTGTCGATGGCGTCGAAGACGCGGATCGCCAGGCCCGAGTGGAAGAACAGCGCCCCCATCAGGATGAAGATCGGGATCGGCGCGAGACGGAAGCGGGTGATCAGCTCGGTGGAGTTGTCGACCACCTGGATCAGCCCGGCGACGCCGCCGAAGAAGATCAGCGTGCCGACGATGTTGACCGCCATGAAGGTGAGCGCGACCGGGACGCCGAGCGCGATCAAGGCGATCACCATGCCCAGCAGCAAGGCTCCGGCTTCGTACCACTCCATGGCTCAGGCCGGCTTCGGGCTCATGTCGCGGACATGACGCTCAGACGCTGTCGCGGAGCTCGCCGCGGTCGCGATAGAAGCTGTCGGCGCCCAGGAGGAAGCGTGCGAACTCCAGCGCCACCAGCGCGAAGCCGACCGGCATCGGCGCGTAGAGCAGCCAGGTCGGGATGTCGACCGAGCGCTCGTCGAACTGGCCGCTGGCGATCGCGTCCATCAGCAGCCGGAACGCGTACCAGGCGAACACCAGGCTGACCGCGACGCAGATGAGATAGACCGTCTTCTCGACCAGCCGGCGCGCCAGCCCGGCGAGGCGCGAGACCAGCGCGTCGACGCTGACATGGCCCTTCTGGCGCACCAGCCAGGGGGCGGCGAGCATGGTGAAGTAGAGCAGCGCGTATTCGACCGCCGCACTGGTGAAGGCGGGCGGCTTGAAGCCCGCGGCGCGGATCGCCACGTCGACCGCGATCAGCGCCAGCGCCAGCGCGATCACCACGCCCGCCGCCACCGCGAGCGCCGCGATCAGCCTGGCATGCGCCTTGGCGAGGACCGTCACGCCGGACCGCCGCGGCACGTCTTTCCGGTATGCCTCATTCCCTGTAGAACTTGGCGCGCAGGGCGGCGATCTCCTCCTTCGGCAGCTTGGTGGCGAGGCGCGCCCACATGGCGTCGTAGGCGGTCGCCAGGTACTTCTTCGCCGCCGCGCCCTCGAGCGCGAAGACCTTGACGCCCGACTTTCTGACCGCCGCCGCGTCGGCGTCGGCGGCATCGAGCATGGTCTTGATCGAGGCGGTCTCGTAGGCGGCGCCCACCTTGGTCAGGATCGCCTGGGCGGGCCTGGGCAGCTTGCTCCACTTGTCGAGGTTGACCAGCACCAGGTTCGCCAGGTGATAGAACGGCGGGTCGATGCGGTACTTGACCGCCTTGGCGAGCCCCATGTCGTTGAGGCCGACCGTCGGCCATCCGAAGCCCTCGACCACGCCGCGCTGCAGGCCGGTGAAGGTCTCGCCGGCGCTGATCGCGACGGGAGTGGCGCCGAGCGCGTTCAGCAGCGGGCGGTAGGCGCCGGTGGTGCGCATCTTCACGCCGGTGAGGTCGATCGAGCCGTCGGCCTTCAGCTTCGGCTCGTTGACCGTGTAGAGGTGGAACTGGGCGCCCGATTCCGCCCAGGCCAGGATCTTGGCGTTCAGGCCCTTGCGCCACTTCGGCTCGAGCATCGCGAAGCCGCCGTTGGCGCGCACCTGCGCCGGGGTCTGGTTGGTCGCCATCATGGCGAGGCCGTGGGGAATGATGCCGACGTGATAGGCCGCCGGCGTGTGCAGCATGTCGAAGACGCCGCGCTTGAGCGCCGGCGCCGCCTTGCGCGCGGGCGTCACCTCCGGACCCCCGACATAATGGATGCGCACCACGCCCTTGCCCTCGGCGTTCAGCCTGGCGACGAAGCCGCTGAGGAAGCTCTTGGAGAGATCGTGGTTTCGCGGCAGGGCGGTCTGCGCGCGCAGCACCACCTCCTCGGCCTGCGCGTAGGCGCCGAACGCGAAAACCGCCGCGCCGGCGAGCAGCGCCAGCCGTGCCGGCACTCGATTGCGGTTCATCTGAGGTCCTCCCGATGCCGATTCTTCCGTTTCCGTCTTGATTGTGTTGCCGTCCGGCCAGCCTAACCGGGCCGGCGCGGCGCGGGCAGTCAGGCGCGCGGAACGGGACCGATACCGCGGTCCCGTTCCCCGGCCCGTCAACCCAGCCTACTTGAGCGTGGCGAGGCCCGCCTTGGCGCACTGCTCGTCCTGGCCGCCCTGAACGCCGCTCACGCCGACGGCGCCGATCACCTTGCCGCCGCTCATGATGGGAAGCCCGCCGGGCGATGCCACGATGCCCGGAAAGGTCACCACGGCCGTCCGTCCCTTGGCGATCGCTGCCGCGAACGCTCGGGTCGGGCGCCTATACCTGGCCGACGCGCTGGCCTTGGTGATGGCGACTTCCACGCTACCGAGCTGGGTATTCGCCATGCGCTCGAAGTAGACGAGGCTGCCGTGGTTGTCGACGATCGCCACGGCGACGTTCCATTTCTTCTCGCCGCACGCCGCGATCGTTCCGGCGGCGACCTTTTTCGCCGTTGCGATATCGACCGCCGGACCGTAATCCGGCCTTTGCTGCGCCGACGCCGTCGAAGCTGCAAAGAAAAATGCTGGCACGAGAACGAACGCAAGTCGCGATAGAATCCTGGGCATATGATTTCTCCTCCCGGTTCCGCCCTTTTTTCGACAGGGCGCGGGGGGAATGATATCGCCGGGTATTCAGCGACGCATAGTGAAAGATTCGTGAGGAGGTACGCGGATCAGGCGAAGCGGCTCTCGAAATCGGCCGTGGTGGCGCGGCCGACGCGCGCGAAGGCACGGGCGAGCCAGTCGTCGGCGGCGGCCCGCCCGAGGTCGCGGAGATGGCTGATGTAGTCCCACTCGGCGTTGAACTTGGAATAGCCCGCTCCGCCCTCGGCCTCGAGGTCGCGGTCGGGCCGGATCATGTGGAGGTAGGTCTTGGGCATCTTCGGCTTGCGCGCGAGGTCGCCCTCGACGAGCCCCTGCTGCAGCGCGATGGCGTCGAGCTCGCGCGCCAGCGTGGCGGTGAAGCTGATCTCGCTCATCCGCTCGATGAGCTGGGCGGCGGTGCGCGGCGGCGGGCGCGGGCCCGACGGCTCGGTCTGGACCAGCAGGATGTCGGCGCTCTTGCAGCCGTAGACCAGCGGGGTCAGCGCCGGATTGCCCATGAAGCCGCCGTCCCAGTAGTGCGCGCCGTCGATCTCCACCGGATCGAACAGCATCGGCAGGCAGCTCGAGGCGCAGAGCGCATCGACGCTGATCGTGGGCCGCGTGAAGATGCGCATCGAGGCGGTGCCGATATCGGTCGCGTTGATGAAGAGCTTGGGCGCCTCGGCGGCGTTCAGGCGCTCGAAATCGATGCTCGCCGCGATCGTCGAGCGCAGCGGCTCCATGGTCCTGGGATCGAAGGCGTAGGGGATCATGAGGCGATGCATCACGTCGTAGAAGACGTTGAGGCTGGAGAGGTTGAGCCTGCGCTCGCGGAGCTGCTTGCGGATCGAGAACCAGGGCCGCCGGCGCGCCTCGCAGGCCGTGGCGATGCCCCGCCAGAAGCCTTCCAGCCGGTCCTGGGCCGCGACCGGGCCGCCCTCGGCCATGCCGTCGGCGAAGAGCGCGGCATTGATGGCGCCCGAGGAGGTGCCGCTGATGCCCTCGACCTCGATGCGCCCGTCATCGAGCAGCCGGTCGAGCACGCCCCAGACGTAGCCGCCCAGCGCCCCGCCGCCCTGCAGCGCCAGGGTGATCCGCCGGCCGTGCTTGCGGCCGAGCCAGGCAGGTTTCTTGGGCACCAGCATGTCCGCTCGCTACCGTTCGCGCCCACGTGTTCGCGCGCATTCTCGCCTGGTGACCGGGGCGGCGGCCCGAAACAGGCGCCCGCCCCGTGCCCCGGCGGGGACGACTCTACCGATCAGATATAGGTACGAAGTTAACGTCCCGCCCGCTCCCCCATGGGATCCGGCGGCCGGCAGGGGATCAGGCGTCCTCGCGGGGCAGCCAGGGGATGCGGCCGAATTCGACGCCCTCGTCCTTCAGCGACTTCTCCTCCTCGCTGGAGGCCTCGCCGTAGATGTTGCGCTTCTCGGTCTCGCCGTAGTGGATCTTGCGCGCTTCCTCGGCGAAGGCGGGACCGACGTAGTCGCAGTTCTTCTCGACATGCTCGCGCAGCTCGCCCACCGCCTCGCGCAGGCGGCTGGCGAGCTCGGCCTTCTCGCCGCCCTTCGCGATGGCGTCTTTCGCGGCCGGGCCGTCGCCGTCGCCTTGGTGCTCGCCGCCCGTGCCGGCGTCCCCGCCGTTCGCGCCCTTGCCGAGGCCCTTGCCCAGGCGGGGCGCCATCGGCGCCTTGGCGACATGCGTGTCGCCGCAGGCCGGGCACACCACCTCACCCGCCGCGCTCTGCAGGTCGTAGGTGGCGCCGTCCTTGAACCACGCCTCGAAGACGTGGTCGCCGCCGCATCTCAAGTTGAACACGATCATGGCCGCGTCGCGTCCGCTCCTGTCCATCAGGCCCAACGGTCTATAATACAAGCCTCATGGGCCACGGGTACAACATATGTTCGCCCGCGCGGCAGAACCAGATCCAGTCCGGGACTGGCGTTAACCACGAAATCGCGCGGCATGGCTGACCCCGGCGACGACCCTGGCCAAGACACCCGCCGGGACCGAAGCGCGCCGCATGGCGCGGCCGCGCCCTCGGAATGGATCGCCCGGTTCGCGGGGCTGGTGCGGCCGGGCGGCAGCGTGCTCGACCTCGCCGCCGGCGGCGGCCGCCATGCGCGCTACTTCCTGGCGCGCGGGCATCCGGTCCTCGCCCTCGACCGCGACGTCTCGCGCCTGGCCGATCTCGCGGCGACCGCGGCGGCCGAGGTGATCGAGGCGGACCTCGAAGACGGCGCGCCCTGGCCGCTCGGCGCGCGGCGCTTCGACGCGGTCGTCGTCGTCAACTACCTCCACCGCCCGCTCCTCGCCGATCTGTGCGCGGCGCTGGCGGCGGGCGGCGTGCTGCTCTACGAGACCTTCGCCCTCGGCAACGAGGCCCATGGGCGGCCGCGCAATCCCGATTTCCTGCTGCGGCCGGGCGAGCTCCTGGAGCTGGCCCGCGGCGCGCTCCACGTCGTCGCCTATGAATGCGGCGTTGTAGAGCGCGCGGGCGGGCCGGCGGTCGTTCAGCGGATCTGCGCGCGACGGGCCGACGACCGTCCGGCGCGGCTCTAGCGCATTTTCCGCTCACGCGGTCCGGTTCCGCCCGCCGCGTCTTACGTCACCGATATGTGAGTGGATGCCTTCGCACGTTGACCCTAGAGCAGGTCGTGATTAGGTCGGATCATTTTTTGATCCGGCCCAAATGCGATCCGATTATCAAATAGTTGGATCGGATTCACGCATTTGGGCCGGATCATTTTTTGATCCGGCCCAAATGCGATCCGATCTAGGATCGAGTGGGGGAACGCACCGTCCAATATATCGGGGAAGTGCCATGACGACCGATCTCTACTATCTCACCCTGCTCGCCGGCCTGGGGCTGGTGCTGTGGATACCGCATGTGCTGGCGATCGTGACCACGCACGGATTTCCGGGACCAAAGGAGTACCGCGAAGGCAAGTCCGGCGAGCTGCCCGACTGGGGCCAGCGGGCGATGCGCGTCCACATCAACAACCTGGAAAACTTCGCGCCCTTCACGGCGCTGGTGATCGTGGCGCATCTGACCAAGACCGCGAACGAGACCACGGCGCTGTGCGCGATGCTGTTCTTCTGGTTCCGCGTCGCCTACGCGATCGTCTACTACCTCGGCATACCCTACATCCGCACCGTGGCGTTCACCGCGGGCTTCGTCGTCAGCGCGATCATCTTCCTGCAGATCGTCGCCTGATCGGGTCAAGGTATCCGGTCGAGAGACCGGCAAGATTTTGCCCGCGCACACGTTGCCAGGACCAGCCCGGCGGCGTATATCGCTCTTACTCCGGGTCCCAGAAAAAGCTTTACGAGGAGGTACGCCATGGCCGTACAAATCGGCAGCGAGGCGCCTGACTTCACCGCTGACACCACCGAAGGAGAGATCAGCTTCCACGACTGGATCGGCGACAGCTGGTGCATCCTGTTCTCGCACCCCAAGGACTTCACCCCGGTCTGCACGACCGAGCTCGGCTACGTCGCCAAGATCAAGCCCGAGCTCGACAAGCGCAACGTCAAGGCGATCGGCCTCAGCGTCGACAGCGTCGAGGACCACAAGAAGTGGGCCAAGGACATCGAGGAGACCCAGGGCGTGGCGCCCAACTACCCGATGATCGGCGATACCGATCTCAAGGTCGCCAAGCTTTACAACATGCTGCCGGCGGACACGGCGGGCGGCGCCACGGGCCGGACCGCGGCGGACAACGCCACGGTGCGCAACGTCTACGTCGTCGGCCCCGACAAGCAGGTCAAGCTGATGATCACCTATCCGATGTCGACCGGGCGGAACTTCGACGAGGTGCTGCGGGTGATCGACTCGCTGCAGCTCACCGCCAAGCACAAGGTGGCGACGCCGGTGAACTGGAAGCACGGCGAGGAGGTCATCATCGTCCCCGCGGTCAACGACGAGGCCGCCAAGGAGGCCTTCCCCGGCGGCTGGCGCACCGAGAAGCCCTATCTCCGCTACGTTCCGGAGCCCAAGGGCTGAGCGCATCGCGCCGACCGGTTATCGTGACGAAGCGGCCCCTTCCGATGCCTCGGGAGGGGCCGTTTTCTTCCCGGCCGATCAGCGCTTCGCCGGGCCGGGCCGGGCCGGATCGCCGGCGTCGACCTCCCGTGTGTCGAGCGCCTCGGCGAGACTGCCCTTGGCGCTGCCGGGCGCCAGCGGCCGGGGCTGGGTCGCGGCGGGCGCCCAGGCGGTGAGGTAGATCACGTCGAAGCTCGCGGCGATCCGCCCCTCGGCATCGGCGAAGCGCTCCCGGTAAAGCGCGGCCGCGCGCATCAGCGTGCCGCGCCGTGTGAAGTGCCTGCCGCGCTCGGCCACGGCATTGCTCTCGGCCATGGCGCGGAGGTCGGCCATCAGGGCGAGCGCGTTCTCGTAAGTGACGGCGATGCGGTCGCGGTCGACCACGGGCAGGGCGAGCCCCGCGCGCTGGAGCAGCGCGCCCGCGTCGCGCACGTCGGCGAAGGGCGAGACGCGCGGGCTCGCCCCGCCCTCGACCTCGAGCTCCGCCGCCATCAGCGCGTCGCGCAGCTCGCTCAGCGTCTCGCCGCCGAGGAGCGCCGCCAGCAACAGCCCGTCGGGCCGGAGCGCGCGGCGGATCTGGATCAGCGCCCCCGGCAGGTCGTTCACCCAGTGCAGCGCCAGGTTGCTGACCACGAGATCGAAGGCGCCGGGCGCGAAGGGCAGCGCCTCCTCGTCGGCGGCGACGCCCAGGACACCGTCGCGCCCATCCCGGGCGCGGGCCACGCAGGCGGAAGAGAGATCGGCCGCGACCAGCGTCCCGACCCCCGCGCGCCCGGCCAGCAATCCGGTCAGCGCGCCGCGATGGCAGCCGAGCTCGAGCGCGTGGGGGAACTCGCGGCGCACCTCGTCGAGACGTTCGGCCAGCCGCCCCGCCACCTCGCGATGCAGGAAGTCGCCGCCGCCGTCCGACCGCGTCGCCGCGCGCTCGCGGTGTTTGCGCACCGCCGCGCGGTCGAAGACGATCGGTGTATCGGGCGCGCTCATATCAGCGATATGGCGTGCCCGGCACCTATAGGAAACTCGTGCCGCCGTCGACCATGATGGTCTGGCCGGTGACGAAGCGGCTGGCATCGGAGGCGAGCCAGAGCACCGTGCCGGCGAGGTCGCCGGTCTCCAGGCTGCGCTTCAGGGACTGCGCCTCGCGGATCACCTCCACCGCGCGCTCCTTCTTCTCGCCGAAGAACTCGTCGGTCCCCTCGGTCATCACGCCGCTCGGCGCCACCGCGTTGACGCGGATCCAGTTGCGCCCGAGCTCGCGCGCGAGGCCGCGCGTCAGGCCGATCACCGCGCCCTTGGAGGTCGTGTAGTGGAGCGCGAAGGGCAGGCCGTAGACCGCGGCGAGCGAGGAGATGTTGATGATCGAGCCGCCGCCCGCCGCCTTCATCGCCGGCACCGCGGCCTTGCAGGCGTTCCAGATCCCCTTGACGTTGACCGTCATGCAGGCGTCCCACTCGGCCTCGTCGAGCGTGTCGAAGGGACCGCCCTTCAAGCCCCCGTAAAGCGCGGCGTTGTTCACCAGCACGTCGATGCCGCCGAAGGCGTCGATTGCCGCTTTCGCCATCGCCCCCGTGCTCGCCGGATCGCTCACGTCGACGGCGCAGGCCTCGATGCGGCCGGGGCCCCTGCCGCGCTCGACCGTGCCGGCGCAGTCGGCCCGGTCGGCGGCGAGCACGTTGGCGCCCGCGGCGGCGAACTGCCAGGCGTATTCCTGGCCGAGGCCGCGCGCGGCCCCGGTGACGATGACGGACTTGCCGTCGAGATCGGGGTGGTCGGGCATGACGTGCGGGCCTCTCCTGGATGCCTGGGGCGATGACCGCCAAGCATGGCGAATTGACTTGGTCCATGCAACGCCGCCACTCTTGGCCCGCCATGGACGGACCCGCGACCGCGCTCGCCCTCCTCCGCCGCGCCGGCGGCCTGGCGCTCGACGCGCTCCTGCCGCCGCGCTGCCTGTCCTGCGGCATGCTGGTCGAGCGCCAGGGCGCGATCTGCCCCGGCTGCTGGCGCGAGCTTGCCTTCCTCGGCGATCCGCAATGCGCCGCCTGCGGCTTTCCCTTCGAGTTCGAGCTCGGCGGCGAGGCGGAATGCGGCGCCTGCACCCGGCAGCCGCCCGCCTTCGACCGCGCCCGCGCGGTGCTCACCTACGACGAGATCAGCCGCGCGCTGGTGCTGGGCCTGAAACACGGCGACAAGACCCACATGGCGCCGGCCTTCGGCGCGCTGATGGCGCGGGCGGGCGCGGCGCTGACCCGCGAGGCCGACGCGCTGATCCCGGTGCCGTTGCATCGTTGGCGTCTCTGGCGGCGGCGCTACAACCAGTCGGCGCTGCTCGCCCTGGCGATCGCCAGGCAAAGCGGTCTCGCGGTGCTGCCCGACACGCTGGTCCGCCGCAAGGCCACCGCCTCGCTCGGCCACATGAGCCCCTCGGCGCGCCGCCGCGTCCTGCGCGGCGCCTTCGCGGTGCCGAAATCCAGGCGCGCCGAGATTGAGGGCCGCCACCTTGTGCTGGTCGACGACGTGCTGACCACCGGGGCCACGGCCGAGGCCTGCGCCCGGACGCTCAAGCGCGCGGGGGCGGCGCGGGTCGACGTGCTGGTCTTCACCCGCGTGGTGCGCGGCGGGCACGTCTGGGAGGGGATGCAGGGATCGTCCGGGCCATGGCGGCACTTGAAATAAATGGACGCCCGCGCGCGCCTTGGGCTATGTCAAAGACGGGGTTGCGGCGGGTATCGGCGGTTTCGTCCGTCTTGCCGTTTGATGCGAACACACCGGAAGAGCCGTCAAGGCCGGGAGCCGGGTGCCATGAACGCCAGCGGCGATCACACGCTCAGGAACATCGGAATGCTGGAGACGCTGCCCGCCGAGCAGCTCGCCAGGCTCGAAGGCATCGCGAAGTGGCGCAACTATTCGAGCCACGAGCAGATCATCGACCGCGACAGCGACAGCCGCGACGTCTATTTCGTGACCCGCGGCCGCGTGCGCGTGGTCAACTTCTCCTATTCGGGGCGCGAGGTCTCCTATGACGAGATCGTCGAGGGCGGCGTCTTCGGCGAGCTGGCCGCGATCGACGAGGCGCCGCGCTCGGCCAACGTGATCGCGCTGAAGGACACCACCGTCGCCTCGGTGAGCCCGGCGCAGTTCCAGCAGTTCCTCGCCGACAATCCGAAGTTCGCGCTCTCGATCATGCGGCGTTTGGTGCAGATCGTGCGCGGCTCGACCGACCGGATCATGGATCTCTCCACGCTCGGCGCCTACAACCGCGTCTACGCCGAGATCCTGCGCCTCGCCCGCGAGGCGGAAGAGGACGCGGACGGCAAGGCGGTGATCAAGCCGGCGCCGATCCACTCCAACGTCGCCAGCCGTTCGGGCACCACGCGGGAGACCGTCGCCCGCGCGCTCTCCGACCTCTCGCGCAAGGACATCGTCAAGCGCGACGGCGACAACCTCGCCATCCTCGACATGTGGGAGCTCGAGGAGATCGTCGAGGGCCACGGCGACGCCTGAGTTGGCCGATCGGGCGCGCGCGCACCAACGATCTTCTTTCCATCCGATAGTCCCGCCCGATCCCCTCCCCCTCTGAAGAGGGCGAGGACCGGCCCGAACGTCCGCCGTCGGGACCGATCCGGAAGGCACCCCCCCCGTGAGAATTTTTCGCGCCCCTGTGACGGACGTCACAGCGCGCCGGCGCGCCCGCGCATATGGTCCGCCTCATCGACGGCGTCGCCGTCGTGCGGAGCAAGAACGGAGGAGGATCCCGAGCCGCGGTCATCAAAGCCGCATCCCCTATGCGGCCGACCTCCCTCCCTCGGATCGCGGGTCGGGTCCTCTTTCCGGCTTCCTCCTCGAGGCTCGTTTTCGAGCCTTCTCTCCAGACCCCAAACTTGGGCCGGCCTCAGGGCCGGCCCTCTTTTTTTGCGCGCCCGACACGAATTCGAAACGCATTCGAAAAAATCTCACAACGGCAAGATATTGTTCCAAAACGATCATTTCGGTTATCCACAGGAATCTTGGGCATTTTCGCCCCCCCCTGTGACAACCGTCACAGCCCCCGTCCGCGGCCTCGCCTAAGCTCCTCCTCATCGGCGGCTCGCGCCGCCGAGCGGAGTTGGAACGGAGGAGGATTTCGAGACGCGATCACCCACGCCGCACCCCCCATGCGGCCGACCTCCCTCCCTCGGATCGCCGATCGGGTCCTCTCTCCGGCTTCCTCCTCGAGGCTCGTTCTTCGAGCTTTCTCTCCAGACCCCAAACTTGGGCCGGCACCGCCGGCCCTCTTTTTTTGCCCTCGACGCCGGCATCGCGGCCCCCCATGGAAAATTCACCGGTGCGGACCTATAAATGTCAGAGGGTAAATGTCAGAGGGTATATGTCAGAGGGTAAATGTCAGAGGGGCATGAACGCCTCCTTCGTTCCGAACGGAGCCCGAAAATGGCCGAGGTCACCATCTACACGACCGGATTGTGCGGCTTCTGCTATCGCGCCAAGGCGCTGCTGAAAGCCAAGGGCGTCGCCTTCGAGGAGATCGACGTCACATTCAGCCCCGGCAAGCGCGCCGAGATGCGCGCGAAGGCCGGCGGCAGCGGTTCGGTGCCGCAGATCTGGATCGGCGAGCGCCACGTCGGCGGGTCCGACGAGCTCTACGCGCTGGAGCGGTCGGGCGAGCTCGACGCGCTGCTCGGGGCCGGCTGATGACCTCTCCGCCGGCCTTCAAGGCCGCCTGCGTGCAGATCACCGCCGGGCGCGAGATCGCGCCCAACGTCGCGCGGGGGCTGGAGCTCGCGCGCGAGGCCGCCGGGCAGGGCGCGGATTTCATCGCCCTGCCCGAGAACGCCACGCTGATCGAGCCCGACACCGAGCTGGCGCTGGCCAAGGGCCTGCCCGAGGACGAGCATCCGGCGCTGCCGGCCTTCCGCGCCCTGGCCAAGGAGACCGGGACCTGGATCCTGCTGGGCTCGCTCTCGATCCGCGATCCGGGGGCGGCGAAGCTCTCCAACCGTTCCTTCCTGATCGATGCCGCCGGCGCCGTCGCGGCGCGCTACGACAAGATATTCCTCTTCGACGTCAACCTGCGCGAGGACGAGTGGTACCGCGAGAGCGACCGCATCCGCCCCGGCGACGAGGCCGTGGTGGCGCCGAGCCCCTGGGGACTGATCGGGCTCACGGTCTGCTACGATCTGCGCTTCCCGCAGCTCTACCGCGCGCTGGCGCATGCCGGGGCGGGCATCCTCACCATCCCCTCGGCCTTCACCGTGACGACGGGCCGGGCGCATTGGCACGTGCTGATGCGCGCCCGGGCGATCGAGACCGGCGCCTTCGTCATCGCCCCGGCGCAATGCGGCGAGCACGCGCAAGGCCGCAAGACCTACGGCCACTCGCTGATCGTCGACCCCTGGGGCGAGATCCTCGCCGAGGCCGGCGAGGACGAAGGCGTCATCCTGGCCGAGATCGACATGGCCGCCGTGGCGAAAGCCCGCAAGCGCATCCCCGCCCTCGACCACGACCGCGAGTTCGACGGGCCTGGCCCGGCGACGTATGACGGGCTCGCTGCGGACGGGGGCTAGAGCATTTTCCGCTCACGCGGAATCGGCGCCGGCCCTCATGAGCTTGTCGAATGGCCCCCACCCGGCCACCCACAGGATACTGCCATTGGGTGGCCGGGTGGGGGAGCGGGCCGGCGCCGGTTCCGCGTGAGCGGAATATGCTCTAGTCCGCGAACGCCACCTCGATCTGCTGCGCCACGGCTCCCTCGGGGTCGAGGGCCCAGACGATGCAGCCCTCGCCGTCCCCGGTCGGCGCGCCGGCGAGCTCGAAGGGGGCGGTGTCGTAAAGCGGACGCATGGCGCGGTAGGACAGCGACGTCAACGGCCGGTCCGTCGAGCGGCGGACGAGGTCCAATAAGAGCGTCGCGATCAGGGGGCCATGCACCAGGAGGCCCGGATAGCCCTCGACCTCGGTCGTGTAGGGGCGGTCGTAGTGGATGCGGTGCGGGTTGAAGGTGAGCGCCGAGTACTTGAAGAGCAGCACCGGGTCGGGGGTGACCGTGCGCCGCCAGGCCGCCTTCATCGGCGGCGCGGTCAGCGGCGGCGGGGCCTCGCCCGGCCGCGCCGCGGCGCGGTAGGCGACGTCGAGCTCCTCGGCGACCGCGAGGCCGTTCGGGCCGGCATAGTCGTAGGCCAGCGTGACGAAGGCGATCGGTCCGCTGCGGCCGACCTTCCGGACCGCCGACTTGATCGTGGTCCGGCAGCGCACCGCCTCGCCGACGCGCAGCGGCTGGTGGATCGTCATGCGCCCGCCCGCCCACATGCGCCGCGGCAGCGGGATCGGCGGCAGGATGCCGCCGCTCTTGGCGAGCCCGTCGGGCGCCGTGTCCTTCGGGCCGACCGCGGCGGCGCAGACCATCCACTGCCAGCCGGGCGGCACGGGATCGCCGGCGCGCGCCGGCGGGTCCTCGCGGCCCAGCGTCGAGCCCATGTGGTCCAGCATGCGCGCGGTGACGACGTCCTCGGCCGTCTGCGAATTGCCCACCCATCGCTCGAGGTTCGCGCTCGCGTCCATCTGCGTTTCCAATCTCGTCGCTGGCGCGGTTACTCGGCCGGTTGTTGGCGCGGGGCTCGCTCGCCTGCATGCTCGCCGGCTGAGAAAATGAAGTAGCCGCGGCGCTCGAACCAGACTTTCGTCGACAGCGTGAAGACGAGGGCGATGTAGACGCCGAACAGAACGTCGCTCAGGTAGTGCGCCGTCTGCACCACGCGCGCCAGGGCGACCAGCGCCGCCAACACGACGAACGGCGCGACCAGCCGCGGCCAGAGGAAATAGACCGCCGCCGCCACCGCGGCCGCGGTCACCGTATGACCCGACGGAAACGACCAGACATCGGCGTCCGAGCCGAAGAACTGGAAGGCATAGGCCTCCTCACGGAACAGCAGGCGCGGGCGGGTGCGCCCGAAGACGACCTTCAGCAGGTTGACCAGCAGCCCCGCCCCGCCGACCGAGACCAGGAAGAAGAGCGCGCGCTGGGACGCGGCGCGGTAGGCCGCGGCCGCTCCCGCCTTGGCGACGCGCCGGCTCGCCAGCCACAGCGCCACGCCCATCACCGCGGCGGCCACCAGCCACATGGTCGCGGTGCCGAAGGCGGCGATCGCCTCGGCGACGCGCTCGAGCCCGCCGGCATGGGCCTTGAGCGCGAGGGCGAGCGGCCGGTCGATCCACAGGATGGCGAGCGCGCAGGCGACGACCGCGGCGAGCGTGGCGCGGGTAAGCCATTGCGGGCCCATCGCCGCCAGGTGCGACGGGGTGGCGGAGACGGGCCTGGTCGTGGCGACGGCGAAAAGGTCGCGCAGGAAGGCCGCCGCCTCGTCCGCCGCGCGCCGCAGCCAGGGCGGCGGCGCGGCAGGCAGCTTGCCCGGATGGCGGAGCGGCAGGGCCAGCCGGTAGGCGATCCAGGCGGTGACGAACATGACCACGCCGGAGAAGATCACGTCGCTCAGGAAGTGCCCGCCCTGCATGATCCGGCCGAGCCCCGCCATGGCGCCGGCGACCGCCACCGCCGCCAGCGCCGGGCCGCGCCGCCGGCCGGCGAAGAGCGCCAGGCCGAAGAAGGCGAAGACCACCGAGGGATGCCCGGCGACGAAGGAGCAGTTGCGCTCGCACTGCTCGGCCATGGTGAAGGGCGGGGTGAACTGCATGACGCCGCCGAACTCGGTGACCTGGCTCGGCCGCGCCCGGCCCCATTGGTCCTTCAGCAGCACGTTCACGATCAGCCCCGCGCCGACGGCGATGCAGGCGAGGGTGACGAGCGCGGGCTTGCGCCAGCGCATCGTGCGCGGGCTCGATCCGGCGAAGCCGTGCAGCGCGACCAGCACCAGCGCCACGCCAACCACCGGGGTCGCCCAGCGGATGCCCGTGTAGAAGAAGGCCGCGTAGGCGCTGTGCTTGAGGAAGAAGCCCTGCGTCTCGTCCCAGAACAGGCGCTGGAACCGGAGGTCGATCTCCGGGAACAGGCGGAACAGGACGACGGCGGCCGCGCTCGCCAGCACGAAGCCGGTGAATGAGAGCCCGGTCGCGCGCGCCGCCGACCAGTCGAACGCCAACGCGCCCGCGGGCCGGCTCATCGCGGGCGCATCCGGTAGAGCGTCAGGACCACCCGGCCGCCCTTGGAGTAGTTGAAGCCGCGCACCGTGCCGAGGCCGACCAGCCGCGCTTCATGGGCGCCGAGCGCGGCGCGGAAGCGCTGCTCCTTGTCGGCGCCTATGAGCGCGAGCAATGAGGCGTCGCCGCGCATGGCCTTCGCGATCTCCTCGGGTCCGATCAGCCTGGTGTCGCGGCCCAGTATAAAGACCAGGCTGGGCTCGTGGTAGCCGCTCGCGGCGACGGTGGGCCTGGCGCCCGGCGCCGTCGCCTCGATCAGCCGCCCGGCCGTGCGCGAGACCCAGAGCGCCTCGATCCCCGGCAGCACCCACTGTCCCGCCGGGCCGAAGACGACGGCGGCGCCGAGGATGGCCGCGGCCAGCGCCGGCACGATGCGGGCGCGGGCGGCCTGGACAAGCACGTAAGCCGCGACGGCGACCGCCGCAACGAGCGGGATCAGCGCCGCCCAGGAGAAGCGGCCGTCGAGCGCCAGCGGCATGGCCACGAGGCCGCCGCCGATGGCGAGCGCGATGCCGGCGAAGGCGCCGAGGGCGAGGCGGCTGTCCCATTTGTAAAAGCGCGGGATGCCGCCTTCTGTGAGGGCGAAGGCGGCGCGCGCGGCGAGCAGCGCCAGCGCCGGATAGAGCGGCAGCACGTAGTGCGGCAGCTTGGTCGGCACCAGCTCGAAGACGATCCACGAGGGCAGCGCCCAGGCGATGCAGAACGCCACCGGCCACTCCCAGCGGTTCTGCCAGGCCCAGACGATGCCGTGCCAGACGAAGAGCGCGCCCGGCCACATCGTCGCGGTCAGCAGCAAAAGGAAATAGCCCGGCGGAAAGCCGTGGCTCTCCTGGCCCGAGATCAGCTTGGGCAGGAGGTCGCTCTTGACCGCGTCGCCGACGAAGCTGCCGCCGGTGGCGATCATGATGGCGATCAGCCAGGGCGCGAAGATCGCCATCGCCAGGGGCACGCCCACGAGGGGCTTGAGGCGCGCCACGAGGCGGGTCGCGCGGCCCGCCCGCCGGTCGGCGAGCCACAACGCCGCGACCGTGAGCAGCGCCACCATCGGACCGATCGGGCCTTTCACCAGCGCCGAGACGCCGAGCGCGCCCCAGAACACCAGCGGCGCCCCCCAGCCGCTCTCGCGCTCCTCGCGCGCCGCCGCATGGATGCGCGCCAATGCCAGCATCGCGGCCAGCACGGTGGCGAGCAGCACCGCGTCGGTCTTGGCGAGATGCGCCTCGATGACCAGGAGGGAGGAGCTGGCGAGGATGGCGGCGCTCAGGAAGGCGACGCGCCGCTCGAACAGCACGCAGCCCAACGCGAAGGTCAGCAGCACGGCCGCGATCGCCCCCAGCACCGAGGGCAGGCGGTAGGGCCAGACCGCGTTGGCGTCGGTTTCGCCGAAGAGCGCCACCGCGGCCGCCTGCAGCCAGTAGATCCCCGCCGGCTTCTTGTGCCGCGGCGTGTCCTGGAAGCGGATGTTGATGAGATCGCCGGTCTGCAGCATCTGCCGCGTCGCCTGGGCGAAGCGCGCCTCGTCGCGGTCGACCGGCGGCAGCGCCGACTGGCCCGGCGCGTAGAAGGCCAGGCACAGCAGCACGAGCAGGATATAGGGGCGGGGCCCGGTCAGCATGCCGGGCGCTTTCGCTGCGAGCGTTGCAATGGGGCCGCGAACCTCCGGTCAGCGCGGGCTAAGGGCTCGGGCCGCTCCTTAGCACGTCTGCGCCGACTGGAAACCGCCGGCGCAGACGTGCTAAGGAGCGGCCCGATTTCCGCGCGTTAAGTATGACAGCTGCCGGGGACCGGTCAATTCGGGCGGGCGTCCCCCGACGCGGCCGCCTGCCCCGCCCCGGCCGAGGCCAAGCGCCATGGACCTGTCCGTCGTCGTGCCCGTCCACAACGAGGCGGAGAACGTAGCGCCCCTGGCGGCGGAGATCGCGGCCGCGCTCACCAATGCCTATGGTGGCAAGCTCGACTACGAGATCGTCTATGTCGACGACGGCTCGCGCGACGGCACCGCCGAGGCGCTGGCGGCGGCCGCCGGGACCCACGCGCGGCTGCGCGTGATCCGCCACGACACCTGCTGCGGCCAGAGCCGCGCCGTCATCAGCGGCGTCAAGGCGGCGCGCGCGGCCATCGTCGCCACGCTCGACGGCGACGGCCAGAACGACCCCGCGGGCATCGTCGCCCTGTGGGAACGCATGACGGCGGCGGGGTCGCCCGACGAGAATCTCGTCGTCTGCGGCCATCGCACCAACCGCAAGGACACGGGCTGGCGGCGCTTCGCCTCGAAGGTCGGCAACGGCGTGCGCGCGGCGCTGCTGGGCGACGCCGCGCCCGATTCGGGCTGCGGGCTCAAGCTCTTCGCCCGCGAGGCCTTCCTCGACCTGCCGCGCTTCGACCACATGCACCGCTTCCTGCCGCCGCTCTTCCTGCGCCAGGGCCGCGAGGTCGTCTCGGTCGAGGTGAACCACCGGCCGCGCGAGCGCGGGGCGTCGAAATACGGCGTCTTCGACCGGCTCTGGGTCGGCATCTGGGACCTCATGGGCGTGATGTGGCTGCAGCGCCGCTCGCGCTATCCCGGCCAGGCGAAAGAAACCAGCCCTGGTGGAACAAACGCAAAAGAGGACTGAGGCATCATGAACGCGACGCTCACCACCGCGGAGATCATCTGGGTCGCGGTCGGCTTCCTCGGCCAGGCGCTGTTCTCGATGCGCTTCATCATCCAGTGGTTCGTCTCCGAGCGCGCCAAGAAGAGCATCGTGCCGGTCGCCTTCTGGTATTTCAGCATGCTCGGCGGCGTGACCCTGCTCTCCTACGCGATCTACCGCCACGATCCGGTGTTCATCGCGGGTCAGGCCGGCGGGCTGTTAATCTATGCCCGCAACCTCTACTTCATCCATAAGAACCGGGGCGGCGAGGCCGACCAGGTGCCGATCGAGGACTAGCATGGGATGCCGGCTTTGAGTTTCACCACCCGCCCCGAGCTGCGCGGCACCTTCGGCATGGTCGCCACCACGCATTGGCTGGCCTCGGCCGCCGGCATGGCGATGCTCGAGCGCGGCGGCAACGCCTTCGACGCGGCCGCCGCTGCGGGGTTCGTGCTCCAGGTCGTCGAGCCGCACCAGAACGGGCCCGGCGGCGACATGCCGGTGCTGTTCTGGAGCGCCAAGGAGCGGAAGCCGCGCGTGCTCTGCGCCCAGGGCCCGGCGCCGGCGGCGGCGACCATCGCGCGCTACCGCGAGCTCGGGCTCGACCTCATTCCCGGCACCGGTCTGCTGTCGGCGGTGGTGCCGGGGACGGTCGGCGGCTGGCTGACCCTGCTGCGCGACCACGGCACGATGAAGCTCGCCGACATCCTGGAGCCCGCCATCGGCTATGCGCGCGGCGGCTATCCGGTGGTGCCGGTGCTCGCGGCTTATATCGCCAACGTGGCCGAGCTCTTCCGCGAGGCCTGGCCGACCAGCGCGGCGGTCTATCTCGCCGGCGGCGCCCCGCCCGCGACCGGCAGCCGCTTCCGCAACGAGGCGCTGGGCGCCTTCTTCGGCCGGCTCGTGCGCGAGGCCGAGGCCGCCGGACGCGGGCGCAAGAAGCAGCTCCAGGCGGCGCAGGACGCCTTCTACAAGGGCTTCGTCGCCGAGGCGATCGACCGCTTCTGCCGCGAGACCGAATGGCTCGATTCGAGCGGCGGGCGGCACGGCGGCCTGCTGACCGCCGACGACATGGCGGCCTGGCGCCCGCATTACGAGGACCCGCTGACCCTCGACTACGCGGGGCTCACGGTCTGCAAGACCGGCCCCTGGGGCCAGGGGCCGGCGGCGCTGCAGACGCTGGCGCTGCTGAAGGGCTTCGACATCGCGGCCATGGACCCGCTGGGGCCCGAGTTCGTCCACACGATGCTCGAATGCCTGAAGCTCGCCTATGCCGACCGCGAGGCCTGGTACGGCGATCCCGACTTCGTCGACGTGCCGATCGAGGCGCTGCTGTCGGACGGCTACGCCGACGCGCGGCGGCGGCTGATCGGCAAGGAGGCCTCGCTCGAGCTGCGGCCGGGCGAGCCCGACGGACGATCCCCGCGCCTGCCGGCGACCGTCGACTGGGCCCCGCCGGCCGACGCCGCGTCCGCCGGCGTCGGCGAGCCCGGCCTCGCCGCGGCCGGCCCGACGCCAGCAGGAGAATTCCGCTCCGACACGGTCCATATCGACGTCATCGACAAGCACGGCAACGCGGTCTCGGCGATGCCTTCGGGCGGCTGGATGCAGAGCTCGCCGATCATTCCGGAGCTCGGATTTCCCCTTGGCTCGCGCGCCCAGATGTTCTGGCTCGAGGACGGCCTGCCGGCGAGCCTCGCGCCGGGCAAGCGCCCGCGCACCACGCTCACCCCGGGCCTCGCGCTCCGGGACGGCGAGCCCGCCATGGCCTTCGGGTCGCCCGGCGGCGACGGCCAGGACCAATGGGCGCTCGCCTTCCTGTTGCGCCACCTGCATCACGGACTCGACCTGCAGGCCTCGATCGACGCCCCGCAGTTCCTCTCCTTCCACTGGCCGAACTCGTTCTATCCGCGCGCCGCGCGGCCAGGCCACGTCCAGATGGAGGCGCGCTTCCCGATGGCGACGATGGACGCCCTCAAGCGCCGCGGCCACGGCGTCGAGGTCACCGGCGACTGGACGCTCTCGCGCCTCGCCGCCGTCGCGCGCGAGCCCGACGGCATGCTGAAAGCCGCCGCCAACCCCCGCTTCATGCAGGGCTACGCGGCCGGGCGGTAGGCTGGCGTTGGAGTCGTTCGTCGCACCAAGTCCCCTCCCCCTCTTCGGAGCAGGGCTATCGCATTTGGGCAAGTATAGAGAGGAGGAACATATCGTCCCATCCGGCTTTTTTGATTTTTCGCCGGATGGATGCCTT
>Ga0302046_10000802_pt1 | contig 30259 bp, 28 predicted proteins | sample RVTome_11_FD_200261 | JGI IMG/M metagenome (GOLD analysis project Ga0302046, IMG submission 200261) | Soil microbial communities from uranium-contaminated site in the Upper Colorado River Basin, Wyoming, United States - RVT147D111 (version 2) ...
ATGTGTGGCAGCTGGCGCGCTTGACGATGCCCGAGCGGCGCACTGCAGCCTTCACTTCCCGCTGGACGGCGGTTGGGTGCAGATGCCAGCGTCCGATCCGGCCTGTCGCGGAGTCGCGACAGAACGTGCTGGCCGGGAAGACGAACTGCCATCCGGGCTCGTGACCGGCGTGCGGGTCCTTGCGGTGCAGCGCAGAGGGCAGCGGCGCCCATCCGTTTCCTTTCGCCAGGTCCTTGCCGTGCATTTCGGCGGTTCGCGCGATCTGAGCTCGCAGCAGCTCGGCGGCCCGCCGGGCCAGTGGGACGTAGCGGTCCTTCTGCCCCTTGCCGTCGCGCACGAGGATCTGACGAAGCTCGAAATCGATGTCCTTCACCCGCAGGCGAAGGCACTCCTCCAGCCGGAGTCCGGCCGAGTAGAGGAGGACGACAATCAGGAAGAACTTGCCCCGGAGTTCCTCGAGTACGCGCAGTACCTCTCGATGGGAAAGCACCATCGGCGCATGACGGGGACCCCGTGCACGCGCGACGTCCGCCAACTCGTCTCGACCAAACACCACGCGAAACATGAAGCCGAGCGCCGACGCGGCCTGGTTCCGGCTCCGCGCAGCGAGTCCTTCATTCAGCGTGAGGTGCTCGAGGAACGCCGCCGCATGCGACGCGTTCAGCAGGTCGGGATGATCGACGGCACCGGCATGATGCCGCAGGAAACGACGCGCCCAGCCGATGTAAGATCGCTCCGTCTTCGCCGAGTATTCGCGAGTGCGCAGCGTGCGGTGCATGGCATCCAGCACGGCTTCCAAGGCCGCGTCGAACTCGCCGCCCTGCCGCGACGGGATGCGCTCTGCTACCGACTCGTCGCGAGGCCGCTCTGGTTCCGACGCGCGGCGAGGGCGCTCCGCTTCCAGTTGGTGGCGAGGGCGCTGCGCCTCGGGCTCGTCGTGAGGGCGCGGGCCGGATGCCGGGTGCTCGACCGGCCCTGGCCGTTGTGCCGGTTCGCTCTCGCGCCGGGCAAACGGTGCCGTGAGCCGGAGCCCGAATGAGCGCCGCAGCGCATCGGTCACCTGCGCGCTATTCGGCAGCAGCCAGACGCGCCGGAGCCTGTCCCAGCGCCGGCCGTGGATGGCCTTGAGGAGTTCGAGGTCCGCCGGCGTGAATCGCCCCACGAACCTGAGTTCCAGCTGACCGGAGCGAATCTGGACATCCACGGTACCGTGGGCCTGGCCCGCCGGACCGTCGCTCCGCTCGGCTCCTTCGACTGACACTCGCCGCCTCCCGCGAGGGCTCGGTTGCACCAGCCGTAAAGAGACTGGAACGCGGGGGCAATGGAATGGCGGGTTGGGCCGCCTGCGCGGGGTTGGACATACCTTGGCCCCGTCAGTTACAGCCACTGGCCGAGCGAAAACCGGGCGGCTGCACGGTGAAGCACACGGAGGAATGTGATCGTGCGCCAGCCGCGAAGGGACCGGCATGTTCGAATGGTGGTGCCAACGCAGCCGCTCTGTCAAGCACATGCGCCGGCAACGCAGGGCCTTGCCTCACAGGCCCGCACAGGATAATTCCCCTGCCAGCCAGCGCCTCGGCACCGCAGCCAGCACGGTCCGCCGGCCGCTCTGGTGCCTTGTTGGCGCAGGCGGCTGGAGCCGAGCAGCCTGCGGACCCCCGGACCGCAGTCGATGACGCGATGCTTGTCGAACGCTCGAGGACAATGATCGACGGCCAGGTCGCGCCAGCGGGCGAGGCAGCCACGGCCGCGACACCCGACCGGACCGGCGCATCGGCGAGGCGCGGGAACGCCCCGCCTCGATGACGGACGGCCACACCGGTGCGCCGGCCGACGGGCATGAGTGGTACGCCTGCCAGACCCGCGCGCGATCCGAGACGCGCGTCGCTGCCACTTTGCTCCAGCGAAACGTGCCCGTGTTTCTGCCCACAGTCGCGCTCGCACGCCGGTGGGCGGACCGCACCCGGATTGTCGCATTCCCGCTCTTTCCCGGATACGTCTTCGCCCGCTTCGAGCTCACGCAGCTGCATACCGTCATCTCGGTGCAGGGGCTGGCCACCGTCGTCCGCTTCGGTCGGCGCCCCGTCCCCGTCCGCGCCGAAGATATCGAGAACATTCGTCGCGTGGCCGCGGCGTTCTCCGTGATCGGTCGGAAGCCGGATCCTCAGCCGTTCATGAAGGGCGAAGAGGTCCGTGTCGCCGGCGGGCCCTTTGAAGGAGTGGTGGGCATGGTGGTCGAGGTTCGCGGCAACAGACGCCTGCTCGCCGGCATCCGGACGATCGGCCTGTCCGTCTCGATTGACGTCGACATCTCCGTCCTCGAACCGACCCGCAGTTAGCCCGGCTGTACCGGGCAGAGCGGAAGGCCGCGACCATCTCGCCTCCGTCACGGCAGCCGGCATCAAGGCGGCCGTCAGGCGCCAGATCCCCACGGCTTGATGTCCGGCTGGCATGCTACCTTGCAATCACTACCTCCTCACCTTCACACTTCCTCATCAGCTGCACGCCGTGGCGCGCTCACACCAAGCCACCGTCTATGCCGCGCTGCTCCGTGAGGCGGCGGCGTCCGTCCAGATGCTCGCCACCGATCGCTCATGGGTCGGCGGCACGCTTGGCATCCTTGCGGTGCTTCACACATGGTCGCGCACGCTCGAGTACCATCCGCACGCTCACCTCATCGTCACCGCAGGTGGGCTATCCTCCGATGGCACGACCTGGATCAAGCCGGCTCATGCGCGCTTCCTCATGCCCGGCTACATGCTCTCGCGCATCTTTCGCGCAAAGCTGCGTACTGCCTTCGCACGCACCGGCCTGGATCGGGACATCGATCCCGCAGTGTGGACACAGCGCTGGACTGTGCACATCCAACAGATCGGTACGGGCGACCACGCCTTGCTCTATCGTCTATCGCGTTGCACTCACCAACCACCGCATCGAACGCTTTGAACAGGATCGCGTCACATTCCGCTACGCTCACGCACGCTCCGGTGAAACGCGCCGTGTCACACTTCCGGTGCAGACTTTCATCGCGCGCTTTCTCCAACACGTACTCCCGCGCGGCTTCGCCAGAATCCGCTCCTACGGCTTGCTGAGCTCCAGCCGTAGGTCCGATCTCGAACGCGCGCGACACCTCCTCGACGTTCATTCCCCACGCTCGACTGCCGTCGCAAACGCGAGCGATCCTCACGACGCAAACGCGACGAACGTATCCACTGCCGCCGCACCCACTGTAGCACTGCTCCGCTGCCCCGCGTGCGAGCGCGGAACCCTTTCTTTCGTCCAACGACTCAGGCGCTCCAGAGCACCACCATGACGCCCCCAGCTCGCTTCGTACCTCACTCTATCTACACGCAACGACGCGTCCCTGGTCCGGTCCTTCAGCCGTGCTGCGCGCGCTGCGCCCACTCACCGGCGCATTGCGTTCAACACCAGGTCTTGCCGCGGCTTCGCGCGGCAAGAATCTCCACTTCGTTAGGCAGCGGCGTCGCTGCGCTGGTGGCCAGACGACGCTCCGTCGGGCTTTCCAGACAGGTGGCCTGAGTTACCGAACGGCAGCCTGTTCATCGATAAGCGTCACGAGCTCCTTGAACGCCTGCGCATAACCGGCTCCGGCCACCAGCGCCAGATCATTGTGACCAGCACCTTCCACCCAGTAGGCTCGTTTGGGCTCGCTGGCTGCGGCAAGCAGCTGCTGGCCGTGTGACCACGGAATCACGAAGTCACGCGTACCGTGCATCACCAGGACTGGGCATCGTACGTCGCGAATGCGTGTCAGGTTGGAGAACTTGTCAAAGGGTAGCAGAGACACGCGGGTCATCACTCGGAAGGCGGTTGTAAACGCACTCTCCAGTACAAGGCCGGCCGCTGCATGTCGCGCCGCCAGTTCCACAGCCGGGCCCGAACCAACGGATCGGCCAAAGATGATTATCTGATCGGGCGGCACGCCGAGATCACCCGTGACGTACTGAAAGACTGCCTCGGCATCATCGATGGCCTTGCTGGCCGTCGCGGGCCCAGAGCCGCTCTGGCCATAACCCCGGTAGTCATATCCAACTACGGAGAAGCCGACATCGCGCATGGCCTGAAGGAATGGAAGCACATGGCCGAGGTCTTCCGCGTTTCCATGACTGAACAGAAGGGTGTAACGCGCGTCCTCGTGCGGAAGGTAGGTGACAGCCAGTGAGTCCTGCGTGCCGACAGGAATGCGCTGGAATGGGAGCGTGTTGACCGTATAGGACGACCGTGGTGGCTGGAAGATCATTCCATCCGAGGCAAAGTACGCGAACAGAGCAACAGCCGCATACGCACACAACGCGATCAATAGCAGCCGAGTCAACCAGGCTAGCATCATCGGTAAACTCGAATCCTGACGCTCAACGATTGTTCACTCCAGCCTTCCTGCTTCCCGACAGGCCCATGTCCAATAGCGCAGCGTATGGCGCCTGACGTAGAGGATTGGGCGAAGTGAGGACGCCGGTTGCAGAACCGTACTTCCTCGGATCAATCCGGTCGCGTGCCGATCGAACCAATCGGCCGTGCATTGGCGACGGTGCCACCACCTCGACGGCTTCAACCTCACTGGGCACAACGCAGTCGGCCGCGTTCAATTTGACAGCCGACGATCGAACGTGAACACCTCAACGGACACTATAATCGGGCAAACCACCAGGCCTGGCGCGTGCCAATGACCGTGTCGGCCACTCGCCGGGGTCCCGGCGCGTATGCTGCAGGACCGACGGAGGAGGTCAGCGCACGAGACCGCCGATCCGGTTCCAGCGCACTCCCGCGAACACGCGCCCGGCATCCGGTGTGTAGGAGAAGTAGACGACCGCGACACGACCCTTGATGCGGTCACCGCTCAGGAAGCCCCACCAGCGTGAGTCGAGGCTGTCATCGCGGTTGTCGCCCAGCAGGAAGTAGTGCCCGGCCGGTACGACGAGCGGGCCCCAGTTGTCACGCGTCGGCCGATAGCGGGCGCGCGATTCGGGCGGCGCAATCAGGTGTGCTCGCTGCCAGTACATGCGCGGGTCGGCCATGTCCCCGTCATCGGATGCGCGCTGGACGAATGGCTCCGTCTGCGCGAGCCCGTTCACGTACAGCGTCTTGTTCTCCATGTGCAGCGTGTCGCCGGGCAGGCCGACAATGCGTTTCACGACATCGAGCGGCTCGTGGTGCGCCTCGAACACGACGACATCGCCGCGCCCGGGCTCCGCGTACCCGGGCAGGCGCGCACCCGCGCCCGGCACCTGCGCACCATACGCCACCTTGTTGAGCACGAGGAAGTCACCAATGAGCAGCGTGCCCTCCATCGAGCCCGACGTGATGACGAACGTCTGCACGACGAACGCACGCAGCACGAGAAACAGCACGAATCCGAATGCCAATGACCTGACCCAGTCGCGGATGCGGGCAGCAGCCGAGGCCCGCACCGCCCCCCTCGCCCCATGGCCCGCCGTCAACATCGGCTCACCCTCGCTCCGACCCATGCTCCCTCCACCAGAAAACCAGCCCGGAAACCAGCCCCAGAAACGCGTCCAATCCGTACCCCAGCCGCAGCCCCGGCCGTAGCCGTAGCCGTAGCCGTAGCCGTAGCCCTCTTTCCCCATCGGTCGGCAACGCCGCCCCCGATCAATACGTCTCCCTCCGCTCGAGGTGTCGCTCGATTTCCGCGCGCGACAGCCAGACCGGGCGCAGCCTGCTCCGTGCGAACAGCGGCAGCTGATCGAAGCGGTGCGCTGAATGCGCCTGGGTCGCGTTGCCGTAGGCGATGAGGGTGGCGGCGCGGACCGGCTCACCGAATTCGACGGCGGCGACGAAGGAATCGCCACTGCTGGCGACGCGGTGGCCGTCCGGCGCCCGTGCGAATCCGACGACGCGGAAGACGCCGATGCTGCCGGGCCCGCCGTTCGCGGGCAGGTCCATGGCCCCGGCCCGCAGGCGGTGAACATCGCCCCAGGCGACATCGAGCGAACCGTACGTGCTCTCGACCTGCGTCGCAACGGCTTCCAGGATGCTGGCCGCCGTGGCCGGGTCGGACAGACCGTCGGGCGTGGAGAACGGCGAGCCGGGTCGCCATGGCACGTCGAACGGCGTGCCGCGCGACCAGCGGTGACGGCTCATCTCGCGCCAGTATGCCTCGAACAGGATGGCGCCACGGCTTTCCGGCTCGGTGCGACGGTCCCATGCGGCGAGCACCTGTGCGGCACGGCGTGCTGCTGCGCCGCCGTGGGCGCCGGCGGCAATCACGACATCCTCGATCACGTGGTCCGCGGCTTCGACGTACGTAGAGTGCTTGTACCTGACCAGCTCGTCGAACGTGATCAGGCTGTCTTCCGCCAGCATCCTCGCCGAGCGCTGCGGCCGGAACTGCAACGCGATGGCGGGCGCCATGTAAGGCGGGAAGTGATCAGGCCGCAGTGTGGGCGGGAACGTCGTCGTCCACGGTGGATCATTGGCATTCTGCAGCCAGCCGCTGGGCGGATCGACGACCCGCGGCAGATCGCCGTACGCGTGCAGCTGGGTCCAGAGCGTGGACGCCGAGTCACCCCGTACGATGCCGTTCCAGGTGCGCCAGTCACCGCGCAAGCGGACGGGCACCGCGCCGTTGAACACGTGCAGGATGTGGCCGTCGCGATCCGCGTAGATCACGGTGAACATGGGCAGCTGCAGCCGTGACAGTGCGGCCTCGAACTGACCGATGTCACGTGCTTTCAGCATCATCAGGTTCTGCTCGAACGTATGGGGCCGGTCGAGACCTGCGACACGCAGTGCCAGCGCACGCGTGCCCACCTGCGCAACCAGCGGTCCGTGCACGGAGCGCTGGACGACGAGCGGCTCGCCGCGCAATGCGCCGTCCGCCGTGCGCACGCGCAGCACGATGGTGTCCGCCTCGAGCGGGCGGGTACCGTCCTCCCACACGTAGCCGCCATCGCGCAAGGTCAGCTCGTAGAGGTCGGCCGCATCGATCGTGTTGACCGTGTGCGTCCAGCCGAGCTGCGCGTTGAACGCAATGCCCGGCAATGGAAACCCGACCAGCGTCGCACCATAGGCGTCCATGTCGGGCAGCACGAGATGCGTTTCGTACCACGTGTACAGGTCGCCCCACGGCAGGTGCGGATTGGCGAGCAGCATGGCATTGCCACTTGCGGATCGGGATGGCGCGATCGCCCAGCCGTTCGAGCCGCGCATCCGCTCGTCACCGATCGACGATCCCGCAGCATACCTGCGTGCCTCGCCCGTTCCACCGCCTGTGCCACCCGGCGCAGCGGGCGCACTCATCCACGCACGCACGATCGCCTGCACGCTGCCGGGATCCGTGACGAACGTGAAGTGGATGACGCGCTGCACGTGCGCGAGTACATCGCCTGCAGTCACGGGCAGCACGACTTCTGCATCGTCCGCCAGCAGATCGCCGTTCACCTCGGCGTACGCGTTGATGCCGGCGGCGAACGCGTCGAGGTACGCGCGATGATGCGGCTGCTGCTGGCCGTACCAGACGGCCGCACGTTCGGGGATGCCGTTGCGATGCACCCAGCGGTCGGAGTCGAGGTAGTCCTCGCCCCAGTACTCCGCCGCGCGGCCGCGCGCCTGGCCGTAGAGCCGCAGCAGCAGGTCACCGTGACTCTCCATCTGGGCACGCCCGAACGCCCAGAACAGCGCCACCTCGTCCTGCGCGAACACGTGCGGCACACCCCACGTATCCCACAGGATCTCGACCCGCCCGCCCGGCTCCATCACCGGCTGGGGAACCGGCACCACCGGCACCGGCTGCGCCACCGGCGCCCCACCGCTCGATCCGCAAGCTGCGACGACGAACCCCAACACCGCGGCAAACACCGTGTTCGCAGTCCGACGCGCCGTCACCAGCGCAGCGCCGCCCCCGCTCGCAACCCGTGCTCCAGTCGTGCTCACAATCACGAACATCCTTTCGCACTCACTCCGTCATCACGATTCGATCAACCCTGAATCCGTCAGCCGCCCCGCCCCTTCAATGCGTGGCCCCATTCCCGTGCCTCGGATCGGTCCGCCGTATTGCAGTGCCACAGCCAACCGTCGCCCCCAGCCCCCGGCTGTCAACCGGTGAGCCCAGCCGTCCAGCGGTCCTCCATCCGTCATCCGTACGTAACCCCCGGCCGTGGCCGTAGCTGTAGCCGTGGCCGTAGCTGTAGCTGTAGCCGCAGCCGTAGCGGTAGCCCTGCGCCCTCTACCCTCCGTCAAGAATGCCCCGTGCCACCACCGTCACCCCATTAATGACGAATTGGGCGCCCACGACCATGACGAGCAAGCCCATGAGCCGCGTCATGACGTTCATGCCGGTCGTGCCGATGCGGCGGGTGACGAGTGGTGCAGCGGCGAGCAGTGCCCAGCACAGGGCGAGCACGAAGACGATGGCAATGTACACGCTGGCCACGTCGATGATGCCGGCGGCCTGAGCGTGCAGCGCGATGACGGTCGTAATGGCGCCCGGTCCGGCGAGTGTCGGCAGTCCGAGCGGGATGATGCCGACGTCATCCTTGCCGGCGCCTGCGGATTCCTCTTCTTCGGTCGTCTTCACGCGCGATCGTCTGGCCTGCAGCATGTCCCAGCCGATGCCGAAGAAGATGATGCCGCCCGCGATCTGGAACGCCTGCGTCGTGATGCCGAAGAAGCGCAGGATCAACTGGCCGAGTGCGGCGAATGCGACGAGGACGAGGAACGCGGTGACGATGGCGCGCCGCAGTGTCGCCGCGCGCTGTCGCTCATTGTAGGATGCGGTCATGGCGACATAGATCGGCACTGCGGCCAGCGGATTCACGATCGACAGCAACGACGTGAACGCGAGCACTGCGAAGCCGAGCGATTCCGTCACGGTCAGCCGGATCCGTCAGCCGCGCGGCACGGCGCCGATGCACTCGATCTCGACACGGGCGCCGGCGGGCAGGCCTGCCACGGACAGCGCGGTGCGCGCGGGCGGCGGATTGCCCCGGAAAAACTGCCCATAGACCTCGTTCATGGCGCCGTAGTCCGCGATGTCGGCGAGGAATACGCTGCACTTCACGAGATCCTGCGGGCCGATGCCGGCTGCATCCATGAGCGTGCGCAGGTTCTCCAGCGACTGGCGTACCTGGCCCCGGATGTCCTCGGCCATGCCACCGCCGGGCCGGCCGCCGATCTGGCCGGAAAAGAAGATGAGATCACCCACGCGGATGGCAGGCGAGTACGGTGCGATCGGCGCGGCCGCGCCGGCAGCCGTGATGACCTGCCGTGCCGGCGCCGGCGAGGCGGCGGGTGCAGCCGACCCCGAGGCGCAGGCCGTGATGGCGAGCACGAGAACGGCCGCAGCCGAGGCCTGACGTATCGTCGCATGCATCAAAGCATCTCCTTGAAGCGTTGCAGGTCCAGGTTGCCGCCGCTCGCGACAATGACGACGCGGGCGTCAGGCGTGAGCGAGACTCTGCCGGCGACGAGCGCGGCGAGGCCGGCGGCGCCGGAAGGTTCGACGACGAGTTTGGCACGCGTCATCAGGAGCCGCATCGCTTGCACGATGTCGCTGTCCTCGACAGTGACGACATCATCGACGAACGCGCGTACGTGCGCGAGCGTGTGCTCGCCCGCCATGGGCGGGGCGAGACCGTCGGCAATCGTCGTAATTTGATCAAGTTGTACGACGCGCCCGGCGTCGAGTCCCGCACGGACGCAGGCCGCGCCGGCCGGCTCGACACCGATCACGCGGGTCTGCGGGCGCTGCAGCCGGATTGCCGCGGCCACGCCCGAGAGCAGACCGCCGCCACCGGTCGGGACGAGCACGAGGTCGACGTCAGGCACGTCTTCCAGGATCTCGAGCCCGAGCGTGCCGTGGCCGGCAATGACGGTCTCATCATCGAACGGATGAACGAGTGTGTAACCGTGCTGTTCGCGCAGCTCATGCAGTTTCGCGAATGCGCCGAACACATCGCCGTGGAGTACCACGTCGCCGCCGTAGGCCCGGGTCGCCGCGACCTTCGTGGCATTCGCGAACGCCGGCATCACGATTGTCGCGCGCACGCCTTCGGCACTCGCAGCGTAGGCGAGCGCGGCCGCGTGGTTGCCCGCAGAAATGCCGATCAGACCGCGCGCTTTCGCGTCCGGGCTCAACTGCGCAATGCGGTTGAACACGCCGCGCACCTTGAATGAGCCCGTCTTCTGGAACGGCTCTGCCTTGATCCACAGGCGGCATCCGGCCTGGACGCCCAGCGTGCTGCACGAGAGCATGGGCGTCCGGTGCACCCGCTGTCTGATGCGCGTGCCCGCATTGCGGATGTCGTCGAGCCCGATCATGGCCTGCTACCTGTCAGAAAACACGCGGAATCATGTCGACCCTGCAGCGGCAGGGGCAAGTCGGCAGGGCCGGCGTCTGGACGCTGTTCGGGTAGTGGCCCAGATTGGGCGACGAGGGGAGGGTGTGAGATGGCACGCAAACGCGCGGCAACAGGAACCGCAGAACGCGCCGAGGCCAGGCCGACCGCAACGACGCAGAACGAATCACGGGACGGTGATCTGCCGCCGACCGGCGTGCATTTCGGCGATGACGAGCGCGCTGCCGCGTTCCGCGCATTCCTGGAGAGGCATCGGGGCGAGGCGCATATCGTCGCACTCCAGGATTTCCCCGATCCCGATGCGATCGCCGCGGGTATGGCGTACCGCCTGCTCGCCGGCACATTCGGCATCACCACCGACATCGTCTACGAAGGCCGCGTCAGCCATCAGGAGAACGTCGCGCTCATCCACGTGCTCGACATTCCGCTGACGCGTTTTACCGAGACCCTGCCCCTCGACAGGTACGAAGGCAGCGTCTTCATTGACAACCAGGGCACCACGACCCGGCTCACGGACCGCCTGGAACAGGCCGGCGTGCGCACGCTCGCCGTCATCGATCATCACGCCATCCAGAAGCTGCTCGATCCCGAGTTCAGCGACATCCGGCCGGTCGGTGCGGCCGCAACCATCTTCGCCGATTACCTGCGCAGCGGGACGATCCTCCAGCTCGATCCCGGAAAGCCCGAGCACGGCGCGCTGTCGACGGCGCTCATGCACGCCCTGCGCAGCGAGACCAGCGGCTTCATGAACGCAGGGCCCGAGGAGTACGCCGCCGGCGCATATCTCAGTCGTTACCATGACAGCGATCTGGTCGAGAAGATCCTGCGCGTCCAGCGCTCGCGCGGCACCATGGAAGTCATCAGGCTGGCGCTCACCGAACGACTCGTCGCCGCCGGCTACTCGATCGCCGGCGTCGGCTACGTCCGACACGCGGATCGCGACGCCATCCCGCAGGCCACCGATTTTCTGCTCACCGAAGAGAACGTCAACACCGCCATCGTCTACGGCATTCTGGCCGGTGACGGCGAACGCGAAGTCGTCGTCGGCAGTGTGCGCACCAACCGTCTGACCATGGATGTCGATCAGTTCCTCAAGAACGGGCTCGGCACTGATTCACGCGGCCGTTACTACGGCGGTGGCCGCGCCGGCGCAGGCGGCTTCGAGATCCCCGTCGGTTTCCTCGAGGGATCGACCGAGCCCGATCGGATGAAGCAGAAGTGGGAGGCCTTCAATTCACAGATCCGGGGGAAACTGCTGCGGGCCGCCGGACTCGATGAAGAAGTCGATTCGGAAGACTGAGACGGAGAACGGACGCGCGCTGGCGCGAGCGCGGAGAACGGCGGGAACGCTGCGGGCGGGCATCGAGGGGAACTGATTGTGAGGCGGGCCCGGGCCCCGGGCCCGGACTGGTCTCGAGTGGAAACAGCGGGTGCGAGGTGCGTTCCGGCCTGTGCGAAACCGCACGGGCGGGGCCCAGCTTTGACGACACCATGAATGGGACTGGGGGCCGAGGTTCGGGGCCGAAGGGTTCCTGGCGGCTGGTCGCGCGCAGGTTCGCTGCGCTCTGTGACTGGTCGCGGTGTCCGGCGGCAGGTCCTGCCGGGCGCTACGTCACGGGCAGACGTCGGGGCAGCGGCTACGCGAAAACCCGCCCCGACGTCCGCCCGTTCGTTCGTCTCCGCAACCGAACCAGGCCCGATCTCAGAGCAGGAACCACCAAGTCCCAGGCCCGCCGTACCACCCCCGTCATTCAAGAACCAGAGTCCACTGGCAGACTCCATCTCCCCTGGCCGTGCAATGCTCGTGGACGATGGCCGGTTCGCGGCCGGCGTAGATGCGGACCAGCTCTTCGAGCGCGCCGGTGTAGAGGACGCAGGCGTTGATCGCGAGGTCGGCAGTGAACGCGGGGAGAATGCGCACGATCAGTGGTTTGCCCAGCTCGACGCGGCTGGATCCGACCATGCCGCGCAACAGACGCAGTGCGGCGCGGCGAATGGGTACGTATACCAGTGTCGAGAACCGGCGAAACACGCGCGCGACGAGTGGCGCTTCCGTGCCCATGCGGCGGCGCGTCACGCGACGGCCGGCTTCGCGCAGGATCGGTTCGGCGTCCGGACGTCGCAGCACGAGCTGCAGCAGGCTCGTCAACTCCTCGACGGAAACACGCGTGCCCGTTGTCACCGCCTGCTCGTAGCGCTGGATCTGCGTCGATACCACACCCGACAGACCGAGCCGCCGCGGCAGACTCTGTTGAACATCCTCATCTTCCAGAATCTCGCCCGGCTGGTCGTGCTCGCGCACGGCTTCCAGCAACGCAAGCGGAAGTACCGGCAACACGTGTCCCCGGAGTTCATCCGGTCGGGTCGCGCTGGCCAATTCGGACCGTCGATCACTCTCTGGTGAGGTGGCCGCGCCTGGGTTGGTGCGGCCGTTCGGAATCCGCGCTCAATCTGCGGGACGCCTCGCCCGGGGGCAACACGACCGGCCGCGCGACTTTGCCAGGATTCCAACGCCATACGCCTCCAGCCGAAACGCGCGCACGTCTACCCAAGCACGGGCGTTCGTCGCATCCTTCTCGATCATGCACCGCTACCCCGGCATCGATCCCCCGGAGTACGTCGACTGGAAGCCGGACCGCCGACTCGTGGACCGGTTCCGCAAGACGGTCGAGGCGGACCGGGCGCGCCGCGCCCTGATCGCGACGCTCGACGAGGACGCGCTCCTCGGTCTCTACGCGGGCATGGTCCGCTTCCGGGTCCACGACTACACGCTCAAGCGCTGGGTCAAGCGCGGCGTCATTTCCAAGGCATGGCTCGGGACGGGCGAGGAGGCGGTCACCGTGGGCAGCGTGCACGCGCTGGAGCGGGATCGCGACGTCGTCGCTCCGATGATCCGTAACGCCGGAGCCTGCCACGAGATGGGCATGTCCCTCGAGACCATGTTCCACGGCTATCTGGGTACGGACGGCGGGCCGAACCATGGCGTCGACGGCCACTTCGGCGACCTCGAGCACGGCGTGCTGCAGCCGATCTCGCACGTCGGCGTGATGGTTCCGGTGATCACGGGTATTGCGCATGCGTTCCTGATGCGCAAGGAGCCGCGTGTCGCGCTTACGTGGATCGGTGATGGTGCGACGAAGACGGCGCAGGTGCACGAAGGCCTGAACCTGGCGGCGGTGCTGAAGGCGCCGGCCGTGTTCGTCGTTCAGAACAACCAGGTCGCGCTGGGCACGCGGCTGGAGCAGCATCAGGTTGGTGATTTCGGCGTGTGGCCTGCGGCGTACGGCCTGGCGGGCGGCGTTGCGGACGGCAACAACGTGCTGGACGTGTGGGCGGCGGTGAAGCAGGCGGCGGACCGGGCGCGTGAGGGTGGCGGTGCCAGCCTGGTCCGGGTGGAGACGTTCCGCATGGGTGGCCATGCGACACACGATGAAGCGGAAGCGCGTGCAACGTTCGATGCCGGGCTGTTCCGGTCATGGGGCCGGCGCGACCCGATCGGTCTGTACGAGGCGTACCTGGGCGGTGAGGGGATGGGTGCGGACCGTCTGGCAGCGATCGAAGCGGAGGTCACGGCGGACGTCGAGTCGGCAGCGGAGCGGGCGAGCGAGGCGAGGGCGGAACGGACGCCGGCTGGCGATCGGGCCGAGTATGCCGGGTTCAGTGCCGGCGTGCGGCAGCCCGGTCTTGCGTCCCGGCTCGGTCAGTCGGACTGACGCGATGGCTGTCGATCCGCGGACCGACCCCGTCCGGGTCACGCCCACCGTCGATGGCGCCCGTCTCGCGATCGACTGGCAGGATGGCCACCGCTCGGAATACGAACCGCGCTACCTGCGGCTGCAGTGCCGGTGTGCCGGGTGCATCGATGAGTTCACCGGGCAGCCGCTCATCGATCCGTCCCGGGTTCCGCCCAACGTCTATCCGGTCGAGATCCGGTATGTCGGCCGTTATGCGCTCGGCCTGGACTGGAGCGACGGGCACAGCACCGGGATCTACACGTTCGAGGTGTTGAGGGAGGTGTGCCCCTGCGCGGAATGCCGGCGGATGGAGGACCGCGGACCGACGGATTGATGGACGGGGCACGCCTTCCGGGACGGTTGGGCGTGAGAGACGAGGACCTCCAGCTCACTGCGTGAGGGCTCCAGCTCAGCCACCGCGGACCGCAATCACGCCTCGACCGTCACGCTCGCCACCCGTCGCCGCTTTGCACGGCAATCGAACCGGCCGTTCAATTGGCCACTCCCGCCTCTCGCAGTGCCTCCAGGAACTGCTCGACGACCCTGTGGGTGAGCCCCCAGATCACGTAGTCCTCCCAGATGATGGAAGGGAACGTGTACTCGACCTCCGCCCGCCGGATGACCAGCTCCGATCGGGCAGTCGAGTCACGCAGGGCGCGCAGCGGAATCCATGCGGCGTGCACGACTTCGCGCGGATCCGGGATGGCGATCGTGTCGGGCGGCACGACGCCGACGAACGGCGCAATAATGAAAGGCGGCAGTCGTCGCGTGGCCGGCTCGACCTCGTCGAGCGGACCGAGGAGCGCACCGTCGCCGCGCAGTACGATGCCGGTCTCTTCCCGGGTCTCGCGGATCGCGGTGATGTCGAGTCCACCGTCGGTCTCACTGCGGCGGCCGCCGGGGAACGCAATGTGGCCGGACCAGGGATCGCCCTCGCGTTCGGTGCGTCGGATGAAGAGGATCTCGAGGTCGGCGGCGGGCCGTACGACGACGGCGACGGCGGCCTCGAGGTGGTGCGGGTCGCGCGTCATGCGACGAGGCTCGCGGGACGCCAGTGCCGAGCGCAGCCGCTCAATGCGGGGATCCGCCATCATGGCACGGAATCCGCCGTCACGGTTGCGAGTTCCGCAGAGCGGTGCATGACGATTCGCGCATCGATATATCGCCTTTCATGGAGAGATGCCTGTCGATGGTCGTTGCATGCGGCGCAGCGCCTGGCGGCCGGCGCGCAGGAGCCCGGTGTCGAAACGGTGATCCGGGCGGTCGCAGCAGGTGATCGCGGGGACCGCACAGCGCCGCTCGCGTGTACGTTTGTCCGTGCGAGGAAGCAGTCAACGCATCCATGAGCGCGACGAGTTCCGTTGCGTTTACTGTGCCGGAAGGTTCGCGCCGGACGAGCTGACGGTCGATCACGTCCAGCCGCGGATGCGCGGCGGTGACGCGTCGGCCGGCAACCTCGTCACCTGTTGCCGGGCGTGCAACGCTGCGAAGGGTGGTCAGTCCGCCTGGGCATTCCTGGCCGGCCGACCGGAAAAACGCGACAACTTCTTGCGTCATGCAATACACGTGTGGCCGAGGCTGCGCCGCGCGATCGAACAGGCGGCTCGCCCGATAAACAACCAGGGCGGGCAGCCGAAGCTCTAAGGAGTACGGAAGGTCGAAAGCCGACCCCGCTGAAGGAACCACGACGGGACAGGAAACGTTTTGCCCGGTCCACGCCTGCGACGGATTCTGGCGCTCGCCGCACTCGCGGCTGCCTGCGGCTGCGATGCCGCATCGGCGCCCGCTGTAGGGCCGGATGCGCGACGCGAGCTGGCGAGGGCGGAGGACGCGGCGATCGAGTGGATCACGCGCTCGCGGACCCGCGTGGAAATCGATCTGCCGACTGCCGTCGCGACCGGCTACCTCGAGCGGCTCCGTCTCGGTTTCGGCAGTCCGTTCCGGCTCGCCGAATATGCACTGAACGATCCTCGCCTGGCAGACTCACTGCGCACGCGTGTCGCGTGGGCGATCCTCGGCCGCACGCTCGCCGGTGATGCGTATCAGATCGACCCGGTCGCACTCGACCGGGTGGGACTCCGCCAGGCCGGCGGGCTGCCCGGCACGGGCCGGCTCCATCTCGACCTGATCGACGGCGTGGTTCGCCAGTCCGGCGATCCGCGCAGCGGCGAGCTGGCCGTCCGCCTCGCCTACTCCCTCGCTGCCGCTGCGGGCGACCTCGGCCGGACGGGTCCGGATGCTGCCATCCGCGCCGCTGCCCTGATCCGCGACCGCGAGCTGGCGAGTGACGATGCGACGCGGCTGCTGCGCGCGGCCGCCGACTCATCGATCAACGCACTCGCATTGCTGCCGCGCTGGCGGGCGGAGCGGCGATTCGAGGTGGAGCGCCCGGCCATGGCCGCACTGGATGGCGCATCCGAGCTGCACGCCATGGAGCTGGCGCCTCGCCTCGCGCAGATGATCCGCATGCTCTCGACGGGCCGGGCGACCGATCGTGGCCTGCTGGCCGGGACACTGCGCCGACCGGCGTCACTGCTCGGCGCTGCGGCTGCCGAGCGGCTGCGTGAAGCTGCGGATTCACTGCTGGCGCCACCCGAAACACCCGTCGCCGTCGCGACCATGGTTCACCGCGACGAGATCGTCGATCCGCCATGGGTGCCGGCCGAAGAGCGCGTGGTCCGCGAACGCTTCATTGCAGGCTCGTTCAACTCGGAGCGGTTCGCCGCCGAGTACGCACTCATCTCGACACGCTCCGTCTGGGATACCGGGCCGGCGACGGCCGCGTTGGCCGCTGCCGTTGCGCTCCGTTCGTTCGCGCAGGAGCCCGTCTGGTTCCCCGGCTTCGGCGGTCCATCGCTGCGCGAGCTGCAGGAACGGTGGGGCCTCGGCGCGGTCACGTTCGACGATGGTGTGCCGGCTGCGTGGCGGCCCTACTACCGGCGCGTGCTCGACCTCGCGCTCGCCGACCTGTCGCGCGTGCTGCCCGCGCTCGACATTGACGGACTTGCCATCCACTACACCGGGATCGACCGGCGCGATCAGACGCTGGCGTTGCACGACCCGCGCCGGCGCCGCCTGATCCTGCCGCCCGTCACGGCGACCGGAACCCTGGCTCACGAAATCGCGCACGACCTCGACTGGCAGGTCGCACTGCGCCGCTACCGCGTGCGCGGCGACTATGCGAGTGATCGCGCCGTGCGCATGGCGGGCGACCGCTTCGCTGAACGGCTGCAGGACCTCACGGCCGCGATGCTCAACCTTGCCGCACCCGGCGAGCGGACCGGCCATGCGAACCGGCCGGCCGAGGTGTTCGCACGCAACGTCGACTGGTTCGTCGTCGCTTCACTCGCCGCACGCGACCGCACCAACGGGTACCTCTCGTCCGTGCAGGACGACATGCTCACGGGCTATGGCAGTGTGCGGCCGCCGGACATCACGGGCGCCGTCGGTCACGCACTCGTGCGCATCCTGGATGAGGTCGCACCGCTCTATCCGGACACCCGTGACTGGTTCATCTCGCATTACGGCCTGGCACGTGCACTGACACCCTACGACCTGGTGCGGCGCGTGCTCGAAGCCGTGCCCGATGCGACCGCGAACGGGACCCAGGCCGATGCGTTCACCGGATTCCTCGCCAGCCTCGATCGCTTCGAAGAAGTCGAAGGCGCGCGCGATGCCGGATTCACCGCAATCGATGAGTGGATCTGCGCGGCGCCCGGCGCGTCATTCCATCAGCGCCACGAGTTCGCTCGCCGCGAGCTGGTAATGGCCGCGGCCCGGGCACGCGCCCGTGCACTCGCTCTGCAGATCGCGCGTCAGGTGAGTGGTCGAACCGGGGAACGGTGGGTGGCCGCACGCCTCGATGGTGAGCCGGGCCCGACGACGGATGAGCCGGATGCCACCGTTCTCGCTGTCCTCGAACCGCTCGTCGCGCGCGCGCGTCAGGCCGTTACCGTCGACCTGCCCCGGCCGGCCGCCCGCATTGCCATCGTGCAGCTGCCCGAGCACTGCGCCGCAGGACCACTGCGCATTCGCACACCGCGCATCCACTGAACGGTCGCGGCCGCATCGTGTGAACCCTGCTGTTCACACACCGGCGACGTTCGCACCCCAGATCAGCTTGTGCAGCTGGACCTGCAGGCGGACGGGCAGCCGGTCGGCCAGCACCCACGCGGCAAGGTCCTTCCACTCGACACGGTCCCACACAGGCGAGAACAGGATGGCCGCCAGCTGGCCGCGCCGAACCCGCTGGTCCAGTCCGCGCGTGCGCACGACGTCCGCCGCCCATTCGTAGTCGGCGCGATCGGCGATCACGAACTTGATCTCGTCGATCGGCGTCAGGTGATCCAGGTTCGACCAGAGGTTGCGGGCGACTTCGCCCGAGCCCGGGCACTTGAGGTCCATGATCCGGTGCGCGCGCGGGTCGAGTGGCGCGACATCGATTGCGCCCGACGTCTCGACCAGCACGGTGTACCCGCGATCGAGCAGCCGGCTGACCAGTTCGAAGGCCGGACCATGGGCCAGTGGCTCGCCACCCGTGACCTCGACCAGGTTCGTGCCGATCGCGTCCACTTCCGCCACGATCTCATCGAGCGTCATGCGCCGGCCGCCGTGGAACGCGTACGCCGTGTCGCACCAGACGCAACGCAGTGGACACCCGGTCAGTCGCACGAACGTGCACGGCAGGCCGGCCCGCGTGCTCTCGCCCTGGATGGAATGAAAGATTTCCGTGATCCGCAGGAACGCCGTCATGATTGGTTGCGATTGCGCACCAGAAACCGCAGCGGCGACTCCGCCAGCACTGCGTTCACCACGAACATCAGATTGGCCGGCCGTTCCGCCATTCGCCGCATGAGATAGGGATACCACGCCTCACCGAACGGCACGTACACACGTACCTTGTACCCCTGATGCCGCAATGCGGTCTGCAGGTCACGGCGCACACCATACAGCATCTGGAACTCGCATGCGGAGCTCGCAATGCCCTGCTCCCGCACGAACTGCCGGGTCGCCCGGATCATTGCCTCATCGTGGGTGGCGATACCGGGGCAGGTACCCTCCGTCAGCAACACCTTCATGAGTGCGACGAAGTTGTCATCGACCTCGGCCTTCTCCTGGTACGCGACCTCGGCCGGCTCCTGATAGGCACCCTTGCACAGCCGGACCCGGGCACCCAGCGCGCTCACCGCGCGGGCGTCATCCATGCTCCGGCGCATGTAGGACTGCAGCACGACGCCCACGTTGCGGTAGCCTTCGTTCCACACACCGCGATGGAAATCGAGTGTGCGTTGGGTGTGGCGGCTGGATTCCATGTCGAGGCGGACGAACATGTCGACGTCGCGTGCACGATCCAGGATGCGGCCCACGTTCTGGCGCAGGAATGCGTCGTCGATGTCCTGCCCCATCTGCGTGAGCTTGAGCGAGACGTTGGCGTCCAGCCGTTCCTCGGCAATGCGGTCGATCATGCGCAGGTAGGTGTCCGCCGCTGCAACCGCTTCCGCGCGTTGCGATACCGATTCGCCCAGGTAGTCGAGCGTCACGCTCATGCCCGCCTGGTTCAGTCGCCGGGCCGCCGCAATGCCGTCCTCGACGGTTTCGCCGGCGACGAAGCGGCGCGCCAGCGTACGCGCACCCGGCGCCCCCGTCGCGACCCGGCGCGCCAGCGAGTTTTCGCTGAGCAGGATCAGGGCTTCGCGCACCACGCTGTGCTCAGGCCTCGAGGTCTCGCCGCTTGCGTGCGATGGCCGCGTCCAGCTCCGCCTTGATCTCGTAGAGCGTCAGATCGAGTACGGCCTGACGTGCGGCGTCCGCGCTGGCGGCCGCGGCAAGGTCGCCCGACTCGGCGTGGTCCATGATGCCGGCGCCCGTGGCGGCCCAGCGCACGAACACGAGGAAGGCGACGAAGCGGCCGTCCGCCGCCGCCGTTTCGTCCACCTCGATGTCGACCGTGTACGGCTGGCCGTCCTCGCCTTCGAACGCGGGCACCCGGTTGTGCAGCTCGATGTAGCCGCCCAGCGTCAGGTCCTTCGCCGGCGAGCCCGCTTCGCCCTCGCCGCCCGCCAGCTCGATGACGTCCAGCGCTTCCGCGTCGTCGTCATCATCCGCCGGCAGGTCGAGCAGTGCGCGCCGCTCGATCTCCTCGAGAATCTCGAACTCCTCCGATTCGTCGTCCGTCACGAAACCATCCGGCCGCAACGTCAGCAATGCAGATGCACCCGCGCTCAAGCTAACCGGACGGCCGCGCGGCTCGCCACCCTGCGCACGCCGACGCCGTCGCTGAACGGTAGCGGTGCAGCGGGCCCGAACCTATCCTTCCGCCGGCTCACCGGCGGAACGCGGTCCTTGCGGAGCACACCATGAGAGCGGCGATCTTTCGTGAATACGGTGGCGCGGACGTGCTCCACCTCGACGATGTGCCCGATCCCGCTGCGGGACCCGGCGAAATCCGCGTCGCCGTGCAGGCGGCAGCGCTGAATCACCTGGACGTGTGGACACGCCGCGGCCTGCCCGATCACACACTGCCCCACATCGGTGGATCGGACATCGCCGGCATCGTCGATGCGCTCGGCGCAGGCGTGACTTCGCTCGCAACCGGCACGCGCGTCGTCGTCAACCCCACTGTTTCCTGCGGCACGTGCGAATGGTGTGTGCGCGGCGAAGATTCGCTCTGCACCACGTTCCGCATCATCGGCGAACACCTGCAGGGCGGCTTTGCGGAGTACGTGGTCGTGCCCGCAGCCAACCTGCTGGCCCTGCCCGCAGGCTTCGACGTCGAACGCGCTGCCGCAGCGCCACTCGCGTTCCTCACGGCATGGCGCGGGCTGGTCAGCCGCGCGCGGCTGCAGTCCGGCGAGTCCGTTCTCATCACGGGCGCGTCAGGTGGTGTCGCGACGGCGGCAATCGCGCTGGCCCGCCACTTCGGCGCGCGCGTGTTCGCCATCACGACGACCGATCACGTCGACCAGGTCCGTGCACTCGGTGCGGACCACGTGTTCGATCGCAATGAGCCCGCGCACCGGAAACAGCTGTTCGATGCGACCGGCCGGCGAGGCGTGGATGTCGTCTTCGATTCGGTCGGCGCCGCGACCTGGCACGACAACCTCCGTGCACTCTCGCGTGGCGGCCGGCTCGTCGTCTATGGCGCGACCACCGGTCATGCCGCCAGCACCGACCTGCGCTTCATCTTCTGGAAGCAGCTCGACATCATGGGCACGACGATGTCCAACCGTCGCGAATTCGCGGACGTCATGCGGCTCGTCTTCGACGGTGCGGTTGCCCCGGTCATCGACGTCGTCTGGCCGCTCGACCGCATCCGTGATGCGCACCTGCGGCTGGAACGCGGCGAACAGTTCGGCAAGATCGTGCTCGTGCCGTGAGCGGCATCGGCGTGCGACGGTCACGACCGCAGCGATCCGCGGCAGGCTGGCGGGGCGGTGGCGAAGGAAAAACCTCGAGCGTGAGTCTCAGCGCGGTGTCCAGCGGTTGCCATCACGCATGCGATACTTCTCGAGCACACGCTGGAACGCGTCGTCGAGGTCGATCTGCTGCGAGTTCGCGAGCGCGATCACCACGAACAGAATGTCGGCCAGCTCGAGCGCCAGGTCCTGCTCCGGTTCGCCCGGCTTCTTCGGTTTGTGCCCGGACCGGCGATTCAGCTCGCGCGCCAGCTCGCCGACCTCCTCGACCAGGCGCGCGAGATTCGCGAGCGGCGGCCAGTAGCCCTCCGCGAACTGGCCGACCCACGCATCGACCGCACGTTGTGCTTCGGCGATCGTCACGCACTGCCTCCCTTCGCCAGCTCATCGATGACGCGGTCCAGCTCCGCTTCCGTGTTGTAGAAGTGCGGCGAGATGCGGATGTGACCGGGCCGCCAGTCCACGATGATGTCATTGGCTGCGAGCCGTGCCACGGCCGTGCCGGGATCCGGATGCGCGATCATCACGATGGCCGAGCGTGCAGCGCGGTCCGGCGCACAGCGCACACGGAACCCGGCGCCCATTGCCCCTTCGATCAGGCGTTCCGTCAACTCCATGTTCTTCCCGCGGATGCTGGCCATCCCGACTTCGTCGATGATTTCCTGGCCGCCCAGCGCGGCGTGCACGGTGGGCAGCGCCGGCGTGCCCAGCTCGAAGCGCCGCGCATCGGGCTTGAACTCGAACTGCGAGATGTCGAACGCGAACTGGTCCAGCGCACCGAACCAGCCGGCCGTGCGCGGCTGCAACCGATCGATCATATCCTTTCGTACGTACAGGTAGGCGAGACCGGGTCCACCGAGCAGCCACTTGAGCGGGCCCGTGATCAGCACATCGGCCTGCGCGGCGCGAACATCGATGGGCACCTGCCCACCACTCTGGTAGGCGTCCACGAGGAACAGCGCACCGGCGTCGTGCGCAATGCGGGAGAGCGCGTGCAGGTCCTGGATCGCGCCGGTCGTGAAGAACACGTGACTCGTCGCCAGGATCGCCGTACGATCGTCGACGACCGCCGCGAAGCGGGCCGGGTCGATCGTCGCGCCGTCATCACTGCGGACCTGCACGACATCAATGTCCGGACGGACCATCCACTGATAGGCGAGCGTCGGGAAATCCAGCTCACTGACGACCACCCGCCTGCGCGTGCTGTAGTCGACCGCGGACGCGACACTCGCGAGTGCTGCGGACACGCTCGCAGTGAGCCCGATCTCTTCACTCGACGCGTTCAGCAGCCGGGCCACCATGCCGCGCAGCGTTTCCATGCGTCCCACCCACGTCTCGTACCAGGCGGACGCACCGTGCGCGTGCCAGTCCTCGTGAAATCGATGAACGTACGAGACGGCGCGCTGCGACAGTGCACCGAGCGAGCACGAATTGAGGTACGTCTTGCGCTCGAGGATGGGGAACTCCGAGCGCCATCGCGTCAGGTCCACGCGCTGAACTCCTGGATCGGACGTATCGTGAGCGACCGGACGGCGCCACCAGCGGACTCCGCCAGCGCGCCCGTCGCCGCGTGCTGCCGGCGCCCGTCGCGCGGCGCCATTGTACGGTGCGTGCGGACGGCACAGCAAGCCGCGAGCGCCGCACGGTCGAGGTCCTGAGCGTGCCCTCGATCCAGCACCTGCTGCTCGCATTGCCGTGGATCGCGGCCGCTCTGCTCGCCCCGTTCGTCATCCGCCTCCGGCCGCGGCTGGCCGACAATCCGGCGCCACCGCACGACCAGCGTCCTTTCGTTTCCGTGATTGTGCCCGCCCGCAACGAGGCCGACAACATCAGCCGCATCACGTCCACACTGCTGTCGTCCGACTACGGCCCATTCGAGATCATCCTCGTCGACGATCGCAGTACCGATGGCACCACCGAGATTGCGCACCGCCTGGCCAACGATCATGGCGACCGCATCCGCACCATCGAGGGCGAGCCGCTGCCCGACGGCTGGATGGGCAAGTGCTGGGCGTGCTGGCAGGGCTACCGCGCGGCGAAGGGCGACGTGCTCGTATTCACCGATGCCGACACTCGCCACCATCCGGCACTGCTCGGCCACGCCGTCGGCGCTATCCGGCGACAGCGCGCCGACCTGGTCACCGCATTTCCGCGCCAGCTGATGATGTCGTTCTGGGAACGTATCGTGCAGCCGCAGGTCTTCACTGCGATCATGATGCGCTACCGCGATGGTGACCGCATCAATCGCAGCCGCAATCCGCGTGACGTCATTGCCAACGGCCAGTTCATCGCGTTCCCGCGCGAGAGCTACGAAGCGATCGGCGGGCACGAGGGCGTTGCTGCCGAAGTCGTGGAAGACCTGCGCCTCGCGCAGCGCACGATCGCCAGTGGTCGCCGGCTCTATATTGCGTGGGCCGATGAACTCATCGCCACGCGCATGTACCGGTCGCTGCGCGGCATCATCGAAGGCTGGTCCAAGAACCTCGCCCGCGCTTCCCGCCACACCGTCGATCCATGGATCCGCCCGGTCCTGCCCTGGCTCATTGCCATGGCACTCGTCGCCGTCTGGGTCGCGCCGCCCGCTGCGCTGATCGCCTCGCTCTTCCTGCCCGGCGCGCCCGCCGTCGGCTGGAGCGCCACCGCAACACTCGCATCACTCGCCTTCTGGATCATCATGCACGCACTGCTCCACGTGCCCCTCCGTTACGCCGCCGGCTATCCGCTGGGCGCGCTCATCACCGCTGCCCTCTTCGTACGCAGTACGCTGCTCGGTGAGTCGGTGACCTGGAAGGGACGGCGCTACGGTGATGGGAGTGCAGGCCAGCGCTAGAGGGGCTACGGCTCACTCCGCGAAATCGACCCGCACTCGCCGCGGAATGAGGCCGGCCTCGAAACCCCGATCGAGGAACTTCTGTACGGCGCGGCGCCCGTCTTCGCCGTAGTCGAGCGTACGCGCGTTCACGTACATGCCGACGAACTCGTCGGTCTGTGCGGCATCCAGTCCGCGACCGTAGTGCCCGGCGTGGGCGAGCGCATCGGTCGCGGTGTTCGAGGCCGTACGCGATCGAGGCGCGCAGCAGGCGCGACACGCGCAGTATCAGCTCCTCGCCCAGGTCACGGCGGATCACGTTGCCGCCGAGTGGAAGCGGCAGTCCGCCGGATTCCGACGCCCACCACTCGCCCAGGTCGATGATGCGGTGCAGTCCGGCATCGCCGTAGGTCAGCTGGCCTTCGTGAATGATGAGACCCGCATCCGCGTTGCCCGCAGCGACGTGCTCGATGATCCGGTCGAACGGCACGACTTCATGCTCGACATCCGGACAGAACAGCTTCAGGGCGAGGAACGCGGATGTCATCGCGCCGGGAATGGCGACTCGCCTGCCCGCCAGATCGGCGGCGGCAAAGGATTCGCGCGCCACCACCCGCGGCCCGTAGCCCTCGCCCATGGATGCGCCGTGCGGCAGCAGCGCATAGCGGCCCGACAGATAGGCGTATGCATGAATCGACACGGCGGTGACTTCCAGCTCGCCGGCCAGCGCCCGCCGGTTCAGTGTCTCGATGTCCTGCAGCTCGTGCTCGAAGCGCAGATCACCAGTGTCGATCTTTCCGGCTGCCAGGGCGTAGAACATGAACGCGTCGTCCGAATCCGGTGAATGGCCGACACGTATGGTCCGCGGCATCGATGCCACCTCGGTCTTGACGGGGGATCACGAACGGCAGGATCTTAGAACCTGTCGCCGCCAGGTGGCAAGTTGTCCACACTCCGGAGTCCGGTTGCGTCCGCTCGAGGAGTCACACCATGCACACGCCGCCGCGCACCGCCCTCGCTGCTGCACTACTGATCGTCACACCCGGGATCGCAGCGGGGACGGGCGGACTGCAGCAGCCGCTCTGTGACCCTGCCGAGGGCACGCGTGGCGTCATTGAAGGCGCAGCCCTCGATCAGCGCACCACACTCCCGCTGCAGCGTGCGGAGCTGACAGCCCGCTGGTACATCGGCGAACGTTCCGATCGCAGAGTCGAGAAGAAGACGGAAACCGATCAGGCCGGACGCTACCGTTTCTGTGACCTGCCGGTAGACACGCGCATCGTCCTGCAGCTCTTCTACGCGGGTGGGCCGGGCGAGACCGAGTCGTCGCGGCTCACAGCCGGTCAGACGGTGAGCATCGATCTGCGGGCAGACGGCGGCATCTCGGCGATCAGTGGACGCGTGATCGACAGTGCCTCGCGCCAGCCGATCGCCTCTGCTTCAGTGCGACTGGGCGGCCTGGCACAGGCGCAGGTCACCCGCGGCGACGGCACCTTCTCCTTCGACAAGGTGCCCGGTGGCACGTATCCGCTCGTCATCGAACACGTCGCCTACACCGCCATCAACGACTCCGTGCGGGTCGAGCCGTTCGCTCTGGCGAGTGCGCAGATCCGCATGGCACCCAACGTCATCCCGATCGACGCGATCGAAGTCAGCGTGCGCTCCTTCGTGCTCGAGCGCAACGGCTTCTATCGCCGACAGGAGCGTGGCCACGGATCCTACATTACGCGCCAGCAGATCGAGGCCATGCAGCCACTCAACGGAAGCGATGTGCTGCGCACGGTCGCCGGTGTTCGTCTCGAGCGCGGCCGCTGGGGCAACATCGCTGTCGGCCGCGGCTCCTGTCCGTTCCGCTTCATCATGAACGGCGCACGACTCCTGCCCGGCTTCACCATGGACGATGTCTCGCCTCACGGCATCGAGGGCATCGAAATCTACATGGGCGCGGCCGGCCTGCCCATCGAGTTCCAGGGTTTCTCCAGTGACGTCGGTGGCACGTGCGGCGTAATCGTCATCTGGCTGCGCAACCGCGCCTGAACACGCGGCTCCGCGAACACGCGCGTTCGCTCGGCTTCGCCGCGCTCGGTATCGCCAGGCTCCGCCCCAGCGACCACGCCGATTTCTATCGCAGCTGGATTGCCGCCGGCCATCACGGCGACATGCACTACCTCGCCCGGCCCGATGCCGTGGCACGGCGAGTCGATCCGCAGAGCACACACCCGGACCTCCGCACCGCCATTGTCGTCGCCCAGTCGTACGCAACCGATGATGCTGTCGACGACGACGCCGCAGACCCATCACGCGCGATCATTGCCCGCTACGCGCGCGGCCGCGATTACCATCGGGTGCTGCGAACCGGGCTGTTACGACTGCTGCGTGCGCTGGAATCAGACATCGGTCGCGCACTGCCGCTGGCCCGCGCATGCGTCGACACCGCACCCGTGCTCGAGCGTGAGCTGGCCAGTCGCGCTGGCCTCGGCTGGTTCGGCCGCAACACCATGCTCATCCATCCTCGCCGTGGCTCGTATTTTTTCCTCGGTACCCTGCTCGTCGAAGCCGAGCTGGACGAGGACTCGCCGTTCGAACGCGACCACTGCGGCACCTGTAACGCGTGTGTTGACGCCTGCCCGACCGGCGCACTGCTCGGCCGCGACGCGGACGGTGCACCACGCATGGACGCGCGACGCTGCATTTCATACCTCACGATCGAGCACCGCGGCCCCATCCCGCGCGAACTGCGGCCGCTCATCGGCAATCGCGTGTTCGGCTGTGACATCTGTCAGGAGGTGTGTCCGTTCACCCGCAGGTTCTCTCAACTCACTTTCGAGCCGTCATTCGCGGCCCGCGCGCCCGGCGAACCGCCGTTCGGCGTGCAGCGCGAGCCGGGAGCGTCCAGCCCACACCCGGGCACCGCGTCGCCGTCACTCATTGACCTGCTGTCGATGGCGCTGGACGAGGCGGCGTGGGACTCCTGCTCGAAGGGCTCTGCGCTACGGCGGGCCGGCCGGGCGGGATTCGCGCGCAACGTTTGCGTAGGGCTTGGCAACTGGGCATCACCGGATGCCGTCCCCGTGCTCACGAGGGCGTTGTCCGACGTGGAACCATTGGTGCGCGTGCACGCCGCATGGGCGCTCGGCAGGGTGGGGAATGCCGAGGCCAGGTCAGCGCTCACGTCGCGCGCGTCGGTGGAGACCGACACGTCCGTGCAGGAAGAGCTATTGGCTGCAATGGATGGCTGACGGTCCAGCTGCGAGCAACCTGGGGTCGTTCGGCGCGGTCCGCAGGAGCACAATGCAGGCGTGTCGAGGCGCTATCGAACGAGGAGGCGGCGCCACGCGCTGGCGGCGCTCCGCCGGCCGGACCGGTCGAGGCCGCACACACGCTACCGGGCGGAATCGGTGGATGGAAAGAAGGCGAATGCGTACGTCGTGTCGAACGCGAGCGGCAATGTATCCCGTGTCGTATCGCAGCCGGACATCCCACAGGTGGTCATTTCCAGGACGTATCGGACTGCGCCGGGCAGTCCGTGCCAGACCAGCCGGTTCGAGTTCTGCCCGACGGTATCCCCGTCGGCCGGCGAGATCGGTGCGGGTCGTGACGACGCGGCCATGGCCGTCCCGTCACTTCTCCAGAATCACGCGTCCGCGCTGCACCACCAGCACGACGTTCTCCAGATCACGGATCCGCGCCAACGGATCGCCATCCACCAGGATCAGATCCGCCCGCTTTCCCGGCTCGACGGTTCCGAAGTCATCCTTCTTCAGCCACTGCGCGACGTTCGATGTCGCGGTCTGCAGTATCGTGGCGTTCGGAATGCCGACCATTTCGTAGATCGCCATCTCCTCGAGGAGGCGGCCCGGGCCGGCGTCCGTGCCCGCTACCCAGCGTACGCCGTGTCGATGCATGGTGCGCAGCAGGTCGGCCAGGATTGCGGCGCGCTGAACCGGGCGGAGCCCGTCGGCCGCCTCATCGGCTCCAGTCCCATGATCGGCCCCAGCCCACTCCTCGAGCGCGGCGGCGAAGTCGTCCGCCTCGAAGTACTGCGACGACGCCATGATTGTGGGATCGAACATGGCCCTCCGGGCGGCCACCTTTGCGAAGAAGTCGTTCATCGGCGCGCTGTCCGGCTCGACCACGGCCCAGGGGCCCTCGCTCGGGTCCGGCTGCTCCTCGGAGATGAACCTCCACTTGTGATCCATCACATGGACGAAGCCGTCGATGCCCGCGTCCAGCGCGACGGACCAGGGGGTGGCGACCAGATCTCCGATCACCGGAAGCCCGAGCGCGTGCGCTTCCTCGATCGTGGCGGCGACGACCTCGGGCCTCAGGAAGGCATAGAGCTTGATCGCATCCACGCCGAGTTGCTCGAGCTCACGGACCAGTGCCCGCGCTTCATCCGGCTCGGTGACGTTGGCGATGGTGAAGGGCCGGGCCCGACCCTCCGCCCCGTCGATCGTGGGACCGCTCGTGTAGATGTGAGGTCCTTCCAGAATGCCCAGCTCGATGGCGTCACGCAGACTCAGCGTCTCGGGAAGGTACGATCCCGCATCGTGGATGCTCGTGATTCCCAACGCAGGGACCGCGGCCTGCGTGAAGTTGCCGCCCACCCAGAGATGGCCATGGGATTCGACGAGTCCGGGCATCAGGAAGCGCCCGCCGGCGTCGATGACGCGTGCCTCGGAGCCGCCCGTCCAGCGACCGGTGCTCACGGCGACGATTCTTCCGTCCCGCACCTCGACGGTCGCGCCATCCATGACGTCCGTGCCCGTGCCGTCGAACAGGCGAGCGTTCGTGATGACGAGATCTCCCCTCGATCGGGAGGGCAGGGAAAGCCTCGCCTGGAAGGGGACGGATACAACGGCTTCCGTGTTCAGGTCCACCATCATGAGCTGGCGAGCGGAGACGACGAGCGCCCGATTTCCATCGGGATGAAGCGTGACCTCCCGGCCGTTGAAGGGCCCGAGCCCGATGCGCCGCGTCTCGCCGCCGCCAGTGATGCTGCGTATGGCGAGTGACTCGCGGCCTTTCGCCAGCTCCAGGTAGACGATCGAGGAGCCGTCCGCACCCCAGCTCGCGTCCGTCCTCTTGACCGTGTCGGAGGAAGTGAGCTGGGTGAACTCAGCGGCGCCGAAGGGCGTGACATGGAGGTGGGTCCACTGGTCCGTGGTGTCCTTTTCGACCACCACCGCGTTCCCATCGGGTGAGAAGGCGAACGACGAGCGCTCGGTGATTCCCGGGCGGCCGATCCTTCCTGATCCCGCAAGAAGCTGTTCTGGCTCGGGACGTCTCACATCGGTCGGGTCGACGGACCAGATCCCGGAGCGGAAATCGACGAAGTAGAGCCTCCCGTTCGTCGGGTGGAACGCCATTCGTCCGAAAGAGTAGACCGCCCCCCACGATCGGCCGCCCGCGACATCGCGCGGCGATCGTCCGTACAACGTCCGCGATGTGCCCGTGCCGAAGCTGTGCACCACGATCTCACTCGACGCGGGCATGTCGTGAACCCAGGCGAGGCGTTCGCCATCCCTCGACCACACCGGATGATGGGCCCAGCCATCTCCGAACGTCAGCTGCCTCGCCACTCCCCCTTCCACCGGCAGAAGCCAGACCTTTCCCAGGATCCCCACGGCGATCGTCGCGCCGTCGGGAGAGATGGAAGGGTTGTAGGCGCCTCGGTCGATCGTGACAATGCGCCGGTCCGAGGCCTGCTCGGGGCTGCACGCGACGAGCTGCAATGCGCTCGCCAGGGTGATCCCCACCAGGACCCGGGCGAGATGCCGCGTACCGGTCGCGATCGCACCCTCGAGAACGACCCGCACTGGTAGTCCGTCGACACGCATTGCACGTTGCCCCGGGTATGTGCTCCATCCAGCTCGCGATCGCGTAACCGTATCGGTCCCACGACAGCCGCTTCAGCACCAGCAGATCGACCCTGCCCCGCCGAAGCGGTGTCCTTCGAGAGCGAGG